>Ga0207084_1010_pt2 | contig 58044 bp, 52 predicted proteins | sample Alteio_BWMinHeat_55_FD_153543 | JGI IMG/M metagenome (GOLD analysis project Ga0207084, IMG submission 153543) | Enriched cells from forest soil in Barre Woods Harvard Forest LTER site, Petersham, Massachusetts, United States -... | ecosystem: Environmental > Terrestrial > Soil > Temperate forest >...
TTGATCCGAGAAAGTTTGTAATGATAGCATGAGTTAGCGGACTTACAATGGCGGCCGCATCTGGATTTTTCATCGTATATTCGGAACTAAAAGAACTCCAATCTAGAGCGAAAAGTACCGGTACAAGGATAAGAGATGTTAATAATAATCGGGTTGCAATAATTATGGATGAGGGTTTGGTGCAATTCATTATGGAAACTCCTGAAATTACAGAGGTGTTGTTGCGCAATAATTCCACATTAAAAGAAAATAATAACAAATAATAATCGGCGTTGTTGCAAAAATCAAGAGTACCATTAGGGTCAGGCTTGCACAATTGCACATAGAATAAAATGTCTAATTAAAGACTTTACTTAACGAAATAGGTGAGAATTGTTGACGAGGGAATAATTTTTTGATTCGTTGTGTCAATGTACAATTGTGCAAGTCTGGCCCTGTTTCTACAACTTACTATATAGGATAGTCAAAATTAGTACCTCAAAATAAAGTGCTGTGTTTGGATATTATGGAATCAGTTAGATTAATAAAATATTAAGGTATTGTTAAGTGAATGAAATGACGATAGATAATAACGAGAAAAATTCTATCAAATAAGTGGGCGATGTTTGTGTAAAACATAAACGGGCTCTTTGCAATAAATTGCTTATTACACAAAAAAAATATAGCATTCTGGCTCTAATAAAAAAATACTCTAAATTGAAATAAGGAAAATATATGCCTGCATATGAAGATAGTAAACATATCCCTGAAAATATAAGTATTTACTGGGATAATGTAAAAACTACCGCAATATTTAGTGCTAAGTTAGCATTCTGGGTGCCGGTGATGGCTGGCGCTGGTATTGGTTTTGTTGCTGCTGTCGAGAGTGGAAATCCTTTACCTATTTTAAGTGGTTCTCTAGCTGGAGTTGTAGCTGGCGCAGGTTGTGCTCCTGTTGCCGGTTTGATATCTGGAACCCTTATTGCCCCTTTTTTTTATTTCAGCGCTTTGTACACGCGAGATTTTAAAACACATGATGAAACTGATGAATGTTTCGATATATTTTCAGAAGACATTGAGGAAGGGAATAAAAAGCTCATCATCCAAGACATCATTAGAGCGGATCAGGAGCGCAGTTGGTTACGCATTCAAAGCCATGAAAGTTACTCTCTAATACAAACACTGAAGCAATATCAATATAATAATGCAAACAAGGCGTGGGATGCATTAACTGCTTACATGACACACAAATCTGATAATGGCGCTTACGTCCATAATGGCAAAAAATTATTTAACACTGCGATTGATTCTATAAAAACAATTAAAGGAAATAAATTTTATCAAGTAAGACAAGCAGTTCAAGAAAAAAACATTAATGAAGTTGATAAATTTGCGACTCAATATAATGATTTTTTTTCATGTAAATATTTTTCTGGAGGTAATAGAAATCTTCTACATTATGCAGCAGCAAAGGGTCATGAAGAAGTTGTGACACATTTATTAGCTAGATATAGAAGCAGACTAAACCTTGAGGAGGAAACAGCAATATTCGATGATAGTAGAACAGCGCTTTATCTTGCCGTCAAAGGTGGACATGCTAAAATTGTGACGGCGCTTCTTGACGCTGGCGCGAAGACCGATAAGCCTGACATTATCCATGTTGCAGTTGAAAAAGGACACTTTGAAATAGTAAAGATTTTGGTTGAAAATAATAATGATTTGATCAGCCAACTCAACGGCTTTTGCTGTAAAAAGTCTCTTTTACAAACGGCTGAAGAATATGGTCATCATGAAATTACAAGTTATCTCACTGAACAAATCGCTGCAAGTCGCGATGGTTTAGCAAAAATGAAAAATGAATTAAAACAATTGGCAACAATTCTTAGCAGCCCTCTTTGGAAAACTCAAGGATGGGGGATTTTTTGTAATCATACGCCAGACAGAATCGCTAAACTAAGAGACTATGTAGTAATAGAAAAAAATCTAAATTTAAATGATGAAATCGATAAACTTTCCGCAATCTCTGTAGTGAAAGAGGTGGAGAAGCTAAAGGAAATTGTTAGATCTGGAGATTATGCTAGCGGTAAGCAGAGGATATTATATAATCTTGTTAAAAATCTTGGTCAGAATGATGATGCGGATTTCAATCAATTAAATGATTTTAATCACGAGATCAAGGGGTCAGATTTCGGTTATTCATTATTACAATTATAATTTCAACACTGTTGGTAATAGCCCACCTGAGCTATTACCACTGTTGAAGGCGTGATTAACCATGTCAAAACGGGAAAATGCCATTAGTAATGGCTTCCAGTTGAGTTGATTAAATAAATTTTGGCTTGTTCATATTTTCAAGTACAGTTGCCGTGCGACTCGTTGGATCATCATCAGCATATTTTCTAATTTGTGCCATGGTGGTGAATAAGTCGATATTTCGCCGCATCGAACTAAAGGGGTTGGTGAACGTTTCTGAGTCGTATTGTGCTTCATAAGCTTGTTTGAATTTCGCAACTTCAGTAGCATCGTCGTGTTCAATCGTTGCTTGGTAAGGTACAGGAGCTTCAATCGTCAAGTTATTTTTCTCTTTCTCTTCATCTGAGGTTTGAGAATGTTGCTCATCTGATGATTGAGAATATTGTTTTTCATCTTTTGCTGGCTGTTGATATAAGTGTTGTAAAACATTATAAGTTGTAGTTTCTTGCACAGGTGCTGGCTTTGTTGGTGCTAATTGGAGATATTTTTCTCGTAAATATTCTCTGGATTGAGGCGGGTATTTTTCTATTTGTGATACGATTAATTCTTTATCGATTGTATTTAGATTCTCATAGGCAACTGCATTGTCGCGGGAATCAGATAAGAGGGACGATAGGAAAAATCCACAGGCTTTCTCTTGATCATTCTTGGCTAAATAGGCAATGCCAAGCATATTATTTCCATCAACATCGGTACGATCTTGCCGTAGATGAAAAGTTAAATACTCAATCGCTTTATCATATACTTTTAATTTTAAATATGCCTGTCCAAGATAAAAATAAATTCGAGAGCAGCCCCGATCTTTAATCTCCTCAAAATCTGAAATGGCTTTTTCATATTGCCTTTTCTTTAAATAAGCTAATCCACGATTATAGTAAATGAGAGTAAAATTTGCATTTGGGTCGTCGAGAGCATTAGTAAAACAGTTAATTGCTAGCGTATAATTTTGCTTATCAAAGGCTTCTATGCCTGCGTCAAATTGATTTTCTTGAGTCGTTGATTCAATTGCTGAGGCCTTACTGCTTTTGTTTGTTTTTTTTCTGGGGCTTTTGAACACTTTTTTTTCTCCATGTAATAATTCATTGTGGGACTAAGTTGAAAACAATCTTATATAATAGAACTGCTTAAGTCAAATTGATGAAATTTATACATTATGTTACAATTTCAAAAATTAAAGTCACTTATACTACAGTCAAAACGAGGAAAAAGAGATGAGTTTGAATCGTGCAGCTAAAGAAGGCAATATTGAAGAAGTCAAAAGATTGCTCAGCGAAAAACATGATCCCAATGGATATGAAGATGGTTATACACCTTTGTTGGCGATGGTTGTTGAACATTTACTTTTTCAAACTCCATCGAAAGCTGTTTGCATGGAAATTACTGATTTATTGCTAGATGCCGGTGCAAATATAAATGCACAGGATACATATGCACAACATCGTACGGTTTTGCATTCGGCTGCCGAACTTGTAAATTCAGAGTTGATTGAATTTTTTTTAAAAAGAGGTGCGAGTGTTCATACCGCAAATTTTTGGAAGGAAACCCCTTTACACTTAGCTATTTCAAGAGTCTCTATAATGAGAAAATCAAAAGAGCAAATTATCCCAGCAGCGAAATTGCTATTAGATTATGGTGCCAATCCCAATAGATTAAATAAAATGGGTTATTCATGCTATTCTGACGCTCATGATCCAGAGATAGAAGCGCTATTGAATCAATATAATATTCGCGGTGAACAATCGGATAGTGAATTATTTCTATCACAGGTAAGGAAAAAGTATGCTTCATTGTTTAACAGGCAGGAAATAGTTCAAGTTAAACCGCTAACAGAGTTAGCTGCAAAAGCGGTTATTGAAAATAAAGCATTCCTGTTTTTTCAACTGCGAGGCGTGTCTGACGATTTGAAAAAAGTATATCCAGAACTCGAACTAGATCCTATGAAAAGATTTATTCATAAAATAGATCAACTCATTAATCGCTCATTAGAAGGATTTAAAAAGGAAACGCATCCGCAGGAGTTAGAATTTTTGGCGCGAATTAAAAACGCGCTTTCTGAAGCTAATCCATACAATGCGGTTAATTTACTCATACGTGAATTGAGTAAAATAATGCAAGTAGCTTACATATCAGATTTTACGGCTAATATGAAGCCCGTGAAAAATCAAATTGTAACTATGCTAAAGGAATATAATAGCGATAAGACTTTTTATGCTGAGCAAAGCAAAAAATGTGTTAAATAAATTTATTATATTTTCTCTCTACACCAAATTTGGGTATTAAGCTTATTAAATTTGGTGTCGTGTGAGGATGGTTCAGTTAATAACCACCATTTCGCCGTGATAAGTTGGATTGATTTTACTTGCATTAAGCCCTTCCGCAATTATTTTACCTGTCTCATTATCAACAATAAGAGCAGCAAATGGAGCTTTTGGATTATGCTTAGCTAGTTGCGTGGCTTTTTGCATATAATATTTATCATCTTCTTTTTTAAGATTGCCGCTATTCGTACTGAAAGGATAACATTGCATGCTATAGATCATAAAAAAAATAATTGCGATGAAGTTAATTCTTTTCATTTTTCCGTATCTCCATTTGCTAGAAAAATCATGACAAACATAATTAGGCTTATAAATAAACCCGCTTTTTCCTGTCCATTCCAGGTTGATGATTGCCGCATGCTAAACCATTCTCCACCGATGATGATAAAGCCAAGCATATATAATGCAAAACCAAAAAATAGACCAATGTATGCTATTTTCTTTGCTTCATTAAAGTGGCTATTCCTTTCTTTTATTGTTGTTAATAAAGCAATGTAGCCGATCCGGCAGAATAGCGCTGTTAATATTTCCCAAGCGATAAAAGCATATCTCTGGATGATTGGATTAGTAATAGCTCTTTGCATAAGAACTGGTTCATGAAAAGTTGTATCCATACTTAATACATGTTGTACGAATAACCAGTTGCTATTGAAATCATCGTATGTTAGATGTGGTAAGAGCAATTTTACGCAAAGCGGAACGAGAGTGGGGTATCTGTATGTTAGATCATATCGGTACCTGCCGTTCATGTCGCTTTCTGTGCGAATAACCGAAAGTTGGTTGATGAATTTTACAAAGTAGCGTTGGTTGCTGGCGGTCAAGATAATGGTGCGCCAGGTATACGTGAAATTTATCATCCCAATTATTACGGTGCTTTTGTATTAGACTCAGATGGGCATAATTTTGAACCTCAGACTTTTTGATTGGACAGCGCAAGAGGATGATTCGGAAGCAATCATCACTCTTCGCATGAATTTTGTTGGTGGTCCAATGTTCTCGTATCAATATGGTTATCCTTGTTACAGTTATGATTGTATATATGAATCCTTGCAGAAAGACTACAGCTGCCATACAAATTTAAATACAATGGAAATTAAATTTTCTGGTTTGATTGAGGGTTGTCTACACAATGAAAAATTTTATGCATTTGAAACCTTTCTGTCATTTCTAAACGAAAATAATTTAGTTAAAGAGGAATTCTGCAAAAAGCGAATAAACCAATAACTGTGATCGTCCTACAAGCATACTTCGATATGCAGTGTAATATAACCAGCATTTTACTGCTATAATTCATCATATAAATATTCTTAACTTAGAAAGACGGACGAAATGTTTAAATAAGAGATAAAAATATGATTGAAATAACACCAGAAAAATTTTTCCTCGGAGCTGGCTTTTTTGATAAGAGCACTCCCAATTTTCCTGTGGCGATGGCTGTCATTGAAAAACATAATCCAGGGAGAGTTTGGATGGATCAATTAGAAAATCCTTCAATCTGTTTGATTATTACAAATGGAAGCTATTCTTTTATTGGCATAAAAGGCGAGAAAAAAATATTTGCTTCTGGGAGTAATAGAAATTCTGAAAAATAATAAACCAATCAAATTAATTTCTGGTGTTAATGATCCATTATTTTCTTTATTTAAAGAGGCTGGATTTTCCTCTCTAGGGCGTATTCAAATTTCAAATCCAGCAATTATAAGGGGGAGATACAGCGCTTATTGATAGCATATGTAAGGGATTACCAAAAGATTGTGAAGTAAAAAATATTGACACAAGCTTACTCAAAAAAAGCTATTGGTTTTCATACATCAAGCTTTTTTATGGCAATGAATATAAATTTTTTAAAAACGGATTTGGATTAGCCCTAATCAAGAATGATGAAGTAATAAGCGAAGCATTTGCTTGCTACATTGGCGGCGGTTTTGTTGAAACGGGCTCAGTAACTTCTGAAAAATATAGAGGAAAAGGGTATGCGACTATTATTCGTGCCTTTCTGATTAAAGAGTCTTTATTTAGAAATTTACAGCCTGTGATCTAGCCCCGACTTCACGGACACCTCGTTAAGGGAGTAAAATTCCTTAACTAGAAGTGTAAGAAATGAGTGAAAATAAACCAAATCAAAACAAGTCACGTCAAAAATATAGCCCACAGTTCAAAGATCAAGCTGTAGAGCGAGCGGCAAAAGAAGGTATCCCCCAGGTTGCCTAAGATCTTGGCATCAAGGAGTCAGTGCTTTACTACTGGCGCACGCAAAAATCACTCAGTGGCTCAACAATTGAAAATCAAAAACTTCAGCAAGCTGAAATGGCAAGGCTCAAGCGCGAAGTTGATCGTCTGGAACAGGAAAATGCCTTCTTAAAAAAAGTGGCGACGTACTTCACGAAAGAATCGAAGTGAGGTACGCCATGATAAAGAAAAATGTAGAAAATTTTCCAGTGCGAATGATGTGTAAAATGCTTGTTGTGTCGCCAAGTGGATATTATGGTTGGCGAGATCGGCCGCCATCAAAGCGCGCGCAGGAAAATGCTATTTTAACTGAGAAAATCAAGATTATTTTTGATGACGAAAATTCTCGTGTCGGTGCTAAGCGTATTGCAAAACGGTTATGTCTTGAGGGCGCATACGTTAGTCGTCATCGTGTCGCAAGAATCATGCGCTTAAATGGCTGGCGCGCGAAAGCAGCAAGAAAATTTAAAGCGACGACAAACAGCAACCATAAATTACCAGTGGCACCAAATTTATTGCAGCAAAATTTTTCTGCCAGCAGGCCAAACGAGAAGTGGGTCGCTGTGATACGGAAACAACTTGGTAAGCTCAACAATTTATTTTCACTTATCAAGGTAATCGTATTGTGCAATGCAACCCTAAGGCATGGAAGAAAGCACTGAAAAGAGCAGGCATTGAAAATTTTCGGTGGCATGATCTTCGCCATACATGGGCAAGCTGGCATGTACAAAATGGTACATCGTTGCAGGAGCTTCAGCAGTTAGGTGGATGGACGAGTTTTGAGATGGTACTACGTTATGCGCATTTGAGTAGTGATCATCTTAAAATGGCAGCAGAGAGAGTATGTGGTACAAATCTGGTACATCTTTCAAAGCAAGCAGCAAACAGTGATTTTTAACTAATTGAATTTACTTGATTATTAATCTCGCCCGGAGGGATTCGAACCCCCGACCACCTGGTTCGAAGCCAGTAGTGGCATTTTAAATTTTATTTTAAATCAACATCTTGCGTTCATTAGCAATATCAAAACCTGGCTAAATCTAGGGAAATAAGATGAAAATCTAGGGAGTTACGTGACAAATTCCCTACACTGTCTATGCTAGGCTAACTTGAATTAATTAGCTTATTAGTGTATAAGTACATATACACCTATGTGTTTATGCGGAGATATTTATGAGCAATACTATTCGATGGAACATTGCCGTATCCCAAGATACTGATCAAGCCTTACGTATGTTTTTAGCCAATCAAGGTGGCGGAAGAAAGGGTGATTTGTCTCGTTTTGTTGAGGAAGCAGTGCGAACGCATATTTTAGAATTAACAGCGGAAAAGGCCAAGGCCGCGAATGTCAAAATAGACGAAAATGATTTATCTGCCATGATAGATGAAGCCTTAGAATGGGCGCGTGATCACTGATGCGTGTTGTGCTAGATACTAACGTATTACTAAGTGCGCTTATTTCACCGCATGGCATGTCTGATAAAATATATCGTGCATGGAGAGCTGCTAAATTTGATCTTGTCACCTCTATTGTTCAGCTTGAAGAACTGCGGCGAGCTAGTCGTTACCCGAAACTGAAAGCGGTTTTACAACCTTCCCGAGTAGGCGCAATGATAAATAATTTCCAGCACGCTATTATACTTGATCGCTTAACAGTGAAAGCAGAAGCTGCTGACCCAGCAGATGCGTTTTTAATTAGTATGTCAATTGAAGGCAAAGCGGATTATTTGGTGACTGGAGATAAACGCGCTGGTTTGTTGCAGCAAGAAAGTATTGGGCGAACACGCGTTATAACACCGTCAGGTTTTTGTGGGGAAATATTAAGTTAATTTATATGCTTGTGTGTAGCAGTAAGGATTGAAAATTTCATTTATTCATCAATTCATTTTGTATTTTTTTCGCATATAATTCCCTGCAAATTTTATACACCTACATTATGAATGACTTATGAAAAGCACATATAACATTGCATTAGTACCAACCAAAGAAGCTCAGCAGTTTATTCAATGCGCTAATTTTGTATCAACTGTTGCAGATCGTTATTTGCTAGGCAAGAGCTCTCTTCCGCATGTAACCTTATACCAATTTGAGGCGAATGAGACGGATATTGACTCGATTTGGGAAAAAGCTTGTAATGAATTAGATCAAAAATCAATTGAGCTAATATTCAAAAAATTTAGCTGCATAACATTTGACGGTAATATTTTTTGGGCATCTTTGTTGCCAGATAATTGCGATGTATTAATGCAAATGCACGCTGTCATTGCGGGTATTGTTAATAAACCTGTTAAAAGTAATTATGATCCGCATTTGACATTAATCAGTACAAAAGATTCCATGTACGAAAACTTGGTTAATAAACTTTCTGCAACATATGTGCCAATTCAAGATGTTTTTGTTTTGGCTTTGGGAAGATCGGACGAAATTGGACAATTGACTAAGGTAATTAATTCTCGTCGTTAAAGAATTATTTTTCATACTCTAGGTATTACAAACCCTAATTCATCGCAATATATTGATTTAGTATCAGAATTAATTAAGGTGCTTTGTTAGAAGGTAAACGTTCACGCTCTAATATGTAACGCCATTTGCAAGGACTCTGTCATGCCAGCTAAAAGCATGCTGGCATGACAGCGTGGCGTGAACGCTTACGTTAGAAGTGTATTTTAACTTTAATAAAACCTTAATAATTTAAATGCAAGATAATATATAATTGGGCTCCTACATTTAAGTTTTATATATTCTTTAATCATAAACCAACACTATACGAGAGCCTACAGAATGTTCGCCAGAATGTTTTCTAATCCTGATATAAAATCTAATACCACTATTTTGGATCAAACCTTTATTCCAAAAATTTCCTACACTGAACTTCAAACTGAGATGACTAAGTTATTTGATTTAAAAAAACTTAAGAATGTTAAAAATTCTACTGAAGACACTAGCCTTACTCAATATTGGGATTTAGATAAACAAGCTAACTGGAAAATTTATAAAAATGTCGCTATTAAATTAATTCTTTCTTATGCAAAAACACATAAACTAGATATTCTAGAACTCTATGCTTTATTAGGAGATTGCAGAAATATTATTGCAATGAATTTGCAGCAGAAGGATGTTGATAAATTAGGTAAAACTAGGCCACTCGTTAGTGCAGATAAACTAATGCATGAAAGGTATAGAACTTTAATAAAATATACAGATATATATGCTTCTTTTGCACCAGCGTTAGTAGAAAAGTTTCGCTCAAATGGCTGGAGTGATGAACATAATATACTGATTGATGATATTGTAGTAACTGAACTTTGTCTTAATGACATTGGCGAATATGCGATAACAATAATGCATTGTGAACCTTCAGATGAAGCTTTCGGTATACTTGCTAAAAAAATAAAAAATGAATTTTCAGAATTTTTAAATTGCGATGATAAAGATGATATTCTCCAAAGCATCGCAAAACTCGTATATTACTTTGTATTAGCTATGCCTTTAGAAAGAGGAAGTGCAGCCACTACGGAAATGATGATTCAAGTATTGCTTAAAGGAAAAGGCCTATATCTTGAGTATACAGATAATATTCCTTTGGATCTTCATGCTTTCCTTGCTAAAGATATAAATGAATTTATCGAAATATTTTGTTCTACACATAAAACTAAAAAAATCAGTCAAAAACACGAAATATTTTTTAAACCAAAATCAGAAGAGGAAAATGAAGATATTTTTTCTAGCGTACAATCTTTATTTGGGGAGCTAGATAAAGAAAATTGCCTTATCTCTTAAGCTGTAGTAGTCGATTTAAATTACGTTCCCAGCCCGCAGAGTTTGATCGTCCAATAATTCAGGAATGAAGATAAGATTTGTCATGGAGTCTGTAAATTTCTCTGTGTAAATGACCATAGTAAAATTGTCGCTATTTTAATTACACTATGGTCATTTACACAGAGAAATTTACAGACTCCTTCCTCAGCATCTTGCAGATTTGGCCACTTTTTCTTTTAGGTGGTTGGTCGAGCTTTGAGATGGTGCTGCGTTATGCGCATCTCAGTAGTGATCATCTAAAGGCTGCGGCGGCAAGGGTAGGTGGTACAAATCGGGCACTTTTTTCTCATCACGAGAGTAATGCTGGGTACAATTTTGGTACATAGCATGGGGATTTGGATGAGTAGGTTGTTTTAACTAATTGAATTTACTTGGTTATTAATCGCGCCCGGAGGGATTCGAACCCCCGACCACCTGGTTCGAAGCCAGATACTCTATCCAGCTGAGCTACGGGCGCTGCAAAAAACAGTGGGACATTACACTTTAGCTTTTAGCACGCGCCCGGAGAGATTCGAACTCCCGACCCCCTGGTTCGTAGCCAGATACTCTATCCAACTGAGCTACGGGCGCGTTCTGAAAACCAACTAGGGCCTGTTTACAATTCTACTATGCTGGATGTTTTTAGCTGTTTTTTTGCGATCCCTTGTTCACATACTTCTGTGTATGCTGCGCTACGGTTCTCAAAAAACAACTAAAAACATCTCAGCCTAGCGAATTGTAAACAGCCCCTAATAATTAATCCATATTCTTTATAGCTAAATTAGCAGCTATAAATATAATTCCTTGAAACGGAGAGGGAGGGATTCGAACCCTCGATGGAGCTTTTGGCCCCATACTCCCTTAGCAGGGGAGCGCCTTCAGCCTCTCGGCCACCTCTCCAGTAATAACTTTCAACTTCTGCAATAGATGAACCCAAAAATCATCTTTAACACTTACTCTTTGTTGCTTTCACCCTTATCAACCTTGGTTTCACGCTTCTTCTTCACTGTTGTTGTCACGGCAGCAGCAGGAGCGGCAGCAGTCGTTGATACTGGTTCTTCTTTTGGTGGTGTATTTTTTTCTTGCAGTATGCGCTGATAAATTTCTTCTCGGTGTACCGAGACATCTTTAGGCGCATTGATACCGATACGCACTTGATTACCTTTAATACCAAGCACGGTCACGATTATGTCATCACCGATTACAATAGTTTCACCCACACGTCTTGTTAATATAAGCATTGTCCATCTCCTTTAATAACTGCCTTGTCCATTAAAAAACCACTTGATCCCCGATACTCCATGCGGTACATAATTTATGTCTTACTATCTATGGTTATTCAGTCAGCTATGACTCTCACGCTATTAATTGCGTATGGAGAGCGGGGAACTCATAACTATCTTTATGTTCTTAACCTTAGCTATTGATAAGCATCACTTTAAGGTGTGCAATAGTAAACAATAAAATAGTATTCTGCAAATAGGATTTGCATCTTTATTCAATATAAATTTGCTTGCCAGAAATCGTGCGAGGTTTGTCCAATTCAAAGGCTTGATGGACGACCTTTACGCTTTGTTCTAAATGCGCTTCGTCAATGACGACAGAGATTTTTATTTCTGATGTTGTAATCATTTGTATAGGAATGCCGGCTTTTCCTAGGGCTTTAAACATGGTGCTAGCAACACCTGCATGTGAACGCATCCCAATACCAACCAAGGAAAGTTTGGCTACTTTGGAATTTGTTTTGACAGAGAGGGCGCCCAATTCATTGGCTAATTCTTCGACAATCTTCAGGGCCTTGGGATGCTCACGTCGATGAACTGTAAAAGTGAAATCCAGGGTATCTTGTGCGGCTGCACTTTGCGCGATCATGTCAATTTCAATATTTGCCTGGCTCACTTTATCAAGAATATGGCCTTCTACGCCGGTTTGACGGGGCAGGCCGGATAGGGAAACAATCGCTTCTTCGCGGCTAAAGGCAATTCCTGCAACTAAACGTTTATCCATGATTTTATCCTCGAAGGTAACCAGTGTACCCAAGCCATCAGAAAAGGTGGAAAGGACACGAATGGGCATACCATGCTTGCTTGCTAATTCGACAGATCGCATTTGCAATACTTTAGCACCAAGGCTTGCCATTTCCAGCATTTCTTCGAAACTAATCTGAGATAATAATCGTGCTTCAGGCAACAGATGGGGATCTGTTGTGTAAACACCATCAACATCAGTATAAATTTGGCATTCCTGTGCTTTAAGTGCAGCAGCAATAGCAACGGCAGTTGTATCAGAACCGCCACGGCCTAGGGTTGTAATATCGCCGTGCTCATTGATACCTTGAAATCCTGCAATGACGACAATACGGCCTTGCTGTAATTCACGCTGAATGATCTCAGTTTTTACTTCGCGTATACGTGCTTTGGTATGTGTGTTGTCAGTGTGAATACCAATTTGCGATCCAGTAAATGAACGGGCAGGGTAGGACTTGGCATTTAAGGCCATGCTAAGCAAGGCCATGGAAATTTGTTCGCCCGTTGAAATCAAGACATCGTATTCACGTGGATCATAATCTTGAGAAACGGCACTGGCTAACTGAATAAGACGGTCTGTTTCGCCATACATGGCAGAGACAACAATGACAACATCATGTCCCTGCTGCTTGGTTTTGATAACCCTATCAGCGACATGATGGATGCGATCCAAGGTGCCGACTGAGCTACCGCCATATTTTTGTACAATGAGAGCCATAGTTTGCCTACGCGTTTATAAACCCTTGGAGAGGGCGCAAAAAGCGCCCTCACCCCTACCCCTCTCCCCTCGCAAAAAGCGCTCCGGGAGAGGGGAGCGTCCTTTACTATTTCGAGAAGAAAATTTAGAACTCTCCCCTCTCCCGGAGCGCTTTTTGCGAGGGGAGAGGGGTAGGGGAGAGGGCGCTTTTTGCGCCCTCTCCAAGAGTATCAAGAATTACAACTTACCCTGCACCCAAGTGTAAACAGACTCCAAGGCATTTGCCAATGCTTCTGGCTTATTTCCACCGCCTTCTGCCATATCAGCACGGCCGCCGCCCTTGCCGCCAACCTGTTGTGCCACCATGCTAACCACATCTTTAGCATTGATCGTGCCAGTCAAATCAGAAGTAACGCCGCCAATAATACCTATTTTCCCTTCCTTGACCGTTGCTAAAACAATCACAGCGCTGCCCAATTGCTGTTTGAGATGATCGATGGTCTGCCGCAAGGCTTTGCCATCTAAACCTTCTATCACAGTTGCTAAGACATGGCATTTACCAATGGTTTTTGCATGGAGGGCGAGATCTCGGCTAAACAAACTCGCAAGTTTGTCCTTGAGTTGTTGTATTTCTTTTTCTAAGGAAAGTATTTGCGTTTCTGCCTTCTGCAATTTTTGCTTTGACTCAGTCTCGCGTTTTTCAAGAAAACCAAGCGCTGCATCACCTGTTACTGCTTCAATGCGACGAATGCCAGCTGCCACGCCTGTTTCCGCAGTCATTTTGAATAAGCCAATATCACCCGTATGATCGGCATGCGTGCCACCACATAATTCAATGGAATGACCAAAATGGACTACGCGTACTTTACTGCCATATTTTTCGCCGAATAAGGCAACAGCACCGCTTGCAATGGCTTCTTCTGGTGTGGTGACGCGTACGATAGCTTCGTGATTTTCACGTATTTGCTGATTAACAAGATGTTCGATTTGTATTATTTCATTTACTGTGAGCGGCGATGCATGTGAAAAATCGAATCGTAAACGCTCGGGTTCAACCAAGGAACCTTTTTGTATGGCATGTTCGCCGAGTACTTGCTTTAGCACCATATGCAATAAATGGGTTGCCGTGTGATTTAATACAGTTGCTGCGCGGCGTTTTGCATCAACTTCTGTTGTAACGAGATCACCAACATGCAAACTGCCTTTTTCTAATTTGCCTAAATGCAAATGAGTATGTGCTTGTTTGATTGTATCTAATACTTTAAAAAATGCTTTCTGTGGGACATGTAGGATGCCTTGATCACCCACTTGACCTCCAGATTCAGCATAGAAAGGTGTGCGATCCAATACCACAGAACCTTTTTCTCCTGCTTGCAAGCTATCAACAAATTTACCATCGCGATAAAGCGCAAGAACAGTCGCCTTTTCTGTCACAGAAGTTGTTAGTAAATTTCGGTGGCCAGTAAATTCTGTTGGTGCCTGTGATTCCTGCGCGACAGTATATTCTGTTGCGAATTGACTGGCTTGGCGTGAACGTTGACGCTGCTTTGCCATCGCCGCTTCAAACTCATCATAATCAATCATTAAGCCCCGTTCTCTTGCAATATCTGCGGTTAAATCAGCGGGAAAACCATAAGTGTCATAGAGTTTAAATACCGTTTCACCAGAAATAATATCGCCTGGTAAATCATGAATGACTTGCTCAAATAATTTTAAACCCTGGGCTAGTGTTGTGCTGAATTGTTCTTCTTCTTGACGTAAGGTTTTTTCTATATGTGCTTGTGCCTTTGCTAATTCAGGATAAGCTTCTCCCATTAAATCAACCAAGGGTTGTACGAGTTGATAAAAGAAAGCTTGAGTCAAACCTAATTTACTGCCATGACGCAAAGCGCGTCGAATAATGCGGCGTAGTACATAGCCTCGCCCTTCATTTGCTGGCAGCACACCATCTGTAATTAAAAAACTACAAGAGCGAATATGATCTGCAATGACACGCAGAGAAAAATGCGAGTCATCTTTTATGCCAGCTAATTTTGCGGTTGCCTTAATTAAGGGCTGAAAAAGATCAGTATCGAAATTATTATTGACGCCTTGCATGACCGCTGCCATACGCTCTAAACCCATACCTGTATCAACAGAAGGTTTGGGCAGCGGTGTTAAAATGCCATCTGTAGCGCGATCATATTGCATGAAAACTAAATTCCAAATTTCAATGTAGCGATCACCATCTGCTTCATCTGTGCCAGGCGGGCCGCCAGGAATGTGGGCGCCATGATCATAGAAAATTTCTGTACAAGGACCGCAGGGGCCAGTCGGTCCCATCGACCAAAAATTATCTTGTTCACCTAAGCGGCTAAAACGCTTGGGATCTATTTTAATTTCATTTAGCCAAATCTGTTCTGCTTCATGATCATCTTCAAATACAGTGATCCATAATTTTTCTGGCGCTAAGTGCAAGCGATTAGTTAGAAAATCCCAAGCGAAACGAATGGCATCCGCTTTAAAATAATCACCAAAGCTAAAATTACCTAGCATTTCAAAAAAGGTATGATGACGCGCCGTATAACCAACGCGTTCTAAATCATTATGTTTACCGCCAGCACGCACACAGCGTTGAGAAGAAGTGGCGCGCGAATAAGGGCGTTTTTCAGTGCCCAAAAACACATCTTTAAATTGCACCATACCGGCATTAGTAAATAAAAGTGAAGGATCATTGCCAGGAATAAGTGAGCTGCTGGGGACAATAGTATGCCCTTGCTCGTGAAAATAATTTAAAAATTCACGGCGAATGTCATTACTAGAAAGTGGATGCAAATTTTTTTTCATAGTCGTAGAGATCACATATTATTCGTTATTTAAAATGACAGCAGTGATATGCGCTTCTGTAAAGCCGCGATACAGTAGAAAACGTATTTGTTTGGCTCGGCTTTTAAAATCACTTGGCTGTATGCCCTTGAACCGTTTTTGCCACAGCTTACGTGCTTCGGCAAACCATGCATTATCAGTGATCTCTAATTGTTCTGCAATCATCTCAGCAGGGATGCCGCGCGCTTGTAATTCGATAGCAATACGTTTTGGACCATAGCCCTTATTGCGCCGCCAATAAATATAATTTTCAGTAAAACGCTGTTCATTAATGATGCCTGCTTGCACGAGTGCAGCAAGTACACGGTCAATTTCTTCGCCAGCCTGCGTTTTAGCCTGCAAGCGCTGCCTTAATTCAAGGACGGAATAATCACGGCGCGCTAATAAATTGAGGGCAGCACGCCGGATTGTATTTGATGATTCTATGCTCAGGCGACACTCTCCTCATCCTCTACTGCCGCTTCACCTTTGACCACAGTCGCATGCAAATTAATCATTAATTCACGTATCTTAGTTTCAATTTCCTGCGCCATGGCACTATGCTCTTTGAGGAATTGACGCGCATTTTCTTTGCCTTGACCAATGCGTTGTCCATTATAACTAAACCAAGCACCCGCTTTTTCAACCAAGCCTTGTTGCACGCCGAGATGTACTATTTCACTTTCACGAGAAATACCCTCATTGTACAAAATATCAAATTCAGCTTGTTTAAAGGGAGGCGCGACTTTATTTTTGACTACTTTGACGCGCGTTTCACTGCCAATGACTTCATCACCTTCTTTAACACTGCCAATACGGCGTATATCCATACGAACCGATGCATAAAACTTTAAGGCATTACCGCCCGTTGTTGTTTCTGGATTACCAAACATCACGCCGATTTTCATGCGGATTTGGTTGATGAAGATGACGAGGGTATTGGAACGTTTAATATTGGCTGTCAGTTTGCGCAAAGCTTGCGACATCAAGCGGGCTTGTAAGCCCATGTGTTGATCACCCATTTCACCTTCAATTTCTGCCTTTGGTGTCAGGGCTGCGACTGAATCGATGACAATGATATCAACGGCGCTAGAGCGAACCAGCATATCAGCAATTTCCAAGGCTTGCTCACCGGTATCAGGTTGAGAGATGAGTAAATCATCAACATTTACACCTAATCGTTTGGCATAGGCAGGATCAAGTGCATGTTCTGCGTCAATAAAAGCAGCTGTACCGCCCTTGCGTTGACCTTGAGCAATGACTTGTAAGGTCAGGGTTGTTTTACCAGAAGATTCTGGTCCATAAATTTCAATGATACGGCCTTTGGGCAAACCGCCGATCCCTAAGGCAATATCCAATCCTAATGAACCGGTTGAAATGACTTCAATATCAGGAATGCTGGCAGCATTGTCGCCTAAACGCATGACGCTGCCTTTGCCAAATTGACGTTCGATTTGACCAAGAGCTGCTGTTAATGCTTTTTTCTTGTTTTCATCCATAGTGTGTTCCTTAATTGTTAGTTGTTGTGGGAAGAACGGAGGGGAGAGTTTCAGTTATAACCTGGAATGGGTATTTGTGAAAGGGGAAAAAAATATTTTTTTGATAATAATTTTGAGGTGGTGCAAAAAGCGCCCTCACCCCCTGCCCCTCTCCCCTCGCAAAAAGCGCTCCGGAAGAGGGGAGCGTCCTAAATTTTCCCTTTGAAATAACTTAGAACGCTCCCCTCTTCCGGAGCGCTTTTTGCGAGGGGAGAGGGGCAGGGGGTGAGGGCTTATATCAATAATCTCCAGCCAAGATCATCTCCAATGCTTGCGCAATCGCTCGCAAACGCACTTCCTGACGATCACCGGTAAAAAGATATTGTTGCGCAAATGTTTCTTGGCTACGGCTTGCAGCCGCAATCCAGACTGTGCCCACCGGTTTTTCCGTCGAACCACCATCAGGCCCTGCAATCCCCGTAATGGCAATGCCGATATCAGCATGACTATGCGCTAACACACCCTGCGCCATTTCCCTGGCTGTTTCTTCACTGACTGCTCCAAATTGTGCCAGGGTTTCAGCGCTGACACCTAACATATCAATTTTTGCCTGATTGCTATAGGTTACAAAACCACGCTCAAACCAAGTTGAGCTGCCAGGTACACTGCTTAGCCAATAACTTAGACCACCGCCTGTGCATGATTCCGCTACAGCAAGTGTGATGCCTCGCTTGACGCAGCTTGTCGCTGTTTTTAATACGAGTGCTTTGATATGATCTATCATCTTTTTCCTGACCTAATTCATCCTGAATAGAGAATGATAACATGATGCAAACGCATACACCTATGATGCAGCAATATTTACGTATTAAGGCAGATTATCCGCACATTTTGCTATTTTATCGTATGGGTGATTTCTATGAATTGTTTTTTGAAGATGCGCAAAAAGCAGCGCGCTTGCTTGATATCACACTCACTGCACGTGGACAATCCGCAGGCAATCCCATTCCCATGGCAGGTGTTCCCTTTCACTCTGTAGAATCCTATATTGCTAAATTAATTCGCCAAGGATTATCGATTGCAATTTGCGAACAAATAGGTGATCCCAAAACAAGTACGGGGCCAGTTGAGCGTCAAGTCGTGAGAATTTTAACACCCGGTACGGTCAGTGATGCCGCATTTTTACAAGATAATCAAGATAATCTATTAGTCGCTGTGCATGCAAAAGAGGGATGTTATGGATTTGCCGTTTTAGATATGAGCGGTGGTCGTTTTCATTTATTAGAAGTAGAAAATGAAGAAGCCTTGAGTGGTGAATTACAACGATTAAAACCAGCGGAATTATTGATAAGTGATGAATGGGATCATGCCATCTTACGTGAATATCAGAGAGAATTGAGGCGACGTGCACCTTGGGAATTTGATGATAGTACGGCAGTGCGTTTATTAACGGAGCAAATGCAAACGCGAGATTTAAGCGGCTTTGGTTGTCAAGGAATGTCTGCTGCTTTATCAGCAGCAGGGTGTTTATTGCAATATGCCAAAGAAACGCAGCGTGCTGCGATGCCGCATATTCGCGCTATTCATGTTGAACGGCGTGAAGAGTGTTTGATTTTAGATGCAGCAACGCAGCGTAATTTAGAATTAATTCATAATTTTTCTGGCGGTCATGAAAATACTTTGGTGAGTGTATTAGATCACGCACGCACAGCGATGGGCAGCCGTTTATTAAAGCGTTGGTTAAATCGACCGCTGCGCGATCAAGTTATTTTGCGAGCACGTCAAGAAAGTATAGAGGCATTATTAAATCATCATGCTTATGTGAATTTACAAAAAACGCTGTTTCAAACAGCAGATTTAGAGCGTATTTTAGCGCGTATTGCTTTGAAAACAGCAAGGCCGCGTGATCTTGTGGCCCTGCGCGCAACCCTATATTTATTACCGCATTTACATCAGCAATTAGCTCAGGTTACTGCGCCGCATTTATTGCAATTAAAAAATGCGCTGCAAACTTTTCCTGAATTAGAAACGCAATTAAGTCGTGCGATTATAGATAATCCACCCGTGACTATTCGTGATGGTGGTGTGATTGCAAAAGGCTATGATGCTGAATTAGATGAATTACTCGCTTTAAGTGAAAATGCCGGTGACTTTTTAATTGCCTTAGAAGAGCAAGAAAAAAAGCGCACAGGATTATCTACTTTAAAAGTGGGTTATAATCGTGTGCATGGTTATTATATTGAAATGAGCCGCACGCAAGCTGCCTCTGTTCCAGAAAATTATATTCGCAGACAAACATTGAAAAATGCAGAACGATTTATTACACCGGAATTAAAAGCGTTTGAAGATAAGGCTTTAAGTGCGCGAGAACGAGCGCTAGCGCGTGAAAAATTATTGTATGATGAATTGTTAGAAAATTTGCTGCCGCAGATTGCAGCATTGCAATCATCAGCGGCTGCACTGGCTGAATTAGATGTCTTGGCGAATTTAGCTGAACGTGCCTTGCAATTAAATTGGTGTTGTCCGCGTTTGTCTAATAAAACAGGAATACAAATTAAGGCGGGACGTCATCCTGTGATTGAAGCTGTTTCAACGCAAGCCTTTGTGCCCAATGATGTCTGCTTCGATCAAACGCAGCGTATGCTCATTATTACGGGGCCTAATATGGGTGGTAAATCAACTTATATGCGGCAAACCGCTTTAATTGTGCTGCTTGCGCATATCGGTAGTTATGTGCCAGCACAAGAAGCAGAGATTGGTCCAGTGGATCGAATTTTTACCCGCATCGGTGCTGCAGATGATTTAGCAAGTGGTCGTTCTACTTTTATGGTGGAAATGACTGAGACGGCAAATATTTTGCATAATGCAACGGAACATAGTTTGGTGTTGATGGATGAAGTGGGACGCGGTACCAGTACCTTTGATGGTTTATCACTTGCTTGGGCTTGCGCGCATTATCTTGCGCAGAGTCTTTGTGCCTTTACATTATTTGCGACACATTATTTTGAATTAACTTCATTGGCAGATGAAATTTCTACGGTGCATAACATTCATTTAGATGCGACTGAACATGGCGATAAAATTATTTTTTTGCATGCGGTGCAAGCAGGGGCTGCTAATCAAAGTTATGGTATTCAAGTAGCGCAATTAGCGGGCGTGCCGCGCGTAGTCATTGCGCGCGCGAAACAGAAATTACAATCATTAGAACAGACGGCTTATCAACCTAAGCATAAGCAGAGTGATATGTTTGCATTAAGTAAAGAAAATGTGTCGCATGAAATTGTGATTAAGCAATTAAAAGAAATGAAGGTGGATCAGATGAGTCCGAGGGAGGCGCTGGATTTGCTGTATCGGTTGAAGGGGGAGGTGGGGTAGGGGGTTGTTGTTGCATAGGTGTTCGTCGTTGCATAGGTGTTCGTCGTTGCGAGGAGTGCTTTTTACGACGAACACCTATGTAACGACGAACACCTATGCAACGACGAAGACTTTATATATTACCTACACTCTCAACCGCAAATTATTATCCGAACTAAAATTCTTAATAATTTTCCTCGGATCGGGTAATTGACGAAATGTATTTAATTTTTTTTCTGAGCGAGAAGGCTCATCACTAAAGCCGCGCTTCATTGTTAATGCCCAGGCGACAGTCATATTAAGCACTCTGCCAGTAGAATCTTTCCATTGCCGGACTTTGCCCTCATGGGAAGTGACTAAGAGTTTCTGCAAGCGTGCGGGCGTTGAAAGATCCGCCATTGTTTCTGTTTGTTTTGAATGTAAAATTGCATTAATTAAAACATAATCGGCATCTATTTTGACATCGCTATGAGCAAACAATCTAGCTGGCATTCTATTTAAACGTTCAATTTCATTTTCAAGATCAATGATGGCTTCTCTTTTTTGCTGCGCGATTAATACTTCTTCTGCTGTGCGTATGCTTGGATAATACTGTATATTTGTCTCGATTTGCGTAAAGGCGCGATAGAACAAATCTACTTCCTTGTTTCTGCCCGCATTTTCACGCTTGAATAAATTTGAATTGGACCATGGGCTTAAGGTTGATGAACGCCAGGTGCATTCATCAATAATGGAAGTAATGCCTTCCATGCGTTTTCTACATTGTGCGGTATCAGAAAAATTAATTTCGGGCGTTGTTTTTGCTATAGCAATTATTTTGTTGATACCATCATGACGATTTTCTTTTTTAGGCGTATCACAATTTTTTAATTGTGTTAGTAGATCTTCCCAAATGGCAAGCCTGGCAGCGTAAATGGGATTGGGAGTATATGTTTCATTGGTCGTATTTTCTTGTGCTGGTATATTTTTCTGTTTTTCTTGCGCTGGTATATTTTGCTGTTGATCTATTTCCTGCGATGCTTCTTGCTGAGATATCTCTTCATCATAATGTGATAGGGCATTAACTATCGATACCTCGTCTTCTGGCGACAATTCTTCTTCTAGGCTGGTATCACCGTACTGGTCTGGTTCTAGTTCATTTCCTCCTTCTGGACTGGTATTAGCTTCGCCTTCTGGTTGCGGCAATGCGGGTTTTGTTTTTGCAAGAGCCTTAGGTTTTATATTTGCTGGCTTTTGTTTTTTTGCATCGTTACGCCGCGTATTATTATAATGTATGTAGTATAAAAGCTGCGAAATAAGGGCGCTATCTAAATAAATATAGGCAAGTAATAAGGCTTTTTCAAAATAGAAGTGCGCTTCCTTGGCGTTTTCAAGGATGTAATAAATGCTAGCAAGATGGCCGTAGGGCTTAATATCATAAGGGTAGAGTTCTTTGGCTTTTTTAAAGTGGTTGATAGCTAGGCCATAGCGTTTATTTTCAAAATCAACCTGACCATTTCTTGTTAGCCCATAATACCGCAAAAGTTTTTTATTATCTTCCTCAACTTTTTGAGATGAGAGCATTCTCATTGCCTTGTTTTGTAAACACAAGAATAATGATGCTCTCCTAAGCTTAAGCTTATCTTAAATTAATTTGTCTATTATTTTCTCACCGGCGTATAACGTGACAAAGTAGTCACTTCTTCACTCTCAAGCTCGATATACTTGCCCCTACGCAGCCAAGCAGGTAAGTAAACGGAACCAACGCGAATGCGGATTAAACGGCTTACGGTGAAACCTAAGGCTTCCCATAAACGGCGGACTAAACGATTACGACCTTCTTTGACAATCACGTGATACCAGTGATTTGAGCCAGTGCCGCCGCCGTCAGTGATTTCAGTAAATCGCCCCATGCCATCTTCTAAGGGCACACCTTTTTTTAATTTGGCGAGTGCTTCAGCGCTGACTTCGCCGCGAATACGCACCGCATATTCACGTTCAATCTCTGAACTAGGATGCATGAGTTGATTGGCTAAATGACCATCGTTAGTAATTAATAATAGACCCGAAGTATTAAAATCAAGACGGCCGACGCAAATCCAGCGGCTATTTCGAATCATGGGTAAGTTAGTGAAAATAGTAGGACGTCCTTCAGGGTCGTTGCGAGTGCACATTTCACCTTCAGGTTTGTGATAAAGCAAAACGCGTGATTTTTGATTTTTACTTTTAAATAAGGGAATTTCACGCCCGTCAATGCAAACCTTATCGTGATAAGTCATGCGATCACCAATCTTGGCAGGTTGATCATTGACGGTAATTCTGCCTTCTTGAATCCATGTTTCGACTTGCCGTCTTGAACCTGCACCGGCATGGGCTAATATTTTTTGAATTTTTTCACTAGGCATATATTGTCGTTTCTTCAGGAATATGTTCGCTATCACTTGGCCCAAGTTCACTCTCATTCAAAGCCAATTCCACTTGCAATTGCGCTTCTTGATTTTCCAAGCTTTTAAATTCTGCAAGCGGCGGTAAAGCCGTGAGTGAGGTGAGATTAAAGTAATCCAAGAAAGTTTTGGTAGTGCCATATAAAGCAGGTTTGCCAGGTACTTCGCGATAGCCAAGTACACGTATCCATTCACGCTCTTGTAAGGTTTTCATGATGGAACTGCTGACAGTGACGCCGCGGATTTCTTCAATTTCTGCACGGGTAATGGGTTGTTTATAGGCGATAATGGAGAGGGTTTCAAGAAAGGCGCGAGAATAGCGTGGGGCACGTTCTTCCCATAATTTGGCTAGCCAGGGGCTATATTCAGCCCTTGCCTGAAAACGATAGCCGCTCGCTACTTCTACTAATTCAATGCCTGCGCTTTGATAAGCTTCGCGTAATAAGCTGATTATCATCTTTAAATCACTTTGACTAGGACGGTCATCCTCTGGAAAAAGTTGCTGTAAGGCAGCGATGTTTAATGGCCGGCCAGCCACCATGAGAGCCGCTTCGATGATAGCTTGCATTTTTTCAGGGGTCATAGATTGTTCTCTCTTTAATACCTTCAGTACATGCTAGCAAAAACTTGTAATTTAACCTACAGTTTCCACCTGGTTTTTTAATAATGGGTCTAGCATGTCTACTCAATTGATCCGCTCAAGTGAGCATCTTACACCACTTGCGCAGGGCAGTGTATTAACTATCGGTCATTTTGATGGTGTTCATCGTGGGCATCAGCAGCTTGTAGAAAGAGTGATCACTGAGGCGCGAGAATTCAATGCGCCATCCATGGTGGTGACTTTTGAACCGCATGCCTTTGAGTTTTTTAATAAGGCTAAAGTGACGACCCCGCGTTTGACCCGTCTACGGGAAAAATGGACAGCTTTGGCGGAAACGGGTGTTGACTACGTCTATATTATAAAATTTAATCAACAAGTTGCGAATCTAAGTGCAAGTGATTTTGTAACTCATGTCTTGTGGCAAAATCTGCATCCACGGCATATTGTAATAGGGGATGACTTTCGTTTTGGCCACCTACGCCAGGGCGATTTTTCACTTTTGCAGCAGATGGGAAGGCACTTAGGTTTTACGGTGGAAGCTATGTCGAGTTTTTTATTGGCAGGGGAGCGTGTTAGCAGCAGTCGAGTGCGGCAAGCTTTGGCTTTGGGTGATTTAGACTTGGTTTCGCAATTGTTGGGTCATCGATATTATATGCTGGGCAGAATTCGTCATGGGGAAAAATTAGGGCGGCAATGGGGTTTTCCTACGATTAATATTGACTTGCACCGTGCTTTGACACCGATACAGGGTATTTATACCGTCTATGTGCATGGCTTGGATGTGGAGCCTTTACAAGGTGTTGCAAGCATTGGCACACGGCCGACTATCGATGGTACAAAGACCTTACTCGAGGTACACTTACTCGACTTTAATCGAGAAGTCTATGGGCATTATGTTAAAGTTGAATTTTGTAAAAAATTGCGCGAAGAAATACGTTATCCGACAATCGATTTATTGAAAGAACAAATTGCTAGAGATGTATTAAGCGCACGAAATTATTTTAATGAGAAGACGCAATGAGTGAATACAAAGATACGCTAAATTTACCGCAAACTGATTTTCCCATGAAGGCGAATTTGCCGCAGCGCGAACCGGCTATTTTACAAAAATGGCAGGAAATGGATATTTATGCAGCGCAGCGTGCGGCAAAATTAAATAAGACGAAATTTGTTTTACATTTGGGTCCGCCCTATGCCAATGGTCATATTCATTTGGGCACAGCAACGACAACCCTATTGAAAGATATTATCGTTAAATCAAAAAATTTAAGCGGCTTTGACGCACCCTTAGTACCTGGTTGGGATTGTCATGGCTTACCCATCGAATTAAATGTTGAAAAAAAAATAGGTAAACCAGGACATAAGGTCAGTGCAGCAGAATTTCGTCTTGCCTGTCGTGAGTACGCGCAATCTTTTATTGATATTCAACGCGAAGAATTTAAACGCCTAGGCATTATTGCCGATTGGCAGCATCCTTATTTGACGATGGATTTTCACTATGAAGCAAACATCATCAGAAGTTTAGCAAAAATAATTACGCAAGGGCATCTGCAAAAAGGTTACAAGCCTGTGCATTGGTGCCTGGATTGTGCGTCTGCCTTAGCAGAGGCAGAAGTTGAATATCAAGATAAGACCTCACCTTCGATTGATGTACGTTTTGCTGTCCTTGATCAAAAGGCATTTGCAGCACGCTTTACTTCACTAGAATCAGCTCATGGTGAAATCTCAATTCCTATTTGGACCACAACACCTTGGACTTTGCCAGCCAATCAAGCTGTCGCCTTAAATCCCTATTTAGAATACGTCTTAGTAGAATGTGATGCCCGCGAATCTTTATTGATAGCCGAAGATTTATTATCGGCTGTGTTAGCGCGTTATGGTGTAGAAAAGCATCGTGTGCTAGGACGCGTGATGGGTGAAAAATTACTTGGCATTTTATTGCAGCATCCATTTTATGATAGACAAGTGCCTGTTGTATTAGGTGAGCATGTGACACTTGAAGCGGGTACAGGTGCAGTGCACACCGCACCTGCGCATGGACAGGAAGATTATTTGATGGCTAAGCAATTTCATTTGCCCTTAGATAATCCTGTTGGTGATGATGGTTGTTTTACTGCAAATACGCCGATTTTTGCTGGCATGCATGTCAATAAAGTTAATGACAAAATAATTGAATTATTGCAAACGCATCATCGGCTTCTTCATCAAACTTCCTTGCGTCATAGTTATCCGCATTGTTGGCGGCATAAAACAGCCCTTATTTTTCGTGCGACACCGCAATGGTTTATTAGTATGGATTCGCATCATTTACGTCAACTCGCATTACAAGCAGTTGAACGCGTAGAGTGGATTCCTGATTGGGGCAGGGCACGTATTGCGGGCATGATAGAAAATCGTCCCGATTGGTGTATTTCACGGCAACGTGCCTGGGGTGTGCCGCTCGCTCTATTTATTCATAAAGAGTCGGGTGAATGTCATCCTGAGACTGCCGAGCTCATGGAAAAAGTGGCAGCGCGTGTTGAGCAGCAAGGTGTTGAAGCCTGGCATCAATTAGATATCAATGAATTCCTAGGTCCTTTGGGATCGCAATATCAAAAAATAAATGATGTCTTAGATGTATGGTTTGATTCGGGGGTGTCACATGAATGTGTGCTGAAACTTCGACCCGAATTAAGTTTTCCTGCTGATATTGTTTTAGAAGGTTCCGATCAGCATCGCGGTTGGTTTCAAACCTCACTTTTAACTTCAGTTGCGATCAATGGTGAAGAACCCTATCGTCAAGTATTGACTCATGGTTTTGTTGTTGATGGTCAGGGACGCAAAATGTCTAAGTCAATTGGCAATGTGATTGCGCCTGAGGAAGTGGTGAAGAATCTAGGCGCAGATGTTTTGCGTTTATGGGTTGCCTCAATTGATTATCGCTATGAAATTGCTGGCTCCAAGGAAATTTTAGCCCGTACCTCAGAAACTTATCGCCGCATTCGCAATACGGCACGTTTTCTATTAGCAAATTTAAATGGATTTGATCCAGCACTTCATTTATTGCCAGCAGATGACATGCTCGTGCTTGATCGATGGGCGCTTGATAAGGCAAGTCAATTACAAAATGAAATTATTGAAGCTTATTCAACTTATCAATTTCATGTCGTCGTGCAAAAGTTACATCAATTTTGTGTGACAGACATGGGCGGTTTTTATTTAGATATTATTAAAGATCGTCAATACACCATGGCGGCCAATAGTCGTGGAAGACGCTCTGCGCAAACTGCGCTATATCATATCATTCATGCCCTGGTTCGTTGGATGGCACCTATTTTGAGTTTTACCGCAGAAGAAATTTGGCAATATTTACCGGGAAATAAATTGGATTCAGTTTTCTTTGCCACTTGGTATGAAGACTTGGCACTTTTACCGCAAGATGAAGAAATGAATAGAGCCTATTGGGAAAAAATTCGTGCCGTGCGTGATGCGGTCAATAAGGAAATCGAAAATCAACGTAATGCGAGTGTGATTGGTTCTGCTTTAGAAGCGGAAGTTTATTTATATTGTGCGCCGCATCTTAAAGAGCAGTTAGATGCATTGGAAAAAGAATTGCGTTTTGTTTTGATTACTTCGCGTGCTGAAGTGATTGCTGAACATGCAGGGCCGGTGGATGCTGCGGTTACAGAAGTGTCAGGCCTATCATTGAAAGTGAAAGCAAGTGCAGAGGCTAAGTGTGAGCGATGCTGGCATAGGCGTGGTGATGTGAATGCAAATCCGGCCTATCCGGGGATTTGTGGGCGTTGTGTGGAGAATATTGCGGGGGAGGGGGAGGTGAGGGATTATGCTTAGGGGCTCTGTCATGCCAGCCGCACGCTTTTTGTGCGAGGTGGCATCCAGTTTTCCAAGTCAATTCCTGGATGCCACCTCGCACAAAAAGCGTGCGGCTGGCATGACAAGCTATCTTGGGAGGAAGGACTTCCTTACTTCACGCCTATGTTCATCAAGGAAATATTCATCGGAGAATATAATGCAAAGAAAAATCATCAAAAGATTTCTTTCCACCGGCTTAATCTGGCTGTGGATTTCCATTCTCATCCTTGCTCTCGATCGCTACACTAAAATATGGATGGTGCAACATCTAAACTATCATGAACCCTTTGCGATTTTTCCCTTTTTAAATTTCACCCTCTCATACAATACCGGTGCTGCCTTTAGTTTTTTAGATCAAGCATCCGGCTGGCAAAATATCGTATTAAGCGGACTTGCTTTCATCGTCAGTGCTGCCGTTTTGCTATGGCTAAAAAACTTAGCTGCGAATAAGTGGCTGATCAATATCGCCCTATGCTGCATTTTAGGCGGTGCTCTAGCCAATGCTTGGGATAGAATCTTATACGGCTATGTTATCGACTTCTTAAGTTTTCATTGGAGCAATTGGTATTTTGCTATTTTTAATTTAGCCGATAGCGCTATTTGCCTCGGTACTTTTCTATTATGTCTGCATTGGTTGATGGATAAACCTAAAAGTTGAGGCCATAACGAGATGTATAGGATTCTTCAACTTCATGATGCTTCTCTGTAAATGACTTCGCTGAGAAGAGTAAACCATTTTTATATTCACCATAAAGTTTATCTGTAGAAAGTAAAAGAAACCGCTGATGAATAGAATCGATCATGAGCCTTGTATTGATTGGCCCAAAGCCAGTGACAAAAGTAGAAATATAAATAAATAAATCTGATGAAAGTCTTTCATTCTTGACGAGCTGTATGCCATTTAGAAACCATTCATATAAGGCAAGGCCATGATCTCTTATTAAGTTGACGTGACGAAAAGGCAAATGATCATATTTATCTTTGATCGCACATATTATATTTGATGAGCAAAGTAATTTATTTTCTTGATTCTGTTTATTGACAATGTAGGCTCTAAGCTCGCTACTGCTAATAGATGATAAAGTCCTTTCAATTTTATCTGGACCAAGATGCTGAATTTTATTAAGGGCATAAATAATATAATCGTAAATGCCAGTTAATAAATGGTTCGGCTGTTGATTGATCAGCCTGTCTAGGTTGTCCATATAAAGACGATGAGCAAAATAAATTGTGATCAACTCAATAGCATACCTATCAGCGGAATTAATTTCGAATTCATCTTCATGCATGATAGGAGGGATGGACTTAATATTTAGTAGCTCAAGTTCATTTTCTATTGATGTGAATAAATCATTTTTCTTTAAACAAAAATAGGGATCTAATAAATTAAAGTATTTGCCATTTAAACAGCCCAATAAAAATCGACTAATTAATTTATAATTCTGGTTTTCCTCCGGGTATGTGTTAAATAAACCTTCCGCTAATTTTCGATGTCCTCCCATTCCATATCCTTCTGCGGCATATTCTAAATAAGCTATAAAATCACCGTCCCGGACTTTAATAAGTAGAATTCGATTTACTTCTTCTAAATTTCCCATGAAGGCAAAACGAAAAATGCTGGAAAACAGGTCAGAGGCCTTTTCCTCCAATTTTTTTGCATTAGCTATACTGCCTGCGATAATATAGCCTGCCATAGCCTCTTTGATTAGGTCTGAGAATGACTCCGTGGAAAGATTTTCTTCAAGAATTAAATTAACTTGATCAACATGTTCACCAAGGGCGTATCCAAAAATGCAGGAATTGAGTCGCCATTCAAGATTTAATTGTTCGGCAAAGTCTAAAGTTTCTGTTAATAAGTTAAGATGCAAACCTTTTGCAAAACCAACAATTTTTTCTCTTATATAATAATTCCCTTGGGCTAAACCAGCATTGGCAATAGCGGTCCACTTATTGATCGCGGCAGTATTCGCCTTAAATGCCCAGCCTTTTACAAGATATTTATAATCAATATGATGGGGAAAATACCGATGAAGAAATTGGATGGCTCCTTCGTCATTTTCTTCGGCAAGTAATTCGAGGGGGCTGGTATATTGTCCTTCTGGTACAGAAAATGAGTAGCCTTCTTTGAGTAATTTTTTTAATGCAAATTTATTTCTTTCTTTGATCAAACGATAGATTTGCTGAAATAACGTTTCATTTTCTTTCGCTTCCTGCCATTTGGGTAAATTTTCAAGAGCTTGACCAGAAAGCCATTGATCAAGTCGATGCAGTATGGCGAGATATTCTTCCGTATTGATCATGAAGCTAGTAAATAATTCTCTGATTTCTTCAAGATAGGCTTTAATGATTAATTCGCGCAGTTTCTCATCAGTCGTTTGATTTAAAATAGTCAATATCGTGGGTTCTTTCAAGTGGCCGCCCGATCGATAGCCTTGCACGACGGCATTATAGTCATGATGACTGTCAGGGAGCAGTTGATTGACTCGAGTAATATTAGCGGCGAGTGCATAGCTATAAACTCTCGCATTAAACGGTATTTCAAATTGTTCCGATATGAGTTGGATAGATTCTAAATCATCCAAGCGAGCCAATTCTTTTATTGCATTGAATGCTGCATGAAAATAATAGGGTTCATTACGCATGGATGTTAAAGCGTCAATGTTTCGTTCTCGTGCAAGTTCAATCATTGATTTCTGGAGCAGGGGAATAGTTTTATTTGCTTCATAATATCTGCCAAACATGCGTCACCTTCCTCGTTGAATTTTTCTTAGTGCCGGCATCATAGCATAGTGTTAATGCAATAAAAAATCCTCTATTGTCTTTGCCATGAATTCAAAATCGGGATTGTAAGTTAAATCGCGATATTTTCGTTTTGCCAAAGCCAAATGAAAAAAAACATTGTGAATAGCAATTTCCAGGGGATTATAAGCGCCATAATAGATATTTTTTTCATCAAGATGTGAGGCAAGGGGATAGTCACCTTCTTGTCCATAGTGTGAATTATCTGCTGCGAAAGGAATCGCGCTATGTGAAAAATGCTTGATGCCAAGTTTGGGATAGGCTGAAGAGTGCGTCATGATTCTCTTGTCAGCATAATTCGTATTGGCTGGCGTATACAAAAGCATTTGATTATGCGGATTATCTAATTCAGAAAAAAATCCTAGGGCTTCTTGACTGGACACTGTTTCATCTTCACGGCTCATGATCATCAATAAGGGCGCTTGCACTTGGGCTTGTTGATTGAGTGCTTGAACTTGCTGGCTTAATTTTTCAACTTGAACAACAGCATTGACGGGGATGGAATGATATTTTGTATAATCACTTTCTTTTGTGTGAGTTAACCAAGATGAATTATTTTTATCGAAGCGATGTAAAAAAGAACGCCAAGCGGTGGCGAGGCTGATAGGTGTTTTGACGCGAATGGCAGGGGAGAGGAGGACAAGACGAGTATTTGCTCTGTTTGTAGTCAGCGTGTGATAGAGGGCAAGCGCGGCACCCGTTGAATAACCAATGAGAAATACTTGCTCAACTTCTTGCTGCAAGCTCGCAATGCCATATTGCATCGCTTCAATCCAATCTTGATAAGTCACGGAAAGTAAGTCATCAGGGATGGTGCCATGGCCGGGCAATAAAATAGAGCGGCAAAGCACGCCCTGTGCTTGTAAATGGCGGCCAATATCTTTGAGTGAAAAGGGGCAGTCTAGTAAGCCATGGATTAATAAGGCACCGTATTTTAGAGGTTTGGCGCTTTGAGAAGGGTAGAGCTCAAAAGGCGTATTGGCATCGATGATTAAGTGACGTTTTGCAGCATTGACGGATAAATCACGGCGTTTTTCGATAATCATGTTACGGCATTGGGTGATGTAATCTGCGAAGGAGAGGTCGTGAGTTAATGTGGGATAGCACAATGTGGTCATAATATATCCCTGAAAGTAAAATGTTGATACCCTTCGAATAAACCCAAGCAAAAGTATAGTACAGAAATACGAGATATGATATAAGGAGCAGTCATTTTGGAGACTGTAAATGCTTAAGAACAAGCTCAATCAAGCCCTTGTCATATCCTGCTTATTAAGCTGCCTTCCTTTATTTGCATGGGCAGATAGCCTGGGCGGCATGGCGAACAACTTAATGACGCCTGTGAGTGTATTATCAGGGTTTCTTAATAGCGCTTGTCTCTTGGTCGGCAGTTTTTTTGTATTTGCTGGCATTATTAAATATATGGAACATCGCCGTTCTCCTTTGATGGTAACAATTAGTACAGTCGTATTTTTATTCATAGCGGGTATTGTCTTAATGCTGCTGCCGCTAGTTTATAAATGGACTGAAGGTGGTATTCCTTTCTGGAAATAAAATATGACACATAATTTCTGCCGTTTTTTTCTGATACTATTTTCATCATTCATCTTGCTTGCCTGTCATCAAGAAAAATTAACTTATCACTATCTCATGACCCATCCCAATGCCTTGCAGCAAGCAGCAAAGCATTGTCAAACAACTGCAAATCAAGCTGAAACTTGTCAAGTTGTCATGTCTGCAGCAAATAGCTTTACTAGGCTTTTGATGGAGCAGCAACAGGCACCAGAAAAATTTGGTGATAGAATATTAAGTGCGCAAAATGCCTGTGTCATGATGAAGCAAGCTTCTTCTGCAGCAAATACTAATGCAAACGCAATCTCTCCTTGCGAAGAAGTCAAAATTTTCTTGGCCGTTGTTAGTTTAAGTCGCCCCGAATAATTGTATTTATTAATTTAAGTGATTTAATAAATCCTTAAGTTAATGTGCGTTATATTCGAAAAAACCTGTTAAAAAATCTAAGCAAGAGGAAATTTTTAATGAGGGGACGATGGCGGAAAATTACAGTTCAATATCAAGTCAGCACTAGCATTGGCGCGAGTGAGGCTGATAAGCCTATTACTTTTTATATTCCCACCAATCTCGGTGATTTCTATGCGAATGATCCTCATGATTTTTTGAAACGTATTTATTCATTTTTGTTGAAACAGGGAAAATATGCTTCTGAATGCGTGATTAGTAGTATCGGGCTAGATAAAGATAGCGATGGGATGCCTATCCGCTGCCCAATTATATATTTTGATAAGCAAATTGTGGGTAATTCTCGAGTTGATCTCAGTTCATTGAATGATGCTCCACTCTATTTTGGCCAGTATTGTAAGGTGGGAGAAATCCACATGCTAGCTGGTAAAGAGTATACGGTGTCAAATACAGATGATGTGAAAGAAGAAGAGGAACCTGCTTGGGTCAAGCCATTAGCATGTTATGCGCAAGATACCGCAAGCGAAAAGAAAGAAGAGCCAGAGATACCGGTGATAAGAGCGCCATTTCATGCGCGTGAGAACTCTAAACAGGATGTTGAAGCAACGCGAATAAGAAAAAAAAGTCCTGGCACTGGCTTAAGCATAAGCCCTGGCACTGAGGGTGCTCCTCGAAGACGTGCAAGATCAAAATCAAGATCGAGGTCTGCATCAACAACACCAGTAACATCAACAACAACAACAACAACTACTACTACTACTACTACTACTACAACGCCAACATTGGCAACTAGCCTGAGTTTGCTGCCTGAATTGCAAAGCAGTTCACCGCGGAATTTCTATCCAGCAAATTCAATAGTGAAAGCCAAATTCATTGTATTTGATGCAATCATTAGAGGTCATGCCCTTTATGATGAGGCTGAGAAAAATCTGATTAAGACGGAGATCAGCAAGAGTTTGGGTATTGATGAAAAAAAACTTTCTATTAATGTGGATATTAGTATTGAGTATTTGTTCATGTCCCTGTCTCTTGCGAAGCTAGGGGAATTACTGAGTAAATTGCATTTGATCAAACGATCTAGTGATAATAACGATCTGATGGCTAAACAGTTTACCGCTATTTCTCAGTATGATGAATTTCTTCATATAGGTATAATTTCTAGTCGCTTTCATAGTTACTTTGATGAAGTCAAAGTTGAATTTAGTTCATCGTTGCTTGATGAGGAAAGGTCGATCAACGACCAAGCTCAAGAAACAGCTAAAACCACTTCCTTACAACAAACAACAAGAGATGGTCTAGCTAACCTAGATAAAATAGCGGCTGGATTAAGAACTAAACTTACAGCTAATAATGAAGCCACCCTAAGTTATTTAAGCAATTTGCTAGAAAATGACGAACTGCGTTTGGCTATTCTCTCCGACATTGTTTCTCAATTTCATTTTGAACAAGAGTGCTGGATAGAAAAGAATAATTACCTGGTTCAGGAATATCAATTCAATGCAGATGATAATGAATTAGATCGTTTAGCTTATTATCTGCAATTGATTGTTAGGCGCGATCAACTTGCCATCGAGCGAAATAAATTAAATGACAAAGCTGGCAACGCTTTCTATTCTCCTCTTCGTATAGTGGAAGCTTGTCATCAAGCTTTGAATACAGAAAAGCTAAAAGCAGTTAAAGAGGATATCAAACAATTAGAATGTGAAATTGAACTGATCAAGCTGAAAGAGACTGCCAAAACGACATTGTCGCATAATGCGCTGGCTTTTCTATTAGGTCAAAACAGATTTTCGCGGTATAAGACTTTGATTGATCAGTTGACTGCGCTAAGCTACGTCGAGCAGCGTGATGAATATCAGCCTTATCGCCTGCTGCAAAGTATTAACTTGACTCAGGCACAATGCGGGGAGATTGATACGCTATTTGCTAGCGCAGATTTGCTGCTAATCAAATTAACTAAAATTGAACTACAGATAAAGCAGGCTGATACTCAGCTTAAAGTGAACATTAATGCTTATTCTACTACTAGTGAGATTGATGTTGAGCGTCATATTGGCACACGTTTAATGGAAACTTATACAGCTTCTGCTCAATTCAATGCATTGATTACCTTGGGTCAGTATATTGATGAAATAAACACTCAGCTTAATTCATTCATGCAAATAAAGGATGCTGATGACTTAGAGGAAATAATATCAGGCATTCAGCCGGTCTTAGAGAGGCATCCTATTAAACGTTTTGAAGCTGATCTTCAAGCGATACTGAAACTTGATAAGCTTATCGAAACAAGAGCCACACTCTTTAGAAACGAATATGAATGGGATTTGCAACCCATCAAGCGGGAATTAGAAACAGCCGATGTGATCTTGAGTGCAGACTATGTTCTTTCAGAAGCAAATGAAGCTAAACGAAAAGACTTGGCCTTAAAGCTAGCAGAGGCAAAAGAAAAATTTCTTTCACGTCATGGTGACTATGAAAATAAAAAGCAACTTGCCTTGACTGGAATGGAGGATAATGATCGTATCGCTGCTTTGCTAGCAGTGAAAAAATGTGAAGCGTCTCGCAATGAATATAAAGCTGCACATCGGCCTATGAATGACTTTTCTACCTCGATTAATGCGCTGCATCAATCGAGAAAAAATAGCTTGGCTGAATGCGATCTTCTTTTTCACAAAGGCCGCGATCAATCAGAAATTTTTGCTGACTATGTGCAGGCGCATCGTCTCAAATTTGGTGGAGATAGTTTGTTGCGCGGTGAAAAGCTTGCCAAAGCTTTTCAATTGAAAGTTAAAATGGATTCCATTTTAACTGAATGCAGTGGGCTCGTTGGCCAACTACAATTAATCAATACCGATTTAGAAAATGCTGAATTAGCCTTAGAGCAAGCTGAAATAGATGAAAAATTACTTAGAGCGAAAGCATTATCGCAAGAGATTGATGCCAAGATTACATCTGCTCAAGATGTTGATGATCTCATTCAAGCGGCTAATCGATATCATGATAAATGCAATATTTATGTAGCAGATCGAGTAGCTGATCTGCAAAGTATGAATGAAAATCTTGATAAGCTAGCAAAGGATTATTCAGATTTATTTGGCTTAGTTCCCTTGAAGGAAGGCCGACCATTACATTCTTATAGCCTGGTCAGTAATGAAAGTTACGACAAATGCATGTCAGCTGCCAAGTCTATTAAAAATAAATATCAATCCATTGTCGATCAGCATGCGGCGAGGGAGACCTTGCTCAGTCAATTTGGCACTATTCAATCGACTCACAGTTTAGAGTCTTTGAGTGTAGCAATAGAAGCGCTTGATGCACAAATCAAGGCTGAGACTAAAGCTTATGAAGAGGATCGAAATGTTTTTCAAGACAGTGAGTATTTTAAATATTTTACTAGCCATGTAAAAAAAGACGTGACAAATAACTTATATGCGGCTGCTTATCAGCAAGAAGCTAGACAAGTGAATACTCTTTACAGGGCTGTTCGCGAATATTTCTATGAAGCAAAAAAGAATGGCCATATTGATATGTTTGATTTGCCGCTTGAGGTAGGACCAGAGGATCAAGCGATGGCCCTCAGCTCTTTGTATTATCGAACTCAATCTTTCTTGTCGAGTGTAAATGCGACTGACGAGAATTTATCGCCTAGATTAAAAAGGCAGGCTGAATATACTGAAACCTGTTTGAGAACTTTGAGCAATTTTTCTGATCCCGCTACTCGCTCTGCTAATTATGAGAATATGTTGAAGCCGGACCAAAAATTAGAAGCAAAGACAGTGCCAGTTGTTATATCCAAGCCTAGTGTGGGTATCAATTATGGCGGCTTTATTTCGGGTGCAGGCGGTGTGACAGGCGGTGGCTTATTTATCTTTGTGGCTCTTGCCTGTGCAAGTGTTCTATTGTGGCAAGTGACTCTCACATTATTGGTACTTGGTGGGGCGGCATGTGCTTTTGGAGGCGCGGGCATGGCGTGGAATGCCTATCAAGGCCGCGATGATCGAGCGATCAGAGAGCCCAATCAATCTAGCACCAAGGCGATGATGACGCGTATGGGTAAGCCTAATAAGCCAAATAAACCGAATAAGATAAAGAGACCGCCTCATGTTGTGACGAATGATGAGCCAGATTGCTTTTCCTGCTTTAGATCAATGTGGTCAGAGCCCGTTTCTCAAGCGCCTGTTAAACCTGAAAGCAACAATCAAATATCATATAACGTAAATAAAAAATAGGAGGTGGTTATGCTGCGACGAGAAGATAGAGAAGCGTATCAGAAGTTGGCTAAATATGCTAAGCAGGATGGTGATGTGGGGTCGTTATTAGCTAAATATAGAGAATTAAATAATGACTATTATGACTTAGATATTGATGCAGTATTAGCACTTTATGAAAATGCGCCATCCCACAATAGCATTCTTGTCTTGCATCAAGTAATTAAATTACATAATCAGGCATGTGCAAAGGGCTATGGTTTGAGTTGTGCCACAATAACGGGTGGATTTGGCATGGCAGCCCTTGCAGGATTTACTTTCTTTACAGGTGGTATAGGTACGGCAGTGGCTGCAGGCGCGGGTGTGGCAGCTACACTTACTACAGGCGGCGGTGCTGCGGGTGGTTACACTGTCATGAAAAAAGAAGGGAATATTGTTGACATTGAAAGAAGGATATTCAAGAAATTCATGCGGCAGTTTTTGGAGAAGCAGGAGTATCATAATTATGCTCGCTCTGTTTTGGAAATATTAGCATGTGATTTTAGCACGGGTCAGAATAAGACGAGTATTGAAACAGCCATTAACAAATTGACAGGTGTATTGCAAACGGGGACTGTCGGCTCTACTGCTAACACCACCACTACTACTACTACTACTACTACTACTACTACTCCGAACGTTGATCTTATTCTACAAACAGATCCTAAAGACATTCTAAATACCTTGAGTGGTTTGCATGATAATCTTAAAAGCTTTAATGAGACAGAAGCTGATGCGCATCTCCTTTTATATCTCACAGACTTAGAAGACCATGTTTATGATCAAAAGAAAGATTATCAATTATACACGCTGCATAAATTGAAAATGATTACTACCAACGCAAGAATTCGCAAGGAAGATTCCAATGATATTATGCCAAAGTTGACGAGTGCCTGTGCTGATGCACAGACGTATACCAATTTATTTGATGCGGGCATTGCTTTGTTGAAAGTCTATGATTCTATCATAACAGCGAATAAGTATAGCTATAAAAGTATCGCTGCAAGTGAAATCATGAAAATAGTTTTATCTTTTGCAAAAAGCTTGTTTAAAGAGCAAGACTTTGTCCACTATGTGAGATTAAAAATACAGATGAGCTATTCGGGTATACTCTTAAGGGAAAGAGGGACTTTACGCCAGATACATGATGAAAATAAAGAAACTGTGATAAACAATTTGCTATTTGCTGTTCATCCTTTTGATCAGGACGTGCTGAGGTTGGAGCTACTAGAAACAGCAGCAAAAACGTTGCGAAAACAGGCTTATATTCAGTGCAATGCAGCTGATGAGCTTGACGCATTAAAGTTAGAAGTTGAAACAGCCATCGCTAGTTTGAATGCTGAAAGGGAAAAATTGGGTATCACTTGTATAGAGAGCATACGTGGAAAATTAAGCACATTGATAGCGGATGAAAAGCATAATAATAATAATGTAGCTATTATCAGGATACTAGAAGATACATCAAAGGCTCAGTATAAGGATTTATTAGCAATGAGTGATGGGCTTATCGATGCTTGTAAAAAGTTAGTTAAGATTAATGCGAATTGTGTTCTCAAATCACTGGATAAATTCATCCTTGATATAGCAGATAAATTCTTGCAGGATGCTAGGGAAGATGAGCAAGCGGAACAATATATTAGAAATTATATTTCCATTAGGGTTCGCTTGCTTACTCAGAAATATTGGAATTCGGAGCCTGAAAAGATTCTAGACCAGACTTTTCTTGATAAGATACCTGATGATTTGGCATCAGTGCCTAATTATTTAGGTGCTGTTAGACGAGCAGTAAGAATGAGTTCTGATACTACGGCCAAGGAATACGAGGAAATTATAAAATTAACAACAGAGGTAATTGATGACATTATCCAATCGAGGAAGGCAGATTGTTCCAGCGAGCTGAAGTCAGATGAGTTCAGCGAGAAATTGCAACGGGCGAATAATATATAAAATTACGGTAACAGCTCACGTGGAGTATTCTTCACAGGTGTCCGTCGTTGCTGCGGCCTGTCATTCCCGCCTGCGCGGGAATGACAGGCCGTGAAAAATACCCCATCTGAGCTCTTACTATAAAATCACACAAAAGGATTTTCCCCAGCCTTAAACTCAATATGCACCGGCGTGCCATGTAAGTTTAATTTTTCTTGGAAAAAATGCGCCAGAAAACGTTTGTAACTATCTGGAAGAGCATGCACTTGATTACCATGAATGATGATGCGCGGCGGATTATGACCGCCCGCATGCGCATAACGTAATTTAACACGGCGTCCTTGCACCAAGGGGGGTTGGTGGGTCACTTGTGCTTGCTGCAATAAGCGAGTCAATAATGAAGTCGATAATTTTTTCGTGGCGGATGCATAGGCTTCATTGACTGAATCAAATAAATTGCCGACACCTGAGCCATGCAGGGCTGAAATATAATGCACGCGTGCGAAGCGCACAAAATCTAAATGTCGATCGAGTGTTGCCTTGGCATATTGGCGCGCATCTTCTGTCATGCCATCCCATTTGTTAACGGCAATCACCAAGCCTTTGCCACATTCCAAAATAAAACCAAGCAGTTTGAGATCTTGATCTGATACACCAATGCGCGCATCAATTACAAACAAGGCAACATGGCAGTCTTCAATGGCTTGTAAGGTTTTAACAATGGAAAATTTTTCTGGCAGTTCAGATACTTTTTTACGTTTGCGAACGCCTGCTGTATCAATCAAAGTGTAATGCTGTTCAAAACGTTCGAGTGGAATAAAAATACTATCACGGGTTGTGCCTGGAGAATCATGTACGATGACACGTTCTTCACCGAGCATGCGATTGGTCAGCGTCGATTTACCCACATTCGAACGACCGACAATGGCTAATTTAATCGCCTTGTTTGCGTCATCTTCAATGGGTGCTGTCGTTGCTTCTGGAAATAGATGTTCAACTAATTGTGATAAACCTGAGTTGTGTGCGGCTGATATAGCAAGCGGTGAAGAAAAGCCTAATTCATAGGCATCTGCAAGAGCAAGCTCAGGCGACAAGCCTTCCGTTTTATTTGCAACGAGATAAATTTTTTTACCAGAACGACGTAAACTCTCTGCAATTAATTTATCTTCGGGTGTGATGCCTGCGCGTGCATCAATCATAAAAATAATTTTTTCAGCTTCAGTAATGGCAAGCTGTGCTTGCTGTGTGATTAATTTGCCTACTTCATCCGTTTCTTCGGTAATACCACCGGTATCAATGATGATAAAACGATGATTGGCCATATTGACTTTACCATATTGACGATCGCGAGTCGTACCAGGATGAGCGGTAATTAAGGCATCGCGTGAACGCGTCAAACAATTAAATAGAGTCGATTTACCGACATTGGGACGACCCACAATGGCAACAACAGGTATCATAATTAATTCACACTATAGGCGGTTAAATTACCATTGCTGCTTAGCACATAGACAATATTATTTTGTGCAATGGGTGCGGCATAAATGGCTGAACCAAGATATTCACGTCCAACGAAGTGACCATCGCCTTTATCTAGCCAGTGTAAATATCCTTCTGCATCACCCAGGACGATAGTGCGGCCCATATCGGCAGGTGCGCTCAAAACGCGTGCCTCAAGTTTGCTTTGTCTCCAGTTAACATCGCCATTGTCGACAGCAAAAGACCAGACGCGACTCCTTGCATCTGATATGTAAATGCTATGCTCATCTGCCGTCATGCCAGTATAGGAAGAAATGTCATGGGTCCAGTCAATTCTGCCAGAAGTCCAATCGACAGAGGCAATTTTGCCTTGATAGGTGGCTGCATAAATGTGATGGTCAAAGAGAATGGGATCAGCATCAATATCAATCATTCGTTGAATGGCAAAAGCGCCTTCTGGAATGGCAATGGTTTGCAGCCATAATAGGCGGCCAGTGTGTAAGCTGAGTTTGGCGAGATTACCATTGGCAAAGCCTGCAATAATACTGGTATCACGGATCAAGGGTGCGCTGGCACCGCGCAAGATTAGGCTAGGTTCCGCTTGACGAAATGACCAGAGTTCATGGCCATTATCGGCAGATAATCCACGTAAATAACCATCTGAAGTTTTAATCAACACGACATTTTCATGAATAGCGGGTTTGGCAAGTATTTCACTGCCAATGTTTGTTTTCCAACGAATGCCACCGCTTGCCGCACTTAGGCTAAGCACATCACCCTTGCGACTGCCTACAACGACTAAGTTATCACCTAAGCCAGGCCCTGCTGCAAGGGCTAATCCTGTATTGGTTTGCCAATTAATATGACCATTGGTTTTATTCACAGAAGTGACATAGCCATTTGTACTGGTAGTGACAATAGCCGTATCGCCCAAGGTGGGATTCATTTTTAAATATTCATCATTTGTTCCTGAACCTGTGCGTACTGACCAGAGGCGCTGTGTTCTAATTTCAGGTTTGATCTTAGTTAATTCAGTCGGTATGGGCGTATTGTCTTTATCAAAAAAGCCAGTACCACAAGCAGTGAGTAAACTCATCATCAAAATAAGGACAAGGCAGTTTGAAATTTTTTTTATAAATTGAGTATGCATAGGGAGTTGAGATCCGGATAGGAAGTAGAATTATTTTTAAGAAGTTAAATTGTCATATTTCATTCGTAATAGTGGTCGTATTACTTCGGCATTGGGCAATTCGGACAATGCTTGTTGATAAGACTGACGTGCCATAGAGGTATTTCCTAGTTCAAGATAGGCATCCCCTTTGACTTCATCAGTGAGACCATTAAAGCTGCTATCTTCGACTTTTTCTAAAGTGCTAATCGCTTTCTGTGCTTGATGATCGGCAATCAATACACGGGCAAGACGGATACGGGTAATTTGCTCTAATGCAGGTACGGCGCTATGAGCTAATACCCAGTTTAGCTGCTTAATCGCTTCTGGAAAATTTTTCTTGCTGGATGCTTCGCGTGCCAGCATCAATGCTGCCATCTCGCCATAAACGGTGTTGGCGTAGTGGCCAAATAATTTCTGCGCTTGCACTGCATTTTTCGTGCTATCATTTTGGGCGCGCATGGTTAGCATTTCATCATAGACAGCAGAAGCATGACTCAATATTTTATTTTGTCTTTGCTGCCAATAACGCCAGCCTGAGATTGCGATCACAGCAAGCAGAACACCTGCTAAGATGACTAGACTATATTGTTTAATCCAGTTTTTTAGTAGTTCAATTTGTTCTTGTTCTGTTAAATATTCTGTCAAGATAGAGCCCTCAAACCTAAAGATTTCCTGCGACACTTTCAGTCCCGTATTAAAGCAGATTTTATTGTGAGAGGGAATGGGGTGGAGGAAATAAGGTGGGGGAGTAATAATTAGAAACCCTTCGAGACGGCGCAAAAAGCCCCTCACTCCTGCCCCTCTCCCCTCGCAAAAAGCGCTCCGGGAGAGGGGAGAGTTCTAAATTTTCTCCTCGAAATAACTTAGGACGCTCCCCTCTCCCGGAGCGCTTTTTGCGAGGGGAGAGGGGCAGGGGGTGAGGGCAAAGTCAAAACTATTTCGCTGATTTCTTCGTTAAATTGAGTTTTAAATACTCAGCTAATTCGTCTTGATACAAGGTCTGCTGCGGCAAATCTTCCCTTAAATTTTTCAGAGAAACAGAATGGGTTTTCAATTCATGTTCGCCAATGATGATGGCATATTGTGCACCGCTTTTATCTGCTTTCTTAAATTGATTTTTGAGATTGCCACCGCCGCAATGCGTGGTTAAACGTAGTCCTGTTACTTTGCTGCGTAAATAATTCGCCAACTTTAGCGCCGCTTTAAAAGCATTTTCACCATCAGTGATGAGATAGGCTTGCAGGCGCGTATCAATGGCATGAGGGCTGCCATTTTGCTGCATGAGTAAAATAAGACGTTCCATGCCCATGGAAAAACCAACAGCCGGTGTGGCCTTGCCACCCAATTGCTCTACGAGGCCATCATAGCGTCCGCCAGCGCAAATGGTGCTTTGACTACCGAGTTGATCTGTGACCCATTCGAATACCGTTTTAGTGTAATAATCTAAGCCGCGCACTAGGCAGGGATTGATTTCAAAAGAAAGCCCGGCAGCCGTGAGATAGTCTTGTAATTGTTCGAAATGCGCTAGCGATTCACTGTCTAAATGTTCAAGTAATTTGGGTGCATGATGAATGAGCGTCTTCATTTCCGGATTTTTGCTATCAAGAATACGCATAGGATTATGATGCAAACGTCTCTGGCTATCTTCATCAAGACGATTTCGATTATCGTTTAAGTAAGCGATTAATTGCTTGCGATAACTTTGCCGAGATGCCGACGTGCCCAGGGAATTGACTTGCAAGCTAACCTGGCTTTTAAGATCGAGTTTATCTAAGAGTAAGGCAGACATGAGAATCAGTTCAGCATCAATGTCAGGTCCTGCCAAGCCAAATGCTTCGGCGGAACATTGATAAAATTGACGATATCGACCTTTTTGCGGACGTTCATGGCGAAAGAATGGCCCTGCATACCATAGGCGTTGAATTTGATTATGCAATAAACCATGTTCAATGCCTGCGCGCACACAGCAAGCCGTGCCTTCTGGCCGAAGCGTTAGCGTTTCTTGATTACGGTCAAGAAAGGTATACATTTCTTTTTCTACAATATCAGTGACTTCACCAATCGATCGTTTGAATAATTCTGTTTTTTCAACAATAGGAAAACGGATTTCTTGGTAGCCATGACTATTTGTGATGCGACGGAAGATGTGTTCTACATGCTGCCAAAGATGTGATTCGGCAGGGAGGATATCGTTCATGCCACGGACAGCTTGAATCATGGTCGCCACAACAAGGTTCTCCTCAAATCGCTAGATTGTAGCGTGATTCAATTAAATACCCTAGTTTATTCATCGTCGTTTGTATCCTCAGCATCATTGTAATTATCATCGATATTATCCAGTACTGTATTTGCTTTATTGGCAGAGATTGCTTGTTTGCTTGATGCTGGTGCGGCAGGAATCGGTTCTTTTGCTTCAGGCGAAGCGGCTGCAGGGTGAATGACGGGTGCGAGCGGTGGTTTAATGACTTGAGCTTCTGATGAGGTGCTAGCGGGTGCATAAGGAGAAATAGGCGCTTGTTGAATCGTTGTGGGGATAGTTACTGCGTCATTAGTATTGTTGACCTGTTGTATGGGTTTATTCTCATTAACGGGTGCTGGGAGGTATAACAAAGTATTTTTTGCGATCGTAGAAAGTGGCGGCATAGAATGCGTGTGCCACCAAGCACCCACTAATCCCACCACAGTCAATATAATGAGATAAGTGAATAACTGCATAAAATAGTTATTAGAAGTGAGTGGCGAAGAAGGTTTGATATTTAATGTTTGCTGATTAGTTGACTTAATTGCGTCTACTGCCTGTCTGGTTTCATATTCAGGAATTTGTAAAAGCTTTGCATAAGAACGCAGGTAACCGCGAATAAAGGTAGGAGGTAGGTCGATGGGGTAACGGTCGTTCTCCATCATAATAATGATTTTTTCATTGAGATGTAATTGGGCTCCGACATCCTTACGTTCCAAGCCCAATGCTTCACGAGCATTACGCAAACGTTTACTGAAGGGAGTGTGTTTAGTATCTGAAGACTTAGCTTCTGGCGTTTGAGTATTGTCTGTCATAGAACATCCTGTTCTGTCATGAAGGATAGAGATAAGTTAATCATATGACGATCAGTCCTTACTGCCAAATGATTTTTGTTAGTTTTCTGTGTGGATTGAACTGGCATGACTTGACTGATGTTTGCGTAAATAACGTTCATGTCGTCGCGTACGGTCTTTAACTTCACCCACCAGTTGGCCGCAGGCTGCATCGATATCCTCTCCACGGGTTTTGCGAACAGTTGTATTATAGCCCGCATTGAGAAGTAAAGTACGAAAAGCTTCAATCGTTTCTGTTTTAGAACGTTGATAGGACGTATGCGGAAAAGGATTAAAAGGAATTAAATTAATTTTGACACGCATGCCTTGTAATAGTTTGATTAATTGCTTGGCATGCATGGGGCTGTCGTTAATATTGTCCAGCATGACATATTCCATGACGATAGAGCGTCTATCATCACTAAAATACTGACGACAAGCCTTCATTAATTCAGCGAGAGGATATTTTTTATTGAGCGGCACGAGTTGATTACGTAATTCATCATTTGGTGCATGTAAGGATACAGCAAGCGACACATCACTTGCTGCGCGTAATTGTGATAAAGCGGGTATCACGCCAGCTGTGCTAACAGTCACTCGACGCTTAGAAAGACCATAGGCATGATCATCTAACATCAAATCTAAGGCGGGCAGCACATTATCTAAGTTGAGAAGAGGTTCGCCCATACCCATCATGACAACATTGGTGATGGCATGATCATGGACGCCATTACTTGCGGAGAGATGGCGTGCCGCAATCCAAAGTTGGCTGATGATTTCCGCACTGGTGAGATTGCGATTGAAACCTTGTTTACCGGTGGAACAAAAATCACAATTTAAAATGCAGCCCACTTGAGAAGAAATGCATAAGGTGCCGCGCGTTTTCTCAGGTATGAATACAGTTTCGATGCAATTACCATCGTGCAATTTAAGCAGCCATTTATGCGTGCCATCACTGGCTGCTTTTTCAAATAATACTTGCGGTGTGCTAATTTCTGCTGTGTCTGCTAATTTTTGTCGTAGACTTTTGCTGATATTTGTCATGGCATGAAAATCATTAACGCCATTGGCATGTATCCATTTTAAGATTTGTTCTGCACGATAGGGTTTTTCGCCAATTTGCACAAAATAATGTTGCAGGGCTTTTTTATCCAAGCCTAATAAATTTACTTTGTTGATTGGCGAAAGGGCAGTCATTTAGGCAAGCTCACTTTCTTTGATGTGTGCAAGAATTTCTTCTGGTTTGAAAAAAAAGGCAATTTCCTGCATTGCAGTATCAGGCGCATCAGAACCATGCACTGCATTGTGATCAATGGAGGTGGCGAAATCAGCGCGAATGCTACCAGCTGCTGCATCTTTTGGATTAGTCGCACCCATGATTTGGCGATTTAAGGCAATCGCATTGTCGCCTTCTAATACTTGCACTAAAACGGGGCCTGAACTCATGAAGGCAACGAGCCCTGGAAAAAAGGGACGCTCTTTATGCACGGCATAAAATTGCTCGGCTTGTGTCTTGCTAAGGTGCAGCATTTTAGCGGCAGCGATGCGTAAGCCGCCTTTTTCAAAACGATGGATGATGGCGCCGATATGATTTTTAGCAACCGCATCAGGTTTGATAATAGATAGGGTACGTTCAGTTGGCATATAACTTCCTCGGTTAATAAAGTGCTGGGATTCAAAATGTCGCGCATTATACCTGATTTTTTGGGGTTTGGGCATAGTAAACCCTTCGAGACGATGCAAAAAGCGCCCTCACCCCCTGCCCCTCTCCCCTCGCAAAAAGCGCTCCGGGAGAGGGGAGCGTCCTAAATTTTCTCCTCGAAATAACTTAGGACGCTCCCCTCTCCCGGAGCGCTTTTTGCGAGGGGAGAGGGGCAGGGGGTGAGGGTTTTAAGATATAACCGCTTCTTTCTGCTGGATTTTATCACGCCATTCTTTTGCTTTTGCGATTATTTCACCCTCATCCACATTGACGAGTTGCCGTTCTTTGAGCAACTGCTGCCCAGCAACCCAAACATCCGTGACTTGGTGGCGAGAGGCTGCATAAACAACTTGAGAAACAGGATGATATAAGGGCTGTGTTTCAATTTGTTCTAAGTCAAGCGCAATAAAATCCGCTGCCTTGCCCGGGACCAGTGAACCCGTGAGATGATCAATCCCTAAGGCTTTAGCGCCATTAATCGTCGCCATTTTTAACACGGTTTCTGCAGAAACGGCTTTAGGATCATTGGCCGTCATTTTGCCAAGAAAGGCAGCCGAGCGCATTTCGCCAAACATATCGAGATCATTATTGCTAGCAGCACCATCTGTGCCAAGCGCAACATTAATGCCGCGCTGCAAGAGTTGTTCTACTGGGCAGCTTCCACTGACTAATTTCATATTAGATTCGGGGCAATGCACAATACTCGCTTTGCTTTGCTCTAATAAGGCAAAATCATCAGCATTAATTTGGGTCATGTGTACCGCAATGAGCTTATCAGTGACCATGCCGATTTCTTGAATGCGCTGCAAGGGACGTTTTTGATAAAGTTTAATGGATTGTTCCACTTCAGAAGGCGCTTCTTGTAAATGAATATTAATTTTTAATTGATGTTGATCAGCGAGTTCTTTTACTTTAATTAAATTTTCAATCGACACGGTATAAGTCGAATGCGGTGCCATGGTCGGCGTGATACGGGGATGATTTTTATAGCGCTGATAAAATTCCAAGCCTTTTGCAAAGTATTCATCTGGCGTTTTTGCCCAGGCGGTAGGAACATCAATGACAGTGAGACCAATATGAGCGCGCATGCCCGCACGTTCTGCTGCCTCTGCTGTCGCATCTAAAAAGAAATACATATCATTAAAACAAGTGATACCGCCGCGAAGCATTTCTGCCATGGCAAGTAGTGAGCCGTCATAAACAAGATCATGACTGACCCATTTGCCTTCTGCTGGCCAAATGTGATTATTGAGCCAATCCATTAATTCAAGATCATCAGCGAGACCACGAAATAAATTCATCGCAATATGCGTATGGCTATTAATCAAACCAGGAATAATCGTGTGTGTACTAAAGTGTTGCTCGCTGGCCGCCTGATATAATTCAGCTGTATTTTTACTAGGTAAAATCGCTAGAATTTTTCCATCTTTAATCACAAGGGCGTGATTTTCTAGAACGCGATTTCGGTCTTCACAAGTGATGATCCATTTGGCATGAATGATTTGATCGGCTTTTTCCATGATGAGTTCTCGTGTTGATTTTGCATGCTTAATTGCTGCGTCAAGATTGTCAATTATCTTTGGAAATCAGTCAATTATATTTTTTCTGCATTAAAAAATATTCGAGGGTATCAATCGCATTTGAGTTTTAAGTATACATAAATACGATATAAAAATAGTATAATCGTCTACTTAAATATTTGCATATGTATACAGATATACTATACTAAAATAGTATAATCGTAGACATAAATGGCTATATATGAAAAAACTGCAAGCAATTCATGTAATTAGGGATTTTGACAAGAAAGGCAGATTCGTGTTTAGCAAACATGATTTCTCCAAGTTATTCCCTGAAGATAATCAGAAAACCTTGGAGGAGGGCCTGAATCGGCTGGTCAAGGCTGGGTTATTGGTGCGTGCATGTAGAGGTATTTATGTGAATGACTTTGCGCAAAGCAAGGATAGTTATGTCATCGAGCATGTTGCAAAAGCACTGCGTCGTGGTGAATACAATTACGTGAGTCTGGAATCCATACTGTCTGAATATGGGGTGATCTCACAAATCCCTCTTGATCGTCTGACCGTTATGACGACTGGCAGAAAAGGAACTTATCAGACCCCATATGGAGTGATTGAGTTCACGTATACCAAAAGGTCTGTAGCCGATATACTTAATTCTATCAAAGATGTCGCAGGGCGGCCGTTGCGCGTTGCAAATAAACAAGCTGCTATCCGTGATTTAAGACGTGTTGGTAGAAATATTAATTTATTACAGCAGGAAGATGACGATGAGTGATATCGAAGATTTTAATCTTTTAGTAAAGCGCGCGATGAATGATAACAAGCTTGCGCATATGCGACCTGTGGTTGCCAAAGAGTTATTACATTACGATATTTTATTTTCTCTGGAAAAAAATGGATTGCTGGATGATCTCACCTTTCAAGGCGGAACAAGTTTGCGTTTATGTTACGGCGCACCAAGGTTTAGTGAAGACCTGGATTTTGTTGGTGGACGTGATTTTTCCTCGGCAAAAGTACAGGGTATTAAAAAGTGTATTGAAAAATATATTGGTGATCGATACGGCTTAGAAATTACTGTCAAAGAACCAAAGGAAATGCTAACCGATGCTGATTATGAAGATATTAAGGTTGATAAATGGCAAGTAAGAATTACTACGGCACCAGAAAGAAAAGATTTACCAACGCAAAAAATTAAACTAGAGATCGCCAATGTTTCTGCATACTCTCGTGTGCCGCAAGCAGTAAAACAAAATTATGATTTCCTCCCGGATGGTTATGAAGATATGTTAATCATGACTGAATCTCTCGATGAAATTATGGCGGATAAACTTGTTTCATTGCCCAGTTGCCAGAAATATATCAGGCATCGTGATATTTGGGATTTGCGCTGGTTAAAGCAGCATGGTGCGAAAATTAATAAAGAATATGTGCTGGCAAAAATCAAAGATTACAAGGTTGAGAATTATCCTGAAAAGCTAAATGATATTATTAAACGTCTGGAGAGTATTGTCAGAGGTAAGGAATTCATGGATGAGATGTCGCGATTTATCCCTATTGATGTGCAAGAGCGCACGCTTAAAAAAGATAAGTTTCTAGAATTTTTGGTGAATGAAGATAGAGAATTGCTTTTGAGTGTTGTGCGGTTATTAGGAGGAGCCATATAAATTGTTAGGGGGCTGAGGTCTTTATACCGGAGAGGGAGGGATTCGAACCCTCGTGGGGGCATAAACCCCCCATCCGATTTCGAGTCGGCGCCGTTATGACCGCTTCGGTACCTCTCCAGAGGAGGAAATTATACCGAGTATTTATCGCGTTACCAGTCCTGGCGGTACAATACTCACTCTTTTTGCAGATTCAGGATAATACTGATCTGATACGGGATACTGATTTTGAATCGCATCAGAAGAAATACCGGGCGGCATTCTTAGGGGTGGAATGCTTTTTGCAGATAAATATTGCCTGTCTCGATTTGAGAGAATGCTTTGTTTATTTACATAAGCACAACTGCTTAATAATAAGGGTAATACTAATATAAAAATACCTGTGAATCTTGTCATGGATGAACTCCTGCATTTTGCATCGCTTCTTTTATCTTATGTTGGTATTTCTTGTCTAGTGCTAATAGCGGCAATCGTATACCATTTTGAATTTTACCTAAAGAATATAATGCCCATTTCGTAGGAATAGGATTAGATTCTACAAATAATTCTTGATGAAGTAACATAAGTTCTGCGTTTAATTTTTCAGCGAGAGCACTATCGCCTTGCAATTGAGCCTGACACATGGCTTGCATTTTATGCGGCGCGATATTTGCCGTCACCGAAATGACGCCGCGAGCACCATGCTGCATTAAACTAAGACCTGTTAAGTCATCGCCGCTATATATTTCAAATTGCTTGCCGCAGCGTTTTAAGATTTCATTTGCACGTTCTATTTTGCCAGTCGCTTCCTTGATGCCAATAATGTTTTTTATTTTGGCTAATTGTTCTACTGTTTCTGGCAGTAAATCACAGGCTGTTCGACTGGGTACATTATACAAAATGAGGGGCAGGGTGGTTTTTTCGGCGATCAATTTGTAATGTTCATATAAGCCCATTTGTGTAGGTTTATTGTAGTAGGGGGTGACTAATAAGCAGGCATCTGCACCCGCGCGTTTTGCATTTTCTGTTAATTTGAGAGAAGTAGCGGTGGAATTGGTGCCAGTCCCTGCAATCACGGGAATACGTTTTGCTGCTTGTTTGACCACGTGTGAAATTAATTCAAATTTTTCATCAGGCTCAAGGGTTGCTGATTCGCCAGTCGTGCCCGCAATAATAAGCGCATTCGTTTTGGCAGCAATATGCCACTCAATTAATTCATTGAGTGCTTTGTAATCAATAGCACCATTATCATGCATAGGTGTGACTAGTGCGACCATGCTGCCTGTGAACATAGTGATTTCTCCTAGTTTCAATATAGGTTTTTATAGTTGATAGAAAATAATTTGTCCAGGTATAATTGGGCCTTTCCTATAAATAGAATGGGGTGGTGGAATGAAGCCGATTGCGATAGCCAATTCTCTGTGGGGCAATGAAGGAAAATTTCGCTATTTATTCATTGCGGCAGTGCTATTGTTGTTCACATATTTGGGTGCACGGGATATTTGGACCCAGGAGCATCGCTGGGCGGATATTGTTACTGGTATGTTTTACCGTCATGATTTTTTGCATCCCTATTTAGGTGAAAATCAATATTACGACAAGCCCTTGCTTTCTTATTGGCTCATTGCCGTGATTGCAAAATTAACGGGTTCCTTAACGACCTTTGCCTTGCGCCTGCCTTCGGCGCTTTCTGCCTTACTGGCTATTTGGTCGATTTATCAACTGGGGTCAACATTAAAGAATAGGCAATTAGGCTTGTTAGCAGGCTGGTTGCTGCTGACAACTTTTTATTTCGTATTTTGGGCGCGCACCAGCAGCGCAGATATGCTTAATCTAGCAGGTTCATTATTTGCTGTTGCCTGGTATATGCAAAAACGTGATACAGCTGGTTTTTTTGATTATGCTATCTTTTTTATGGTGGTTGCACTGACTTCCCTGTGTAAAGGATTAGTTGGCATGGTAGTGCCCTTACTTGTCGTTTTCACCGATATGTGTTTGCAAAAATCTTGGCGCAGACATTTGCGTCCCGTTTTATTACTCGCACTTGTACCTGCTCTGATTATTTATTTATTGCCATTTATGGCTTCTACTTATTTTGGCGGCAAGGCTTATGGAGAAAGTGGTTTATATCTCGTTTATCGAGAAAATATTTTACGTTACTTTCAACCCTTCGATCACAAGGGCCCTATCTATACTTATTTTCTTTATCTACCCATTTATTTATTACCCTGGGCCTTATTTTTTATTCCCGCTTGTATTTCTCTGCCAGCAAGATGGAAAAATTTAAGCCCATCATCAAAATGGCTCGCTTGGGTTACCTTTATCATCTTTTTATTTTTTACACTGTCAGGTTCAAGACGGAGTTATTATATCTTGCCGCTGGTTCCCTTTGCTATTTTGTTTACGGCAGATTGGCTTTTAGCGTCAGCTTCCATCAAGCGTCTTGTATCTTCTGTCTATGTCACCCTCATTTCATTCGTAGTAATCTTTACGATGTTGGATCTATTGCCAGCTTGGTATTTTTCTCATTATGGTGCAAACCGCTTTGCGACTATTTTAAAAGATGAGGCTGGCAAATTAAAACCATGGAAGACATGGAATATTGTGATGCTGGATGCGGAATCGAAATTAAATTTCTATTTGCAATTGCCGCCTAACACCACGAATTATAACATCAAGGGAAGTGAGCGTGATAAGCAAACGACAGCTAGTTTAATGCAAGCATGGTCAATTGAAAATAATAAGCCGGCAAATACCATTTTTATTAGCCGCAAACGCTATGCTGCTTTACTCCAACCCTATTTTACGGGCTATCGCATGCTAGAAATGCCTTCCGCGCATTTCCATTTATTAGGAGCTAAAGAAGAAAGGAATGCGCCCATTGCCTTCATTCCTTTGTCGTCATAAAGCTCGCGGAAAAAAATTTACTATTTTTAAAAAAATAGACTATGATATGGAATTAAATTATTGAAATGCAAAAAAGGAAGGCAGCATGACTGAAAGTTTATTACAAAAGTTAGAAGAAAAAATGATGGCATTGTTTTCAGAATTAGAAGTAGCGCGCAAAGAATTGGATGAGGCGCGCAAAGAAATAATGCGTTTACATTATGAAAATGTCGGATTAAATACGGACAAGCAAAAGAATACGGAAAAATTACAATATTTACTTTCTTTGTTGGATGCGGTGCATGAAACAGATAGCAACGCGGGTCTTGTGCAAACGCAAGTAACAGGCAAGCCTGTGTTAGTCCAAGGATAGACAGTTCTTTATAAGCTAGGGAGCTAAAATCACATGGCAGTGAAAAAAAATCACCAAGCTTTACTTCGAAAATTAGCAAAAAAAGTTAAATTGTTACAGCGTAAGGCGGGCAAGAGTAGAAATCAATTGCGTCTTGCCTTAAAAAAAGCGCAAAAGCTGGGCCGTTCTTATAAGAGTAAGTTGGCAAGCAAGGCTCGAGTCATGAAAGCTAAGGTCGAGCAAGCGAGGGTAGATGCTTATGCAGAAGCGGCTTCTCATCTTGAACGACAATTGTTAAAAGGTGTAAAGAAAAAAGCAAAGGCCTTGGTTTCGGCTGCATCTCGTATTGAGAAGAAGTATGCAAGTAAGTTAGCGAAAACTGTGGCGAAGAAAAGTAAGAAAACTAAGAAGGCAGTGAAAAAAGCTAAGCCTGTGGTGAAGAAAAAGCGGATGAAGAAGCGTCGTAAGTGAGTGATGAAAGCAGCATTCAAATACAATAAAAGCGTTCGTCGTTGCGAAGAGGTTCGTCGTTGCGAAGGTGTTCGTCGTTGCGAGGAGTGCTTTTTACGACGAACACCTGCGCAACGACGAACGCTTTTATAACGACGAAGGCTTTTATAAGGACGAACACTTCCACAACGACAAACACTTCCATAACGACGAACCTCCGTGAATAACAAGCCACCTGACCACTGCATATTGCTTTGATTAATGACTAACAGTTTCCACCTTGCAAGCCAGCCCACCTTGAGCGAGTCTTATTTCCACCTCATCACCCGCAGTGACCTCATTTGCATTAGCAAGAACACGCCCCTCATGCATAGCAATTGCAAAACCACGCTTTAAAGTAGCAAGGGGACTTAAGGCATCCAGCGTCCCCGCCGCATTAATTAATTTTGTCTGCTGCAAGTTAAGATAGGATGTCATCAGATGATGAATATGCTGCTGCTTAATTTGCAACTGATGCTGCCATTGTTGGATAGCCTGTGTGGGCGAATGCTGATGCAGTATTTTATCTAGCTGATGAAGTTTGCTTTGCCAAGTAGTCAATAATTGAGATTGTAATTGCGTGAGAGCCGCTTCCCAATAATCTAATTGCTGCATTTTTTCAGAGAGACGGCGTTTGGGATGGCCTTGTTGTAAATTTTTTTGCATCCAAGTTAATTGCTGACTGAGAGCAGTCAAGACGTTTTTCATTTGTCTTTGTAATTGCTGTTGCAAGCGCGCTAATCGCTGCAATAATTCTTTGCAATCAAGTGCTGCCATTTCAGCAGCAGCAGAAGGAGTGGGTGCGCGTTGATCTGCGACAAAATCGGCAATGGTGAAATCAACTTCATGGCCCACTCCGCTAATCATGGGAATCTGACTTTGGTGAATGGCTAGGGCTACTATTTCTTCATTAAAGGGCCATAAATCTTCAAGCGAGCCGCCACCGCGCGCTAGAATTAAGACATCGCATTCATTTCGTCGATTTGCAGTTTCTATCGCCCTTACAATGGCAGGTGCAGCGCTTTCACCTTGAACCAAGGTGGGATAAATAATAATAGGCAGGCTAGGGTGACGACGTTTGAGTACAGTGATGATGTCACGAATAGCAGCGCCAGTAGCAGAAGTAATAATGCCGATTTGCTTTGGGAAAAGTGGCAGCGGTTTTTTATTTACAGCATCAAATAAGCCAGCCGCATCTAATTTTTTCTTTAATACTTCAAAGGCACGGCGTAATTTTCCTTCACCGCGCTCTTCCATATGTTCTGCAATGACTTGGAATTCCCCGCGATTTTCATACAAACTAACGCGTGCCTTAATCATGACATGCATGCCATCTTTGGGCGTGAATTCTATTTTGCGTTGATGAGTACGAAATAGAGCGCAGCGGACTTGGGCATTGGCATCTTTTAGCGAGAAATACCAGTGGCCTGAATGGGGTGCGGCAAAATTAGAAATTTCGCCTTCTACCCAAACATAGGGAAAATTTTGTTCGAGCAGAAGACGCGCCTCGTTGTTGAGGCGGCTCACGGTGTAAATATCTTTTTCATCAAATGCAAATGCTGTCATAAGGCTTTGTTAACCTTGCTGTCATCGTGTTTTATTTCTACGCTTTCAATAACGAGTTGTTTTGCTTGATCGCGAGATAAGGGTTTGTTGACTATTTTATCTATGCCAGTCTTTGCGAAGTCAGCATTAAATTCATCAGGCATATGGGCTGTTAAAGCAACGATAGGTACTCGCTGTGCTGTATTTTTTTCTTTTTCTCTGATGCCTTGAGCCACTGCATCGCCAAGAATGTCTGGCAGGCCAATATCTAAAAAAATCAAATCGTATTTTCCTGGTTCAAACATATTTATAGCTTCCTGACCTGTATTGGCTAATTCAACTTGGTGACCAAGTGAGGTAAATAAGGTGTATTCCATTAATTGCACGATAAGGCTATCTTCAATTAATAAGATTTTCACGAATTGATTTGACGTGGTGCTATGAGGTTTAAGCTTAATTTTAGCTTGCTTAGGTTGAGTTTTAGGAAGCTCCTGAAGCGCTAATAATTCTTCCATTTGTAATGTATTGCTATTTTCTTCCTGCGAAATTGGGAAAGGTAATTTGACAATAAATTGGCTGCCTTTTCCTAGCTGACTGACAACATGAATCTGGCCTTGCATGAGATTGATATATTGCTGGACGAGATATAAGCCAATGCCACTGCCCTCTGCTATGCCCTTATAGGTTGGTATTAGGCGAGTAAATCTATCGAAAATAATACCCTGCTTATTTTTGGGGATGCCCATTCCTGAATCTTCAATGATAAATTTAATCATGGCTTGTTGCGGTGTTGACTCCGTTTCCAACAGGATTGCGATTTTTATGAAGCCCTTTTCAGTAAACTTGATGGCATTGCCCACTAAATTTAATAAAATTCGATACAATAGTATAGGGTCACCAATTAATACATTAGGAAGCTGAGGGTCATAGGAGACAGTTAGATCAAGCTTTTTAAACTGGATGCTAGGTTTATAAAGTTCAACTACGTTATTAATAATAGAGTTAATATGAACAGGCATCATTTTTAAGGTCTTTTTGCTAAGTTCTTGTTTGAATATTTCCATGCAATTATTAAAAAATAGCAGCAATTGATTACCTGAATTCATAATGGATTGTGCAAATTCACGATCCTCTGCTGATTGGAGACGATCGGTCAATAATTCTGATAGACCAATAATGCCTGATAAAGGTGTCCGAATATCGTGACTCATATTGGTAACAAATTCTGATTTATCTTCACTGGCTCTTTCAGCAGCTTCTTTTGCTATTCTTAAATCTTCCTCCATTTTCTTTCTGTCTGTGATATCAAAGGAGACACCTAGAATGCCGGTAATTTCATTGTCTTGATTTGTTAATAATTGTTTTTTAGTTAGATAAATGGCTGGCTGCATATTTGAGTCAATGGCATCTTCTTCGATAGAAATTTCATGGCCGGATTGAATAATGAGTTCGTCATTCTGATCTAAGCTTTGTGCTAGTAAAGGTTCAAAAAGGCTTTGATTTGTCTTACCAATAATATCACTACAATGAGCAAGCCCTAAAATGCTTGCTAAATTATGATTACAGCCTAAATAAATTCCATTTACATCTTTCCAAAAAATGTTTCCAGGCATGCTTTCAATCATATGGCGAAACATGATATTCTCGTTTTTTAGTAACGTAATTTCATGTTCTTTTTTTTTCCAGGAGCTCACGCAATTCGGCGTCTTTCAGGTGGTCAATATTAATACGCTTAGTCAAGGGTTGCCTCGGTAATTAAGAGAAATATTTTAGAATAGCTTGATCTTAAGAAATAATTATATCTATAATATCGCATTCTAATTTAACCAATTGTACAAAACAAATAATAACACAGATATAATATTCAGTAGAATCAAATTCGTTGAAACGGGGGCATACACATGCAGTCACACTTACAACCACAATCAAAAACAGAGACGGTAGATACGATTATTGAATTAGCAAATAAAAAAGACTTATGGAAAGGAGCAGGTAATCAATTAGGTAACTTTACTAATAAGCTAGCTGGCTTTAAAAGTAAACCTGTTGTTCATTGTTATATACCGATTTGTATAGGATTTGAGAATGGTAAGGGCATGTCTTCTGGAGAATTGTCTGCGTTAATCAAAGAAATTAACGAGAAGGGGTATTCTTATACACTCGTCTTGGTGCCGCATGGCAATCTAGAAGCACTCGCACAGTACAAGAAAGATAATGAAGAATTTTTAGCTGGTTTGGATCAAAATTGTATCATAGATGAGAGTGCATGGTTAGAAGATCCAAATTGGCAAACGGCTTATAGTGATTATGAAGCATTTAGAAACTCCGGTACTTCCAACGCTACGAAACATTGCGACATTTTAGAAAATGAAGTCCTTGCTCATATGGACAGGCATCCAGGTCTCTCTCAAGATATGGTTAGAGAGGAAAGAATAAAGAGTTTTGCTGCAGTTCTTTCTTGGTGTGCAAAAAAAACAGAAACAAATCGAATGAATGTTATGTTTTATCTGGAGTCATTAGGCGGCATATACGATATTATGGCCAATGCGCATAATATGGGTGTGGTGGGTGTGGATAAGGAGGGTAATAATCTTTATCGTTATCGTTCGCAATCGCTTATTCGTTTGAAACCTTCATTTGTCCTAAAAGAAGTCATAAAAGAAAAAGAATTAGCGCTTGAACAACAAGTTTCTTTAGAAGCAACTCAGGCAAAGGAAACAGTTGTGCCCAATGTTGTTTCTGCTGCCCCTACAGTTTCTACAACGACGACTAGCCAAACACCCGCGATTCCTACAAAGGAAACAGTTGTGCCCGATGTTGTTTCTGCCCCTATAGTTTCTATAACGACGACTAGCCAAACACCCGCGATTCCTACAAAGGAAACAGTTGTGCTCGATGTTGTTTCTGCTCCTACAGTTTCTACAACGACGACTAGCCAAACATCCGCGATTCCTATTGTTGCTCCTGCTCGCAATGTTTCTATAGAGACTGGCCAAGCACCTATGATTGTTGATTCCAATTATGTTTCGCCTGATCCTGATCCTGATGCCGATCATTTTGAAGTCATATCGCTTCAGGGATATGTTGTTTCCGTTTTTGGCGCGATGATGGAATTAGGAATGACCGAAGATCAGATGGGGAAGGTTGCGGGCAATATGTTCTGGGGTATCATGAGTCCTCGTCCAGAGCACGCTTATCCTCATCAAGAGCCTCAGGCTTTCGGTAAGCCTCATCAAGACCCTCATGCTTTCGGTAAGCCGGCTGGTTTTTCTAACTTTAGCTCCGCGATATTTTATCACCCATCTCCAATGCAACCGCAACCGCAAAGAGTTGCAGCTGGAGCTAGATATGGTGGGGCTAAAGGTAATTAATCACACCACGGG
>Ga0207084_1011_pt2 | contig 56638 bp, 49 predicted proteins | sample Alteio_BWMinHeat_55_FD_153543 | JGI IMG/M metagenome (GOLD analysis project Ga0207084, IMG submission 153543) | Enriched cells from forest soil in Barre Woods Harvard Forest LTER site, Petersham, Massachusetts, United States -... | ecosystem: Environmental > Terrestrial > Soil > Temperate forest >...
TAGGTATAGAGTTTATTGGAAGGCAAAGAGGTGGAAAAGGAGCCACCCCTTGATTTTTCGGATAATTTCGAGCAGTCTTTGTTTGACTTTTTCATTAGACCAGGTAATGTTTGCATGGGCTTCTTCTAGGTAAAGATAACTTATCATGTTAAATCGCATTTTTACAAATATTCTTGGTAGTCGCAATCAAAGGGTACTACGCCGTTTGTGGAAAACGGTAGAACAAATCAATGCGTTGGAACCCACCGTAGTTGATTTATCCGATGCTGAATTAAAGGCCAGGACTGACGAATTTAGACAGCGCTTACAACAAGGTGAAACCCTAGATGACTTATTGCCTGAAGTATTTGCCACAGTTCGTGAAGTAGCCAAGCGCACCTTGAATATGCGTCATTTTGATGTCCAATTGATAGGCGGCATGGTGCTGCATGGCGGCAATATTGCAGAAATGCGTACGGGAGAAGGTAAGACCGTAGGTGCGACTTTAGCGGCCTATTTAAACGCTCTGGTAGGCAAGGGCGTGCATATCGTGACCGTCAATGATTATCTGGCACGACGTGATGCCGAATGGATGCGACCCATATATGAATTTTTAGGGTTGACTGTGGATGTGAATGTTCACGGTATGACTCAACAAGCTAAGCAACAGGCTTATGCAGCCGATATTACCTACGGAACGAATAATGAATTTGGGTTTGATTATCTTCGCGACAACATGGTGTTTAGCTTAAAAGAAAAAGTTCAACGCGGTCAGCATTATGCCATCGTGGATGAAGTGGACTCTATTCTGATTGATGAAGCACGTACACCTCTTATTATTTCAGGATCAGCTGAAGAGAGCGTGGATCTCTATATCACCATTAATGACATTATTCCTTTACTGATAAAACAAGAAGAAAAAGAAGGTCCTGGCGATTACAGCTTGGAAGAAAAATCTAAACAAGCTTTTCTTACTGAAGACGGCCACCAACACGTTGAAGAATTACTCACTAAAACGGGCCTTTTAAAAGAAGGGGAAAGTTTATACGATGCACAAAACATTGTGCTCATGCATCATATTTACGCTGCTTTGCGCGCCCATACTTTATTTCACCGTGATGTGGATTACATTGTACAAAAAGGTGAAGTGGTGATCGTGGACGAACATACGGGACGTACCATGCCGGGAAGACGCTGGTCTGAAGGCCTGCATCAAGCCGTGGAAGCCAAAGAAAAAGTGAGAATCAATCAAGAAAATCAAACACTGGCCTCTATTACTTTCCAAAATTATTTTAGACTCTATCAAAAATTAGCGGGCATGACAGGAACAGCAGATACTGAAGCCTATGAATTCCAACAAATCTATGGGCTGGAAGTCGTAGTCATTCCTACGCATAAAGAAATGGTAAGAGGAGATTTTCCTGATTTTGTTTATATGTCAGCGGATGAAAAATTTGCGGCCATTGTGGAAGATATCCAAAAAACGCATGCGACCCAACAACCTATTTTAGTTGGGACAACTTCTATAGAAACGTCTGAATATCTTTCTGGTTTATTGAAGCGTGAAGGTATTCCTCATCAAGTATTGAATGCCAAATTTCATGAAAAAGAAGCTCAGATTATTGCTGAAGCGGGACGTCCTGGCGGAGTGACCATTGCGACTAACATGGCCGGCCGTGGTACTGACATTGTTTTAGGTGGTAATTTAGAAGCGGAATTAAAAGCCCTAGAAAATTTGACCCCAGATGAAATAGTGAGACATAGACAAGCCTGGCAACAACGCCACGACCAAGTTGTGCAAGCAGGTGGTTTATATGTTTTAGGCACAGAAAGACATGAATCCCGCCGTATTGATAATCAATTGCGTGGCCGCTCTGGTCGCCAAGGCGACCCAGGCCGTTCACGGTTTTATCTGTCATTGCATGATAATTTGTTACGAATTTTCGGTGGTGAGCGTTTGAATGCCATTATGCAACGCATAGGCATGGAAAAAGGCGCTGCTTTAGAGTCTCGTATGTTATCCAGAAGCATAGAGAATGCTCAGCGCAAAGTAGAAGCTTATAACTTTGATGTTCGCAAACAATTGTTGGAATACGATGATGTGGCTAACGATCAACGTAAAGTCATTTACTCTCAGAGAGATGAATTACTAGAGACTAGCAGTATTGCTGATGTCATCCATGATATTCAAAGCCGTGTGGTGGAACAAACCATCAACACTTTTATTCCTGAACATAGCATGGAAGAAGAATGGGACGTAGTGGGCCTAGAGCAACGGTTAAACGGGGATTTCAATGCTAAATTGCCTCTGCGTCAGTGGTTAGAGCAAGAAGAGAGCCTTGATGAGCAACATTTACGCGAACGTATTCTCGCGGCAGTGCGTGACGTCTATCAGAACAAAGAAACGCAACTAGGCAAAGACGTGATGCGTCAATTTGAAAAAGCCGTGATGTTGCAAACCCTGGATATTTGTTGGCGCGAGCATTTAGCCGCTATGGACTATTTGCGTCAAGGTATTCATTTGCGTGGTTATGCCCAGAAAAATCCTAAGCAGGAATATAAGCGCGAATCGTTTCAATTATTTGCGCAACTGTTAGATAAAGTGAATTACGATGTGATTTCTAAGCTGTGTAAATTTGAAATGAAAGTGGAACAAAATATAGAACAAATACAGGCCCAGGACCGTCAAAGCATCAACGTCAGTCACATGGAATATAAGCATGCTGAAATGCATGCCTTGCAAGATTCAGACGTCGCTGTCAAAGAAGAAGAACCTATGGCCTTCAACAAGCCCACGTTTATGCGCGATACCCCTAAGACAGGACGCAATGAACCTTGTCCTTGTGGCTCGGGTAAAAAGTATAAACAATGTCACGGCAGGCTAGATTGATACCGGTAGTCGTAGGCATTTTGCAACGCGATGAAAAAATCCTCGTGGGCCAGCGTCCCGCTGATAAACCTTACGGTGGTTATTGGGAATTTCCAGGCGGCAAGATAGAAAAAGACGAATTGGCCTTGGATGCGCTCAAGCGTGAACTTCACGAAGAGCTAGGCATTGAAGTGGTATCCGCCACCTTTTGGTTAGAATATCCTCACACTTATCCTGATAAAACCGTCTTGCTAACTATGTGGCGCGTGACTCATTTTAAAGGCGAACCCCACAGCAAAGAAAATCAAACCTTACGCTGGGCCACTCCGTCTGAGATGTTAGAGCTAAACTTACTGGAGGGGAATCGAGCGGTGATAGGTGAGATTCTCATTAATTTTTTTAATCATCCTTCATGAAATAGGCCAAGGTTTTTTTTATTCCTGACTCAAATGTTTCCTGCGGCGACCATTTTAATTCCTTGCGTATCTTATCTGTAGAAATCGCATAACGAAAATCATGGCCTAGTCTATCTGTAACAAACGTTAATAAAGAAGAATAAGGAGAAGAGCGCGGGCGAAGTTTATCCAATTGCTCACAGAGATAAAGTGCTAGCGCCTTATTTTCCCACTCATTATTGCCGCTTTCATCATGTCTCTACGGATGAAGTCTATGGTTCATTAAGCATAGACGAACCGCCTTTCACTGAAACCACGCCCTACCAACCGCACTCTCCTTACGCAGCAAGCAAAGCCAGTTCTGATCATTTAGTCCGCGCGTATTTTCATACTTATGGTTTACCTATCACCATGTCACATTGTTCTAATAATTACGGCCCTTATCAACACGCCGAAAAATTCATTCCCACTGTCATCCGTTCTTGCCTGAATGGACAGCCTATTCCCATTTACGGTAATGGCAAAAACATACGCGATTGGTTATATGTGGAAGATCATTGTCGCGGCATTATGACCATACTCAAACATGCGAAAACCGGCGAGACCTACAATTTAGGCGGCAATGCGAAGGTGAACACCCGTCTATTTCAAACCAATGATGACGCGCTGCTTCTAATAAAACAAAGGTTCCTACGACATTGGTAGTGACAAAGGCGTTAGGTGATAGTATGGAGCGGTCCACGTGGCTTTCTGCAGCGAAATGCACAATAGTGTCTATGTGATGGTGTTGTAAAAGATGCGCGACTAAGGCAGCATCTCCAATATCACCTTGAATAAAATGATGACGTTCAGGATGAGGTAACTCTTTTAAATTTGCCAGTGAACCGGCATAAGTTAATTTATCCAGATTGATTATAGTTATATCAGGTTCATGGGTTAGCACGTGGCGAACAAAATTAGCACCAATAAATCCCGCACCACCGGTGACCAGCATACTCTTAGCTTGGTATCTCACTTTTTCACTTCTCCTTGGACAATAACGTCAATACCGTTTTTATTGCAATTTCCCATGAAGGTTGCATGATTCCATAATCACTTTGGATCTTGCTGCAATCCAATACGGAATGTACAGGACGTTTAGCAGCGGTGGGATAGTCTGCTGAAGTGATGGCTTGTATAGGTTGATTCAAAATAGCGGTTGCGAATTGATGCCAGGTGACTGGCATTAAACTACAAAAATGATAGGTTCCAAAATGCAGAGGTTGCATCAGCATAGTGTAAACGGCCTTAGCAATGTCTCCTGCATACGTGGGGCAAGTCATTTGATCGGCTATCACACGTAATGCTTTTTTTTCTTGCACCAGTCGCAACATAGTCTTGAGAAAATTCGTTCCGTATTCGCTAAATACACCGCTGACTCGCAAAATAATATGTTGTGTTTGTTGCGCGCGCACGGCTATCTCACCTAAGCATTTTGTTTTGCCATAATAATTAATGGGGTGAGTAGCATCATCTTCAAGATAAGGACGGCCCTTTTCTCCATCAAACACATAATCTGTGGAGAGGTGAATCAAGGGAATGCCGTGGTTATGACAAGCACTAGCCAGTGTGTGTGCGCCAAAGTGATTGATGTGCTCGGCCTTTTCTATTTCTTGCTCTGCACGATCTACCATGGTGTAAGCAGCAGTATTGATAATGATATCGGGAGCGAGAGAAATAATCGCTTGTTCAATCGCATTGGCATCGGTGATATCCATTTCTTGGCGGGTGCAGCCAACCAATTTAAAATGCGCGGCCAAAGGATGATGATACAGTGCAGAACCTAGTTGTCCTTCACTACCGGTAATCAGGACCTTAGCTAAATAAGTGGGCATGGTCTATCTCATGCAAAGGAAGATAACGGTTATCTTTTTCAGCGACCACAGGATGATTCACTGGCCAAGGAATATTTAAGCGAGCATCGTTCCAAGCAATGCCACGTTCGGCGTGAGGAGCATAAAAATCTGTGCATTTATAATAAAAATCGGCTTCATCAGATAGCACACAAAATCCATGGGCAAACCCAGCAGGAATATATAACTGGGTAGGATTATCATCACTCAGCGTGATGCCAAACCATTTCCCAAAGGTGGGAGAACTGAGGCGAATATCTACGGCCACATCCCATACTTGGCCTCGGGTCACACCGACTAACTTGCCTTGGGCATGCGGTAATTGGTAATGCAAGCCACGCAATACCTGTTGTTTAGAGCGCGATACATTATGTTGGACAAAATGGGGGATACCCTGTTCCGTGTATCGTTGCTGTTGAAACGCTTCATAAAAATAACCACGCGAGTCGGTAAATACCTTAGGTGTAATTAAGAGTAAACCAGCGAGTGGCCCAGGTGTGATATTCATGCGAAGGCTTTCTCATCTATCAAATCTAACAAATATTCCCCATACCCACTTTTAGTTTGCGTGCCCGCCAGGGTTTCCAATTGTTTGGTTTTGATTAAACCCATACGCCAGGCCACTTCTTCCGGACTACCAATTTTTAATCCCTGACGCTGTTCCAGCACGTAAATAAAATTAGCAGCATCTAAGAGAGACTTATGTGTTCCCGTATCTAACCAAGCTGTTCCACGGCCTAGTTTTTCTACTTGTAATTGCTGTTGTCTCAGATAATAGCGATTGATATCCGTAATTTCTAATTCGCCCCGGGCCGAGGGCGTCAACTGTTTAGCAATGTTAATCACTTGGTTGTCGTAAAAATACAACCCAATAACGGCGTAATGGGAAGCGGGCCTTGAGGGTTTTTCTATGATGTCAATGGGGCGGCCCTGCTGATCAAACACAATGACCCCGTAACGCTCAGGATCAGAGACATAATAACCAAAAATAGTGGCCCCCTGGGTTTGTGCGGCGGCCTCACGTAGTTTATGAATTAAGCCATCACCGTAAAGAATATTATCGCCAAGAATAAGACAGACTGAGTCTTGGCCTATGAAGGATTCACCAATTAAAAAGGCTTGAGCAATGCCTAAAGGACGCGGTTGTGACGCGTAAGTTAGGTGAATACCCCATTTTTCTCCATTCCCTAATAGTTGCTGGAAAAGGTCGGCTTCCTGAGGAGTAGTGATAATAAGAATGTCCCTAATCCCGGCTTGCATTAATGTGCAAAGCGGATAATAAATCATGGGTTTGTCATAAACAGGTAATAACTGCTTACTGATAATTTGCGTGGCTGGATAAAGACGGGTACCCAGTCCTCCGGCGAGAATGATGCCTTTCATTGGACCCTCTAACTATTTTCAATCGCCGTAGTATACCTATTACACTTCGCATCTTGAAGTCTAATAGGTATAATTGGCGTTTCTATTTAGTGTGGATAGTGAGTAATCATGACACAGCCCTTAGTGACTATATTGGTCCCCCATTATAAGACCTTGGAATTAACCAAGCTTTGTTTGCGCTTGCTTAGAAAATACACGGACTTGAATAAAGCCCGGGTTATCGTGATAGATAATGATTCCCAGGATGAATCGCTTTCTTACCTGCGCTCGCTCAACTGGATTCAACTCATGGAGCGTAAGGCCGTACCGGGAGAATCTCCGCCTCTCTCTCATGGCAGGGCCCTAGATATGGGTTTGGCTATGGTGACGACGCCCTATGTGTTGTCTATTCATACCGACACTTTAGTTAAACATCCTAAATGGCTGGAATTTTTGCTTACCCAAATAGAAAAAAACCCTAGTATTGCAGGTGTGGGTTCTTGGAAGTTAGAAGCGAAACCTCGTTGGCGACAAATGCTCAAAATGATAGAAAGAGGCGCGCAACGCGCTTATTTCCGTGTTATTGGCCAGACCCAGCATAGCTTGGAAGGGGTGGGCAAGAATTATTATTATCTGCGTAGTCATTGTGCGTTGTACCGAACGACGTTGCTAAAACAATATCAATTACATTTCTCAGATGGTGTGGGTGAAGAGCTCGTGGTAGGTAAAGAAATACATAAGCGCTTATTAGAAGCAGGCCATGAAATAATTTTTTTACCTTCGGAAATTTTGATTCGTTATTTAGAACATATCAATCACGCGACTATGGTATTAAATCCGCAGTTGGGTTCGCGGCAAAAAAGCATTGATAAGGGTTTGCGTCGTATTGAAAGAAGCCTGGCTTGTTTGAATGCGCAAGCTATTTTGCAGGATGGAAGTTTAGACGCTTGAAAAAAGTGAGAATAGGGCTTTTTTCTTATTCTGATTTATCTAATTTAAACCCAATTCTATCAAAGTGTCCTTCCAGTTCATCAATATTATTGAAATGAATGCGAAGATAACCGCCGCCTTTTTCTGCATAATCAATTTGCACCGCATTCCCCACGTGCTCAGCAAGCGCCGTTTCCAGCCTGACTACATTCGCATCACTATACGGGCTTGAAGTAACAGCAGACGTCTCTTGCAATTTTTTAGCTTCCGCTTCCATTTTGCGAACGTTCCACCCTTTTTGCACGCAACGTTCTGCTAATTCCACTTGGTCATTTAATTTAAGGCTAGCTAGAATTTTGCCATGGCCTTCTGAAAGCTGGCCTTCAATTAATAAAGTCTGCACCTTAGGCGCCAATTTTAATAAACGCAAAGAATTGGTAATGACCGTTCGGGATTTACCGACTGAAGCTGCGACTTCTTCGTGTAAATAATGAAATTCATCTATCAACCGTTGATACGCTTTGGCTTCTTCAATGGGATTTAAGTCGGTACGACTAATGTTTTCTACAATAGCGGCTTGTAAGGCTTGTTCATCCGTATAAGTGCAAACTAAGCAACTGACCTCAGATAACCCCGCTAATTGCGCCGCCCGCCAACGTCTTTCCCCAGCCACAATTTCATATTTCCCATCCACCAGCGGTCTCACCACAATAGGCTGCAATAGTCCGCCGGTACTCTGAATAGAGTCCGCTAATTCTTGCAATTTTTCCGGATCAAAATACTGACGGGGTTGGTATTTACCACGCAACAGCAAATCAATGGGGATAGTTTGTAGGGTCGTTTTACGTTTTTGCATGGGGGTATTGTACTGGAAAATGAAGGGCTAAAAAACCGGTCATTTGAAGAGGTCTTACCCCCATAGTTTGTTATATAAATTATACATTTGTGTAATTATTGAAAATAATTTGAAAAAATGTATCATAAGCGACTGCCTTGTGAAGCTACTCAATGAACGAGCAACCTTCCGTGATCTTTGGTCGGAATCCTCGGCATTTATGTCTATAGAGGATGTCAAAAAATTATATTGTTGTTTTTTTACTATATTAAAAATAATTAAGCTGAGGAGTATAAGAATGAAAACACGAAATACATCTAGAAAAAAACCCTATCAATCCAGAAAAGCAAAAAGAAAAGCGTTATCAATACAAGAGAGGCAAAAGCTCGTTGCTATTTATCTAGGATTTTGGAATTATCTCAAAGATCATCATGTTTTTAAGGATTTCGATGAAGAAATAGAAAAAATAGTAACAGCTAAACAATTAGGGAAAAAAAAGTGTCCTAGTCTTTTTTCTATTTTCAATAAAGATGAGCAAGCAGATAAATTTCAAAAAGAGTTCATTTCAGCATGTGAGAATGCAAGAAACAAATTTCAGCTTGGCCGAGAAATGACAAATTTATATGAAAAATCAAAAAAGGGCCTCCCTCACCACCCAGTATATTATATTGGATATTACCTCAATTTTTATTTGATGCTATCCATGCTATCCATTTGTAATCCCGAAGATAAGTTAATGGACGACTTAGGAATAGTTGACAAAAGCTTTATGCAAAGCAAAACATTCCAAGAGCATTTAAACATTGGAATAGATCAAGCTAAAAGAGCAGAGCAGGCTCTTAAAGAAATGAAAGGAATTCAATTCAATCAAGAAAAAGCACTAGATCCAGAAAAAAATGTAGAGGATGACCCTAGTTCTGCAAGTGAAAAAGAAGATTCATATGAACAGGAAGAGATAATAATAGATCTATCTGCTGAAACAGCAGAAAAGAAAAAAATGGAAGAAAGCAGCGATACTGAAAGTGATCATGGTGAAGAAAATGAGAAGGAAAGGGATCACTCAGGTCCTTCTGCTTTAAAGGATCAATCTTCACAATGTAGTGGCTCTTTGGGTAGCGTTTCTTCTCACGTCAAATATAGTATATTTGCAAAGGTTCCGACTTCTCCGCAGGATGAAATGGATATGGATGAATCGAAACTATTGGAGTCTGGGAACTATGCAGAGATTAAATCTAGGATCGATAGGCACTTAATAAAAGATCCTGAGAAACTAGAAAATTTAATTGCCGCAGAATTAAAGGATGTAAAGGAAACGTTGTGTACAGAAAAAGCAGATTCACGTAACCATCAATCGTTTTACTATCAAACTCGTGGGAATAAAAGGACGTATACGGAAGCTTTTGATTCACCAGACATGCAAGAAGCAATAAATGTTTTTTCTGAATCTAAATGTTTTATCCTCGAACTTAAATACCGTGTTAATGCATTGCAGAATCTTTTGCACGCATTAGATCGATATTATCCTATGCTAAAATACTAACAAAAAGATGAGAAAACAGGGGTCAAGATAAATCCATATCATTAACCATAAGTATGAGATAACCCCTTCTATCATTACTACCGCGTCTTCATGCTTGTCATCTCACGCTGTCATCCCGCGGCTTGACCGCGGGACCCATGTTGATAATCTAACCAACATTCAGCAGAATCCCCCACGTGGGTCCCGCGGTCAAGCCGCGGGATGACAGTTTTTTTATTTAACTGTTGCTAAAGAAAGCTGAGCGCAAGGATTTGTTTCATCAAAACCTATACAAGGCCCGAAAGTACAATAACCTGGTGGAATATCTTTCTGTGCTTCATCCACAACCTGATAGAGATACCAACCATTTACTTTATCAGCCACAGAAGAAACAAAAGAAAGTGAGCCGCTGGTGTAAGCGGGGGACGGTGAAAACCCAAGTTCTATATTTTTTTCTGGAGGTGAAATGAAAGGAATATAATCTCCCACTGCAGCGACCCCTGTTTTACCAGCAGGAATGGTACTGTAATACGTGCGCGAATTTTTTTCTTGACTGGCATAGTAAAAAGAAAAAATATCTATAGGAAGCACTTTTTCTGTTTTTACAATATGAAATCCATTCCGCGTTGCTTTACACCAAGTTGCATTTTGCAGCGTGACCGTAGTAAACGCTTGCGCCGCCGTAACACTGAATGACAACAATGATAATCCTAATAGGACTCCCCTCTTTTTTTTCATATTTATTCTCCAAAATAGTAGATAGTGTTTCTATTATTCATCTTAGTTTTGCAGCCTACAAAATCTAACAGATGAAAATATAAAAAGCCAGTTGCACTTAATTACGATTGCTACAAAACCATGTTCTTATGAACCACCGGCTGATCTCATTCTAACTGTTCGGGGATTTGTTGAGCTGCCAGGCAGTTGTCCTTCTTCCATTTGCTCTGTAGTGTCTGTAGTGTGGCCCGTAGCGTTTGAGCCTTCAAGTAAAATTTGAGTTTCTTCCTGTTGATCTGCATCAGAAGAGTTAATTAATAAAAGAGCGTCCCCATTTCTTTTTGGCCGAGAAAAATGGGCGGCGGTGTGATAGGCGGTATTGTTTAGAAAAGTACTTACAGCAGCAACATCTCCCGCTGCTCGCAGATTTTTTTCTGACGCGTCCAGGCGATTTCCATCTAACCCGAATCGACTACAAACATATCCTATGCCTACTAAGGCCAACAATAGCTGAAAGCCAACAAGCAAATGTCGGCGATCCAGATTTGAAAATGCTTTATCTCTATACGCCGCAATTATATTGGTAATGGTGGCATACGCAAAAAGCAAGAGCCCAAGCATAACTACTATAAGGGCAAATTGATTCTTCGTCTGATCTTTGATGTCGCTAGCTGGAAAATTTCTGGCATTTTCTTTGCCCCAGTACGCAAGCTCAGTGATGATGACTTGAATAATCGGGAGTAAAGAAGACAGTGCTACAGGCGGAACCAATTCTTTCATTACCTTTACAGTGCTAGAACCAATTTGACGTGCATCCATTTTATCCACTCCTTAGTTAATTAAACATTAATCGAGGCTTATAAATTTCAAGTACGAATTTTACCACTATTACGCTAGCTTAGGCACTATTTTTTCTATCACAGAAGAAGATAGTTGCTGCCTACATTTAAAAAATGCTTCTAGCTTTTCTCTTCTTTCCTTATGCCAAGGATTAGTATATTGTTTGTCTCTTTGATTTTCGTCGAAATCGATTCCTTGTGTAGCAACCTGTTGCATCTCTAATAAATCATTTAAATTAGCAGTAACGATACCCGATTTTTCAAAAAATTTCTTTGTACTGGAATCCACGATTGATGCAGATGAAGGTTCCTTAAGTTTAATATGAGCAACCGTGGTAGCAACAGCCTGAATAGCATGATTGACAGGTACCCCCGGTGTTTTCATCAATCGACTAAACAAAGTTAAATTTTTTTCTTGTAGCTGTCCAATAATGGATTGGGTCGTTAAACGCACACTCCTTGCAAATAATTTTGCATTGCCAACGCTTAAATGAGTCATTAAATTATTTTTGTATCTTTTCATTCTGCCCATGACTAAAGTTGAGTGAATATTTAATACCATTTTCAAAAACATTTGCTGTGAAAACTCACTCAGACCAGCCATATTAAATCTTGCTTCAACTTTAGTTTGTGCTTTTTCATTCAAATAAGTCATCACCAATTCATCATGAATTCGTGAAATCAACATAAGATCATGGGCGCGATGCGTTAATGCTTCTCTTTTTTCTTTTGTACCCATTGCGAAATTGAAACCATTGAGCTTTTCACTCGCTGTAAGTGGTTCTCCTTCCCAATTCAGAGAAAATGGTTCGCAGCCAAGCATAGCACTAAAAGTGCATTCTGCATGATGTATATCCTCAATTTCAAGAGAACACCATGCATGCTGCTCTCTGTTTATTTCTTGCGCAATAAAATTATTTTCTATTTTTGGCAAATTGAATGTTGGACTACGCTCCGTTAGATCTGTAAATACAGTGATGGCCAATGAAGAGTCCGTCCTATAATTCATATAACGCATAGCTTCTCCCTCATAACATGCTGCCTCAGCAATGATGAGTGGCGCTAATTGTTCAGCAATAGCGTTAGTTTGTAATTTTTCAATTAGAACTCGTAACTCTTCTCGGATATTGAGCTGAGAATTTTGAGTCAATGCTTGAAACAGGGCAAAGTAAAGTGCGATCTCAGTCACTGAAGCGGATTGCATTCTGGAACTTCCTGCAAGTGCATTGGGCCCAACATTTAAACCGAGACATTGTACTTCTTCAGGATAATCAATGAGTGGATGAGATGTTTTTTCACTTCCGGCTAATTCTGATGGTTGCTTGAGAACAGTGGTTAATTGGGAAGCCTCATTACAACAAATCAGCCAAGGTTTTAAAAAAATGGGCACACCTTTTTCTTTTACTCTTTTCGCTTGTTCAGCAATCGGATAATTAATAAATGTTGCAGAACCACTTGCACTAATGCCTAAATATAAATCCTGACTAGGATTAAATCCCTGTTCTGCCAGCTGTTTTATTCCGTAATCACCTTGGTCTTCAAAGCGCTCGATTGCTCTGACCAGAGCAAAATCACCACCAGCAATCACAGGTATAATTTTATCTTTAAACAATTCGGGTAGTAATTTTCGCAAACTTAAAGCAACCCGACCACTTGCACCACAACCAGCAACATAAATTCGACCACCTGACTCTACTGTCATTTGTATGGCCGTAACCAATTCATTAAATTTGGGGCCCAATAAATATTTTTCTTCTAATTGTTCAAGGGCCATGATATCTACATTTTTACAAGCATCAATGATACCATGCAACGTCTCACTGTTTTGCGCTCTTTCTGCCATCTCAGCGGTACCCGGATGACTATCTTCTGTTGTTAAAATCGAATGTAAATAGCTGCTCAGATGTTTTGCACCTTCTTCTAGTGTCGCATCGGTATGAATACCAAATCGTTCAAATGGAAACTGGTAAGAGGAAGCTATTTTCGTATTACTCCGTGATGTTGTCATTTAATTTATCCTTATCATAAATTTGAAAAGACAAATCATATTGCTTTGATTTCATCACTGATATAAGGGGGATTGCTAGGTCACTACGTAATCACTCGGGGTTGACCGCAAAAAGGTGTGAACTGCAACCGAGAGTGAGCATTGTCGCCAGTAGGTTTTGGACGGTTACTCAGTTGGTGGCGTTTCAAAAGACTTAGGTAATTCCGGCGTCGTTGTGAAATGAGTCGCAGCGATGCGGAAAATCGAACGATAGCCTGATAGCTCCCATCTTCGCCGTAACACGTATACCATCTTGGGATTGTGTTCTTCTTCCTCACTTATCGCCCGAGTGATAGTCTCTTCCCACTCTGGTTTTTCATATGGAATTCCGCCAGCATCAACCGAGTTTTTATACGTTGAGTTCAATGCTTCTAATGCCGTTTTTTTTGGAAATTCACCCCGGGAAAAAAGAATACAAAGCATCCCAATCCAAAAACACTTGACAGCATATTTCTGTTGTTTAGCAGGCATACGAATAGCGATCTGTTCCATTGCATGTAATGCCGTAATCAGATGAAGGATAACGAAATCACCCGGTTGAGCTAGGTACAACAGGGCGATAGCATAATACAATTGTTCCCAGATAGTGGATATATCTTGATCCTCAATCCATGCTGAACTAGTGTAGATGAGAGGGTGCCCCTCCGTGAGCAACTTAGCAATTCTGTACTGTAGCCCTGACCGTACAAGTTCTGGGTGAATACCATCGGACATGTTGCAGTTTTTCTCAGAGCACAACGTTTCAACCCAGTTATGGAATTCAAAAGGGTCTCTTTCCCAAAGACCTGCAATGTGCAACAGCGAATCTAGTATTGACGGGTGCGTCGAGCCACCAAGCATGGCCGAAAATGTTTTTTCTGGATGACATGAGACATATGAAAATGCCTGGTACGCTAAGCCTTCGATAGTCATCCAGCGACTGTTTGCATCCAAAGCCCATCCCAGATGAATGGTCGCATGTGTAAAAGCACCAGCCCAGCCAGGAAGTAGTATAGGTACATATCGTTTCAGTAACTCGTCCATACCCAACTCTTTCTCTTGTTGATCGAAGAACTGGCAGTAAGAAGAGAAGCTAGTGCGTTTACCGAGATAGAGTTGCCAATTGTCTTGTGTAATCACGTGCTTTGACATCTTTGCAGTCTCTAGGCTATAGCCATAAGGTGTTCGTATCGCATAGTTGTCATAGAAAGATTTGATTCTCTCTTGAGAGGCTCCAAGACCACTGAGGGCAATAACAGCATGTTTGTTGTGATTAGTGAGGTGTCCGTTGAATTCAATGTGATAGGACTGATCGTTCAACAATACTTCCACCAATTTTTGTTTGGATAAATCATTATCAACAAATGACAGATGTGCTGCCTGTAGTTCGCTATGGGTTGGTCTGTAATGACTCACTGTATTTTCCTCCTATTATGTTTCATATTTTTAAATGACGTGAGCGGGATGATTTAGCTAAATAAACACCTAATAGAATAATCGCAACCCCAAAAAACTGTGCCAATATAGACAATATATTTCCGCTTTTATAATCAATTAGTACACTACAAATCATTTGGCCACTAATGACTAAAAGCACTGCTTTAGTTGCGCCAACTCTAGGAAGAACGTAACTATTTACTGCAACAAAAAGGGCTCCAAAAAATCCAGCGAGATAAGTGAAAATTGGGATATCAGTAGTAACGTCAAAGCTAAAACGTCCCGTTACAATAAGCATTGATGCAAGAAAAAGGAACCCTATAATATGATTCCAAAAAGAGGCTTTAAAGGGCCCAATGGCAAGACTTAATCGACCGTTAATCGCTCGACTTATACCTATGACTGCACCATTAAGAATGGCAAGAAGAATATAATCAATCATCGATTTCTACTTAAGGAATATGATAATGCTACTACCCATCAGTACGGATAGCACTACAAAAAAATCAGTCAATGCAAAACGCCTTTTTGGAATATCAAACAGTCCAAAGATATCGCAAACTAATCCAAAAAGAACTTGTCCCGCAATGATAAAAGCAAGTGTGCCAGAAAGTCCGAGTCTGCTGTTTACGGTAATTGCAGCCAATATCATTGTCAAAGATCCAGGGATACCGCCAAAATAAGCCCAAAGCGGCCCTTGGGTGTATTGATGATTAATTTTGTTATTTGCGCTAAATTTTTTTGAGAATACAGTAATAAATAAAAGAGACGTTACCGCTCCAATACCATGCATTACCCACGAGGCAAACAATGGCGTACTGTGCTTCGCCATTAGACTATTGTAATTAATCATTAAACCAAGTAGTAATCCACCAGCAAGCGCCAAAAGCCAATCCGAAGAGTGTTCATTCATTTTGCTTTCCTTTATAAATTATTTAATTTTTTAAATGAATTTTTTAATTTCTGCATAATTGAACACTAGCGCAATTTAATTATTTCTACAATATAGAACTATTATTTTCAGTAATATTACTCAGTATCATTGCTGATGTAATGACTCAGCAATGTAGATTACCATCATTTTTTTAGAATAAATTAAACACAAAGGAGTTAGCATGTCATTTAAACAAAATAAAAATGACTTATTGAAATTTAGCGATGAAGTGCTTGAAGCGCTGAATACGGGAAAGCCAGTGGTGGCAGTGGAATCAACGGTTATTTCGCATGGGTTACCTTATCCAGAAAATGTTGTCACAGCCAAAAAAATTGAAGACGCGGTTAGAGCCGGAGGTTCAATTCCTGCGACTATTGGGATTGAAAATGGTCATTTCATTATTGGGATGACTGATGCAGATATTGATCGTTTTGCTTCTACACCTGGCATCCCTAAGGTCAGCAGCAGAGATATCCCTATTATTTTAGCAAAGAGTGGAATGGGTGCTACCACGGTTGCTTCTTCATTGGTTGCAGCAGACCTAGCTAATATTCCTTTTTTTGCTTCAGCGGGTATTGGTGGGGTTCATAGAGGTGCAGAAAAAACGATGGATATTTCTGCTGACTTGATTCAATTCACTCGTTCAAAAGTAGCTGTAGTTTGTGCAGGAGCAAAAAGTATTCTCGATTTGGGTTTAACCATGGAATATCTTGAGACACATTGTATTCCTGTGATTGCTTACGCATCTGATAATTTTCCTGCATTTTACTGTGTTTCTAGCGGTATCAGTAGTCCTCACAGATTGGATAATGAAGAAATCATTGCTGACTCCATTGAAAAGCATTGGAAGCTAGGTAATAACAGTTCAATTTTAATCACAAGCCCTATCCATGCAGAAGATGCAATTGATAGAGATGAAATTGAAATAGTGATTAAGGAAGCGATGGTATTGGCAGATAAGAATAATGTTAGGGGCCCTGCGATTACACCTTATTTGATGAAAGCAGTTGGCAAAGCAACTGAAGGAAGAACTGTTAAGGCGAATATGTCTGTACTAATTAGCACAGCAAAATTAGCTGGTCGCCTTGCAAAAATACATGCACTGTATCGTCAAAAAAAACCTATTGCCGCTTTTGTGCAGGCTTAATAATACATGAAGAGGTTACTATGAAATTAGCGATTATTTTTGATTTGGATGGAACCTTGATTGATACACCCCAAGGAATTATAGAGACGTTTACTGCAGCATTAAACTCTATGGGCGTAGTAGGTAACGATGCCTTAGCCATTAGAGCAACAATCGGAATTCCACTTGAACAAGCCTTTAGCAGCTTATTGGGTGTGGATCAGAATGATGACCAGGTCACTTATGGGATAAAGCAGTATCAAGCATTATTTAAAGACATTGTTTTGCCTAAAGCAGAAAAACTAATTTTTCCTGGAGTAGAGAGGGGTTTGAAAATATTAAAAGCTCAAGGTTTTGCTTTGGCTGTTGCAACAAGCAAAGTTTACAATAGTGCTGAAGCACTGTTAAAAGCGGCGGGTCTTTGGGAGCATTTCAATTTAGTCGTTGGAGCGGACCAAGTGACACGGCCTAAGCCGCACCCTGAAATGGGGCAGTTAATTATGAAAAAGTTAAGTATTTTGGCTGAGCATAGCGTAATGGTAGGAGATACAACGCATGATATTTTTTTGGCTAAAAATTCTGGCATGCGCTCAATTGCAGTTACCTACGGCGTACATGATGTTGAAAAACTGAAATCAGCTAAACCCACATGGATAGTTGATACATTTGATGAAATGCTGAGTCATGCGTTTACTATCAAACAACATTCTATGAAGCAGAATAATTATTAAATAATGATTTTACAAAATTGATATCAAGTGAAATTGAAGAGATCATTTAACCTTATTAAAGGAAAAAGACTATGTTAGCAGGGCGAGCTGTAATTAATGAAGAAAAAAATGATACGCTTGAGGAAGGTAAAGAGATAATTGAATCTGAGATAGATAATTCACAAAAGAATAATACTATTTCAAAAGATCGCTCAACAGGAGTTTTTAAAGTTATCTCCTATGGTGTTAATACGGTATTAGTAGCAACGCATTATATAGGAAACGGAATTATTTTGTCCGGTTTAGGAAATGATGAACAGGCAGCTGCAAGTTTAATTTCTAACATTCAAGCGGTCACTACGGGAACAATTTTCGGTACACTTTTAGTCACAGGTGTAATAGCAGGTCCCGTTTTAGGAGAAGCAGATAAGCTATTTCAAGATGAAAAAATACAAGAAGCGGACAAAAAGCTTAAGGAAGTAGGCACCATTATTAAAATTAGCTGGATAGTTGGTGGTGCAATGAGTTTGGCAACTACTGTTGTTTATCTAACTATGCCTTTATACATGCCTCATATAGTTGAGTCAGCTACAGGCGAAGCAACGTCTGATTTCTTTTCTACATTTGCTATCGCAGCATTTTCAGATCCTGTATTAACAAGTAATGTTTTAGTTATCACATTAGTTGAAAAGACAATTATCGCTCCTTTAATTTTAACTACCATTTATAGATTACCTGCGTTAGGACTAGGCTATTTATTTGCTAATACACTTAATATGGACGCAAGAGGTGTGGGGTTAGGTACCGCACTTGCATCTTTAGTTTCTTTATTGGCTACACAAGGTTGGTTATCACGTAGCGTGTACAAAAAATATGGTTTGTATAATTTCGCTTATCCTAATTTTAAAAAACATCTTATCTCATTTTTGGGTACGGGCTGGAAAACTGCTTTGCAAAGACTTAGTGAATGGGTCAACATAGCAACAATTTCATTAACAATTGGTATTTGGAGTAACAAAGATTTACGAGCATTAAACCCTGCAACACAAGTTACCTTTTTAATTGCTTTGTTTCTTCAAGGTATGGGTTCAGCCGCAATGGTTTTTATTGGTCGAGATACTACTTTTCAGAAACTTCATTATGAAAAATTCAAAGAAACTCTTTCTAAAGTTGAATTAGAAAATTTTCGTAAATTAAAAAATATAAATGCCTGTGCATTCTATAAAAATGCAGGTGTTAGTTTTATACTAGCAGCAACTCTTTCAGGAGGGGCCTATTTAGCAAGAGAGCCAATATGTAGGCTATTTTTAGGATCCGATATATCCGCGGATGAAGAAGCGTTAGCTGAAGATCTTTTATTATGGAATCTTATAGGGTTGCTTCCAGATGCTTTAAGAATTCTTTCTGGCGGCATTTTAAGAGGTTGGGGTGATTTGTTGCTTCCAACAATCATAAGTATATTGCTAATGACGGTCATCGCTATTCCTGCCGGTGGTGCTTATGCCTATTATGCAGATGATGAAAACCCTCAATCATTAATATGGGCCAGAGATATTTCTATTCTTTTCTCCGCAATTGTAAATATTATTAGATTTTTACAACATACCTATAATGATCATTTGTTATATACCCATGGCGAACTCGCTATTGATATATATGAACGCATAAATGGATGGTCTTCTCTAAATATAATTGATGAAGAAAGTAAGGAAGATAATGATTCTGAAATGGATACTGATTACACTAGCAATTTAAATAAATTAGAAAATTTAGGTTTTCAAATGGATGAGAAATGGTGCAGCATATTTAATTTAATCTCTATGAGAGTAGAAACAGAGTGTACAGAAAAACAATTGAAATTCTATGTTTCTGAATATATAAGTGAGAATTTAGATCTATATGTAAAAAAATATAGAATTAAAAAAGATGAGCTAATAGAAGATATCGGTATAGCTGAAAATATGACGTATGAGATGGTTATAAACGCATTAGCTGAAAAACTAAAAATTAATATTGTAACAATTTACTCCGATACAATGCTTCCAAAAACATTTGGTTATATTAAACCTGAGCAAATGACGCTGTATATCCTTAAGCAAGGCACGGGAGAATATTATTCATTATCTGGCGAGCCTTCCCGTCAATGTGAGAGAATAATGCGTAATCATACAAAGACAAAAGTCCCTGTTACAATGAGATTGTGGAAGCCAAAACCACAGAGCGAAAGGTATCCAGAAAATTCCTCAGAAAAAGAAACTAAAAAACTATTGCAAGCCCAAGAAGTGATGGTACACGTCAATGAGCATCGCATCTTGAAAATTTAGCGAGACTTATCGCAAGAAAAATTTTGATACCTTTATAAGTATTCATAAATGAGCAAAATGCTAACGTTCTATTTCATTTCTTTGCCAAAAATTCACGTAAAAATACGGAGTAGCGTTAAGTTGAGAATTATTTTCTAATTTATAAACGAGCTGAAATTGAGGTTAGACATAAATGTTTTGTTGGCAAATAAGCCAACGTGGTGTCGGATTGAACAAATAATAATTTCTCAAAAAGGCTCTAAGACATAACAGTAGATAATTCACAAAATAAAGGATAGTTATATGGCCAACGTTGAGAAAAAAATTGCTACTAAAGGTTTTAACAAAACGAAATGCAAATACTCTTCTCAAAAGAGTATCCTCGAGTTATTTTGGAAACAAGTACAAGAGCAACCTAATAGTACAGCAGTTGTTTGTGATAACAAAATCCTGAGCTATAGTAAATTAGCTGAAAACAGTTTTGATTTAGCGGCATATCTACAATATTTGAAAGTAACCCGGGACAATTTTGTTGGTATATTTATGCAACCTTCGATTGAGTTAATGGTAGGTGTCTGGGGAATTTTGGCTTCTGGCGGTGCCTATTTACCTTTATCACCAGAATATCCTGATGAAAGACTAAAATATATGATAGAGGATTCTGGCGCAAAAATTATTGTTACACAAGATGACTTGAAGGGCAGGTTGTCAGAATTAGCACCACAAACCACACAAATTGTTAGCCTAACCGATGTAAAAAGAGTTGTGGTAGCAAATCGAAAAGACAGCCGTTTTAAACTTAAAACGAATCTACATCCTAACAACCTAGCCTATATCATATACACTTCAGGTAGTACAGGAAAGCCAAAAGGTGTGATGATAGAACATCATAGTATTGTTAATCAAATGCAGTGGTTGAAAAGTACATTTGATTTGAATAACCAAAGTGTCATCCTACAAAAGACACTGATGAGTTTTGATGCAGCACAATGGGAAATTTTAGCTCCTTGCTTTGGTAGTAAAGTAATCATGGGAAGCTCTGATTTATGCAGAAATCCACAGCAACTTATTGAGACTATAATTAAGTATAATGTGACTACATTGCAATGCGTCCCATCTTTATTACAACTACTTTTAGATACCAATAAATTTCATCATTGCAAAACGCTCACTCAGATTTTTATTGGAGGAGAAGCTCTTCCTAAACATCTTGTTATTGAATATCTCAAGGTGTTACCAAAATGTAATTTAGTTAATTTATACGGGCCAACAGAATGTACCATCAATACGTCTAGCTTTGTTATCGATCCAGATACGATTGAGAAGGCACCTAATACGATTTCAATAGGTACACCTATAAATAACATTCAATACTATATTCTCAACAATTGTCAAAAACGAGTGGCTATTGGCGAAATAGGCGAACTCTATATTGGTGGAGAGGGACTTGCCAGGGGGTATCTCCATCAACCTGAATTGTCAGCAGCAAAGTTTGTTGATAATCCATTTTACCTAGAAAATAAACAACACAAACTATACAAAACTGGGGACTTAGCCTACTGGAATTCTGATGGTACTGTTCAGTATGCATGTAGAAGTGACAATCAAGTCAAACTAAGAGGGTTTAGAATTGAGCTGGACGAAATAAAATCGGTTATTGAGACACATGACTGGGTTAAGAACTCCGCTGTCATTCTAAAAAATGATTCCTATACCGGATACCAAAATCTTATTGCTTTTATCGAGTTGAATCCTAAAGAAGCAGCCTTGATGGATCAGGGTAATCATGATTCTCATCACCAATCGAAGGCAAGTAAAGCACAAGTTATGATGCAACTCTCTAATAAGGGATGCAGGGAAAAAAATGAACTTTATGGAAAATATGTGGTTGACTTACCGGGTAAGCTACCGACAAAAAAACAGAAAAATAAAGTGTTTGCTCGCAAAACGTATCGATTCTTTGAAGGCGGTGAAATTAAAAAAAATGATATTTTGAAATTAATTACAAGTAAGACTAGCGGCACTGATTTTAGTAAAATAGAAAATATGAGCTATTCTGCTTTTGGGGAGATACTAAGATATTTTGGACAATACATTAGCGAGGAGAGGCTATTACCAAAATATGGTTATGCTTCACCAGGAGCTTTGTATGCGACCCAGATGTATCTTGAGTTAAATAAAATAGGTAATTTACAATCGGGCTATTATTATTACAATCCTATAAATCATCAGTTGGTATTAGTTAAGAATAAAGTGAGTTCAGCCAAAATAAAGTTTAAGGTACATTTTGTAGGTAAAAAAAGTGCTATTGAGCCCATCTATAAAAACAATATTCAAGAAGTCTTAGAAATTGAAACAGGTCATATAGTAGGCTTATTTGAGGAAATTCTACCTGAATATGGATTGAGCATTAAGGATTGTGAATACGTTGCTTCAATTAAAAAATATTTAGAGGTTGCTGAAGAGGATTTTTATCTAGGTGCCTTTCAAATAATCTCTGGAAAAAAACAACAGATGAAAGATTTGGTCGATGTGTATGTCCAAATACATTCTAGCCAAGTGGGCGATCTAAAAACCGGGCAATACAAATATAAAAATGGGCATTTGGAAAAAATTTCAGATGAAATTATTTTAAAAAAACATGTAGTCGCTATAAACCAGGAAGCTTATAACAGATCTTCTTTTGGGATTACAGTGATAAGTAAAAGTGATAAAAATTGGATGAGTTATATTAATTTAGGAAGAAAACTTCAAAAGTTACAGATGAATGATATGAATATTGGCTTTATGTCATCAGGATATAGTTCCAAGACTGGCAATGATTTACCTTCAGCAAAAAGAATACAAGATATCCTGGGTAACAAATTAGGGCCTTGTTATTTTTTTATTGGTGGTCGCGTTAGCGATGAACAAGTACATAGTTATGGAATGAAGGAAGATGCTGTGCATATGAAGGGACTTGATGAGATGCTCAAAGATAATTTAAGAAACTTCTTACCAGATTATATGTTGCCAAATAAAATAATAGTGTTGGATAAAATACCTCTTTCTGTTAACGGAAAGATAGATTTTAATGAGTTAAATAATAAAAATGTGGGTCGTGTCCAACGAAAATACCGTGCGCCAAGAACTGAGATTGAACAAAAAATACAGAATATTTGGCAAAGTGAAATAAGAGGGGAGGATATTTCAATAAACGATAATTTTTTCGAATGGGGAGGTAATTCGTTGATCGCGGTAAGCTTGATCTGTAAAATTAATAACGTGCTAAATTGCTCTCTTTCAATGCAAGTCATATTTGAATCTCCTACTATAGAAAAACTTGCACTGAAGATAAGTTGTGAAAAAGCAGCAATTTCCTCTCGTTTAGTGCAACTACAAGCAAAAGGAGCAAAAAAACCTATTTATTGTTGGCCTGGGCTTGGAGGTTATTGTATGAATTTGCGATTATTAGCGGAAAAAATAGAGACAGATCAACCTTTCTATGGCATTCAAACATATGGTATTAACGAGAACGAACTGCCTTATCCTACTCTCAAAATGATGGCAGCTGAAGATATTAAAATGATAAAAAAAATACAGTCAATGGGCCCATACACACTATGGGGATATTCGTTTGGTGCGCGAGTTGCTTTTGAAGCAGCCTATCAACTGAAGCAGAGCGGTGAGAGTGTAGAGAACCTTTATTTGATAGCACCGGGTTCGCCTAAAGTTCAGTGTAGCAAAGTGCTTAATAATAACGGTCAAGCAACATATAGTAATAAAGCCTATGTAGCAATTCTTTTTTCGATATTTATGGGAAACGTTACTAATAGCGCGCTTGAAGAGTGTTTGCAAACTGTTGATGATGAAGAAAGCTTTGTAAAATATATAACAAAGGAAAATAGTAAATTTGAACCAGAATTAGTAAGAAGAATAATAAATGTTGTTTCTAAGACGTATGAATTTCAATATTCATTGAATGAACTAAATGAGAGAGAATTCAATACGCCTATTACAATCTTTAAAGCGAAAGGCGATGACTATTCATTCATAGAAAATAGTAATCATTTTTCAACAACTATTTTTGAGCTTAAATCTGACCATTATAATTTGCTCAAAGGCCCTAATATTGAGGAGCTAGTAAAAATTATTAAAGCTGAAAGAGGCAAGCCCATTGGAGAAAAAAAGAGGAGTATTCAAAATGTTTGCAATGAATGTGAATGAGATAGATAAATTGGCTTGGTTGTGCATAAAGGATACGCGAATTCTCGTTGTCCGATCTAAAGGTAATGATACGTATTATATTCCAGGAGGAAAAAGAGAAGAGGGAGAAAGCGACTATGAAGCGCTAATCCGAGAAGTTAAAGAAGAACTTTCGGTAGATCTGATGCCAGAAACAATTAAATATGCTAAAACATTCAAAGCTCAAGCCCACGGGAAACCTAATGGGGTACAGGTCAAAATGACCTGCTATTTTGCAGAGTTTAGCGGAGCAATGAAAGCGAGTGCCGAGATTGAGGAAGCGAGCTGGATAAATCATGACGATGAAATAAGGTGTTCACTAGTAACTAAGATGATTATGGATTGGTTAAAATCAGAAGAAATGATTAAGTCAAAAAGCGTTATTCCTAAATTTAAATAGCCATTTACACACGATATTCAGGAAATAAGTCTTTTGCTAGTTATTATTTAAATTTTCCGTAAAATTACGGATTACTCTATGGACAAAATACGTTATATTTTTCACAATTTATTTTTTATAACAAGATGGGGATTTATACCAGGTAAAGCAAGAGGTGAAAAATGGAATTAGTTAAAAAATTAAACATTAAAACATTAAATGATGTTTTTGGGACAGTTGCTAGCGCAAGTGGTGTGGTATTTTGGATGAGAAGTACAAATTATAAACAGCAATGTTATATCAGCCCTAATTATGAAAAAATATGGGGACATTCATGTAATGAGCTTTATTCTCATCCCGAAAGTTGGATGGAGACATTATTTGCAGAAGATAGAACTAATTTAACGCATGCTTTTCAAAAGCGTATTCATGAAGGGGGAAGTTGTCTTGATACTAGGAAACCTCAAGTAGACACATTACTGTTTAGAGTGATCAAGCCGGATGCCAAGATCCTATATATTCGCGACCGTTCTTTTACACTTACTAATTCAACAGGTGACGGCGTGATTGCTGGAATAGGACAGCCGTTAAATAGTGCCCAGTGGGAGTATGAACATAAACAGTTATATGCGAAGAATGCTTCAATATACAGTTTGGAGAACGCTGTGCTTTTGCTTCTTAGTCAAGTTTTACAGTTGGTGCCATTACCTACAGCGAGCAAAATTTGTTCAGATGCATCGGCTCCTAGTTTGAATGTTTTTTATCAAGGACGCCCCATAACGCTTACTGTGCGTGAGGCGCAGTGTTTATATTATTCGGCGCAGGGTTATTCTGCGAAACAAATTGGTTATTGTATACATTTATCTCCGCGAACGATAGAGACATACTTAGGGCAAATAAAACAAAAAGCGGGTTGTCGCACCAAATTACAGTTATTAAGTCATATTGATATGCAATCACTAGAGCATTTGAAACAAATTCTGCCAAACAGAAATGGGTCAATATAAAATTATAAACAATCGTAGTGTTGGGGATAATCCATGTTTTTTTTGTTAAACTATTTTGGTCATCGCAGTAATCAGCAAGACGATATTTTTAAATTACTTCAAGAAACATTACAATCCGATAAGATCAAGAAAAAATGGCATTGTTGCTATGATTTATTCTCAGGATCTGCCTCTATGAGTATAGAGGCGATGAGATTAGATTTGGCGGAACGCTATGTTATCAACGATGCTTATCACCCTCTTACTTTATTTTGGCAAACCGTTAAAGAAAATCCAGAACAGTTAAATGAAGCGTATCAAAAAATACTGAGGGATTACTGCGAGAGCACTGAGGATCGTTTGCTTTTTTATCAAAACCAGCAGCAATTATTTAATAAGGAACAAGCTAATTTTCAACTGCCAGATACTAATAATTCTGTTGCTCTTGTTCAACAAATGGCACGTTTTGCTTTTATTATTAATCATGCTGAATACGGGATCCCTACAATCAAAGAAACAAAAAAAGGACAACTTGAACTGGTTTGTCAATTAACTCAAAATAGTGGTGAGTTAGAAATTGATCGTAATTTTAAAGATGCGGCTTTGTCCCTCGCTGAATTGTTTCGCACTCACGAAGTTGAATTTACTTGCCATGATTTTATCTCTTATCAAGACAAGATAACAACGGATGATTTAGTCTTTTTAGAACCACCTTATCCAGATATGGAAGATGCAGAAGAAAATTCTGCTTGCCATATTTATCATCGCACTGAGCCAAAGTCTCAATTACACAAAAATATTTGCGATTTTTTGGGAAAATTAAAAGAAAGTAATACAACCTATTTATTATTCTATGGGGTACAGGGAATGAAAAACATTTACCCCATGGTAGAAGAAAATCGTTTTTTACGTATTACAGGTGGTTCAGCTAGCGCATTTGGGGAATATATTGAAAATTTATATCTTTCAGAAAATCTATCAAGAATGATATCCGTCATTTATCCACCTCATATTATTCGCTGGGATTTACATATAGATGCTTTAATGGCAGAGAAAAGTTATCAAGAGCTAGTTCCTCTTATTAGAGAGCAACTTGTTTCTTATGGCACATGGAACAATCCATTTCATCGTTTATTTGAAGAGCAAGCTGAAAAAAAAAGATTTAATATCGCCTTAGTTTATTTCGATGATACCAAAGTAGAACGTGAAACAAGTTACGAAGAGTTAAATAGTGAAATTAATCAATTAGCGCATTTTTTAATTGAAAAAAATATTGGTAAAGGAGATTTGATCGCTATTTTTGTTGATGAGGATATGGGAAGTTTTATTACCCACATGCTGGCAGTGCTGAAAACTGGCGCTGCGTATGTCCCAATTAACACAAAGTATGCACCGGCTGTTATTCAAGAAACGTTGAATGATGCGATGCCGACATTAATTTTAAGTCAGCGCCCATTAGAAACGTTACAATTAAATTTACTGCAGCCATTAATTATTACTGAGCAATTAAATTTAGAATCGTATAATACAGATAATCCTGTTACTAGCAAAACCGTATACCCTCATGATTTAGCTTATGTTATGTATACTTCAGGAAGCACAGGAAAACCAAAAGGTGTAGCGATATGCCATCGTGGATTGCCCTATTGTCTGAGAGCGCACCAACTAGCGCTACAATTTGACGATCAAGAACGAATTGCTCAAATGGCACAAGTCGGCTTCGATGCGAGCGTCATGGAAATCATGATGGCGATGGGTAGTGGCGTTCCTTTATATCTTATCCCACCTAGTATACGTGATGATAATTTTAAATTGACTCAGGTTTTTAATGAAAATAATATTACTCAAGCCATTTTAGTTCCTTCAAAACTGAGAGGTTTAAAAGCGGATGATTTACCTAAACTTAAGGGCATGGTTGTTACGGGTGAAAAATTCGATGAGCAATTAATCGAACCTTGGTATAAGGTTAAAAAAATTATTATTAATGGTTATGGTGCTACAGAAGATACCATTTGTTCGACTCTGGGTATTTATAGTGGGGCTGGAATCAGCATCGGAGGGCCAATCATTGGTAAAAAAATATATCTGCTAGAACCAATGGAAAAAGCAGCAGCAGATATCGATTTTACCCAATTGCGAATGGTGGCTGAAGCTGAAATTGGAGAACTCTATGTTTCAGGTGTCGGTTTAGCTCAAGGTTATTGGCACGATGAGGCAAAAACACGACAAAGTTTTGTCAATATAAAACTTGAAAATGGAGAAATGGTTAGAGCATATCGCACTAAAGACTTAGCGGTACAAGTTAGCGGTAAAGAAGAATATCTCATAAGAGGCAGAGTCGATAACCAAGTCAAATTGCGTGGCCAACGTCTTGAACCAGAGCATATTGAGGAATGGATTAAGCAATATCAACCCAATGGTAAGGTAGTGATTGAAAATGCTTGTGTTGTTGCTGTAAATGATAACCTCAATGTACATCTCGTTGCTTACTTACAATTAGCTAATACAAATGACAGTTTAACTGATAATGAGCAGCTTATTTTATTTAACCAATTACGTGAATTTCTTAAAAAACACCTACCGCATTTCATGATACCCAATGCGATAGGGAGGCTGGATGCCTTGCCATTAAATCGCAATGATAAAATTGATCGCAATGCACTAAAGCTGTTAAGTCCTATCCCTTATTTACACACGGCAATAGAAGAAATGCCAATGACGCAAGCTGAGCGAACACTTGCTGATATCTGGGGAGATGTGCTTGGTTATGCACCTGGAACAATTAGACGTTTTGATGATTTCTTTTGTCTTGGTGGTAGTTCTTTGCTAGTTTCTAGCTTGTTAAATGAATTACGTCGATTTCCGGTGACTTTTTTAAATGCACCGGCGTTAAAACCAGAAGATATTTACCAATGCAGTAGTTTAAAACGTATCGCAAGACGTGCTTCAGCGACACCAATAAAACAACTGCATAAAGGAAAGAAATCATATCCAGTTATTGTGTTAGTACATTCAATATTAGGAGATGGATGGACTGAATATGATTCTATTAGTGATGCCCTAAAAAATTTAAAATGTGCTATTTATGCATTACAAGCGCCAGCACTTACAATGGATAATAATTTTGATAATGATATTGAAGATTTGGCAACAGATTATGTTCTTGCATTACAACTTGAAGAGATAATTTCAGCAGAACGTTCCGTGATATTCATGGGATGGTCTTCAGGTGGACTCATCGCATATGAAATGGTTCAACAATTAAAACAGAGAAATTATCCAACAAATCTAGTACTCATTGATAGCACAGTGCCGTCATTAATAGAACCTTTTGAAGTACAATTTAATAAACTAACACAATTACTTAATGATAAATTAGGTCCAGAGTTTTCTCGAGCTCATTTTCAGCAACTACAATATAATTTTGCAAAATGGCTGTTTAAAGCTGAATATGAATATATTAGTAGGAATACTTCAAATGACTCATGGAATTTTCCTGATAAAACATTATTATTAATTGCATCTGAAACCAATGAAGAAACTGTTTTAGGGCATCGCCAGGTAAAACGTCGGAAAAATATTAATGCAGACCATTTTTCTATCATTCAAACACGGGTTTGTTGTGATTTGATAGTATCATTTTGTGAAGAAATAATTGAAGATAAAAAACCGGTTTTTAAGTATTCACGGCTTGTCGAAGACCTTCTTACAGGTTTTGTACAAACTCAACAAATTTCACCTTATATTGAGATTCAGCCTGCTAGAATACAACCCGCCATGTTTGACGATGAAGAGCCTACTTATAGTGAACCCACCATTTCACTGGTTGTTGATGATATAGAAACCACTAGCGATGGCAAACAAGCTTATCATGCTGTAGTGCAGGGGATATGTGCTTTAATTGAATGTGATCAATTACCAGAAAGTTTTTTCGGCTTTTATGAAAAATTAAGTGTCCGACTGGGCTTAGTAACAAATAATAGAGAGGGTATCTTAAAATGGTTAAGCGAACATAAAAAAATATGTGATTGGGTAGCACTTATTCAACCTGCCTTAAGGCAAATTGCTATTGCGTATATCGAAGTAAATTACGATGGAGTTTATGGAGCGTGTTATCGGGATTTAATTTGGAATATTTATCAAGACTTCATCGAAAAAAATATCGAGAAAAACTTATTTTATTTATCATCGACCCAATTAGATAAATATATTTTTGACAAATTTAATTCAGTAAAATCATTATCTCAGCGTGATTTGGCAAAGTGGTGGGATGAGCTTGGTAACTCGGTTTATTTTGCGCTGTTAAAGGAATCGGCGCGGTTGTTCTATGACCAAGCGCATTGGGGTAGCAAGCTGGAGATAGCGGCTCTTGCAGCTTGCCTTAGTATTAATATTATCTGGAATAAACCTGAATTTAATCGCAGTCAGCTAGAAACAACAACTCCTGATTGTAGTAAGGATAAACATGAAGCTTCTGCATTGCAAGAAATGCCAAAGGCTTTTCGCACTGTTGAAACAGGAGAGGCTTATCAACCCATACGTATAGCCTATATCATTCAGCAGCAAGATAAATTAATAGAGAGGTTGAATACAATTGCATGCTGTAAAAAGAGAGACAATGGAAACGTCTGGGATTGGTTTTGGAGTGATGAATGCGATGATTTGGACTTTAGGTCAATCGATAACTATCAGAAAAACCCAATGCAACCCCCACGCCTTGGCATATTTACTATTCGAGATGAAATTCTTTATTTGAATTTACCCTCATTTAAACGTGCTTGTTTAGGTGTTAAATTTTTTTATCAAATATTGGATCCCACTCTTGTAACAACTCATAGAGCAACTTTTATTAACAAAGTATTTGGCTTAGATGAGCATTTGCCACAAAATTTTTCTGAATTTTTTCAAGATGATTTTTCAGAGGAATTAGCATATTATCGTCTAGACGCTTATGAAAAAGTGCAAGAGCGTGTTGGAAGTGCGGCAAATGCCGATGAGAAAGTGCAAATTATGTCTGAATATACAAACTCAGAATCAAGAAAACCATTACCCTTTACTGAAACATATCTATTTGCACTAACAAAAACGAATGATCCAGATCTGGTTTTTCTAGGTTTTTATATTTATCTTCGAGGCCGTGAATTAGTTGCGATACGGCGCTGGTTTGGTGCAACTGAATATACACTTGCTGATGCTGCTGAAGAAACTGTGAGGGAAGTGTATGCGGATAGTGATTATCCTCTTGAAGATACGACTGATAGTCAGCCTACCTCAAATGAAGAGATTGAACAATTAAGAAATCGAGTTCAATCTAATCCAGAAGATTCGCATTCTTGGTTAAAAATAGCGGATCATTATCTTGATCAAGGAGACTTAGAGCAAGCTATACCCTATTATGTAAATGTAACGCTGCTATCGCCTAATAATGTTTCTGCTCACCACAATTTAGGTTATATTTATCATATCCGTGATGATTATCCGTTAGCAGAACATCATTTTAATCAGGCTTTGCAGATAGAAAATAGGAATATAGTTTTTTGTGATTATGGACTTTTTTTACTAAACCAACAACGTTTAGAGCAGGCTGCAGAAAATTTTTTAGCCGCTTTAGTACATGACAAAAATTATCAGACTATAGCGTTTCCAAATAGTGGTCGAAAAATACTTGATCAATATTTACAACAAGAAATCACAGCGAAACAAGAGCTGCAGGCTAAACCATTCATCATGGCGCATTATTGGTTAGTGCAATGTTTTTATAATCTCAATGACTTTGAGTTAACACAATTTTATTTAAATAAATTAGCTGAAATAACTCAACGATTCATTTCGCCAAAGAATTATCGCATTCTAAGTTATGCCTACCGTTTGGTCGGAAATGAAAATGAAGCAGATGAGTATTTTGCTCTAGCTGTATCGGTTGAAGGCTTAGATGCAGAAAAAGAAAAACAACAAAATCTTAATGGCAATCAACTTTGCTTCCGAGAATTGACTGAGTTTGTAGAAAATGATCCAACCGCATTGCGATACCATATTCTGGGTTATATCAATCGTTTGATAGGAGAAGGGGAGAAAGCAGAAGAATATGACGCACTCGCTTTCTCACTAGGGTACACTCCCGAACCCATTGCTAAATGGGATAACGTCAAACCTGATTACACTATTTCCCCTCTGTTTTCAAATAGGGTTGCTGCTACTGTGATGCAGGAACCCAATGAAGATTGGGTACGAGGTGTAATTAGTCCAGCCATACAAGCAGCCTATGTGCGTAAGCCTAATGCCAAGCGTAATAGCAGTTTTTTGGATGGTAGCTCAGAGAATGGAATAATAAGTAAAGTGTCACGTATTTGCCAAAATTATTTTGACTCCAGCGTTGGATTTTGGCGACAAAATAACTTTTCTCAAACGGTTATTTCATCAACTGTACTAAGTAGTAAAAAAGAAGATGAAATTACTGCCTCTAATAAAAATAAAAAATGAGAGTTTTCTGCATATGGAAAATTCTAAGTAATTGATTTTACTAATCGGGGTGACAGGATTTGAACCTGCGACATCTGCCTCCCGAAGGCAGCGCTCTACCAGGCTGAGCCACACCCCGAAGTCGTTTTAATACGTTCTTTCAACAACAAAATCACTCAGGTCTTCCAGAGCCTTGCGATAAGGAGAAGGTGCAAGAGGAGACAGCATTTTTTTGGCTTGTAAGGCATGGTGTTTCGCTGTGTCGGCAGTGTACTTGATCGCTTCAGTCGATTCAATAATGCCAAGAATGGCGTCTAAATGTTTATTCGAACCAGAACGGATGGCCTCACGTAACAGCTCAAGATCAGCTCCCTTACTATGTCGCATGGCATGAATGAGAGGAAGTGTGTTTTTGCCTTCAGAAATATCTTGGCCCACATTTTTGCCCGTTTCTTCTGCCGATTGGCTGTAATCCAAGGCATCGTCGATTAATTGATAAGCCAGGCCTAAATGCATACCAAAATCCCGCAAGGCAGCGACATGCTGTTCTGAAACAGAGGCCAATGTTGCACCCGATTGAGCAGCCATTTCAAATAATTTGGCTGTTTTACGTTGGATGATATCGAAATAAAATGCTTCCGTGGTATCGGGATTATTGCAGTTGACCAATTGCAAAATTTCGCCTTCGGCAATGTAATGCGTGGCATTCGCAAAAATACTCAAAATCTCTTGATGTTTTAAATCGACGACCAGCTGAAAAGCGCGTGAATAAAGAAAATCCCCTACCAGCACACTGGCGTTACTTCCCCAAATGGTATGGGCTGTTTTATGGCCGCGTCTTAAGGTAGAACTATCTACCACATCGTCATGAAGCAGAGTGGCGGTATGAATTAACTCAATGACTGCCGCAAGATCAATATGCTTTTTGCCCCCGTAAGCTAAAGCGCGGGCGCTGAGCAGCAATACCAGGGGGCGAGTACGTTTACCGCCACAGGTTAAAATATATTCAATAATTTGTTTGATCAGGGGAATATTTGATTCAAGCTGTGAGATGATTAACCGGTCGGTTGACTCCAGGTCTTCTCCTACTAAATGACGAATTGACTCTAACAACATTAGTCTAATCTCAAGAATTGGTATCGCAAACGTGCATCCTAGTAATCCCCCCGAACACTGTCAAGCGTATTGTGACCCAGAATAGGGAAACCATGACATCACTTATGATAAGATTGCCCATTATCATTGACTCAAGGAGGATGAGGGCATGCTTACCGAGTGCATAACCTGGGTATTAGACAATTTTGGTTTTGCTATGTTTATGTTGGCCGTCGTTTTTATTGTGCTGCATAAACTCATCAATAGAAGAATACCCGAATCAGAAGCAATTTTTCGTTGGATGGCATTGTTTGCCCTAGGGTTCACAGGGATATATGCTTTTGTGGTGCATGCTTTTTATCCTACTCTGGGCGCCATGACCATAGGCTGGCCATCTAGCCCTTTTCAAACTGAAGTAGCCATGGCCAATCTAGGTTTTGGCGTGTTAGGCATTCTCTCGTTTAAGGCCAGTTATCCTTTCCGTTTGGCTACTGTTATTGGTAGCACCTGCTGGTTGTGGGGTGATGCCGGATTGCATACTTACGAAATGATCATGCAGCATAACTTCTCCATAGGTAATGCGGGCTCTTGGTATACACTCGATGTCATTTTGCCGCTGATTTTGATAAGTGCACTTATAAAAATAAAATTAAGTAAGTCATGACATGATGAATTCTAGACAAAGCAAACATCCGGCCTCAGGAATGACTTATCTGAGTGCCGGATTTCAACTCATATTCAAACCCGGTTTAAGACGATATATTGTCATTCCGCTTCTCATCAATATGTTAGTGTTCACCGGCTTATTTTTCGTATTCGGCCATTACGTTAAGGAGTTGAATATCTGGTTAAGCCATTTTCTACCCGCGTGGCTTCATTGGTTAAGTGCGATCTTGTGGCTGTTATTTTTTATTAGCTATTTTATTATCTTTATTTATACCTTCGTCAGTGTAGCCAATATTATTTCGGCGCCGTTTAATAGTTTTCTATCAGAAAAAGTCGAAGAATATCTCACTGGCCAAACTATCGCTTCGTATACATGGCAAGAAACGGTAAAGAATTTTCCCCGCATTGTGGGTAGGCAGCTGGCCATTTTAGGTTATTATGTACCGCGCGCTATTTTATTATTAATTCTATTTTTTATTCCTCTTGTCCAAACAGTCGCACCATTCGCTTGGTTTTTATTTAACGCATGGTTTTTAACACTGACCCTCATTGATTACCCCACTGATAATCATCACATCCCACTTCGTGAGGTGCGTCATTGGCTTAAACAAAAAATATGGATGTCATTGAGTTTTGGGATGAGTGTGTTAGTCGTCACCATGGTTCCTGTTCTTAATTTTTTTGCTATTCCGGCAGCCGTTGCAGGAGCCACGAAATTTTGGATAGAAGAAAAAAATCAGTGATCGGCCAAGAAAGCAGGAATGTCATCAGCAGGGAGAGGATGAGAATAGAAAAAACCCTGGCCTTCATCGCAATGGTATTTGCTTAAGAGAGCGGTTTGTTCCTGAGTTTCCACACCTTCGGCAATCACTTGAATATTTAGGCTGTGTGCCATCACAATAATGGCATTAATGATACCGTGATTTTGGTCTGCAACGGTGATATCTTGAACAAACGATTTATCAATTTTAAGTTTATCGACTGCAAGCATCTTTAAATAATTGAGCGAAGAATAGCCTGTACCAAAATCATCAATGGTAATTTTAATTCCCATTTTTTTGAGTTCGCGTAAAGCGGCGATATTATTAATAGAGTTTTTCATTAATAGTGTTTCGGTAATTTCAAGCTCCAGATAATGAGGATCAAAACCCGTTTCTCTAATAATGTCCTTTATGTTGGAAACAATGTCAGAAATAATAAATTGTCTAGTGGAAATATTAATGGCAATGTTCAATTTAGGTAGTCCTGATGCTATCCATTTTTGTCCTTGAACACAGGCTTTACGTATTATCCATTCACCAATAGGAACAATGAGACCATTGCTTTCAGCTAATCCAATAAAACTATCTGGATAAACAATGCCTATGTCTGGTCTGTTCCAGCGCATGAGTGCTTCGACACCATTTACTTTTCCCGTAGTTAATGAAATCTTGGGCTGGTACAGCAACATAAACTCATCGGCCTTCAACGCATGGTGCAAATGATAATCTAATAGTGCTTTTCCCTCTACTTCTAAGGTCAATTCGGGAGTGCAGAATTGATAATTATTTTTACCAAGCTCTTTAGCATGGTATATGGCAATGTCCGCATTTTTTAGCAATGTTTTGGCATCAATGCCATTACTAGGATAAATACTTACTCCAATACTTGCCGTGATAAATATTGTGTGGTTTGAAACAAGAATGGGTTTTACTAAACTGTCCAAGACCTTTTTAGCTACAATACCTGCATTTTTCGCTTGATCGATGTCCGTCAAGATAATAGCGAATTTATCGCTACTTAAATGAGCAACAAAATCTTCCGTCCGCGCCATCGCCCCCAGCCTGATAGCAAACGATTTAAGTAATTGGTCTCCGATTTCATATCCAAATGAATCATTAACATTTTTAAAATTATCAATATCAACCAATAAAAGAGCAAGCTGACAATCGAATTGTTGTTCAGTAATGAGTTTGTCAATTTGTTTTACTAAGGCGATGCGATTGGGTAATTCAGTAAGTGGGTCATAATAGGCGAGATGGTGAAGTTCTTTTCCAGAAGCAATTAATTTTTGTTCAGCTGTTTGCCTAAGGTTAATTTGACGGTTTAACAATATCACGCAAAATAAGATGAGACCTAAGCTCGCGGTATCACCGATCAAAATGAGCGTAGTGATTTTAATAATATTAGAAAAAGCAATGTTATTTCTTTTTAATAAAATTTCTTTTTCTTTAGTAATAAGTAATGCGCATGTTTTACTTATTTGATCGGATAGAATCTTTCCTTGTCCTCTGAGAATAAGGTCGACTCCAGTTTTAATACCTTGCGTAGCGCTTAACTGCAATACTTGATTTAGCAAACTAATTCTGGCATTCACTAAAACAACTAACTTATCCGCTAACGCTTGTTGCGGTTTATTATCTTGAGTTAATGTATGTAACAACTGTGCATTTTGATAGGCTTCGTTATTGGAAAGATGAAAGAGGGTGATATAACTTTTGTCACCTGTTAACAAGAAACCGCGTTGTCTGCTTTCTGCAAAATTAATATTAATGAGCACATTATCCGCAATTTCTATTACTTCGTGAGAATGAACAACCCAATTATTAGCCTCACTTATTTTATTAATTTCACGAAAGGAAAGAAACCCTAAAAAAATAAGAATTAAAATGCTTATCAATAACAAAGCATTGATGTATTTGCGTTGAAATGATTCGTTGGGATTTAGCATCCTAAGTCCTTGATAAGTCTTTTTTCCCCTTTCTTTATCTTACCATTATCACTACTTACCGTTCAGACTGGATGATTAAAGTATTTTTTTGGGATTTTTTTATAATCAACTAGTTGTGAAACAGCTTAAGATTGCCAAGAAGACGACATGGTATATTTGTGTTTACATAGGCATAAAAACATTATCAATCAAAGATTGAACATGAATCTATTGATTGTTTAATAAAAATAGCAGGAGGTATCTATGTTAGCCAAAGAAGTGATGTCTTTAAAACCCGAATTTCTTGCACCTAATGTCACATTAAAACAAGCTGCAGATCAAATGCGCACACATGATTATGGTTTTATTCCAGTGGGAGAAAATGACCGACTGATTGGCATAGTGACAGACAGAGATATTACGGTTCGTGCTGTCGCAGAAGGTTGGGATCCTAGTAAAAAAACACTCAGAGAAGTGATGTCAAAAAGAGTCCATTTCTGTCAAGAGACCGATAGTCTTGAAAAAGTGGCACTACAAATGGAAAAGTTACAAGTGCGTCGTCTTATTGTCCTTAACAAGAACAAAAGAATGGTAGGCATTATTTCGTTAGGTGATATTGCCACCAAGGGAAAAAATGCGAAGCTGTGCAGCGAGCTGGCTGAAGCGGTTTCTCATCATTAATTGCAAGATGAATTTGAAATTTAAACTAAGCCGTTGTCTTGGCAAAGGGATTTTGTAAATGTGTATTTTCATTATTTTGAAATTAAGGAGAAATCGTCATGACTCAAATTATTACCAAGCGCCAACCGCTTCTCTCCAATTTAGCGCAACTACAAGAGACCATTAATCAATTATTGGATCCCAATTTAATTGAGCAAGAAGGTTTCTCCAAAACATTGACCACAGACTGGGTGCCTTCCATAGATGTGAAAGACGCGAGTTCTCATTACTTGGTCACTGCAGATATTCCGGGTGTTGATCCTAAAAATATTGATGTCAGTCTAGAAGGCAATGTATTAGTGATTACCGGACAAAAGGAAACCAAGAAAAAGGAAGAAAATAAAAATTACATGCGAGTCGAGAGAACAAAAGGTGCGTTTTATAGAAGTGTTGCCTTCCCTGATGCGGTATTAACGGCAAAAATCGTTGCCAAATCGAGGCACGGCGTATTAGAAATTGTAGTGCCCAAGGATAAGAATGGGAAAAAGCGAATTAAAGTAAAAAAATAATTACAATTGACCAATGAAGTATTAAGATCAGCACTTCACTAAAAGGAAAGAGGTGAAGTGTGTTATCTCGTATGCTGTCATTGGTTTTATTGCTGTTTTTTACTCCGCTTTATGCGCTTCCTACAGGTTTTGTTTACTTGCGTGAGCACGCTCCTACTATTTCTCAGGACATACGTTATGCGGGCTTCCATAATTTTGTGGGCCGCCCCATACGGGGCTATAAAGCGCGAGAATGCATCTTAACCGAAGCCGCTGCCCAAGCCTTAGCAAAAGTGCAAAAAGCGCTCAATCGAGTGGGATTGTCGCTGAAGGTCTATGATTGTTACCGACCCTTAATGGCGAGTGATGATTTTCTTGTTTGGAGTAAGGAAATTAACCATCAAAAAATGAAAGCGGAATTTTATCCTAATGTAGAGAAGCAAGACTTTTTTCGTTTAGGCTATGTGGCAGAGAAATCTGCTCATAATCGAGGAAGTACGGTTGATTTGACCCTTATCTCACAAGGGAGCTCTTCAGCGCCCTATCATCCTGGACAACCTCTCTATGCTTGTACGGCCCCGTATGCCAAACGTTATCGTGACAATAGCGTTGATATGGGAACAGGATACGATTGCATGGACAAGCGTTCACATGTGTCCAACCATTACATAGGGGTAACAGCCTTCACCCATCGCATTTTATTACGGCATTTGATGGTTAAATATGGATTTGTGCCGTATAACAAAGAATGGTGGCATTTTACTTTAAAGAGTGAACCTTATCCTGATCAAAATTTTAATTTTGTAGTGAAAAAACCCTCCCCACATGAATTGTAATAAGAGGCTAATCTAGGATGAAAAAACCCATCATTGTAGGGCTGTTGCTATTTATTGCAGGTTCTTTATTTGCGGCCAATCCTATTAGTCATTTGCCAGAGACGCCTAGCGCTTCGTCATCCATCCATTTTTTAAGTCTTGCCGATATTCATTTCGATCCTTTTATCAGTTGTCAGAATAAAGTACCTTGTCCCCTTGTGGAAAAATTAAGACAGGCACCCGCTAATCAATGGGCGATGATATTAGCTAAATACGACACAGCACTTCCTCAAGATAAGCAAGATAGCAATTATCCTTTACTTGTCTCTGCTTTGCAGGCGGCAAAAAAAGTGGGGGAGGCCAAACACGTTCAATTTGTTTTGATCTTAGGCGATTTTTTAGGTCATGATTTTCGTTCGCATTATAAAAAATATTCAACAGATCCTCACATAGCAGGGTATGTGTCTTTTGTTAAAAAAACATTTGAATTTTTAATGGGTGAATTACAACGCACCTTTCCAACCACAGACGTCTACACAGTGGTCGGAAATAATGATTCTTATCAAGGTGATTATTTCAGCAAGCCCAAAGGCCGCTTTTTTCAAGAGATGGCTACGCGTTGGTCCGGCTTAATTAAAAACAAAAGCAATCAATCGAGCATGGCGAAAACATTTGCAACAGCCGGTTATTATGCGCTCACTATTCCAGGTCAGCCCGAGCTTCGTTTGATTGTTTTGAATAGCAATTTATTTTCTTCCGAAAGAATAGGGCGGGGTTTGGAAGAAGCGGCCAATCAAGAATTGGAATGGTTGCATAAAGAGTTGATTGACGTAAAAGAAAAACACCAAAAAGCGTTTATTGCTATGCATATTCCTATGGGCATTGATATTTACAAGTCTTTGCGCGTTCGTTTATTCACCCTGCTTGGCTTATGGCAGTCTAGTGACAGACAGCGTTTTCAAGTCGAGCTTCAAGAATTTTCTCAAGACATTTCCGCCGTTTTTACAGGACATTTACATTCTGATTTTTTTCAGGTGATGAATTTAGGCCGCACAAACGCCATTCTAATGGCAGGGACACCTTCCATTAGCCCTATCTTTGGCAATAATCCCGGATTTAAAATTTATGCTTATTCTGCTGCTTCATTGGCTTTAGAGGATTTTATTACTTATTATTTTCCTTTAAATAATGAAAAAGCCTGGGGAATGGAGAATGATTTTAATCGTCTCTATCAGCCCAATTGTCACGATTGTCCGCATTTTTCTTCTTCCGCGTTATGGGCTCCGTATTATTGGTGCGCCATTGGGAAATGGGTGGGTTCGGATGATAAGATGTGTGCTCAAATCAATTAAGATTTCTGATTAGCAACTTAGCGACGTGAGGGATAATAAATGTAATCCGGTGTCTCGGGGTAGTAATCATTGTAATAATTATAATAAATATAAGGCGTGTAATCGTAACCATATCCATAGGGGTAGTAATAGGAGTAATAATAGGGATAATAATAGGTCGCTGGATAGAGTGGTGCAAAAAAGGAATAGAGAAACGCAGCGGTCCAAAAGAAATTGTTTCCATTCCAATTATTATTCCAAGAATTCCAATTGTTCCAGCCATTATGCCAACCATTATTCCAGCCGTTATTCCAGCCGTTATTCCAGCCATTATTATGCCAACCGTTGTTCCAATTGTTATTCCAGCCGTTATTATGCCAATTATTGTTCCCATTGTTATTCCAGTTGTTATTATGCCAATTGTTATTCGCATTGTTATTCACATTGTTATTATGTAAATTATTATTCACGTTGTTATGTGCAGGGTTATGCCAATTGTTGTTAACAACATTATTATTGGCATTTTTCCAGTGATTATTGTGAAATACATTTGAAAAGTGTTGAGTAGTTGTGTTGGGATGAAAATTGTTTACTGCGTTTTGATGTTGAAAGGTCTGATGTTGAAAATTCTGATGTTGAGGCGCATGAAAGGAAACTTCTCTATGAAAGTTGTTTCCTCCGTGAAAACTGCCACCATGAAATCCTCCACCCCCACCGCCATGAAATCCTCCGCCTCCGCCCCCACCCCCATGGAATCCTCCACCTCCTCTTGCCATACCGTCGGGTATCCCGACTAATAGCGCCGAGCTGATGCTCACTATCATGATAAAGAGGAATCTTATAAGTCTTGTCATGAAGGATTTTCCTCTGTTTTGGTAAGCCTATTCTTCTTAGAATAAGTATAGTCCCTATGGGAATAGGATAGATTACCAAGGCCAGATCATGGTCAATTTATTCATTAAATAAAAACAGTAGGTTAGGCATGGGCCTTTTTAATGAAGAGCAAGGTAAGTTGATAATGCTTTTTAATCCAATCATTTGCTATAATCCTAGCCAATCTTAACCTTATCAATCAATAAAGTAAGTGACCCTATGTATTCTCCATCAGAAAGACATCTTCATCTGCAAAATAAAACGGCCTTTATTTCATGTGTTGTACCTGTTTTTAATGAAGAAGCCGTCATTGAAGAGTTTATTATTAATTTGCATCATACCTTGCAAGCATTGACGACCCGATATGAAATTATTGTTGTTGATGATGGTAGTCGCGATCTCACCATTGAAAGGGTATTACAATTACCCAAGGGTTATCCTATCAAATTGCTTGGGTTGTCTCGTAATTTTGGCAAAGAAATCGCATTAACGGCGGGTATAGAACACAGTGTGGGAGATGTGGTCGTGCTGCTCGATGCTGATTTCCAACATCCCCTGGATAAACTACCTATCTTTTTAGGATACTGGGCAGAAGGGTACGACATGGTCTATGGAATCCGTACTCACAGAAAAGCCGAGTCTTATCTCAAACGGCAATTTGCTCATTTGTTTTATTGGATCATGCAAAAAATCGCAAAAATTGATATCCCCAATAATGCAGGTGATTTTCGTTTAATGGACAAAAAAATTGTAGAAGCCTTAAAACAATTTCCTGAACGTACTCGTTTTATGAAAGGATTGTATGCCTGGGTAGGATTCAAAAAAATAGGCGTGCCCTTTGAAGTACAAGACAGGGCGGCGGGCCAAAGTTCTTGGCGTTTATCTAAACTTGCTGAATTAGCGGTGACGGGTATTACCTCTTTTTCCGATGTACCACTGCGAGTGTGGGGTTTTGTGGGTTTTTCTATTTCCTTGTTTGCCTTGCTCTATGCTATTTACATTATCACTGTGACCTTGATTTACGGGGCTGATCTGCCAGGCTTCCCCACCCTGGTCGTTGCTATTATGTTTTTAGGAGGTATACAGCTTTTGTCCATTGGTATTTTGGGCGAATACATCGCGCGAATTTTTACCGAAGTGAAACAGCGTCCTAAGTATTTACTTCGCATGAAAGAAGGCTTTGATGATTAATATTTCTGTATACATCCCATTTTTTTTACAAGTCTTGCGTTTTGGGATAGTGGGGTTGACCGCCGCAGGAATTCAATTAGGCACGGTCATTCTTTTGGTGCAATGGGGAAGATTGGAGCCTCTTACAGCCAATATCTTTGGATTTGCCTTTGCTTTTCAAATGAGTTATTGGGGCCATCGTTTATGGACCTTCAATCAAGCAGACGTGCCTCACCGTATTGCCCTGCCCAAATTATTGTTTATTCAATCACTCAATTTGACAGCCCATGAAACGTTATTTTATGTGTTTTTGACAATGAAACTACCGTATCCCATCGCCCTCATTATCGTGCTGACTATCATGCCCATTTTTACTTTCATCACCAGCAAGGTATGGGTATTCCGCAGTTATTCTAGCGAACGCTAATACGGTTGGCTTATTACTGAGTAAAAGAATGTTATTGTGCTTGGCAATAAAGAAATAACTCTTGGCACGACGTTTAAATTGTTTTAAATAATTGGCATTAAGTAATACAAAAAGACGTTTATCACTATGCCATCGTTCCCAAAATTTCTCTTCATTAATAAGCCAATCTTGCGTATTTTGAAAAGACTTACCATACCATAATTCTCTGATCCAATTATCGTTATAAGGAATAGTGGGTGAGTCCCAATGTGTCACAATAGTAATCCGTTTACCAAGATAAATAGGCAGATCTTGATAATATTTGAAATAAGTGACGACTTCATCTTGTGGTTGGATAATGGTTTTTAACTGCAATGCCAAGGGTTTAGCTGAATCTTGATTAAGATGAAACGCTCCGGCGGTGAGTGTCAGTAGCGCAAGACTACTGGTAACGCTACCCATGACAAATAATCCTAGTCCTATTTTTTCTTTAACGAAGAGCAAAGCAACCACGGCGCTAACGATCAAAATAGTTGCGATGGTAATCAGATAAGGAACAAAATGCGGAGGCAGTTCAAACCATTGAAAATGCAATTCAGCAAATAATAACGTGGCCACGATTAAGTTAGCGAAGGAAAAGACGGTGATATAACCGTAAGCCATTTTGGGTTTTACAGTTTGCCAAAGAGAGGATAAATAATGGCCTGTGAGTAAGGCTAGCGCAGGAAAAATCGGTAAGATGTAACTCATAATTTTTGAATGAGGAATAGAAAAGAAAATAAAAATAAGGGCTATCCACAACAATAAAAACAATTCGACCGCATGCGCGTGTCGGGCTTGCCAGACGAGTCTAAGCGGCTGGAACAAGGCTTGAAATAAAAAAATAGTCCAAGGGAAAAACCCAATGAGCACGATAGGCAGATAAAACCAAGCGGCCGTTTGATTGTTAAACTCAGCAGCGGAGAGAAAACGAGTGACTTGTTGGGTGACGAAAAAATAATGTAAAAATTCAGGATTGGCACGCTGCACTAAGATGTACCACGGTAAGACTATAGCGCAGCAGAGTAACCCACCCCTAATAAGATGAAGTTTTTTCAATACGTCCCATCGTCGAAGTAAGATTATCCAGGTTGCCATAATCATCACAGGAAAAGCGAGGCCGATTAAACCCTTAGTGAGCATGGCCAAAGCAGTGCACAAGTATGCGGCGTAGAGAAAAAAAACAGATGCTTTTGTTTTAACCTGAATGGCAGTGATAAAGAAAAGTAGTGCGGAACTAATAAATACCGCCACTTCTAAATCTAAATTTGCGTAATGGGCACTGCCGAAGTAAAGAGGCGCGACAGCCAATATCGCTGCTGAAATTAAACCCGTGCGTCTGTCAAACAATAATCGACCGGTGCTATAGGTCACTACACAGCCTAGTACACCGAACAAAGCAGGAAAAAAACGCAGGGCCCATTCTTTAATACCAAATAGATGAATGGCCAAGGCTTGTAACCAATAATAAAATACCGGCTTATCTAAAAAAACCACGCCATTCACGCGTGGGGTAATATAATCTCCGCTCATGACCATTTCCCTGGCAACTTCTGAATAGCGGCCTTCATCGGGAATGAATAAGGGATAACTGCCTAGCCACAAGGCGTAAAACACACCTAACACCGTAAGCAAAAAAAATAGATCAACTAACCAATACCCATTTGCTAGGTATTGTGAAAATAATAGGTAAGACTTGTTGGTTTTCATTGTTTATCTTAAGCTCTCACATCATGAAGAAAAACATTGTACTGTGTGCAGATGATTATGGGCAAGCGCCTGCTATTTCGCAGGGAATAGTGGCTTTATTGCGACAGGGCCGTTTGTCTGCCGTGAGCTGTATGGTCAATACCCCGTATTGGTTGGAACAGGCTAAAGAATTGGCTTCTTTTCAGGGGCAAGTTGATGTGGGCCTGCACTTTAATTTAACGGAAGGCCGCCCACTTTCTGCTTTATATCAGGCGCATAGCCCCTCATTTTTTTCTTTATCAGGCTTGATGGGCAGGACGTTTTTAAGGAGAGTGAATAGAGAAGCGATAGAAGCAGAATGCCATGCCCAAATCAATCGCTTTGAAGAGGCAATGGGGTATTTGCCTCATTTTATAGATGGTCATCAGCATGTGCACCAATTCCCCGTGATACGTGAAGCCGTGTTAGCAGCCTATCAACAACGCTTACAAAGTCAAAAAGCCTATATTCGCTGGGTCAATGAGGGCATGCAATGGAGTGATGTGTTATTTGATCCCAAGAAAATCATCATTTACGCCACGGGCACACCTTCTTTCGGACATCTGCTTGATCACTATCACATCCCACATAATCTCTCTTTTGCTGGTATTTATGCTTTTAATCAGGCTAATCAGTATGATCAGTTATTTCCAAGGTTTTTAGAAAAAATTGGGGATGGGGGCTTAATTATGTGCCACCCGGGTTTATCCTCTTCTACAGAAGACCGTATCGCTAAGGCCAGGGAGCTGGAATACGCCTACTTGAGTAGTGATCGCTTTTTGAGGGATTGTGAACGCCAAGAGGTTACAATTACTCGGTTTTTATGCCCTCAGCCAGCCCAATAAAGGTACTTCAATTGTTCGTATAACCTGTTATACTTCAATATCATCAGTGTGTCCTGCCTTATAGGTAACCCTCCAAAGGTTAATCCTCGCGGTAAGATATCTCCGATGTAGGTTTTTTGTTTAATTTAGTGAAAGGTAAAGAGTTATGGCAGCACAACGTGAACGCGGAACCGTAAAATGGTTCAACAACAGTAAAGGTTATGGGTTTATTCAACGAGATCAAGGTGGCGATGTATTCGTTCACTACAGAGCAATCCGTGGCGATGGCTACAGAACGCTTGAAGAAGGTTGGATCGTTGAATTTGTAGTAACACAAGGCCAAAAAGGCCTTCAAGCCGAAGATGTTTCTGTTGTTACTTCGTAACAACCAGTAAATTCTTAGAAAGGTGATTGCCGCTGGGATGCGCATAAGATTCTGGCGGCAATTTCTTTTTTGGAATATAGAAATCTCTGTTATAAACAACAGAGGGGGTAAACTATGTTTAGATATCTTTCTTCGTTTTTTAAGAAACCAACCATAGATGAATTAATAGCTCAGCATTTAAAATATTTAAAAGAAGAATTAGAAAAAGCTAAAAGAGACGGTGTCGTCTTTGATGCTGATTATCGTTATAAGCTTCCTTTGACGGGTTATGCTGAATTGCATTTAAAGGAAAGAGGGGAAACGCTTAGCAATATTGAGTTGTGGTCACAAAAATATCGGTTTCTTACGGAACTGCAAGACATGCGCAGTCACGCGCAGATAAAAGGGGTGCTAACGGGTAAGCAATTAACTGATTTGAAAAATAAGAAAGATGAGCAAGGTAAGCGTGAATATGGTCGAGCATTAGAAGGCATGTTTTCTACCGTTAAGAAAATATTTTTATTAGTTGAGACGGAAAGTAAACAAGACGTGCCTTTAAAAATGTTTCCTCCAAGGAAAGAAAAAAATTAAATTGACGTCGAGATATCAATCAAGCCTTAAATTCATATTAAAAAGAGGACGCAATCTTGGGCAAGGCAGCAGAGCTTGAGAAAAAATTACTGCATTATACGGGAAAAGCCATTGCTGATTTTAATATGATTCAGCATGGTGACAGAGTCATGGTCTGTCTTTCTGGTGGAAAAGATTCTTTTACCATGCTGCGTATCCTTCAATTATTGCAACAGCGAGCAGAAATTAATTTTGAATTATTTTCTTTTACTCTAGATCAAGCCCAGCCTGGATGGAATGACGCTGATTTAAAAGCCTGGCTTAATGAGAGACGGATTGCGCATGAAATTTTGACTAGAGATACCTATTCCATAGTCAAAGAAAAAATCCCCGAAGGTCAAACCTATTGTTCCTTATGTTCGCGTTTGCGTCGCGGCATTATTTATCGTTATGCAGAAGAAAAAGGGTATAACAAAGTAGCTTTAGGTCACCATAGAGATGATTTGATTCGTACCTTGCTCATGTCCATTTTGTATAACGGTGAAATCCGTTCTATGCCACCCAAATTACTGAGTGATAATAAACGCCATATTGTGATACGGCCCTTGGTCTATTGCCAAGAAGCCGACATCGCTGCATTTGCCAAAGAAATGGCTTTCCCTATCATTCCTTGTACGCTATGCGGCTCTCAAGAAAATCTGATGCGCAAGCGTGTTGCAGCCCTGATTGATCAATTGGCCCAAGAAAACCCCAAGGTACCCAGCAATATGTTGCATGCCTTGACTAGCCTTAAGCCTAGTCAGCTGATGGATAAAAATTTTTGGGACTTTAAACAATTGGAAAAACAGAAAGTGAATCTAATCAACGAAGAAGAAGAACCCACAGTATAATTGCCTATTAATTGATCAAAATAAATGAAATAGCCTATAATTTATTAGATATCTATTTATTAGATACCTATAGTACGGAAAAATGAGGCAAAAAGACTATGAAATACCTTAAATTGTTGATGTCGCTAGGGGTAATGGGATGCAGTGTTGCCTTGATGGCTAGTTGTTTGTATGCGGCAAGTATTGATAATCAATTCGTTCCTAACAATGCTATCTATCATACGGTAAGCAACAAACATCACTCATTGGTGACTCTTGCTTATACTAAACCCACGCATGTCACTACTAGAAAGTCGTTACCAGCAAAACATTAATAACGACTGAATAGCATGGTTGAGACTAGGGTGGATTATCTTTTCTCAAACACCGCCATAGCTTCGATATGAGCAGTATGCGGAAACATATTCATGATACCGGCATGACTCAGGTGATAACCATGCTGATGAACTAATTCTCCCGCATCGCGTGCTAGTGTTGCTGGATTACACGAGACATAGACGATTTTCTCGGCAGCAAATTGAGTAAAGTAAGGCAATATTTCTTTCGCTCCTACTCGGGGCGGATCAATGAGTATTTTGTTATAGGTGGAATGCATCCAAGGGGCGGCGATGGGTGCTATTAGGTTAGCCATAGCAAAATCAACGTTCTGGATTTGATTATGCGCTGCATTCTCTCTCGCTCTATTTACCATGTCTTGACTGCCTTCAATGCCGGTGACGTGCTTAGCCTGTTGTGCCATAGGGAGGGTAAAGTTGCCTATGCCACAAAATAAATCCAGGACGGTATCCGTGGTTTTGAGTTCTAACAAAGATAAGGCTTGTTTCACCATACTGCGATTTAACTCCAAGTGGATTTGAGTGAAATCCAATGGATGGAAAATGAATTCTAATTGATGATGGGGGAGTGTATAGCTAAGCCTTTCATACCCATCTGCCGGCCATATTTTATGAAGTAAAGCAGGAGGATTAGGTTGTAAGTAAATGTGAATAAGGTATTTTTTACCGAATTCTATGAGTTTTTCTTTATCCTCTTCTGTCAGGTTTTCTAAATGCCTAAAAACCAGAGCAATGTCCACATCACCTATAGCGACTTCGATTTGAGCTATAGATTGATAATTTTCTAATGAAGCAATGAGTTGGCTTAATTCATTTAAACGTTCGCCAACAGCGGGATGCAATACCACGCATCGCTCTAAGTCAGCCAGATAACGACTGGATTTTTCTCGGAAACCAATGAGCACTTTATTTTTCTTAATAACAAACTTCACACCTAAGCGGGCCTTACGCCTATATCCTAACGTGTCTGCTTGCAAAGGCGGCAAGACAGTAGCTGGGGTAACTTTTCCAAAATGTTTGAGTTGATCAAGCAAGGTTTGCTGCTTGAGTTCTATTTGTTTTTCTTCACTCATATGCTGCAATGTACACCCGCCGCAGACTCCAAAATGAGAGCAAGGCGGAGTCACACGCTCAGAGGAAGTATTAAGAATATTAAGCACGTGGGCTTCATTGTAATGAGTGTGCTTTTGCGTTACTTGGTAAGTGACTGTTTCACTGGGAAGCGCACCCTTAATAAAAGTCGTTTTATTTTGTATAGTCGCTATGCCTCGACCGTCATGGCTTAAGGTATGAATCTGCGCAGAATTACCTTCAGATATTTCTTTATTTTTCATGTATATATAAAATCATATTTAAGTGGTTTATTAACAATATAAAGCATAAGATAAAAGTAAAGGTATTTAGTTTGTATAAAAATTGAAAAGCATAAAATACTATCTATACTTTAAAAAAGAAAGGAAATAAATGAGTGTTTTCGCTAGGAATAGTTCCAAAACCTTTCAGTGATAATGTAGGGAAACACGATTGCCGCGTGGTGTGCAGTGCCTTAGATTAGAGAATCATACTCTTCTCATGAGGATGCCTAAAACGCCGCAGAGGTTTCCAGAGTAAGTCCAAGGTGGTTTTTGAGACGTTTCTGCGAAAACACTCTTTTATTGTCTGCAACTTGTAACTCCCAATGAAATTCCGTAACGTTATTATTTTCATCCCAGGGATTACCATGACGCATCCACTCATCGCACGCGAACAATTATATGGTGCCCATAATTATGAGCCTTTGCCGGTGATATTAGTCCGTGGTGAAGGAGTATACGTCTGGGATGACGCAGGCAAGCGTTATTTGGACATGATGAGTGCCTATTCCGCAGTAAGTCATGGGCATTGTCATCCTAAATTAGTTAAGGCCTTGCAAGAGCAAGCCAGCCAACTGAATATTGTATCTCGTGCTTTTTATACGAATAAATTAGGCGCATTTTTAGAGCGATTATGCACCCTCAGCGGTTTTGATAAAGCACTGCCAATGAATACAGGCGCTGAGGCAGTAGAAACCGCACTGAAAGCTGCCCGCAAATGGGCGTATACCGTAAAAGGCGTGCCCACGGATCAAGCTGAAGTGATTGCATGCGCTGGCAATTTCCACGGCCGCACCATTACCATTGTGGGCATGTCTACGGTGCCCCAATATAAAACCGGTTTTGGCCCTTTTCCTCCGGGATTTAAAATTATTCCTTATGGTGATGCGGCCCAACTTGAAAAAGCCATCACTCCTCACACCGCTGCTTTTTTAGTTGAACCCATTATTGGAGAAGGGGGCATAGTGGTCCCTCCGCCAGGCTATCTCAAAGCATGTGCGGAAATATGCAAAAAGCATAACGTGCTATTGATTTGCGATGAAATTCAAACCGGGTTAGGCAGGACAGGCAAGTTGTTTGCTTATCAACATGAAGGGATTCAACCCGATGGCATAGTAGTAGGTAAAGCGTTAGGCGGAGGCTTACTACCCATTTCTGTATTTCTGAGTCGTAAAGAAGTAATGGATGTCTTTACTCCAGGTGATCATGGCAGCACTTTCGGTGGTAACCCATTGGCAGCGACGGTAGCGTTGGCGGCTTTGAATGTGTTGATAGAAGAGAATTTGATAGAAAAAGCAGCGGTGCAGGGTCGGTATTTTCAAGAACAACTTAAGAGGTTACGTTCACCGCTGATTAAGGAAGTGAGGGGAAGGGGATTATTAATTGGTATTGAAGTGGATGCACGTTATCCGGCACGACAAATTTGTTTGAAGTTATTACAACACGGCATCTTGACCAAAGAGACCCACGGAAGTGTCATCCGTATTGCGCCGCCGTTAATTATCACGGCAGAGCAAATCGACGCTGTTTTGCAAGCTTGCAAACAGGTATTTGCTGAGGCAGAAGCGGAATTAAGACTTCGCTAGCGCGGGTGATGACAAGCGTTTGTAAATCAGCCCGTAACAAATAAACCCAAAAGGAATGGCCCAAATTAATCCTATGCCCAGTGGAATGATCGCTACGATAAAGATCCCCAATTGAATTAAAAACAAACCGATTAGTCGCCAGATATTACCCCGTGTGGCTTTAAAAGATTGCTTGACGGCCGGCCATGCTTTGCTTTGTTTATCTAAGACAAATGCCATGGCGATAATCATACGTAGGGTAAGATAAATAACGGCGATAAAACCAAGCAAAAATAAGAGACCGCATCCGACCAGTCCTAAAGTGAATTGATATGGGGCCGAGTCCCAAGCATTGGCCATGAAGATAGCACAGAAAGTCATTAAAAAAATGGGGAGAAGAATAATGACTAACTGTAATAAATAAAGCAGGATCACATGGATTAAGATATTTGCGTGGGAAAACACATAAAATAACATTTTAAAAGAAATTGGGGATCCCTGTGCGCGACGTATGCCCATGAACAAGAAGCCCATCTGCAAGAAATAGATAAGGATCTCGCAGACAAAGCTGATGGCATGTCCTGCCTTCACAGAAGCCGATTCCACTAAGCCTTCTATCATGCCTAAGCCAAATGAGATTAAGAAGAAAATGCCTAGCGCTGCCCAGAAAGACCCTTTGCTGCCTTTGACATTTTGCCAGGCCGTGGTCACTGTTTCCCAAACAGGTATCAGATAGCGTTGCTTAGACATGGTTGTTCCTCTAGTCATTTTTCACCCGAAAGCCATTTACGGTCGACTTCAAATTCATTAGCAATTTTTTGCAAAAGTGCATCGTCTGGCATCACTTGTCCTTCCAGCAAACTCCAGGCTTGTTGCTTGGGAATATCAATCATTTTGCTTAAAATAACTGCTCTTTCCCTTGCTCCTACCGGCGCATCCGTTTCATCCAGGCAGTGATTTAAACGCTGAGCAAAGTTTTTTGCGCTCTGTGGCACGGCCTATCTCCTTGGCAATAATTTGTTGAGTATACTTAGGGAGTACCGAGGGAGCAATCATGAATAACCCTTTTTATTTTGAGGGTTACACTGCCCCATAACGAGAGCAAGCTGACAAGAAGAATATAACAATATTTTAATAACCGGCAGCAATAAGGGTATTTCTAAGCAATACCGCCACAGTCATAGGACCAACGCCTCCAGGAACAGGAGTAATCCAAGCGGCTTTTTCTTGCGCGGTTTCAAATTCAACATCACCTACCAACGTTCCATCGGGTAAACGGTTTTGGCCCACATCAATGACAGTGGCCCCTTCTTTAATCCATTCCCCTTTGACCAAGTGAGGTTTGCCCGCCGCCGCGATTAAAATATCGGCTTGCTTAATATAAGAAGGAAGATCGTGAGTAAAGCGATGACAGACTGTGACGGTAGCACCCGCAATCAATAATTCTAAGGCCATGGGCCTACCGACTATATTGGAAGCACCCACCACGACGGCGTGACAACCCTTAAATTTTTGATGAATATGATGCAGCAAAATCATGACGCCGTAGGGAGTGCAGGGGCGCAACAATGGTCGGCGCTGTGCCAGCCGCCCGAGATTATAAGGATGAAAACCATCCACGTCTTTTTGCGGTTGTATCGCTTCAAATAAATGATCGGCATTCATATGCTTTGGGAGCGGGGATTGCAATAGTATCCCGTCTACTTCCACATTTTCATTAAGCTGATGAATCAAAGAAATCAAGGCGTGCTCGGTCACGCTAGAAGGCAGTTCGTGATAAAAGGATTTAATGCCCACTTCTTCACAAGCCTGTCGTTTACTGCGTACATACAGCCTAGAAGCCGGGTTTTCGCCCACCAAAATAACGGCGAGCCCGGGCCGTCTAAACCCTTGGGATACTTTGTCACGAATTGTTTTACTGAAGTCCAAACGGAGTTCAGTTGCGATCGCTTTTCCATCAATGAGTTGGGCTGTCATGATAAATTCACTATTTTTCTTGCTTAAAAATACCGATTATACCGTTCGCCGTTGGAAATGCGAGCCGCGATTCTCTCTTGTGTAAGCCCCCATGTAAGGAACCCTTGCAAAATGTAAGGCGTATTTTGAAATGAGCTGAGTATATAATAAACTTCCTCAGAATCATTGACGATTTTCATTGTGCTGAGTATGATCGCCTCTCTATTTTTTCTTATTTAGAGTCAATAAGCGGGGTATAGCGCAGTCTGGTAGCGCGCCTGCTTTGGGAGCAGGATGTCGGGGGTTCAAATCCCTCTACCCCGAAAAAATAGCGGGTGAATGTTTAGAACAGCGATCGTAGTGACAAACGGCGCCCGTAGCTCAGTTGGATAGAGCATCGGCCTTCTAAGCCGAGGGTGACAGGTTCGAATCCTGTCGGGCGCGTTGTTAGAATGCTGCCAGGTCACCCAAGCCAAATTTATGGTGGTCGTAGCTCAGTTGGTAGAGCCCCGGATTGTGATTCCGGTTGTCGTGGGTTCGAGCCCCATCGATCACCCCATGTTCTGTAGTTCAGTTGGGCCGTTAGCTCAGTTGGTAGAGCAGCTGACTCTTAATCAGCGGGTCGTTGGTTCGATCCCAACACGGCCCATTTAATTGATAAATATTGGGGTATAAAAATACGGCAATATATCCCTCCCTCTGTTAACATTTATTAATGACTAAACCACTTATTGAAACCAACCCCTATTTAAAAGATGCAACCACGAGAGAAAGATTAATTTCGCGGTCTGTAAGATCGTCTTGTGGTGTAGAGGGTATTAAGGCTTCTAATCGGGTTATTCATATCGAAATTACCCGAAGAAAAAACAAAAAAATTTATAAAATGATTAGCAAGCCCGGGCAGTAGCCTGGATGAGCGAAGCGAAATCCGGGTTTAGCAATATGAGATTAGGAATAATTAGGCTTTAATTATTATTAACTGAGTAAATAAGGAAGGTTTATCTATGAAATATAAAATAGTAATGACGGCCGTTTTATATTTGATCTCACTATCAGTGAGAGCCAATATTGATAAAAATTGTATGGCTCATGCTGTATCTAATTTAGATATGAAACGATGTTCAAATATGGCTTATGAGTATGCCGATAAAGAGCTTAATACAATATACAATCAATTTATTAATGAATGTAAAAAAAGTCAAAACAAAGATTCTAATGACATTGTTGACAGATTAAAATCTGCCCAAGAAGCATGGATTAAATTTCGAGATGCAAATTGTAGTTTTATAGCAGCATCTATGTTGGGTGGCAGCGGTGAGATGCTTGTCCAAAGCGAATGTTTGGGAGAAATGACTAGGTCAAGAACGATCGAGTTAAAAAAAATTGAAAGAGAAATACTTAATAGATGTTAGAAATGGAGTCAGGCCTGGATCACATAGACATTAACCTTTCAGCGATTAAATAGGGATGCGAGTGAGTAAAAATGTGATATTGAGATTTGAATTTAAAGGCTTAAATAAAAAGTTATGAATATGTCAATTGTCCAGACTTGACCCCTTTCCTTTCTACACTATGTAATCAAATTAAATACTTATTATATATGGAGATTTAAAATGATGAGGACTGAAGGATATTATGAATTAGCCGCTAGGTTAAATTTGCTAAATACTAGCAGAACTGCTGAACATGGAATAGTTGACATTTCTGTTTCTGGTAAAAGCACAGATCATCCTTCCAGAATATCTAAAGATACGATAGGTAACTACACACCAGAGAAAATTGATCAATTACAAAAAGAGAATGAAAAAGCAGCTAGTTTAGATATAAAAAGCTTAATGACTTTATCCTCAGATGAAATTAAAGAACTTACAATCAATAACTTTAATGCAGTGCTTTCAATTGTATTGCAACAGGCGCGAGATGCAGCAAGTACTGGTAGGGTAGGTTCTATTAACTTGGCAAGGATGATAGAAGATCTTGCTAAGAGATTAGGAAAAGGAATTGTTCTGGAAAATAAGTGGTTTAGAGAGCATGATAGTAAAAAACTCCCCTATACTAAAGTAGCTAGGCTTGAAGAAGAATTTTATAAATTTTGCGAGCAGTTTTTAAATAAACTTAAAAATATACCTAAAGGAGAAGAAGAGAAATCTGAATGGGCAAAAAAAACTTCAGCATGGGTTGAATATCGAATTAATCTAACAGATCATTTTATGACTGATAGTTGTGGAAAAGTCGCTGCTATTATGGCTGCTTTTGTTTGTATTCTAGTCAATCATCCTTTGCCTGTTTTTTCTGATAAAGATGAATATCTTTTGCATGCTCCTAGAAGACCAAGAGATATAAATATTCAAGATGAAAATGAAGATAAGCAATATAAGAAATGGGAAGAATATTACGTTGCTAAGTTTGTAAATAAACGGCAGCTTATAAATATAAAATTAGATGCATCTAGTGAAGAAAAGAAGGAATACTATAGAATCAATGCACTTGATAATCTAATCTTATCAAAAACCTCTAAAACAGGTGCGCCTAGTACAACTGGATATGAAGGAAAAGAAAAACAAATAAAAAAACGCGCACCAATTGAAGTTAAATCATTAGTCATTGCCAATTTTAGTTCTCTTATTGATTATTTTTCTCAAATAAAAGGGGATGTTGTCGATAAAAATTATTTAAGAGATTTAATAAAGAGAATAGCATTTCAGCTCAATGAAAATAACTTAAATGTTAGACCTCAAGACAATATAAGTACGTTTTTTAGGGATGAAGATGGAAGCTATTTTTACGCCAGACATACAGAACTACCCAAAAAATTTGATTTATTTATAGATGAAATTCTCCCTAGAATAAATAATTATGGTGAATATGATTTTCTTGAGACAATCGCATTAATCCATTATCGGATTTTTTTACATTACTTTTTTTTCAAAGACGGCAATCATCGAATCGCTTTAGCTTTGGTTACTTATGTTTGTATGCGTTTTGATTTAAAATTACCACAATTTTCTGCATCAGATAAAAAGGAAAGGCATTATATTAAAGAAACTGTGACGACAGATAATATTGATGAAGACCCGCAATTTATCCTTTGGTTTTCTTTTTACAGATCGTTATTCCCCAATAACACTTTTACACGAATTGGTGAAGATGATACATTTGAAGATGGCTGGGATGTTACCACCGAAAGAATGCTTGATAGAAATTTTACTATTTATGAAACTGGATTGCGCTCTTTTGAAGAAATTGAAGAGATGAAGAATGCAACAAATTATGAAGCTAAAGATTTAATAGTTTTTAACCCAAAGCGAATGTTGCTACACGAGCTTATTGTATATATCAAAACACAGCTAAAAATCGATTATGAATTATTCACAAGAGATTCATCTATTATAATAGATGGGTTTTTTAAAGATAAATACATTTTAGAAGAAATAAGCCTATTAAGCAAAGAATTTGAGGATAAAAGAAATAATTTTACAAATTATATAAGTTATATTGTTGAAGATTATTTTCATATGGTCAACGTAGATGAGGATCTACAAAAGCGCATTCAAAAATTTAATGACTGCATTAAACAAAGAATAAAAGAAGGAAAATGCAACATTAGACTTTCTGAATCAAAGCAATTAATGAAAAAACTTATAGTGGATGATCTGTTGCGCGATTTTTTCAAAGCAAAAATACGTACCATAGTAAAAAACTATTTTCAAAATGAGGAACAAAAGAATAAATTTGAAGCTCTAGTGTTGAAAGAAAACTATAAACGAGTGGCATGGGCCATTGTTGGTGGGCCAGCAGCAGGAAAAGGCGGTCTAAAACGAGGGGTATATAGACAAGTAAGGGTAGCTGATGGTTGTTGTGTTGTGAATCCTGATGATTATAAGCTGCTATTAGAAACTGACGCAGTTAAAAGTGATAATCACAGATATGCAAGCCTAGTACATGAAGAAAGTAGTTATGTTACTGATGAAATTTTGCGAAGATTAAAAGAAATGGTAGAAGCAGATAATGCTCCTAATATTTTACTTGATATTGTTACATCTTCTGCCAAAAAAATGGCTATTGCAGGCCACGGTGGGGCTACAGTTTATTTAAATATTGCTAGTTGTCCAGTGGAAGGTACAATGGGTGCAGTTAATAGAGCATTTAAAAGAGCTCAAGACCAATCAACGAATAACCCAGATAGAAATCGTTATGTTCCAACACAAGCTATTTTAAAGGGTCATAAAGAGGAAAGTAGACTTTTACCTGGAACTATCAAGAAATTTAAAGTAAATCTTCGTCTTTTTGATACTAGTGGCGATAAAAAACAACCTCCAAAACTTGTGACTGCAATTGATACACATAATAAGCAACTAAAAGTTTATGAACCTCGATGCTTTTATCAATTCATAAAAAAAGCTGTGTTGAACGAAAAAGCTACTTTTGAAGAAGGTGTTTACCCAGATGATATGACTGGTGAATCAGTTGCGGAACTGTTCATGAATTATCTTAAGAGTGGAATTGAATTATCTTTTTTGTATGGCAGGGAAGTTGTGCATCCAAAAGTCATGAAATTAATGAAAAAGAAAGAGAGGCTTAAAAAACACATAGAAAACAATGTTGATAATGCACACTATAAAGAGAAACTAGAAAAAGTTAAACAGAAAATCATACAGCTTAAAAAAGAAAGTACTTTTGCCATTTTCAGTTTAACTAGAGGCATTATATGTAATGACTTTGAAGCTTTATGCAATATTTTTTCTGACGAAGCTGATGCTCGCAAAGCTACCCAAGAATTTTTGCTTTATTTTATTTGCCGTCCAATTTTAAAAGACCTAGATAAGATTCAAAACTTTCCA
>Ga0207084_1012_pt2 | contig 53968 bp, 33 predicted proteins | sample Alteio_BWMinHeat_55_FD_153543 | JGI IMG/M metagenome (GOLD analysis project Ga0207084, IMG submission 153543) | Enriched cells from forest soil in Barre Woods Harvard Forest LTER site, Petersham, Massachusetts, United States -... | ecosystem: Environmental > Terrestrial > Soil > Temperate forest >...
CGTCTGGTTTGATCACGTCTATGCCTATGTCCGGTGATAGCAAAACGATGTGCTTCATCGCGGATTTGTTGTATCAAATGTAAGGCCAATGAATCTGGAGGAAGATGCAGCGGAGGTTTTTGACCAATGCGCAAGGTTTCATATCCTGGTTTACGCAGCGGGCCTTTGGCCACACCCACTAGCAAAGATGAAGAAAGAGAAAGCCCGGCCATCACTTTTTGGGCGGCTCCTAACTGAGTGGCCCCACCGTCAATAAAAATGATATCAGGCATCCCTTGAGCATCCTCTTTCAAGTGCTTGAAACGACGCTGAAAAACTTGAGAAATAGCGGCCACATCATCACCGGGTGTAATGCCTTCTATATTAAAACGCCTATACAAACTTTTGACCGGCCCTTGTTGATCAAACACCACGCACGAACCTACTGTAGCTTCTCCTCTGCTATGACTAATGTCATAACATTCCATTTTGAGGGGAAGTTTTTTCATTCCCATGACTTGCTGCAAGGCTTTTAAGCGTTCTTGCATATTGGTCTTGTTTATAAGGTGGGCAACCAACGATTGCTTGGCGGTATTCACGGCCATAGTCAGCCATTTCATTTTTTCTCCGCGCTGAGGTGTGATGAGTTGCACTTTATGCGAGGCTTGTTCTGTTAACACGTTTTCTAATAAATGACTGTCTGCCAGTGTGAATGCCGTAATGATGTGTTGTGGAATGCTATCCACATGAGACGGATGATTAAAATAATGTTGGGTCAAAAACGCAGAAATAATTTCTTCATTCGAAGAGTGCGCCGGCACAGAAGGAAAATAAGAGCGGCTTCCTAAGAGTTGTCCACCACGTATTGTTAATAATTGAATACAAATAATCCCACTTTGCATAGCAAAACCGATAATGTCTGCCTCCCCTGCTTTTACATTCACGTATTGACGGTCTTGTATCTGTCTTAGTCTATTGATTTGATCACGGTAATGACTGGCCAATTCAAAATCCAAGCGAGTTGATGCGTCTTCCATTTTAGCTTGTAAGGTAGCAACGACTTGTTCACTTTTTCCTTGCAGAAATAACATAGCAAGCTTGACTTGCTGAGCATAATCTTGTTTAGAAATAATGCCCACACAAGGGCCTGTGCATCGTCCGATTTGATAAAGCAAACACGGACGCGTACGCGCCTCATAATAACTATCGCGGCAGGTACGAATACGAAATATTTTTTGTAGCAAGCTAATGGTTTCTTTCACTGCCAGTGAACTGGGATAAGGCCCAAAATACCAGCCATTTTTCTTGCGCGCTCCTCGGTAAATATCAATACGAGGATAAGGATGTTGAGTGATTAAAATATAGGGGTAACTTTTATCGTCACGCAATAACACATTGTAACGTGGGCTGTGCTTTTTTATTAAATTACATTCGAGCAGCACCGCTTCATTTTCAGTGTAAGTGACGGTGATATCAATATTGTCAATGTGTTCGACCAAGGAAAGTGTTTTAGGGTCTTTTACACGCCCACTAAAATAACTGCTAAGGCGTTTTTTAAGGCTTTTTGCTTTGCCTACGTAAATAACGCCACCTTGTTTATCCAACATTTGATAAACACCGGGCGAGTTGGGAAGATGGCTGAGAAAAGTTTTTATATCACGCAGCATTACTCTGCTTCCGTTTTACTTCCTTCTATCATTCCTAAACGCATGGCCAATAAAGTCAATTCCACATCACTATTAATTTTTAATTTTTCGAAGATACGGTAGCGATAACTGTTAACGGTTTTAGGACTTAAGCATAGCTTTTTAGAAATATCTTGAACTTTCTGGCCTTGCGTAATCATAAGCATAATTTGCATTTCGCGTTCTGAGAGTAAATCAAGTAGTGAATCTTCACCTTTAGTAAAGCGCTTAATCGCAATTTGTTGCGCAATTCCCGGGCTAATGTAACGCTGACCCGAATGAATCAAACGTATGGCTCTAATCATTTCTTCAGGGTCGCAACTTTTAGTGATATAACCCGAAGCACCGGCTTGCAGTAAGCGAGAAGGATAAGGTTCATCTTCATAAATAGTGAGAGCAAGAATTTTAATATCGGGGTTATGACGTATCATTTTACGCGTCGCTTCCATGCCACCAATGCCCCGCATTTGTACGTCCATCAACACCACATCAGGTAGATGTTCTTTAGCAAAAACCACTGCTTCTTCACCGTTGCTGGCTTCACCGATGACTTTAATACCTTGCACGTCCTGCAATAGGCGTTTTATTCCCATGCGAACCAGTTCGTGGTCATCGACTAATAGCACTTTGATCACAAAATATTCCCCTAAAACCTAATTAGCTTGAACTGGCGGAGAGAGAGGGATTCGAACCCCCGGAGCCCAAAGGACTCAACGGTTTTCAAGACCGCCGCTTTCGACCGCTCAGCCATCTCTCCACGATTAAACTGGTCAATTCGCAGTCACTGAATAGTATCGTGGTTTTCCACCAACGTCTATATGAACAAACATGATAAAATTCCATCCGGGTTGCGTCATGCTTGTTCATCCTCAAGCCATAAACACGCCCCTAAGTCCTGCATGGATTTTAAATAGTTTTCATGCAAAAGCTGCTCTTCTTGCGTGGCATTGAGTACCACAAGATTCGCTTGAGTAAGCGGTGTTTTTACTGCTTTTTGCTGCTGTTGAGTAGAGCGTGCCGTATGTTCACTTAATGAATCAAACAAATTACCCTGTCCACCTGTCATGGCTAAATAGACTTCACCCAACAAATGCGCGTCTAATAAAGCACCGTGTAACTCGCGTTTAGAATTATCGACTTTATAGCGCTTACATAAAGCATCTAAACTGTTACGTTGTCCTGCATGTAATTGTCTTGCAAGACGTAAGGTATCCGTGACTTGGCAATACTCGTTTAATGCTTTAAATCCTTGTCCGGTAAGCATGAGTTCATTATTGAGAAAAGCGAGATCAAACGGTGCATTGTGAATAATCAACTCACCATCTGTAATAAAAGCAATAAATTCCTGAGCAATTCGCCCAAAATCTAATTTGTCTTTTAAAAATTCATTGGTAATGCCATGTATCGCTTGTGCGCCAACGTCAACTTCACGGCCAGGATTAACATAATGATGGAAACAATTCCCGGTTAGCTTTCTATTGATCATTTCCACGCAAGCCACTTCTATGACTCTATGTCCTTCCTCGACTTTGAGTCCTGTTGTTTCAGTGTCTAATAACAATTGACGTACAGCCATGTCTCATTTCCTCTGCTTCATTTCTTTCAACAAATCATCAATGGCTTGATTAGCAATACTATCCACCCATTCATTTTCAGTGTGACCACTGTGCCCTTTGACCCAATGCCATTCTACCTGATGGCGGGCCGCTTCCTTTTCTAATGCTTGCCATAAATCCGCATTTTTAACGGGTTTTTTATCGGCGGTTTTCCATCCTCTTTTTTTCCAGTTAGGTAGCCACAATTGAATACCTTTCTGTAAATATTGCGAATCGGTATGTAAAGAGACATGGCAGGGTTGAGTCAAAACAGCCAGTGCTTGTATGGCTGCCATCAATTCCATGCGATTATTAGTGGTATGCGTTTCTGCACCCGAAAGAATTTTTTCATTACTGCCATAACGTAATAATGCACCCCATCCTCCTGGCCCTGGATTGCCGCGGCATGCACCGTCTGTGTAAATAGTCACCTGTTTCATTTAGATTGCCGTGCGATATAGCCTGAGATAGTTGAGATACGCACATTACTTAATTGTTGTTTCCATTTTAAGCGTATGGGCGTCAAAGGAATGACTTTAGCCCTTGCTAATAAAATATAAACGCCCCCTAAAAAAGGAAAACAAATAGTGCCTAGGGGGTCAAGAAAACGCAAGTGTTGATGAAGACGGGCATGGGCAAGAGGAGGTCTAAATAATCCTGCTGATTGAGCTTCCAAAGCAAAATCACTTAGTTGTAACCAATTTTTAATAACGCCTTTCTGTATAAAGTTACCTGACCAGGGTACCGATTTATGGTTTGACATGATTTTCTTTAGTCCGTAAAAGCTATACGGATTAAAACCACAAACGACTATCAGCCCTTCTGGTTTGATAATTCGACACGCTTCAGACAAGAGCTGCCGTGGGGCCTCTACAAACTCTAAGGTGTGCGGCAAGATCACTAAATCAATGCTGCCGGTTAAAATAGGCAATTCATGAAAGTCAGCATCAATAGTGGTGAATGAATGAGCATGACTGACTAGTGGAGTAACGATGGCCGAATGGGGTGTCATGTCGGGTTGAGATGCGCTGATGGCTTTTAATAAACGCTGCTGATGTGGCACACCCAACAACAACACCTGCTTACCTGCTTTCTGGCCAAGCAACTGGGTGATTATTTTTTCTTCTGTATGCAGCAGATTAGTGCCCAAAAAATGTTGAGCCAGCCATTGATCCCAGTGTTTTAGGGTACTATAGCTGCGTGCCAAAGTTTTTCCATCTCCCAAGTAATTTTGCTACTATATCATACCTAACCTTGACGTACAGTGATTAATCGGTAAGATCATACGCACCTCATCCACCATCCGATTGAGCAAACTTGAGGGAAAATTGAGGACTAATAGGTGTTTAAAAAAGTAATAGGATGTAGGGTTAAACGATTTTTAAATTTGATGATTATCATTATCGTCTCTTATGGAGTAATCACTCAAACGCTGTTTGCCGCTAATAGCGTTGAAGGGATTCAGGTCTATCAAAAAAATGTTCATCTCTCTCCTGAGCATAAACAAAAATTAGCAGATGATATCAGTCGTTATCGCAGCGCGGACAATCTCTGGGATGCCTTGCGTGAAGATTTTGTATTAGCACACTACGAACATAATCCGGCTGTTCAAGAAAAAATTCAGTGGTATATGAATAACCAAGATTTTTTATTGCGCTCAGCATCGCGAGCAGCGCCCTACTTGTATTACATTAAACAACAAGTAAAAAAGCGTCATCTTCCTGCGGAATTGGTGTTACTGCCTATTGTTGAAAGTGGCTATAATCCTTTTTCTCTCTCTCATGTCGGTGCCGCAGGCATTTGGCAATTAATGCCTGAGACTGCCTCTGGCCTAGGCGTACAAAGAGACAGATGGTATGACGGACGTCGTGATGTCATTGCATCGACACGCGCGGCTTTGAATTACCTGGCTTATTTACAAAGTTTCTTTGATGGCAATTGGCTACTTGCTATTGCGGCTTATAACACTGGCGAAGGCAATGTCCTCGCGGCTATTCGTCGTAACATTAGAAACGGCCGAGATACGGATTTTTGGTCTTTGCCTGTGGCCCAAGAAACGCGTGATTACGTGCCTAGCTTATTGGCCTTGGCTACTATCATTAGTCATCCTAGCCGTTATCCCATTTATTTTCCTCCGGTGCGAAACGCGCCCTATCTTGCTCAAGTGGATGTGGGTACGCAAATTAATTTGAAACGCGCGGCTACGCTTGCTGGAATCAGTTATCAAAAGCTAATGCAATTGAACTCGGGATTTAATCGGGCTTCAACATCTAAAAAAGGGCCGTATAAATTAGTGGTCCCTATAGAGAATGTAGAACAATTCTCGGAAAATTTAGCCCGCTCTCCATTAAATAGACAAGCTATTCAATGGACGCATTACTATGTCAAATCAGGAGATACCCTGGTTTCGATTTCTAAAAAATTCAATACCAATGTGGCGGCCTTACGCAAACTGAATCATCTCAGCAAAAATACCTTACGTCATGGCACAGATTTATTGATTCCTAAAGCATCGCATAAACGTGACAATGAATTTTCGGACGAAAAGGAAATATTTATATCCAGTAAAAAAACACCTTCCCTGCTTGCCGTAGCCAATCGTTACGCCTTGCAGCCGGGTGACACCGTTTATATGGTCAGAGCGAATGATACCGTTACCAGCATTGCCAAACGCTTTCACATCAGCAAGCAAGCCTTAAGGGAAGCGAATCTGATGGATGACAATGCATTGCTGGAAGGTGAAAAAATTATTGTACCCACGCATATGCGTGGGTAAGGTTAACTGTTTATATCGCGTAAGGTTAAGCAACGTCCAAAACAATCTGTCCACCAAATACATCTGCACCGCCAGTCACGTGACCATTAGTGACAACGACTTGGGCGCCTGTGACTTGTGGAGGCGGATTAATTCTAGATTGTCCAATAAAGAAGTGGGTCCAACCCAAGTCCACACCAACGATCTTGGTCGCTTGATAATGTCCACCCAATGCAATCACGTAACGATTATTATCAGGAATTTGAACATTGCGCGTACCCGTCAGTACAGGGGTTTCATCAAAACCGATACCAGCGCGTATGATGACTTTATCTGTTGGGTAATAATTCCCACCAAGCGATAAATTCCAGGTATTTCGATAATGAGCTGGAATGGTGACTTGAATATTTCCACTAGGCGCTAGCCCAAAAGGAGGCGGCCCGCCAGGGACTAAACCAGCCACATTATTAATGATTAAATTTTTAAACGTGTTCCATTGCGTGTAAATAACGCTTCCCATAATGGCAAATTGTGAATTGATTTGATGAAAAGCACTGAGTGCCGTGTAAGGCGGTAAAGTCACATTCGCTTTAGCACGAGACGTTTCCAAAGGACCGCCTGTTAATGCATTCAATGGGCCTATAAATTTGCTTGAGCCTGTAAGATGATGGACCATTTGAGAATGGTAGCTCAACCCTAGACGCGTGTTTTCCGAAAATTGATAAAGTCCACCAAAATGATAACCAAAAGCCGTACCCGTTGCTTTGGTCTGACTCGTTGTATTATTGGCTGGAGTTAATAACGTCGCTACATCATCAAATTCTGCTATCACTCGTTGTAAATCTAATCCTATTCCTAAAGACCCTTTCTCCGACACTAAAAAACCCAAAGAAGGACTGATATCAATTACCGTAAGCGAACTTAGCGTAGCCGCATATCGTAAGGTAGTGCTGGACCCGTAATTAGTCTTAAGACCAAAAGGGGCATCCACACTAAAACCAAAACCAATTTTTTCTGTGATAGGGGCAACATAATGTAAAAAAGGAACAACACTAAACGTTCCACCTTGAGCAGTCACTGGCATAGGCAATCCGCCTAATCCATTCACGGCTATCGTTCCTCTATATTTAAAGCTACTCATGATCGCATCGGCACCCGCAACGACTTGCTTATTTTGAATTCGTATGATGCCGGCAGGATTGTAGAATGCGGTGCTCGCGTCCTCAGCTAAAGCAGCGTAGCCCGCGTGATAATTGCCAATACTTGCTCCATCTTGTTCCCACAATTGAAAAGCAGAGGCCATCACTTGAGAAGACATTCCCACTAAACCCGTGGTATATAAAATGGTAGCTAGACGGCGCAGAACAAAACGTTTCATTGTGACCCTCTCCTTAATGATTTGCAGCCACTCTCTAGCTCACTAAGATTGGCTTCCCTGAGTGTCTCCTCTTCGCTTAAACTTGCGCATCATATTGTGCAAATTCACTTGAAATAGGAGGCTTAATAAGGATACCGTATTTGCACAACAAAACAACCTTTTCAGAGCCTATGAAACATTTTCCCCTGCGAAAACCAGTCTATCTTTCCTCTATCCTAAGTAGCAGCTTAGGTAACATCCTTGAATGGTACGATTTTGGTTTATTTACTATCTTCTCTTCGCTTTTTAGCCGAATTTTTTTTCCTGAGCAAAATCCTGAAGTCGCCTTCATTGCTACAGTCAGTATCTTTGCTGTCGGTTTTATTTGTAGGCCTATAGGTGCGTTAATATTTGGGTATCTCGGTGATACCGTGGGCAGAGCAAAAACCTTGCGTCTGTCCATACTGATGATAGCCATTCCTACGCTATTGATTGGCTGCTTACCTTCCTATCAACACATTGGAATCGTCGCTCCGATTTTGTTAACACTCATACGTATCTGGCAAGGGATCAGTATTGGCGGTGAGTACAGTGGTAATATTATCTATCTCGCTGAAATCGCGCCCGTTCACTACCGAGCAACCTTCACTTCTCTGGGAAGTACAGGAGCAAATATCGGTGTGTTATTGGCCGCCCTCATAGGGTTATTGTGCAGCTATTTATTTAGCGAAACCACGCTTGCTACTTGGGGATGGCGCATCCCTTATTTAATCAGTGGTCTTTTATGTATTTTCATTTATTCCTTTCGTTTGCGCATTCACGAAACGCAGGTATTTGAATATCTGAAACAGAAAAAAATGTTAGTCTCTAATCCGATTAAGACAGCCTTGACCCAAGATTATTGGCTCATACTGCGCACCGTGGGACTAGTCTGCATGGGCACAGTCTTTTATTATTTTTGTTTTATTTACCTGCCTCTTTATTTACATCAACATTCGCAAATTTCTATTCATACCCTTTCCATGACTATTTCCATACTCATTGCACTGATGATTGTTTTAGTGCCACTGGCAGGATGGGTATGCGACAAAATAGGCAGAAGGAAAATGCTATTGTTGAATGCCGCCTTGGTCGCCATAGGCGTCATTCCGGGATTTTATTTATTGCAATTAGATCATTTTTATTTGTGCATTACGGTGTTGTTTCTCTTCACTCTAGTCAGTTCATTAGAGCAAGGAACCACTTCAGTCGCGGTCGTTGAAAATTTTCCTCCCCCTGCGCGTTATACGGGTTTGTCTTTTGGTTATAACGTGGGAAATGGATTATTAGGGGGAACGGTGCCACTCATTTGTGCGTGGCTGCTGACTTACTCCAACTTTTCACTTGCGCCTGCGTTTTACATTGCTTTCTGCGCTTTGATTACCTTAGGAGTGGTATTCTTTTTTGTACCAGAGACACGCGGGCATACCTTGAGACATAACGGCGGTGCGGAAAAAAAATAAGGGCAGCTTGAGCTGCAGAAAAAAATAAGGGCAGCTTGAGCTGCAGGAAAAAAATAAGGGCAGCTTGAGCTGCCCTTAAATAAAAATTTAGCCAAACGTCCATGCTAACATTGCGTCCCAGCACACACAAAACGAGGAGTGGTTACTGCATCCTTTCGACCACCGCTAGTCATCCATAACTATGCGTGCACTATATAGTTTCATTTCCAATAACAACAGATGGTGTTGTCCGCTTTTTTAGTAACGCGATGGTCTTCTCATTGTTGCCAATATAAATATCACTATATTTATCAAATACTTATTAATGAAATAACGGCACTATACACTGTATTCTATGAGAAATTTTCTGCAAAATTTTTAAAAAGAATGGCTAATGTCTCACAAACCTGAAAGCTTATATCTGATAATTACCGCCTATTTTTCAGAATAAAGCTTATGCTTCAGTAAGTTCCCATGCGGGTGCGGCCTTCAGTTTTTCACCTCGCGCTTCTTGCTGCTTGATGAATTGCTGGTATAACTCCGCTATGCCTTGTGATTTAGCATAGTGAATAGGCCCGCCACGGAAAGGAGCAAATCCCGTGCCATATACCATACCCGCATCCAGCCAATCTCCATCGGCGACAACACCTTCCCGTAAACAGGCAAAAGCCTCGTTCAACATTCGTAATATCAATCGATTAGAGATATCATCTAAAGGTTTTTCATAAGGTGCCGTTTCTGGTTTAATTTGTTTACCGCGCTTATCGTATTTATAAAAACCTTGCCCTGTTTTTCTACCTAAATTATGTTGCGCTACCAATTCAGTTAAACGCACGGGTACAGGCGTATGAAAATACGTTGTCAGGTAATTTGCGACTGAGAGACACACGTCTAACCCTACCGTATCGGCTAAAGTAATCGGTCCCATAGGCATACCAAACTGCGTCATGGCTTTATCAATGATGGTCATGGGAACGCCTTCATTCAAGAGATCAATACTCTCTAACAAATAAGGCATGAGAATGCGATTGACTAAAAACCCTGGACTGCTTTTTACCGGCAGAGGCAATCTATCAATTCTACGGACAAAGCTAATGGCTTTATTCACGATGTCAGTATGAGTACGTTTTCCGCGCACCACTTCCACCAATTGCATCTTGGCCACAGGATTAAAGTAATGAATGCCCACCAAACGTTCTGGTTGTTGCATGACCGTATTAATATCATCTAATGGAATACTTGACGTATTCGTGGCCAGTATGGCTTGAGGTTTAGCCTGGGCTTCAATGGATTTGAACACCGCTTGCTTGATAGCTAAATCTTCGACTACCGCCTCAATGATGACATCGGCTTTTGCAACGCCATTTCCTTGCAAATCACCAATTAAATTGTCCATGGCTTTTTGTATGAGATGACGTTCTTTTAATTTATCTTTAAATAAAGCATGGGCACGCTTAATGGCCGCTGCAATATAACGCGGTTCTAAATCTTGCAAGGTGACAGTCAATCCGCGTAAAGCACACCATGCGGCGATATCGCCCCCCATGGTGCCCGCCCCTATCACATGGACGTGCTGAGGATTAAATGAAGTTTCCTTTCCTAAGCTTTTTAATTTTTCTTGTAAAAAATACACGTGAACTAAATTCTGGCAGGTATCACTAAAAAATAATTTACCGCAGGTGCGAGCTTCGCGTTCAAATGCCGCGTCTGTCTCTACTCCAAGCAATTCCCAATTATCCAACACATGAAAAGGAGCCGGATAATGCAAAGGATTTACTTTTTGTTGCAATTTCTTGCGAATCAAATGTCCCAGCACTTGTCTTAATACAGGCTGATTAGTCCACGATTGTAATGTAGAAGGTTGATGGGCTGCGGGTTTGTTGACGATATAGTATTCCGCCGCATGCTTTAATTGACGTTTAGGCACCGCCACGTCCACCAATCCTATTTTTGCCGCCGCTTTTCCAGTCAGGGTTTGCGTGGAGATAATCATATTTAACCCACTTGGCGCGCCAATCAAACGCACGGTCCTCACTGTCCCTCCCCAGCCGGGAATAATACCTAATTTCACTTCAGGAAAACCCAGACGTGAATTTTCTTCGGCAATGCGATAACGGCAAGCTAATGCCAATTCCAATCCTCCACCTAAACAAAATCCATCAATCATAGCGACGGTTGGTATTTTTAAAGCAGCCAATTTAGCAAATACACGTTGGCCTAAGGTCAATACCGAAATCGCTTCACTGATATCTTTGAACTGATTGAATTGCGTGATATCGGCTCCCGCAATAAAACCACTCTTTTTAGCGGAAGTAATAATTAACCCAGCAGACTGCGTGTCTGTGGCGAGTAAATCCAAAATACTGGAAAGTTCTTCCATCACTTCTTTGTTAATGGTATTTACTGAGGCATGTTGTTTATCAAAATACAGCCATTGAATGTGATGGGCATCCGTTTCTAATCGCCAGTTTTTATAATTCATGTTACACCTCGGAAATATTTTCAATTAACATGGCTCCTCCTTGGCCGCCTCCAATACAAATAGTGGCCACTCCTTTTTTGGCTTGCTGACGTTTTAGCACCTGGGCAAGGTGCAACACAATGCGAGCACCGCTTGCACCTACGGGATGACCAATGGCAATGGCCCCACCATCTACATTTAAGGTGCTTCTATCAATGGCACCGAAAGCGTGCGACAACCCTAAATTCTGTCGGCAAAATTCTTCATTTTCGAAAGCCAGTAAACAACCTATGACTTGGCCTGCGAAGGCTTCATTAATTTCCCAATAATCAATTTGGTCTTTGCTCAATGCTTGCCTTTGCAGCAATTGGCTTGTTGCAAACACAGGACCTAGGCCCATTTCAGCTGGGTCCACTCCTGCCCACTGTATGTCAATAATGCGGGCCAGCACAGGAAGACGGTATTTTTGTACGGCCTCTTTGCTAGCCAATAATAATAAAGCAGAGCCATCAGAAACTTGTGAACTATTGCCTGCCGTCACGCTACCAAATTTTTTATCAAAAAAAGGTTTTAACGCCGCTAATTTTTCCATAGAAGAATCGCGACGCACGCCATCATCTGCTAAATAATAATCTCCCTCTCGGCCAAAAGAGGTCTGAATTTCAGCAAAGTGATGTTGATCTTGACCGGCTGCGGCTAATTCATGGCTGCGTAAGGCAAATTGGTCCATTTGTTCACGCGTAATATTAAAACGGTAAGCGATATTTTCTGTGGTTTGTCCCATGGATAAATTGACCATAGGATCAGATAGTCCTCTTAATAAAGCAACCACGGGTTTAAGATAAGTTGGCTTAAAACCTGCCCATTCTTTGAGTTTATTTTTCCAGCCTTTCGCACTATTCACGCCCGCTAACCATTGCACCATGCCCTCATTATAAAGTAGCGGTGCGCGGCTCATGGCTTCCGTCCCACCTGCCAATACCAAATCATGTCTACCGCATGCAATATCTTTTGCAGCACTATCTAAGGCTTGCATGCCTGAAGCGCAATTGCGTTGTACTGTCCAAGCCGGAATGCTGTTACCACAACCTAAACGCAGAGCAATCACGCGGCCAATATTGGTTTCATCGGGACTGGGCATAACACAGCCTATCACCACTTCATTTAATTCATGGGGTGAAAAAGGTTGGCGTTGTAATAATTCTTTGCCTGCATTCACGGCGAGATCAGACGCGGAAAAAGGCCCGGGTTTAGCCTTGGCTTTTAAAAATGGTGTGCGTGCCCCATCGACAATATATACTTCACGTGCAAAAGATGTCGTCATATTTTCTCCCTCACTATCGTATTTCCGTTAATCATAAATTCTCATGCAATCAGTTTACTTAAGTCGAATGAAAATTCATTGACCTTAATGATTTCATTTCTTAATGCTTCATATTCACTTAGCAATTTTGCTTCTTCTGCCGTCAATATAGCACTTTCTACCGCAGCCTTAATCCGTTCTACAAAATCATAATAGTGCGGAATCATTCCGCTAGAGACGGCTTTCTGTAATTTTTTCCAAATGGGATCAATAACGGGCAATTGCACCAAGGCTTTTTCTAAGCGTAAGCTCAAATCATTTTCTTCATGACTAATAAAATAATACTGGGTCAAACGGTCACGGAATGAGGAAGGTTCCAACATAGCGGTGACCAACGCTTTGTGTAATTTATCTTGTGGAGGATGGTAAGCCTGTCCCCAAGGAAAAACACTATGATAGAGTAACCATCCCATCCAACGCCGCGGAAAATTATCAGCCCACCCTTGCATGGCTACTTGGATTTTGTATAAACATTCTTGCAAGGCCCAACACACGTAATCCACATCAGAGCGCGGACTTTGTTGATCATGAAAATATTTTAAGACGGTGGAAGCGAGATAAAGTTGGCTTAGGATATCACCTAAACGGGCAGAAAGTCGTTCACGTCGCTTTAAACTTCCGCCTAATACCATTAGGCTGGTATCGGCCAACAAAGCAAGTGCCGCACTCATGCGTGTTAATTGCCTTTGGTATTTTCTTATTTTTCGGTTACCCGCAAAAGAAAAAATCAACTGTCCGCCTGTCAGACCATAGGCCAGACTTCGAGAAAAATTACGGAGATAAAATCCAATGTGTTTCATCAATACGTTATCGATTTCGGGAAGATTAGGCTGGTTCGCGCTGATCAATTCAATTTCTTTTAATAAATACGGATGACAGCGTATGGCACCTTGCCCAAAAATAATTAAATTACGCGTTAAAATATTAGCGCCTTCCACCGTAATGCTTATGGGCACGGCAGCATAAATATTGGCAAATACATTTCTTGGGCCCACTTGTATCATTTGCCCCGCGTGCACGTCCATGGCATGCGAGACAACCTGACGTGACATTTCAGTCATGTGGTATTTGGCAATGGCAGATACAATGGCTGGATTAATTTTTAAATCCACTGCCCCTGCTGTCATCAACCTAGTGGCTTCTAAGAGATAGGTATAACCGGCAATATAACCTAAGGCTTCTTCTATGCCTTCAAACGCAGCGAGTGGCATATTGAATTGTCTGCGTACTTTGGCATACGCTCCTGTTAAACGGTAAGCCGTTTTACCGCAAGCGGTGGCGAGAGCAGGCAGAGAAATAGAACGGCCTATGGACAGACTTTCCATTAACATTTTCCAACCTTTTCCTGCTTTTGTGACTCCACCAATAATCCAATCTAAGGGAATGAAGACATCTTTACCGCGTGTGGGCCCGTTCATAAAAGCAAGATGCATAGGATAATGCCTATGACCGATTTCCACACCAGGATGAGAAGCAGGAATTAAACAGAGGGTAATGCCTATATTTTCTTTCTCACCTAACAAATGCTCGGGATCGTACAAATGAAAAGCTAAACCTAATAAGGTAGTCAAAGGCGCTAAGGTAATATAACGTTTGTCCCAATTAAGACGAATACCGATGACGTGTTGGCCTTCATGCTGTCCGTGACACACCACACCTATGTCAGGAATACCACCGGCATCACTTCCTGCATCTGGCCCTGTTAAGGCAAAGCAAGGCATTTCCAATCCGCAGGCCAAGCGCGGTAAATAATAGTCTTTTTGTGCTTCTGTTCCATAATGCAATAACAATTCTGCCGGGCCTAATGAGTTGGGTACCATGGTGGTGACGGCTGCGCTGACACTGCGTGTGGCCATTTTAGTAATGACTGTAGAATGGGCCAAAGCAGAAAATCCAAGGCCACCGTATTGTTTGGGTATGACCATGCCAAAAAATTTTTCTCGTTTTAAATAATCCCAGACGACAGCGGGTAGATCATGTTCTTGATAAACAATTTCCCAATCATTGAGCAGAGAGCAAACGTGTTCCACTTGGTTATTTAAAAAAGCCTGTTCTTCTGGGGATAAAGTAGGACGAGGAATAGCCCATAATTTTTTCCAATGCGGACGACCGCAAAACAATTCTTTTTCCCACCAGGTATCGCCTGCTTCTATAGCCGCTCTTTCGGTTTGACTGATGGTAGGAATTTGTTTGTGTAACCTGGAGAGAAGCGGTTTAACAATGGAGCGTATTCTCCATTCTTTGAAATTCGCAAATGCGGCGGCGGCCAGAAAACCTATCCAAAAAACGGCCATAGCCGTTAAAGGCAAGTAGCCCAATACACTCAAAACGAATAAAGGCAAACCAATCAAAACGGTCCACACGCGAGGGGCCAATCGGTAAAAAGCGGATATCCATATTAAACCAATGACTGACACTACACCTATGACTTGCATACCATACATTGCCGTTGTCCTTTTATCAGCAATAAAGCTCAGCGGAAACCGCGAAACTAGTCCGAGTATAGCGATAATTTTTCAATATGGATACCCGCAATGGCTGGCCAATTCATGTACCAATACGACCCGTATTGAAAATCCGTTAAGTAATCAAATAAAGGTAGCCGCTCTACTCTATTGCAAGATGAATAGCGTAGAACTTGGGAGGGTAAATGAGAAGTACATACGTAGCGGCCTTTCTGTTGATACCAATAATACTGTTTGGGATAAGCATAGGTCGCATGGGCAAACATCAGTGTTGGGCATTGCGGATGATCGCAAAAAATAGGTTTTACCTGACAAAGGGTGGTGTGTTGCTTGGCATGCCATGCGCAGCGTATGCGGTGATAAATTAATTCACCTTGATGAAAGGTTTGTCTATACAGTATCCCAAGATGCGCAATGGCGAGCTCAGTACCAATCACGTCTTTGATATTTTTTCTTTGTACCCGCCATTGTTTAGTATCGTAGACGATTTCTGCTAAAGCGGGAGTGGGTATGCGGGCCAATAAAGTGGTATTCGCTCTATAAGTTCCATCTGGATTGGGAAGGGCTAACCCTGTTTTAGGCAGATAGGTCAGCGTGATTTTTTCTAATCGCGCGCGGGGTTCAGTCAAGTCAGCAAGCTGCGTTTTCATGCGCTTCACCATGGCCTGTCCTGTTTTGGCATCAAGCACTTGTACGGCATGCTGTTGTTGCCATAAAAACCACTGATAACGAGACAACAGAATAGACGTGGTAGAGGCATAGGGTGCTAAGGGGCCGTGCGAAGTCACGTCCTTTAACCAGCCCCGCTCTTGATTCACGCGATTGAAATCTCCTTCTATAAAATGATTGCGATTATAAAAATCAACACGATTTCCCCAGCGCTTTTGAAAAGCACCGTAGGCAATTTTGACCATATGAGTATCAAATTGATCTAAATCATTAGATAACAGTAAGGCCATGACCATTTGCGTCAAGGTTTGGCAATCCATTCCATCCATTCGGTAAACGGGATGTTGATTAATCTGCACCGCTCCGGGCTGATAGCTTAACGCGTTAGGCTGCCAATCCCCCTCCCCCATAGCGCCGGCGTAAAAATAAGGAATATCGGCTAATTTTTCTGTAATAAACGCAACTTGCTCGTCTAAAGAGAGTTGACGCTGTGAAGATAATTCTTTTAATAGGGTTTGTACTTTTGCTCTAGCGTGTTTGACTGTCAGATTATAGTGGTTGGCATTTAATACCGTGTAAGCAGGCTGCGCACACGCCCATGTGCATGCAAAAAACAGGTTCACTGTCCCTATGATCAAACGGCCTAAAATGTCCATATTCCTCATTCAGCGACTAAGTGACTCGTCACATTGCTGGCTAAGCGTCCTTTATTGCGTTTTTTTCGCAATTCTTCCAAGTAGGGGTCGTGCGCATCAGTGGGTCTGCGCACAAAAATGGTGGAGTGAGGTTCTGCATTCTCACCTTCAGGGCAGTGTTGAGTGTAATAATAAGTGGCCAAGGATTTTCTGCTCCTGTCTTTAGGACAAGTCACAGGGTCGGGATGACCATGATAAGAGTGGTCTGATGTGCTAAACACCACCATGCGGTTGAATAGGGGTAAAATGCGGGACACACATTCGTCCAATACATGTGTCTCCCCTTCTTTATGCCCCCGCCACAATTCGAGATGACCACCATATTCTTCTTGCCACTCTTGATTGAGATAGATAATCACATTCAAGCGGCGGTACAAATTCAGTTTGGTGTATTTATTAAAATCAATGTGCACATCCAGCTTTCCTCCCATTTCAATCTGGTGAATCCCACCACCACGGTAATAGGGATCAGGAATAAGCCCTTCAATTCCCGTCAATTCTTCTAAGAAACGTAAGAAAAGCGGCATATTCAAGGTATGCAACAAAGTAGAAAGCGGCACTGGCAATAAACTGACTTGATCAAACGCTAATTTTTTTTCCAGCTCATTATCATAACGGTAAAAATCCAAAGCATGTGCTTGAGGAAAGGCGTCTAAGGCGGCTTGTAATACCTGAATATCAATCACATTATCCATGACAATATGCGGGAAGGGATCAGCCTGTAGGTAATCGGGGCTGAGATCACTCACTTGGGATAATTTCTCAGGATTGAACACGTTAACCATCATGATTTCCTTGCAATCATTTACGCGGATAAAGTAGCAACTTCTGGGGGGATACTCAAGGCCTTCAAAAAATGCGTCTAATCCACCCTGCCTGCTATATAATGCAAAATGGAGCTTTTTCTAAAAAGGAAGATGTTATGGCGTTAAAGAAAAAATGTATCAATTTGATGTTGGTTCTTTTCACAATGCTTTTGCCCGCTTATCTAATCGCAGCCGAAAACGACTATCAATCTCAGCTTATTAACCAAAGTAACCAACATAATTCCGGTGGATTTAAGTTAATCAAAACCAAAATGTGGCCTAGCTCTAGCTGCCTTCTAGATACTGGAAAAAAAATTGTTAATCCAGGTGAAAGCACTACACTGAAAATTAAAAAAGATAAGCAATGCAATGAGTGCGGCATAGGTTATTCCGTCTATCGCATGGAAGATACCAAAAACGAACACTTACTAGGTTATTTATCTCATCGTTTTGCTGACGGGAAATTTAGCTTACAGATGTCAAGGTTCTGTGAAGAAGGCAAGTGTGTATTCAGCAGTCTTAATCCAGAACAAAGCAGAACAAAATAAATCAAATGTACTTACTCACAGATTCTGTGGATAACTCTGTGTGTATCCTATAGAAAACTAGAGTGAAATGCGTTGGAGTAGGCGTTTTCTCTTAAAGTGCATTAAATGGACATAAGTAAATAACATTATTTTTTCAATAGCTTACATTTATATAAAGTGGTTAAGCTCTTGATTAAAAAACAATTGACCCTTTCTGCAAGGAATCACTTCAATTTGTGAACAATATTTATCGTATTGTGAATGATTGTTAGTTAATCTCTCTGCCGTAAAAGGCTTTTAAAGCTGAAAGCATCTGTTTCGCCGGTGAATGTTTGGCAAAATCAGAGTGCATATCATTGGTCCATAATCCACTTTGCCGGTTAATCAAGATAGGCATGCGATAGTCTTTGTTTTGGGGATAAAGGGCCAATATCCAATCACCGTAGATATCGGCGTATTGTTTACTGTGAATAATCATGTCGCCCATACTGTCTTTGACCACCAATAGTGTGGAGAGAGGATCAATGGTGAACAATTGTATACCCTCGAGGACTACTGCGCGGGTTTCGGGAAAAACCGTACGGATAGCCATAGGGGTGAAATCACTTTCAAGAAAAATATGTTGAAGAGGATGCGGTGACCGCGAGCTTGTTTTGATAAGCGGCATTAAAGAATATCCTGCCGTGGATTGACTAGGAGATAGACCTAGGAATTGCAATACCGTGGGTTTAATGTCCAGCAGAGAAACGGTGTTGGGAATCATTTTAACGGGTAGTGGCGATGGGCCAAATACTCTAAACGCCAGTAAGGTGCGGTATTGCGTTAAACTCAACACGTCTGTACCGTGACCGGCCGATTGATCAACGGCTTCTTGCTCTAAAGCAGGAGGATAAAAGTGCGGTATGGGTTGTTTGGCCGGATGAAATAGAGCCGCCTGCGTGATGCGGTCACCTGATAATTCCAAGGCTTCGCCATGGTCTGATAATAGAATGACCAAAGCATGATCTAAGATATGATTACGTTTGAGCAGAGTAAAAAAATCCCTGACCTGTTCATCGACACGGGAAATGCTGGCTTCGTAACGTTGCACTGCACTCAAGTCCTTGCCAGGCAAGCTCGCGAACAAATAAGGATGATGAGGCAAACAAAAGTGAACAGCCAAGAATAAAGGCTGGTTAGGCCGCTTTTGTAATGCCGGCGTGATTAAGTCCAAAAAACGATTGGGTTGATAAGTAAAATAGACGGCCCTATTCGCATAGCTATAAGGAAACAACCATTTTCCCATCCAAGTATTGACGACTAAATTAGACAGGGGAAAATCATTGAAACTTCCTATCAAGAAATCATTTAATCCCATGGGGGGTGTAATGACTTGATCAAATCCGTATTGGTGATCAATATTACTAAACCGCGTTTCATCTGTCGCATAGACAGCGTAATAACCTTGTTCTTGTAAAAGCCTGGGCAAGCTATGATTCAATTGCAAGTTCCGTTGTGTCGCGAGATTAAAACGTATTCCCGTTTGCTTGGGATATTGTCCGGTCAAAATACTGGTCCAAGAAGGAAAAGTCCGTGCCAAAGGAGTCACGGCATTATTGAACACAGTAGCTCGCGATAAGAAATGGTCTAAAAAAGGCGTGGTTTTCTGATGCCCAAAGAAACTTAAAAAATCCGGCCTGACTGAATCCAAGCCAATGATAATGATATTAGGACGTGCCTGAATTTCTTTCTGTTCAAAGTGAGCAGGAAAAAATGCCACAAAAAAATATCCTAACAAAGCGGTCAGCAACATGCCGCCCACATAAGGCTTCATCGCTGCGATTTGTCGTATAAGTTGATAAATCGCTAATACCACCCCTACTCCGGCTATTGTCGAAGCGATTATGAATACTACTTGAGCGCTGGTTTGCGTAGGTAAAAGTAGGCCACTCAATTCTGAAAATTTTGAATTAGGAAAAAAATATTGGTTAGCCGTGAGCGCTACTATTATGCCTAGGCTCCAAACCATGATGCCTAAAGACGCGATTTTGTTAGCAGCTAGATTAAACAAACGCGCCAAAAGTTGTGTCATCACGCCAATACTTAATACATAAGCAATATGCACTGCCGCTTGCGCTAATAAAAAAAAGAGAACACCCGGTAAGATGGAAAGCGGAATAGACAAGCTGCCTGATACAAAAGTAAAGTCGCCGAAATAAGCACGATTACATTGAATGAAATAACTGATTTCTAATAATACAAAAAAGAAAGTGAGTGAAAAAAGACAGAAATATAAGCCAGTTGAGGATTGTTTATGCGTCATCTCGCCAATTCTTCATTAGTAAAATCATCCACTGCTATCACTTTCATACAGGCTTCGCGTGCTTGCATGAGTATATCGAATTGCTCCGAGGTTATCATTTTTTTCTCTAAAGCAGACTGGGCTTGCTCCACGGTGTTGTAACCACTAATGGTCCCGGCTTTTTTGGCGGCTTTCACTTCTTTTTCAATGGGTTCAGCCGCGATGGTTTTAATTAAAGCATCTTGCACATCAGCCATGACATTTTCTTTGACAGGGGCTAAATACGCACCTGCAGCAAGACGTTGCCGTGTTTCCGTTGGCGCTATCAGTAATTGGGCAATTTTATGTTGTAATTTATCGCGCGGCCTATAAAAGCGCTCCCCTAAAGGAAAAATAAGCACTTTTAATATCCACGCTAACCAACGATTAGGAAAGTTTTTAATTATTTCATCAAATGATTCTTGTATCTCAAATAAACAATGCAGACTAGCAAAGCGGACTACGGGCAAGTCGTCGCTACAAGCGCCTTGATCATGATAATGCTTAAGCACAGCCGATAATAAATATAAATGGCTTAAAATATCGCCTAAGCGTGCGGAAATACTTTCCTTGCGTTTTAAACTTCCGCCCAAGGTCAACATACAGACATCGGCCATTAAAGCAAACGCAGAAGAAAGACGTGTGGCTTGTTGATAATAACGTTTCATCTTACCGCTTGGTGCTTTTACCAACAAACTACTCGTCACTCCAAGTACTAGACTTCTCACCACATTACTAATCGCAAATCCAAAATGCTTCATGACGGCGTTATCAAATGCAAGCAACGCGGCTTTAGGTTCAGGAGATCGAGCGGCTTCTAATTCTGCTAACACATAAGGATGACAACGAATCGCGCCTTGGCCAAAAATAATCATGTTACGGGTAAGAATATTCGCACCTTCCACAGTAATGGCAATAGGTGCGGCCTCATACCCTCTTCCTAAATAATTTAAGGGCCCAAGACAAATTCCTTTGCCGCCGTGTATGTCCATGCTATCGCAAGCCACTTGCCGGCCTAATTGAGTCACGTGATATTTTACAATGGCAGAAGCAACAGAAGGTTTTTCACCGCTATCAATCGCACCCGCAGCAAAAGTACGTGCTGCATCCATTAAATAAGTGAATCCCGCAATACGCGCAAGCGGTTGTTCTACGCCTTCAAAACGACCTATAGGAGTATTAAATTGTTTACGGATACGCGCATATGCCCCCGTGGCATAAGCCAATACTTTGGCCCCACCTATTGCACTGGCCGGTAAAGAAATTGCCCTGCCCGCAGCTAAACATTCCATTAACATGCCCCAGCCTTTTCCTGCTTTTTTCACACCACCAATAATCCAGTCCACAGGAATGAACACATCCTTTCCATGTATAGGCCCGTTTTGAAAAGGCGCATTAAGGGGAAAATGCCTGCGGCCTATGGTTATTCCTGGGGTATTGCGTGGAATTAAGGCACAGGTAATGCCTATATCTTCTTTTTGAAGACCAAGCAAATGCTCAGGATCGTATAACTTAAAAGCGAGGCCAATCACTGTCGCTATAGGCGCTAAGGTGATATAGCGTTTATTAAATTGCAAACGTATCCCTAACGTCTTTTTTCCTTCAAATTCGCCATAGCAGACTATTCCTGTGTCTGTCATAGAGCCGGCATCGGAACCGGCAACCGGTGAAGTCAGCGCAAAACAAGGCACTTCTTCACCTTTGGCCAAACGCGGCAAATAATAATTTTTTTGTTCTTTGGTACCGTAATGAAGTAGTAATTCCGCAGGTCCCAGTGAATTAGGAACGGAAATCGTAGACGAGGCCGTGATACTTCGCCCACTGACTTTCATAATGATTTGAGAGTGTGCATAAGCTGAAAACGCTTTGCCGCCATATTGCTTGGGAATAATTAAAGAAAAAAATCCTTGTTCTTTAATATAACGCCACACTTCTGGCGGTAAATCAGTACGATTATGCGTAATGTCCCAATCGTCTAGCATTTGGCATAAGGTTTCCACCGGCCCATTGATAAAGGCTTCTTCTTCGGCTGATAACAAGGGAGGAGGAAAAGCCAATAGCTTGTTCCAATCAGGATTGCCCCTGAATAAATCAGCTTCCCACGTCACGGTACCTGCGGAAATCGCTTCGCGTTCGGTACGAGACATCGTTGGCATGACTTCTCTATAAAAATGCAGCAGAGGTTGACTCACCCAACGCCTGCGCCAAGGACCAACATTAAACGGTATCAGCACCGCAATAAAGAGTATCCCACTGATGATGAGGCTTAGACTCCACCCTTGGTAACAGGTGGCAAGCAGTAACCACAACGCTAAACTGAGAGTCCAAACCCTCAGTGAAGCGCGCTGATAAGCGAGTACGATAAAGATGAAAAAAAAAGCCAGCCACACTAGCATAGGTCTTAAGCCGCTTTCTTTTTATTAGCAAGTATTCCGAAAATGAGATACAGCATAGCTAACGCAAAATAAATAAGGTTTGCTCTAGGCAAGGTTATATTTAAAAACTCTAGCACTGAAGCAACCACCAGGGCTGGTGTAATCGCCACCATCATGATTTGCAGGACCTGAGTATAGCTGATAGCAACGCCACAAATGGCACTAAAAATTTTGCCTAATATACTATACAAAAGCGCTTGGATAATTCGATAAATATAAGTAGCGATTAAGAAAGCGATAAACAAAATAATCCAGGCATAACCAATATAATCTTTGATATATTCTTTTATTTGTTGTGGATCAATGACGGCAGTGAGCGTGGTAGGTATGGTATTCGTTTTTATTTCCTGCGGTCTGGACTGGCTAATGAGAGCGGTTTGTGTCAATAAAATAGACGTCTTTGCACTTTCTAAGGTTGTATATTGACCCGTGGTATCAATCACAGCAACCAAGGCATGAGTGGCGGGATCAATAATTTGATAAGGATGGTTTTCAGGTGTACTCACTTTACCGTCTTTGATAGTGAGGACAGGGACTTGTGCCAAATACTCATCCGCATGTGTAGTGAACCCTTGATTGAGCATGTGCTGAATGCCGATTATAGGAATGATCCAAGATAAAGCCAGAATCAATAATAAATAGAAAAATGCTTTCCCTCCCCAATTCGTCGCGACATCTCTATACAATTTTCCAGAAAAAAACGACATAACAATGGCTTGAAAGACATTATATTGGCTCATCACCCTGCTCCTTAATAGTTAGTCCTTGACTGCATAAATTCCCGGTACATTACGCAAATATTCTTCATAATCCAGTCCAAAACCAAATAAAAACCGATTTTCTGTGCTCACCCCTACAAAATCAGGTTCAAACTTCACCCCAGGTTCACGTACTCTTTTTTTGCTGACTAGCACCGCGGTATAAATGGCCGTGGCCCCGTATTGCCGGCAATAATCAATAATAGCTGAAAGCGTTAACCCACCGTCCATAATATCATCAACGATTAAAATTGTACGCTCTTTCAAGCTGACTCTGGGTTCAACTAACCAATGCAAATCCCCACCTCGCGGACTGCCGCGATAACGGGTGGCGTGGATGTAGTCCAATTGTAAGGGGAAATGTAGCCGTGTTAATAAGTGGCCTGCCACTATGAGGGCCCCTTTCATGACACATATCACCAAGGGCGTGGTTTCTCGCAAACGCGAAGTAATTTCTTTTGCCATACGATCTAAGGCTGCATTGACTTCATCAAGGCTATAAAGACATTCCGCTCTTTCTAGTAAGGACTGAACCTCGGCTTTAGTTTGTTCCATGAGTAGGCACACTAAATAATAAGTTGTCTTAGTATACCTATTACACTTCGCATCTTGAAGGGTGATGAGGATATAATGTTGTTTTCTCTATTCCTTTAGCTTGATACATTAAAGGCACTAAAATCAGGACATCTAACCATGACCACGCATACAGAGTTACAAACCATACGTGATTTTATTCGTTATGCCACCAGCCGGTTTAACGAGTCTGGGCTGTATTACGGCCATGGGACAGACAATGCCTGGGACGAAGCGGTGGCTTTGGTCTTACATACCTTACACTTGCCGCATGATATGAATCCTCATATCTTAGACGCCCATTTGATCGCAACAGAACAATCCCAGATATTGGGATTAATTCAGCAACGTATTGAGAAGCGCATACCCGTTCCCTATTTAACTCATGAAGCCTGGTTTGCAGGGTTGCCTTTTTACGTGGATGAACGCGTTTTAGTGCCGCGCTCCCCTATTGCTGAATTGATAGAAAATCAATTTCAACCTTGGGTGTCCTCTGAGCAAGTCCATACCATACTAGATTTATGTACAGGCAGTGGTTGTATTGCTATTGCTTGTGCCCAGGCATTTCCTGAGGCGCATATTGATGCCAGTGATATTTCTCCTGAAGCCTTGGCCGTGGCAAAAATTAATGTATTAAGACACCGGCTGGAACATCAAGTCCAACTACATCAGTCCGATCTCTTTCTTGCCTTACCCAAACAACAATACGATATTATTGTGAGTAATCCCCCTTACGTCAGCGCAGCAGAAATGTTTGAACTCCCGCCAGAATATAAGCACGAACCTCGCCTAGGTTTATCCTCGGGTGAAGTAGGACTGGACATTACGCTGCGCATTCTGGAACAAGCTCATGATTATCTGACACCGCACGGGATATTGATCGTGGAAGTAGGCAATAGCGAAGAAGCCTTAATAGAGCTATTGCCTGATTTCCCCTTTACCTGGATAGATTTTCAACGCGGAGGCGGCGGGGTATTTTTGTTAACTGCACAACAATTAAAAAAATGTAAAGTAACATAAATAGTAGGATGTCTACCCACCAACGTTAAATAATTATTATTCTCAGCGCATGAATTTCATCCGGCATCATATCACCGAATAACGCATATATTTTCCTATGCGCCTCTATACGAGATACAGAATGAAAACACGCTGCGGAAATTTCAATGGCAAAATGCCTATGGCCTCCCTGATGGCCGGCGTGACCTATGTGTTGATCACTTTCATCCATGACTTGAAGATGGCTAGGATCAAACGCTTGCTGTAAGCGCGCTTTAATGATTGCGGCGCGTGGAAGCATCGTCATGTTTAGTCTCCGTCAGGTAACGCATTAAATAACAGGCCTGAAAAATACTGAGCAGCACTAACGCACCGGTAATGCCGTAAAATTTAAAATTGACCCAAGCATCATTACTAAAATAATAGGCGATATATAAATTGATGGCGCCTAATCCTACAAAAAAAGCCATCCAAATGACGTTTAGTTTTTTCCACACTAACTCAGGGATAGTGGCTTTGTTTTGTAACATGCCTTCCATCAAACGTTTGATCAGTGGTTTTTTGGAAAAAAATTGGCTGATAAAAATAATTAAAGCAAAGACCCAGAAAATCACGGTGGGTTTCCATTTCACAAAAATAGGATTATGAAAATAAAGTGTCATGCCACCAAACAAAAGAAACACACCTAGCGTAATTAATTGCTTGCGGTCCCATTTGCCCTTCCAACATCGGCTGATCACCACTTGCGACAGCGTAGCGACAATGCCCACTACCGTGGCCACGTAAATATCATATAATTTAAAGGCTATAAAAAATAAAAAAACAGGGAAAATTTCATATAGAAACGACATGGCTTTATTCCTGGTACTGTGTATTGAGAGTCAGTTTGCGTAACGGCGCCAGGTAAGTATAACCGATTGGCACCACAACTAAAGAAAAAAACGTTCCTAAAAGCAATCCACCGGCAATCACTAATCCAATCTGTTGCCGGCTTTCCGCACCGGGCCCAACAGCAAAAGCTAATGGCAAGGCACCCAATACCATGGCTGCCGTGGTCATTAAAATAGGCCGCAGCCGTAATAGTGACGCTTCTATCACGGCATCAGAAATGGATTTTCCCTCTGCCCTGAGACGGTTAGCAAATTCAGTGATTAAAATACCGTGCTTGGCAATGAGACCTATCAGGGTAATCAGCCCAATATTGCTGTAAATATTTAAACTGCCGCCAAATAATTTTAAGGTCAACAACGCACCGACCAAGGCAAAGGGCACCGTAAGCAAAATAATTAAAGGGTCTATAAAGCTTTCAAATTGCGCCACTAATACCAGATAAATAAATAACAGTGCTAGCATAAAAGTAAATACGGTTTTTCCATTCGATTCCAGAAAACTTTTTGCTTCACCCGTGAAGGTATATTTCATGTCATCTGGAATGTGATCTTGAGCAATATGCTGTAAAGCACGGATGGCTTCTGCCAACGAAAAATCAGGCGCTACATTGACAAAAATCGTATCCGCACGCAAGCGTTCAAAATGATGGAATACTTCCGGTGTGGTGTTTTCACTAATAGTCACTAAATGGGAAAGCGACACCATATTCCCGTTCGCGTTACGCACATAGAGTTGCTGAAAGATATTTGGGTCCGCCAGTGCTTTTTCATTCATTTGCACAATGATATTGGTGTCATTGGTCTTGCCTATGGTCCTTCCCGCCAATAACGTGGATACCATGGTGGAGATTTGCGGGAGATTCACCTTAAGGTCTGCCGCTCTTTCTCTATCAATATTGATTTGAAATTCCTCACTGTCCCATTTCAAACGGTTGTCCACGTGTGTAAAACCGGGGATTTGTTTGATGGCATCCATGACATTAGCCACTACACCTTGCAATTTAAGATAGTCATTAGACGTCATGATCACCAAACCAATTTTCTCTCCATTATCACTGCCAGCAAATTCGGCTAATTCGGACGAGGGTGTCGCCACATTGACTCTCACTCCTGAGATGGTATTGACTTTGGAAAGCAAGTCAGCCACCACTTCTTTGGTTGATCTGACATCACCGTCTTTTGGCTTTAAGCTGAGTTGTTGGTAAGCATGTGAAGAAGAAAATGTTCCACTTTGACTAAAATAGTTTTCAATATCGGGAATGCTTGCATACAGTGATTCCAATTGACGCACATAGGAATCCGTATAGGTAAAACTGGCGCTACGTGGGGCCGCCACATACACTTCAATTTGCCGTCTGTCTTCCGTGGGCGCTAATTCTTGAGGTAAGAGTTTATATACACCTAATCCCACTACACCCATTAATAATAAACAACTCATGACCCACTTTCTTTTGCTGATGAAATAACACAGTAGGCGTTGATAGTGTTGTTGCAAGCGAGCTAATTGTGCAGTCAACCAATGCTCGTAACGAGAAGTACGTTGAGTAACCTCTTGAGAAGATGTTTTTAACAAGCGTGCGCACATCATGGGAGATAAGGTGAGCGCAATGATACCGGAAATAATCACCGCTCCAGCCAAGGTAAAAGTAAATTCTCTAAATAACACACCTAATAGGCCTGGCGTAAATGCAATGGGTGCATACACGGCGGCCAAGGTAATCGTCATGGCAATAATAGGAAAAACAATTTCGCGGCTGCCACGCAAAGCGGCTTGATAAGCCGATAGTCCACTGTCCATATGCCGTTTGATATTTTCTAACATCACAATAGCATCATCCACGACTAGACCTATGGCTAGCACTAAGGCCATGAGCGTGATGGTATTAATGGAAAATCCCATAAAATAAAGTAAGGCAAACGTACTGATCAAGCAGACGGGAATAGTCACAATCGGTATTAAGGTCGCCCTAAAACTGCAAAGAAAAGCGAGTATCACTATCCATACAAATAAAACGGCTTCAAATAAGGATTCATACACACTATGCATGGAAGCACGGATGTAATCCGCTTGATTGTAATCAATGCTCACTTGCATGCCCGCAGGCAGCGTCCGTTTAAGATCAGCTAATTTTTTTTGTACCTGCTGTTCTACTTCCAGTGGATTAGCGGTAGATTGCGGCACCACACCTAAGGCGATTGCTGAGCGCCCATTCACTCTAAAAGTAGAGTCTGTATCTTCAGCCGCGAGGGTGGTTTCACCAATGTCTTTTAACCGTATCACTTGGTTTTGTTGGTCACGAATGATTAACTCATTAAATTGTTCAGCGGTTTTTAAAGTGGTATCTGTGATCACACTGTAGTAACGGTCAAGACCACGGATTTGCCCACTGGGAATAGAAACGTTTTGGTCGTGCAATAATTGAGTCACTTCATCTGCGGTGACTTTGGCGCCCGCCATTTTCTGAGGATCCAATGCCACACGTATGGCCGATAAGCGTTTCCCATAAACAAACACATTGCCCACGCCATCAATGGTTTCAAAACTAGGCACGATGTATTTAACGATGTAATCGCTTAATTCACGGGCATTTTTATGCGTGTCATAAAAAGAAAGAAATAAAATAGGCATATTAGTGGTATCGGCTTTCACGACCACCGGATTATCTGCCTCTTTAGGCAGGCTTCCACGTACCCGTTCAATGCTACTTCGCACATCTTCTACGGCTGTATTCATAGGCGTGCCTAATTTAAATTGCACGGAAATTTGGCTATTTCCTTGACGACTGCGCGAGGTCAGCATTTTCATGCCATTGATACCGGACAACGAATCTTCCAATACCTTGGTGATATCTTGTTCCACTAAGCGAGCATTGGCCCCCGAGTAATTTGTCATAATAGTGACGATAGGAAGACTCACATTAGGAATATAGCGTATAGGTAAATTCATGAAACCAATCAGGCCCACTATGGTCATGACTAAACTAATGACTATAGTGAATGCAGGACGACGAATGCAAAAAGCAGGTAAATTCACGCGACTTTCTCTTTTAGCTTAACGAAGGAACCATTTTTTAATTTGATTTGACCGTCTGTAATGACTTGATCATCCACCTTTAATCCCTGCAACACTTGAACGGTATTTTCCGTGCGTTTACCTACCAATACCGTGACCGCATACGCTTGGCCATTCATGATTTTATAGACTTGTTCCCCATCTAAAATAGGCACTAAACTACGCGCCGGTATCATCAATACCCGCTCTTCACTGCCCAGTGATTGCACCACATTCACAAACATGCCTGCAGCCAATAAACTATTATCATTGACGACGTCTGCATACAATGACACTGAACGATTGTCTGTATTAATAGTCGGTGAAATATAAGAGACTTGGCCTATAAAGATTTTTCCTGGATAAGCCGCTGAGGTAATGTTTACTTTTTGATGTAATTTTAAGGCCGATAAATATTTTTCAGGCACCGTATATTCCACACGCAAATGTTTAGTGTCCGTTAACGTAACCAAACTCTGTCCCACGGTGACATAATCACCGGGATTGACCCTGCCTTGTCCCACAACACCCGCAAAAGGTGCGGAGAGTTTCATTTTATTCACCATAACTGCACTTTCTTTCGCTTCGGCCTTTTTCTCTTTGAGATCAGCTTCAGCTTGATCAATAGCTTGCTTGGAAATAGCGCCTTGCTTACCAAGTAAGGCCATGCGTTTAAAATTATTTTCACTATACGTTAATTTAGCCATGGCGGAATCGTATTTAGCTTTATAGACCGCATCATCCAATTGAATAAGCAGTGTCCCTTTATCAACAAAGGTGCCGTCTTGAAAAAAGATTTTTTCTACATGACCAGGCACCTCAGGGGTAATCTCTACACTAGGTGCAACTAAAGCACCAATGGCATGGGCCTCCATAGGCAGTGAACTTTCCTTTACCTTACTGGCTTGCACCCAGACCGCTTCCGGCTTTTTCACTGCAGACTGAGAATAATAATGGCTGACCCACCAAGCCAAGGCCGCACCGCTTAAAATAATCACTAACCCTATCGTTTTATTTTTCATAAGTACTCTTCAATGTAAGGAAATATCAGAAGGAGGAACAGGCGGGTGATGAAATAGTTTAGCGATATCTACAGCATCAAACGTGTATTGTTTATTACAAAAATCACAAGTGACCACAATGACGCGATGATTTTTTAACTCTTCTTCAGCTTCTTTTTGTCCTAATACCAAAATCGCTCCCTCACTACTTTTTTGCGTACACGGGCAATGGAAAGTGACGTGCTTAGGTGAAAAAATCCGTATGTCTTCACCAGGGTACAGGGTATGCAGTAATTTTTGTATCTCTAAATCAACCATGGCTTCAGGCCTTGATTTAGCCGTCATCCCAGCCAATGCTTGCATACTTTGGTCCACGGTGCAGGTCTCTAAATCTTGTCTTTGCTGAGTAGGCGGCACGGCTTGTAACATCAGACCAAACGCACTCGTTTCATTCACTTGCAACCAAATCTTAGTCATCAGTTGCTCTGAATCTTTAAAATACCCTTCAATGGATTCTGCTAAAGAATACCCCTGCCAGTTCACTATCCCTTGATAGCGGCTTTTATGGATACCGGTATCTAACATAATGACTAGAATTCCTTCAGTAAAGGAACGCATGAGATCGTCATAAGAGGCATCACCCTCCCATTTAGCTAAGCCTCTAATATGAAATTGATGATCGCATTGGGCCAATAATAATTTTAATTTACCCTCGCCTCTAAACTGCACCATTAAACGGCCTTCAAATTTAAGCGTGGAACTTAATAAGGCAGCAATGCAGAGGGCTTCTCCTAATAATTTGCATACGGCTGGTGGGTAGGCATGCTGTTTCACAATAGTCTGAAAACTATGTTGCAAATGAATCACTTCCCCTCTCACCGGCTGCTTATCAAAAATAAACCGCTGGATGATATCTTGATCGTTTGTACTCATGGCCCGCCCTATTTTTGCAGATTATATGATATAAATATAATTTTGTATAATATTTGACTTAGATTTGTTTATAAATTGTTCAATTGGAGGGTGGATATCTAAACCATGCCTAAAAAACCTAGAATTAGCCAAGAAGATATTGACGCCTTTCAGCAAGCCGTCAAAGGAACTAAACGCTTAACTAAGAAAAGAGTCCGCCTGGCTCCTCCGCTTTCTCCACCTCATAGCCGCCCTCAGCTACCAGAAGAAACCCTTCCCTTCAGCGAAGCACAAGACTTAAGCCCGGTCAGCGGAGAAGAATATATGGCTTATAAGCAAACGGATGTCTCTATGAAAACGCTGAAGCAATTACGCCACGGCGACTTTGCAATTGATGCGATATTAGATTTACATGGTATGACTATAGAAAAAGCCCGCCTCTCCCTTTCCACTTTTTTACAGACCTGCTTACACGAACAGCGTCATGTGGTGTTAATCATCCATGGAAAAGGCCGACCAGGCCAATTGCCCGTATTAAAAAATAAACTCAACCATTGGTTGCGTGATTTGGATAGCGTGCTGGCATTTACCTCTGCAGCCTCCGCACATGGCAGCCGTGGTGCGGTGTATGTGATGTTGAGAGTGTTAAATATTCCAAACCACCTGAGCCCCTAAGAGATCAATGCTGGTGTGTTGATGCCCACTCACCGTAGCAAACGTCACTGGATTGATACCGTTAATATGCACGGTCTTCACAAACACATGTCCGTAAATAACGTCAAAAGCAATTTTCCTATTCATTTGATAACGTGTCCCTATATTGAATCCTAATTTAGGGCCATCAGGAAAACTGACATCACGGAAAGCACTTTGTGTTGGCGTGGGTTCATATTTAATTGATCCGCGTAACATCCATTGATCGTTTAATTTATAGTGAGTACCTACACTAACATCTACCGTATTACTGTAATTTTCTTGCAGCACTACATTAGGAAGTATGCCTGATGGATTAGTTGGGGTAGGCGGTTGAATATAATTCCTGGCATGATAATCCCTCAATACATTCCATTGGTCGTAAGCGAGCGTACCCATGAGGGCCCAATTGCAGGTGATATCCCTATAGACGCTTAATGTGGTTGTGGGTGGCAAAGGGACGGGGAGTTTAAATGAATTGGATTCAAAGGAAGCCACATGATTTAGAGCAAAATCGCTATAACCATCCAAATTCATCATTAATTTAGAACGGTAATTCAGACCTATGCGCGTCGCATCATTCCATTGAAATAAGACGCCGATGTGGCCTCCGTATCCCCAACGGTTAGCAGAAAAACGCGAGATGGAATCACCGGGTGTTCCAAAAGGCGGCGTCCCTTCGGTCCTAACATGATTGCGGCTTTCCACAGAAAAATAATGGAAATCAGGGCCAATACCAATAGACCATTGTTTATTGATTCTCATGGCAATGCTGGGCGCTACATCCACTGTGCGCGTATAAACTTTAGTTAAATTATAACGAACCATGGAATTTTCGCCGTAATCTTCCATAAAACCCCAAGCCGGTACCACACTGATGCCCAAAGAAAAACAGTGATTAATAGGATAGGTATAGTGGAAAGCAGGAAGAAAAGAATTAGGATGTGAGCTCGCACTGCCTGACTGAATAAAACTACTTCCCACGCTAGGAGGGGGTAATAATGCAGGAGCGAAAGCCGTGCCACCGAAAGTAGTGGGCGCGTAAAGATCGATACCAGAGGCCACTAATTGTTGCGGAAGGTTAACGAGACCGGCAGCGTTATACCAATTGGTGCCTGCGTCTTCTACTACAGCCGCTTCACCCGCATCGGCTAATACCGACGCGCTCTGGAATTCCATTTTATATCCTGCAGCATAAGCCTGAGCGGATAACAACATCATCAATCCAAGACTGCTCAGCCGCCATACCGATTTGTTCGTTAATCTCTTGCTTATCGTTGTCATCGCTTCTTTACTCCTTGTAAACCGTTTCCTTGATATCCGCACAGGCTGCTAAATTATACCCGCTTAATAATAGCTGAGTAAAAAATTGCGTGTCCAGTGGCTTACTAAAAAAATACCCTTGCACATAATCACAATCTTTAGTCAGAAGAAAGCGCATTTGCTCTATCGTTTCTACTCCTTCAGCCAAGGTAGCGACGTGAAGTTCTTTAGCCATGGCAAGAATAGCAGAAACGATAGTCATACTATCATTATTAGCAGGAATATCACGAATAAAAGATTGATCTATCTTTAACTTATCAATGGCAAATCGTTTTAAGTAACTTAAGCCTGAATACCCTGTTCCAAAATCATCTACTGACAGGCTCAATCCCAAGTTTTTGAATTCTTTAATGACGGGAATCACGCTTTCATCTAAGATCGCGGTTTCGGTAATTTCCAACTCCAAAAACTGCGGATCAAGAGGAGTTTCTTCCAATATACGACGCAGTGTATCTATTATCTGTTTATGCTTTAACTGTTTTTGCGATAAATTCACCGCTATCCGTAAAGTAGAAAACCCCATGTCATGCCATAGACGGGTCTGCCTACAGGCTTCTTGAATGACCCACTCGCCTATAGGAAGAATTAATCCCGTTTCTTCTGCCAATGGGATGAAATGCATGGGGGAAATAAACCCATGCACAGGATGCGGCCAGCGTATCAATGCTTCCATTCCAGAAATTTCGCCGCTATGTAAATCCAGCAAAGGTTGATAATACAATTGCAGCTGCTTTTCTTTGAGTGCGATATGTAAATCATTTTCTAATTCCAATTGTTTGGGTATTTGCGCATTAATCTCTGCCCTATAAAATTCATAATGATTGCCACCAAATTGTTTGGCTTGCAGCATGGCTGCATCCGCATTCATTAACAAAGATTGAGCATCGCTTCCATCCTTAGGATAAATACAGATGCCAGCACTCGCGGTAATTTTTATTCCCTTTTTTTCAAGATAAAAAGGATCATCTAAAACAGCAAAAAGCTGCTTTAATTTATTTTCAATTTCTTCTAACACAATAGGCACCCATAAAATATTAAACGTATCTTTACGGGATATGGTCACCACACATTGAGTGCCTTGTTCCTTAAATTGACCCACTAAATCATGCAGCCTATCCGCCACAGAGCGTATCAGCGAATTACTCACCTGAAGTCCTAAGCTGTCATCTATCATTTCCATTCTATTCAGTGAAAAACAAACCAAGACAAAGGTCTCGCCCGTGGATTTGACGGATTGTATGGCGGAGGCTATGAATTGGGGAAGCAAACGCTGATTAGGTAAATGCGTTAAAAAATCATGATTCGCTTGGTAACTCACTAAGGTATTTTCTAGCTTTAATTTGAGGGAATCTTTGAACCACTGCGTGCTACGATGATTAGTACCTATCATGAAACTCATATAGATAGCAGAAAACACCGCCATGATATCATAAAAAAGTCCGCCTCTTAGCAGACACCAAATAATTAAAGGAATTAAAATAATATTTAAAGTCACTAGGCATAATTGAAATTGACCTATGGTGCCCGTGGCATAGCCTGTGGTCGCTAAAAAGATGGCTAATAAAGCTAAATACTGATGATTAATGTCAGAAGGTAAAAGCAAAATACACGGTATCCAAGCCACCGCACAGAGCGACATCATCACTGAATACGCCCATTCCCAGGAATTCAACTCAAATTGAGGTTTAATTTTATTATAAGTAAAATATAAAGCGGACAAAGAGATCATCATCACATTAAAAAAAATGACCCAAGCGATTAACCCTTTCGTAGACGTATAGCCATAGTAATCAATAAAAATAGCGACACTCGCCACCATGCCACTCACTGTCCCTGGCAAACAACCCTTATAAAGATGATCGACCAAATCCACTTTGACTTGCTGATGGATTTGCTTTTTTTCTTCAGGAGAAATTTGCTTAATATCGGCTGAAATCGGCATGTTAACTCAGGGATCCTTTTAAACGCGCCACTTTCATTCCTTCCCTGTGTTTTGCACAGGGAAGGAATAATTCCACTAAACGGCTTCGGTTGAGCGATAGCATTGATTCAATGAATCTAAATTAATTCCAGGCCGGATGGCAGCGACATAAGCGGTGGCCTGTCCTTTTAGTGCCGTAAACGGCCTTTCATTATTCAACTGAAATTCAGCGAAGTTCACTTTATTGAAGAGTTTTAATACTTTAAATTGATGCGTTACATTTTCACTTACCGGATTGACAAATTCGGCATAGGCATAATCAAATCCCTTGCGCGCAGCGGCTTCCACACAGGCCATATCACTGATAGTAGAAAATCCTTGGCCGCGGTAAGCCGCATCCACGGCAGCATACCAAATATGCGCCACTTTCCCTTTTAAGAATTTTTTACCTTTTAAAAAAGGTGAAGACAGCTCTTCTAATAATGCAAATAAGGGTTTCAATTTAGGATAATGGGCCAGATGAGGAATGAAAGGATCGGCCAAGTCTTCAGCAATGGTACAAGCAATAAGATGATGTTGTTTATCCAGCACTACTTTGCTCATGCCCTCTTTAACCGCTTTTTGAATGACTTCGTACACAAAGATTTTATATTCATCGTAACGAATTCCCAAGGTGTGTGTGACGGCTTCAGCATCACAAAACGCTTTGGTAAATAGTTCAATGACCGCTTTGACGTGATCATGACCTAAGGTCTCTATAATATAGTCTGTTGAGATAGTGCGATGCGACATAGTTAGCTCCTTGTCAAATTGTAAGTCCTGTAAAAATTCCGCTATTAATTCTTTTGACACATTGGTCAAGACACAAATGGTTGCTCTGTCTCCTGTCAACATTAACTGGTATTTTTTTGCAATTTCAATAGAAGGCTTGGGAAAACTAATGTTGAAATGATAGGGATATAAAACGGCTTCTGGTCCGTAGATTTTTTTTAGCTCTTCAAATAAATACTTGGCATGCTCAATATTTTTATCCAGCATGAGTTGCAATTTTTGTGTGCCTTTATGCAAACCCAAGGTATGCAACGCATTATAAAACATCAATACATTGAGCCCTGAACGTGATCCGGTGATAGTGACATCCAAGATATGACCTACATAGTCAATACTACGTTCACTTTTGGAGAAAGCCATTTCAAAGAAACTTTTCTTAGCGAGAATAATGCCACAAGGCTGAGACAACCCTGGATATTTGTGCGCAGAGACGGCCAAGGTATTCACTCCAAGCGCGTCAAAATAATTGGCCACGTCTCCAAAGGGTTTTAAAAGAGGCATGACAAACCCTGTCAACGCACCGTCCATATGAATGGTATAAGGCAAATGAGCAGCCATTTCCTCTATCGTTTTTTTAATGGCAGGCACATCATCAATCGCACCCGTAATCGTCGTCCCAATGTTGGCAATCACCAAAATAGCACTGTGTGGATGAGAGCGTAAATGCAACAGTAATTCTTTTTTAAACTGATTGATGTCAATGGATCCATCAGGGTGGGCAGGAATAGGTTTAGTATTAAGCCTAAGTATTTCAGCTATTTTAGGAATGGAATAATGGGTATGCCCGCTGGCATAAAAAACCGTGGGTGTTAACAATTGTTGAGAAATATTTTTACTATTTTGAATGGACTCTTTCATGTCCATAATTTTCTGTAACTGATTCATGCGTGCTTGATATTCATTGGTGGGGATTTTGGTAAGCGCATTTGATAATTCTTGTTCTTCTTTAAGCTGTAATTTGATCGTATTATCGGTACGGATTAACTGGTCCAATACCTTACTAATCAAATAACGCTTGGACCACCAAAGCCCTGCGAAATTACCTTCTGTCCCCCCTGTGGTGACATAGCCTCTGGCATCGTTTTCAGCTAACCCATAAAATTTTTCTAAAATCCCAATGAGTTCGCGTTCATGTTCTTTCACTTCCATGAGTGAGGTTTCAGAATCTTTAAAAGGATCACCCACATTGTTCAACAAAATATTCGCCAAACTACCCGAACGAATACCTAATATGCGATTGTCCACAATGCCAAGATAAGTCAGCAATGAAACGGGATAGCCCAGTTTGTAGCGGGCAAGTTTATTGATGTAACGCAGAAGGGATTTAAAATCCTTGAGTCGCTCTTGTAAACTTGAATACTGATCTGGGACGTCCTTTCCCCACATGCGATCACCTACCGATTAGAATGAATAAATTCATTAAGTTGGAAAATTATAGTCTATATTTACTGTATTTCCAATCTCGATTCCTTGCCTTGAGATCCAGAACCGCTTGCATTTTTTTTCTTTGCCTTTCAGACTGTGGTGAATACTCAGGGACCCGAGTAAGAAAATGAAGATTAAATACAAAGCATTTATCATCATCGCCTTAACGGGGCTGGTATTTTTAACCCTCACTTATTTTGATGTGCTACGTCATCCTTATCTTATTTTTGCCCTTTTAACTACAGGCGCTATTTTCTGCATGGGCGGGTTACTGTACGTCCTTATTATGCGACGTATAGAAAAATTAAATCAATCGCTTACCTGTCTTATTGAAAGTAACGAATTAACCACTCAACTAGACATATCCGGCAAAGATGAGATTTCATCACTATGCAGATTAATTAATGAATTAGTCTATAAATGCAATGTATCACATGAACAATTTGAGTGGTCAGTACAGCAGTATTCCCATGAATTACAGCAAACCAAAGAATCCTTACAACAGGAAATCATTCAACAGCGTACCATCAACACTGATTTTTTGACTTCTTTGAATAAATCGACGAGATTATCTGGCCAAGATAATCTCTCTACTTTACCTAATCCTATTTATTTTAATGAAATATTGAACAAAGCCATCAACCATGCCAAACGTCGCAATAAACTACTGGCCTTGCTGCTTATTGATCTAAACCTAGCAAGCCATTCAACCCTCAATAAAGAGTTGAACGATAAAATCATTACTGAAATGGGAAAATGCTTTGCTGGGGTATTGCGTTCAGAAGATATTATTTCTAAATCCATAGGCAATGAATTTATGGTGTTGCTAAATGACATTGGCAAATCTAAATTTGCCAGTTCTGTTGCAGAGAAATTATTACAGGCTTGCGCTAAGCCAATTAAAGTGGATGCCCACTCTTTTTTGCTTAAGGCTAGTATTGGAATTTGTATCTTCCCTCATGATGGCAACTCATTAGAAGACTTATTAAAGAATGTGGACACCGCGCTTTACAAAGCAAAATGTGTAGACCAACCCGCTTATCAATTTTATACCCACGAAATGAATATAGAAGCACGGGAATACATTCGCTTGGAAACGGACTTACGGCAAGCATTAGCCCGCAATGAATTGGTACTTTACTATCAACCTAAATTACACCTTACCCAAGGTCATATTATTGGTGTAGAAGCGTTGCTTCGTTGGGAACATCCTGAATACGGGATCATTAATCCTGAAAAATTTATTTCCGTGGCGGAAGAAACCGGAATGATCATGCCTATTGGTGAATGGGCCTTACGTGAAGCGTGTCAAATGAACAAGCATTGGCAAGACCAGGGCTATGAACATTTAAGCGTGGCCTTGAATCTTTCTCCTAAACAATTTTTTCATGCTGAGCTTGCACCCCTTGTCAGTAAAATATTGACGGAAACAAAACTAGACCCCAGCTACCTGGAATTGGAAATCACGGAAAAAACTGTGATGGATAATACATTACTCACCGCCAATGTACTTAACCAACTCAAATCCTTAGGTGTGCAATTGTCTATTGATCATTTTGGTACGGGATATACCTCCATTAGTCATCTAAAACAATTTCCCATAAGCATTTTAAAAATTGATCAAACGTTTATAAAAGGGATACCCAATAATGTGGATGATGTGGCCATCATTAATGCCTTTATTGCCTTAGCGCATAATTTAGGATTAACGGTCATTGCTGAAGGCGTGGAAACCGCAGAACAAGTTCAATACTTAGCTAACCAACACTGTGATATGGTGCAGGGGTATTATTTGAGTTATCCCTTACCCGCAGATAAAGTGGTCTTGCAGTTTAAGAAATTGTTGGATGAAGTGCTCATTTAAGTATTGTAGAAAAACAATCCGATTTACGATAGAATCGCCCAACGTTTATACGATAACGAGGCTATTCTAATAATGAGATCAACCACTAATGAAGCGGCATTATTCAATTTTGAATCACTTAAAGCGCATATTGAAAAACCTAACTTAGAGCGATTTGCCTCTAGCCTATCGAAGCAAGAGCTTGCTATGCTTACTGTGGCAGTAATGAAAATTAAGCTTTCGCAGTGTGTTCAATTTGCCTCCGAGATTAGAAAAGAGTTATGCCGGGCGCCTTTTGTGGGAAACAAAGAAATCTTACGCGCTCTTTTTTTAACCACCACCACATCAGAGCAAGCACGCGCAATCTTTAATACGAAAGTAGAAGAGGATAAGCAGCTTGAAGCATTGCCCGAATCCGCTTCACACCTAAGCGCCTATCGTCGTCTTAGACATGGATTATATTTAGATAGATCGCTACCTGAATGGAAGAACTGTCCTACCTCTCAGGCGTTACTCCACAAAAGCTACTCCGGCAAGGGTGTTTCTTTCTACTTAACCAACAAAGACCTCACTCCACAAGAATGTTCTGCGCTAGAACAGGCCTATCCATTAGAAAAATTTAACCAACCGCTAGTCTTAAGGGAGGCTCACCAAGACATTCGTTTAACGTTATACGATATGCAAATGCTGATGATCAATGTAGTTGAAGCCTACCTCTCGCGCAATGTGGATGCCAGTACGGATATTCAAGAGATTTCTCTTAAACCTATGAGGGATTTTTCTGCTCCCTACTTTCGTAATTATATTGAGTATACCAATAGGGCTGCTTTTGAATGCGTAAAACTCGGCCAGCTAGAAGGTTTAAAAATATGTATAAAATTAAACGGCGATAGCGCCACTATTGTGAATCATCACACGCAATTAAGCCTCTTGTCTTATGCCATTCAATTACAAAAAAAAGATTTCGTTACCTATCTACTCAAGAACGGAGCAGAGGTCAACCAACCCGATCGTTCAGGCGATTCCCCTCTGCATTATGCCGTGGCGAGCAAGCATACCGAAATATTTGATGCAGTACTCGCAGCACGCTGTGATCTTAATGCTCAAAATGAGTATGGGTTTACTCCACTGCATGTAGCCGCCGACTTAGATCAAAGGGATTTCTGCGAAAAATTATTAAATCAAGGCGCGAGCCCCTTTCTCACTCTGTCCGGGAACGGTGACTGGACACCTCTTCACCTTGCAGCCTATAGAAATCACTCTGAAATAATTAAGATTCTTTTAGCGAAAGTTCATCATATCGATACGATGCGTGAAAAGGCAGGTAAGCTGACAACGCTAGCAGAAACAAAACGATCATTAGGACTGAGCGATTGGCCATTTGTCCCTCGCGAACCTATGTTTTTTAATATACCGTTTCTGCCTTTATACTATCTGGTTTTGCCACTAGAATGTGTTTTCCCAATAGAACGTGCTTTCCCAACTAAGGTAACCTCAACAATCCCCTTGCCTAAACCCATTATCAACGTCGACACTACACCCCCCTCTCCAGAACTTCCAGAACTACAGGAGATGCTTTTATCCCCTACAAAATATAGGGCTACTTTACTCTGTCAGAGGACACTGCAGCACTACCTCGCTAATGAATCCTATATTCCATTTTCAGTCAATTTCCCTATTATTTCAGATAAAAAAGAGCTTGCTCAGAATTATTTTCAAATCATGGCCGCGCAAAGGAAACATTATTTTGATGCAAAGAAACGATTTGCTGATGCCCTTGAAAAAATCATTTCCCTTTCTAAAGATCCTAAAAATGTTGCACACGTTTATTTTGAAATTGTTAAAATGAACCACCTCATTGACCAAGCAGGCATTTCACTTTCTTACTTTGCATTTGAGTTATATAAAAATGGTTTTTTAGAGCAGCTGATTACTCTTGAAAAGCAAATAACACCAATGCAACTTGCCATAGATTGTGAAGATGTGGAGTGCATAAAAAAAATTATTATGGATGATCCTAATCGTCAGCCACACACTATCAAAGATAATCAAAACACCCTATCTGAATTAGATTACGCCATTAGACAGGGTAAAGTAGCCATCGTCACCGCCATGGTAGAACTAGCCAAACAACGTCCTGAAGTACAGTTAGGCCCCGTGCCGCCTGATGCCGTTCTTCGTGCCCAAAAACGAAGTAACCACTTAGTCAATGACAATCCGGTTTTTAAAGGAGTGGAAATAAACTATGGCTTAGACAATGTTAGAAAAGCATCAGAACGAAATTGGATAAAATTATTAAATGATCTTACCTTACCCTCTACTGAGACCGAGGCTATTCACGGCCTGTTTACTTCCGAAGAATATGCCATCGTGAAAGTGTTAGTGGCAGAAAAAGAAGAAAATAACTCTCGTCTCTCAACTCTTATGGCTATATATAAACGAAATTTAGCGCTCCGACGTCTTGCAGAACGTAAAGGCGAAATTCCTAAATTAAAAGAAATAGAGAGAGCTAAGTTAAGTCAGGTCGACGATGAGACAGTAAAAAAAGAGATAATAGAACACCTACAAGATTATGATTTGGAAATACAGTGTATAGATGACACCAGCGAATACTTGTCTCACTTAACACTCACCCAAATCAAAGAAGCAAGCAAGAAACGTCAACACCATTTTCGTATTCCCTATGGAAGCTTACAGACACCGAATATCTTTAAACATGCCACCAATAATTACTCAAAGATTAAAGAAAACGGTCATTTAACTACCGTGAAAGAAGCCAGGGAAAAGGGCCTTCTTCCTCAAGACACAAAAGTGGCCACTCCAATAATTGATCAAGATAATATCTTCTGTAGTGCGGGTGGTCGAAAGAGTGATCTCACCGGATTCCGCGCAAATGCCACTCATGTTGTTGAAGTCAATGTGACCCAAGCCATTAAACAAAATTTGATTACTCCTACACAAGTTTATACCACCTCACATTTTCCAGCTTATGGCATTCAACGAGTAGAAACGCCTCTCATTTTTATAGGGGATGATCCCAGTAAAAAAACCATACTCCGTATTTACCATTACCGGGAAAACGATGAAAACCACAAGATGTATTGGTTTGATTATTACGAAAATGACCAACTGATAAAAAGCGATCATGAAAAACTCTCTCTAGAAGAGGAACTTTACCTAGGAGATAATGCCAAACTCAAGGCTTATCTCTTAATCAAATACCTTAGGAAAATAAAAGGGCCCTTCACTGAAGGAAGTTATTATCACTATGTTTTAAGCCATGCTAACGACATTGATGTCATTGAAAGTGCGGTTGCAACCATTTTTAATGTGTATAACATGGAAGGAAAAATTACGGCCAGCATCCCCATAGACCATCCCGCTGTCACTATCATTGAAAATGAAAGGTCAAAACAATGGGCCGCTTTGACCAATGAGGTAAGAACACAAATCCTTGCCTATGTTAGAACCAATCAACGTGCAGCACTTGCTGACCTCATAGAGACCAAGGGCCTACATTTTGCTCATCTTGAATTTGCACTTCAAGAAGCCATCACCTTGCAAAATGAAGAACTGGTTACTTGGTTTTTAAATAAAGGCACACCCGCTTACTCACCCACAGAAAAGGCTTTAAATTTAGCCTTTCAAAAATCATGTGAGAACTATAGGGAAAGTACAGATAGGACAGCGGAAGAAGAAAAAGCGTCACAAACCTTCTTACGCATAGCGCAACTATTGCTATACCACGGCAGCAGTAGTCAATACGACCCCGAACATATACGCTACGCTGCCTCTCCGGATAATTGTGGAAAATATAATAATGATAATTCTTGGCACGATAAATCACTAAACGATTCCAACATCTTGATAAACCTTTTAAACCATTTCCGCACATTTTCTTTCAACGAATTCGTATTAGCCGGCGTAACTAAGCAGTTATTTCACCTTTACAACATCACTTTCCATCGTGCTTTTTTCGATGAACATGCTTATATTGCAAATAGGTTAGGTAAAACACCTCTTCATTCTTCGCCAGAAATATTAGCACTCATAGACGAAATCACTGAAAATAAAGACACTCTTCTTGACCATTTAACACAACCTCTATCCCCAGATAATCTTAAATTTGCTTTTTCCTATGCAATGAAAATCGGGCAGCTAGAAGTCATCAAACGATTATTACCTGCTCATCAAGCCTTGCCTGTAAGCCAAACACCTTCTCCATTTTTTTTAGCTGTTAGATTTAATCAAATGGGGATATTTTCTTATTTGTTGGAAGCATTAGCAAAGAATACGATTCATGCCCAGCCGTTGTCTATACTATTCCACTTAGCCTATACCTGGGGTCAAAAAGAAGCCCTCCATTTATTAACCACTAAGGGAATCGTAGTTCCCACTAATTTTATAACCCGGCTCATTGCAGACGGACAGCAAGAGGATTTTTCTTCATTTGCGAATAATATGGATATAGGCCTAAAAATCGATGATGTGACCAAACAGACTGTTATAGCTGACATAAGCCCTATGATCATGGCGATAGACCAAAACAAATTAACACACATCACTCTTTTATTTGACGCTTATAAGCATAAATGGCTACGTGACGGAGGGCAATATTTCCCCCCCTTTTTAAGATTGCTATTGACTAGCCTACACTATGCTGCTCGTCACAAAAAAGTAGAAATTTTTAACTCTTTATTAGAGTGCTATATAAAGTTTGTTGGAGAGAACCGGCATAACCTCTTAATGGACTTATTTAACGCTCTGCGTTTAAGCACTCCCCAGGATTGTTTAATCTCATTATTGAATGCCTTTGCAACGCTTTACTCTGATGTGTTGTCTGAGTTAACCTTTGAAAAGAATCCCTTGCATGAAGTAATGAAAACAGGAAATCTTATTAAGCTTAAGCTATTGCGAGATACGCTGCCCACACTCCCCTACGATCTATCTAAAGCACCTAATATAGAGGATGCGATCCTCGATAAGGCGAATGCATTAGAAATGCTCGCTTTTTTGTTGCACGATAGTCAATCACCTCTTGATGAAACACAAAAAATAAAAATTTTGGCCGCAGCTGTCCTAAAAGGAAAACTGCACTTTGTGAAATGGATTTTGGAGAACATGCTACCTAAAAACTACGTAAACCCAGAGGGCAATAACATATTGCACCTGCTCATTGTTGCATGTAAGGAGTATAAACTAGCCCCTTCTTCTCCAACTCTTCAGATCAACGCTTGTATCGATTATATTTGTTATGTGGGTGGCGTCGATGTTAACCACCAAAATAATAAGGGCGAAACTATTTTTCTTTGCAAAGAGACAATCGATGCTTTTTCAGATCCTGAACCTAGCACATTTCTAACCCATTTCTTATCCTGTATTGCTCTGTATAAAAAAACAGATCTCAGTTTGACAAGCAAGACCCGTTGCATATTACATATGCGCTTCCTCACGCCTGAGATAATTGATAAATATCTCAAACAAGGTGGCGATCCTAATTGGCGCGACACTGATGGACTTACCCCATTAGAGCGGTGTTTAATTGCTCTCAATTTCCAGCATTATTATTTCTGTTACGAGAACAATATCGAAAAATTAAGACAACATTGTCACGAACCGCGACCTGCTCTCTTGAGTTTATCCAGCATACCTGCAAAAGTTGGATTCATCACTGCTAAGCAAGATGGGCAAGTATATTTATTGTTCTCTGGAAATAGGCCGGTCATTTTAACAGATTCCACTTTACATTTTTCACTTAAGAGAAAGATACCTTCATACGGTTTTAAAGGAACCGGCGAAAAAGGAGGTATAGAGCACATTTACGATTTTATTCACTACGACGCAAGCGATCAACTTGACCTTAAATCGACCAAAAAAATAGGTGATAAGATTAAATCTCCTGCTAAGTCAGAATTAAATTGGAAACCAGTGCCCAAAGAACTTGAGACCACCCCTGAAGGACTCTTGCAGGCAAAAGATCAATCTCCATTTCCACTCATTTCTGGGGTATTTAAAATTCTTTTAGAGTGTATCGCCTGTGACATCCCAGGAAATATCTTATCAGCAGAACAATATAATCAATTAATGTCTGCTAAAGCTAATACAATAGCCCATTTAAGGGTCCTTTATGAAAAGCTTTTTTCCTTGCAACAACTGCCGTCAGATTCGACATTAAAAAAATACATACAAGCGGCTTCTTCAGAAATGCCCTTTGCCATACGCGTTAAAGGCGAAAAAACCTACCCGTATTGGATTTTTTACTCCCCTTTAATGGTGGCTATTCAATTGGCCCAGCCAGCATTAGTCACTAAGCTATTTAAGTTGTCTAACAAGACGGAACGTGAGGAAGCCCTACAGTTTGCTATTGGCATCAATAAACCAGCCATGCTGGAATTAGTATTAAAGGCAATGGGTAAACTTACCCCTAGCCAAGTGATTAATTATTTGAAACTTGTTCCCAGGGGCCATTTTAGTACCGTGAATGTTTTTCTTAAGCTTGGCTATTTAAATCCTGCTAAATGTACTCCATCCATATTAAGTAGATTCTCCAGCTGGCTAGATAGTTTCTCTCAAGATATAAAGCCTTCTAACGATAAAGATTATGAAGATGTTATGAGATTTGCTGCTGAATTGCCACAAACAGAGATTAAACCGAATAAAAAGAAACGACCTGCAACTACGCCGCAGGGAAAAGGCGCTTCAAAGAAGAAGCAACGGGCTGAGCCACCGACTCCTTCGCCTGATTCAGAACCCATTCCGGTAATGATAGGTATTCCAATTGGTAGCCAAGTTGTGCAAACACCGTTGCCTAATACCATGCCATCTCCGCAAATAGCGAGGCCCCCTTCTAATAATTTCGGAGCCCCCTCCACTTCTACTCTTTTTCCTCCACCTCCTGCTCCTGTGAGTCAGGACCAGAATGGGAAACGTCCCCTACCTTCTACGCCTGAGGATGAAAAAAATAGTCTGCCTTCCAAGCCGATAATTAAAAAAAGAAGAAGATAGTGTTCATTTGGGTGTTCTTTTCAACATGGCATGAAACGCTTTTTCATCTAATATAGCCACACCTAATTCTTTGGCTTTGTCTAATTTAGACCCTGGGTCTTCTCCTACCACCACATAACTAGTCTTGCTGGATACACTGCCGGCCACTTTGGCGCCTAGCATTTCTAATTTTTCTTTAGCTTCATCGCGAGAAAGGTCGCTCAACGTACCAGTGATGACAAACGTTTTTCCTTGTAGGGGTAAAGAAGAACTGGTTTTTACCGCTTCCCAATGTATGCCTGCTTTAATTAATTGCTGGATAACATTACGATTATGCGGCTCATGAAAAAAATGGGCGATGTGGGTAGCAACGACAGGGCCAACATCGGGCACGGATTGCAAGGCTTCTTCGGTGGCAGCTTGAAGTGCAGGCAAGGTTTTAAAATGCTGTGCTAATTGTTTGGCCGTGGCCTCTCCTACTTCACGAATGCCTAAGGCATAAAGAAAACGCGCCAAGGTGGTTTTTTTATTTTTTTGAATTTCGACTAAAATATTTTGCGCGGATTTTTCTCCCATCCTTTCTAATTCTTGCAATTGATCTTGGGACAAATGATAAATATCGGCGACGGAAGAAAGTAATTGAGCATCCACTAATTGATCGACTAATTTATCCCCCAACCCTTCAATATCCATGGCTCGTCGAGAAGCAAAATGTTTGATATTTTCTTTACGCTGGGCAGGACAAAATAAACCCCCTGTGCAACGGGCGATGGCTTCGCCAGGAATTTTTTCAATAGTGGAATGGCAAACCGGACAATGCTTAGGAAAAACAATTTTTTTAGTTTGTTTGGGGCGACGTGCTTTGACTACGCCCACTACTTCAGGAATGACATCACCGGCACGGCGCACAATAACCGTATCGCCAATATGAATGTCTTTGCGTGTGATTTCATCTTGATTATGCAAGGTGGCATTACTGACAGTCACACCGTGCACGTATACAGGCTTCAAGCGCGCTACCGGCGTTAAGGCACCGGTACGGCCGACTTGAAATTCAACAGCTTCCAAAGTGGTATACGCTTCTTCGGCTGGAAATTTGTGGGCAATGGCAAAACGCGGTGCCCTAGTCACAAAACCTAATTCTTCTTGTTCAGCCAGACTATTTACTTTGTAAACCACGCCGTCAATTTCAAAGGCAAGGCTATCACGCTTAGTCATCATGTGCTGGTAATAAGCCAAACAACCCTCTATACCGTGGACGACTTTAATCAATGGACTGACGCGCAATCCCCACTGGCTTAAATGTGCTAACATCTCGCTGTGTTTTTTAGGCAAGTGCTTGCCTTTCACCACACCGACGCCGTAACAATATAATTCTAAAGGTCGTTTGGCAGTGATATGCGAATCCAATTGACGCAAACTGCCTGCTGCCGCATTACGTGGATTAGCAAATACTTTTTCATCTTTTTCTGCCGCTTGTTTATTCAGCGCAGCAAATCCTTTTTTGGACATAAACACTTCGCCACGCACTTCTAATACCGAAGGATAATCATGACCACGCAGATGCAGAGGAATCATTTTGATGGTTTTTACATTTTCTGTGACATCTTCCCCTACTTCGCCATCACCACGGGTCGCCGCTTGAATTAAGCGACCGTTTTCATAACGAATGCTGAGTGCCAAACCATCCATCTTAGGCTCACAACAGTACTCTATGTCTTTAGTTACACCTAAGCGTTCATGAATGCGTTGATCAAAGGCGCGAATGTCCTCCTCGGTGAACGCATTGTCCAGCGATAGCATGGGAATAGCATGGGCAACCGATGCAAATGCTTTAAGCGGAGGAGCGCCTATACGTTGGGTAGGTGAATCCGAGGTAATCAATTCGGGATATTGTTTTTCTAAAGTCTGCAGACGTTTAAACAATTGATCAAATTCGGCATCGGCAATCAAAGGATCATCTAAGACGTAATAACGGTAATTATGATTATTAATTTGTTCGCGAAGCTGCGCTATTTCTTTCTTGGCCTTTTCATCTCGACTAGATAAAGGTTGAGGCATGCGCTCATTACGCTCCTGCCAAAGCAATGGCTTTTTCAATGTCCACGCTTACCAGTCGCGACACACCAGGCTCATTCATGGTCACCCCAATTAAATGATCACCCATTTCAATGGTGATTTTATTGTGACTGATAAAGATGAATTGCGTTTTTTCTATCATGGTTTTTACTAAATGCGTAAAGCGCGCGACATTGGCATCGTCCAATGCGGCATCGACTTCATCCAGTAAACAAAAAGGCGCGGGATTTAAGTAAAAGATAGAGAAAATTAAGGCAATGGCCGTCAAGGATTTTTCACCACCGGACAACAGATAAATGGAACTGTTACGTTTTCCTGGAGGGCAAGCCATCATGGTCACGCCTGCTTCCAGTAAATTTTCACTGTTGAGTTCCAGATACGCTTTGCCACCGCCAAATATGGTGGGAAATAATTCTTGGAAACGTGCATTGACTTTATCAAAGGTCTCTTGAAAGCGGGTACGTGTTTCATAATCAATTTTAGCAATGGCTTCTTCTAAGGTATTCAGTCCCGTCTGCACGTCTTCTAATTGTGTGTCTAAGTATTGTTTGCGTTCCAGGCAAGTCGCGTATTCATCAATGGCCACTAAATTAATAGGCCCCAAGCGGTTAATGCGTTGCACGACTTGATCTAACTTAGATTGCCATTCTTCAGCAGTAATGGTCACGGGTAACTCTTTTAAGATATCTTCCAATTTAAATTCAGTTTCTTTAAGTTGTTCAAGAAGGCTGTCTGATTTTACCTTCCAACCTTGCCACTCTACTCTCAGTGTCTCTAACACATTACGGGTTTTATTCGTATCCCGCTCAATCGTTTGACGTTTATTTTCTAAATTACGAAACTCTTGCTCCAACGATTCCACCGCCACACGCGTGGTATTCAGTTCCACTTCTATGCTCACATGTTTGTCCAATGCCCGCGTCAATGATTTATTTAAGGTGTCTATGGGGGGGATAGAAGCCAATTCGCTCTGCAAAGTAATCTTACGGTCATTTAATGTATTAAGCTGAGCATGCAAATGCGTGGTATGTTGTGCGAGCGAAGCATGCTGCGACTTAGCTGTTTGTAATTGGATTTCAAGCTCATGTATACGTTCTTTTTTATTGTCCACTTCACTGCGCAAACGTTGTAATTGTTGCTTGCATTGATCTCTATCTTGCAACAGGGCATCCCGCGTATGGGAGAATTTGTCCAACGCTTCCATGGCCTGTTGCCACAGTTCGCGTGTTTTCTTTAATTCAGCCTGGGCTTCTGTCAATTGGGAAGCACATTCATTATGTTCTTTCACTATCCGTTCTGATTGAGTCTTTAATTCCGTATAGCGTTCTTGTTTCATTTTGCATTGTAAATTCACTTGCGCTGATTGGGCTTGCAGTTGGCTATACGCGTCTTGCAATTGATCGCGCTTTTGTTCCAATTGTTGGGTATTTTCTTTGTCCTTTGTCAATTTTTTTTCTAATTCAGTTTGCTGCTGTTGTAATTGATCAATACGTTCTGCCATTTTCTTTAATTCTTGTTCGCGTCTGAACACGCCGGCAGCTGGATCTTGTTCACGTAGAATTTTCAGCCAAGAACGGTTCAACCAAATACCGTCTCGAGTAATGACAGATTCGTCTGCATTTAATGACTCACACAGGGCCAGTGCGGCATCTAACGAATCCGCCACGTAAATCCCTGAAATGAAAGCATCTAAAGGTAAAGAAGATTTAATTTTCTGGGTCAAAGGCGTGGCATTCGTTTTGCTTTTTGGGGAAGCGAGTGCAGCCGTATTAGTGAATACACACATGTTACCTGCTTTAAAATCACTTAAGTGAGCAACCACTTCTTTGATGCTTTCCACAGAAATGGCCTGCAAACAAAAGCCCAATACTTTTTCTACGGCTTCTTCCCAGCCATTTTCCACTTCAATGTGTTGTGCGAGTCTGGGCTTTTTATCTAAGTGATGACGGGCAAGCCAAGGGGCGGCGGGATTATCGCGTTGGCCCAATGCAGTTTGCTGTAACGCTTCTAATGAAGCCTGTTGTCCACGCAAGCGTTGTAATTCATTTCTGAGTTGATCTAATTGGGTATGTGCGTCTTGTTGGCAACGTCGCGATTCTGCTATCTCTTTACGAAGCGTTTCTAATTCTTGGTTTTTAACCGCTACTTGGTCTGTGGATTCTGAAGAACGTTTGGCATATTCTTCAATTTCATGATCCAGCTCAGAAAAATTGACCCGTCCTTGATCTTGTTGTAATTGTTCTTTGCGTTTTTGCAAAGAAGCGATGCGTTGTTCTGAATGTTGGATATGAGTCTGTTCTACTTTAGCGGTCTGTGTGGTCTTGGCTGAGGATTGATTAAATTCGTCCCAGCGCACTTCCCATTGTTGTACGGCTTCTTCTGCTTCGTTTAATTGTTGATGTAATTCATTCCATTCCAGGTTGGTCTTTGCTAATTGCGGTTCCACTTGTTGCATCTCATGTTGTAGATCACGAGAATCATGCTCGGTTTCCGCGATTTGATCTTTTAGGTTTTGCCATTCACTCTCTGTTTGGCTGAGATCATTGCTCCATTGTTGTTGTCTCTCTTGATGATGCAAAATGTCTTGCTCAATACGGGTAATTTCATTGCTAACGGCATAATAGCGTCGCTGTACTTCATGAAATCCATCATTGGCCACCCGTTGTTCATGGCGTAATTGTTCTATCTCTCTGTCCGTGCCACTTAATTCGGTGTGACGGGCTTCTAAAGCCGTTTCTTCACGCTGTATGCGCAAGGTGTAATCCACCATGCGGCTATCTAATTGTCGCCATTGAATACAATATAATTCCGCCCTTAACGTCCGCTCTTGTTGTTTAAATGTTTTAAATTTTTCTGCAAGCGTGGCTTGGTGTTTAAGGTGATTCAATTGTTTCTCTAATTCGGCCCTGACGTCGTTTATTCGGGCTATGTTTTCTTTGGTGTGCTGAATGCGGAGCTCGGTTTCATGACGGCGTTCTTTGTATTTTGAAATCCCCGCCGCTTCTTCCAAATAGGTACGTAATTCATCGGGCTTGGCCTCAATGATACGGCTAATCATATTTTGACCGATGATTGAATAACTACGCGGCCCTAAGCCTGTGCCCAGAAAAATATCGACCACGTCCCGTTTTCGGCAACGCACCCCATTCAAGTAATAACTGGAATCCGATTCTCGGTTAATGACCCGCTTAATGGCAATCTCAGCAAATTTAGCGTATTCGCCACCTATGCTGCCATCAGCATTATCAAAAATGAGTTCTACTGAGGCTTGCCCTACTGGCTTTCTTGCCGTGGACCCGTTAAAAATCACGTCCGTCAGCGCTTCGCCTCTGAGGTATTTAGGGGAGCTCTCGCCCATGACCCAAGTCACGGCATCAATAATGTTAGACTTGCCGCACCCGTTAGGGCCTACAACGGCGACTAATTTGCTAGGAAGCGAGATGGTGGTCGGGTCTACAAATGACTTAAATCCGGCGATTTTTATCTTAGAAAGCTGCATAGGTCCCATCCTTAAATGATGGCGGTATTATGCCAGTTTTAATGATGGTTTTGCCATGGAATTATGAGCTCTTTCCCTCTTCCCCCAAATCCATTAAGCTCTACACATGTCTAAAACGGATTATCAAATAAATCGCAGGCTGCCCGTCTTCTTGGCTGCTTTTGGCATCCTGGTCTCTCTTTTCTTGTGGTATTTCTTTTGGCAAGACTTACCGGGGTTTCTGGACTTACTCGTTAAACTGAAAATAGTCCTGCCGTGGTTAGCACTCTTGGTCGGCGTCGGTATTTCTATTTTAATTGCTGTGATAGTTCGTATGGCGCAATTGACTAAACTGCGGTCGCAAACCTTAAAGAAAATGAACGAAGATTTAAAAAATGAAATTAGCGAACGTATCCAAGCCGAAGAAATGAAGCAAAAATTAGAGGTGGCCTTATTACAAGGTCAAAAATTACAAGCCATGGGCACTTTGGCCGGTGGTATTGCCCATGATTTCAATAATTTGCTTTATGCGATTATTGGCTATGTGCAAATGGCCAGAGAAGACGTGCCTAAAGAAGAATTAATCTATAAAAACCTGGGTAAAGTATTAGAGGCCTCACATAGAGGCCAAGAATTAGTGGCCCGTATTTTAGCGTTTAGCCGCCCACAACATCACGCCTTTGAGACCATTGAACTCAGTACTACTCTGGAAATGGTCTTGGCTCTGCTAAGGCCCACCATCCCAGCCAGTGTGAGTATTGTGGTTGAAAGCATGGTCAAGGCTTATGTGCTAGGTAATCAAACCCAAATCCATCAAGTATTAGTGAACCTCATTAACAATGCCGTCGACGCCATGGACGGGGAAGGAAATATTGGTATCCGTATGGCCCATGTCAAGACCGGTGATGCTTTGTTAAAGCGATTTCCTAAGGCTTTAGTGCAAGACTATTGTAAAATTGAGATTTCAGACACGGGCCATGGCATGAACCAACCCACTGCAGAAAGAATATTTGAACCCTTCTTTACCACTAAGGAAGTTGGAAAAGGCACAGGGCTAGGCTTGTCTATTGTGCACTCTATCATTAAGGAACATCAGGGCGAGATCACGGTGACTAGCCAATTAGGACAAGGAACAACGTTTATGATATTACTACCAGAGCAAGTAGCGGTTACATAGGAGAAAACCATGGCAAAAATTTTACTTGTTGAAGATGATGAGTTAGTCAGGGACATGCTCACTCAAGTATTACAACGTGCCTCACATCAAGTGATTCCTGCCGCCAATGGAGAAGAAGCCACTACTTATTTGCAAAAAGAAGCACCGGACATTATGGTGACTGACATTATCATGCCTAAAAAAAGCGGCATCACCCTCATCTCAGAAGTAAAAAACCGTCATCCTAATTTAGAAATTATTGCTATTTCCGGTGGTGGGCGTCTCGATCCTACCGGTTACTTAGACCTTTCCGAATCCTTAGGGGCATCCGTTTCTTTTGAAAAACCCATTGATAATAGTGCGTTGTTGATGGCCATTGATTTATTGCTGCATGGGAAAACGGTAAAAGCGCCTAATTAAAAACACGTCATCCCCGCGAAAGCGGGGACCCATTGTCCATCCAATACCGTCTATGAATCACTCTATACAAACTCCCCTTCACCAACGGTTTACCCTGTTCTATTTGAAACTGAATAGTACCGCCTTCCGCTGTATTAAATGACTGAGCGTGAATTTCTGTGTAGCGTGCGGCCACACTAGGATGGGGAAAATGATAACGGTTGCGGTAACCCGTGGCATATAAAACCATTTGCGGGTGTACGGCTTGTATGAAAGCCGGCATGCCAGAACTTTTGCTGCCGTGATGCGGGGCTGTCAGGAGCGTGGCGTGTAGGGAAAATGGACTCTTCAATAAGATTTTTTCAGCGGGTTTTTCTATGTCTCCAGTCAATAAAATAGATTGCTCTCCATTGTCTATGCGCAATACACAAGAACTATCATTGCCTAAGTGCAACTGGTCTTGCGTGGGATGAAGAAAAGTAAATTGCACGCCGTCCCATTGCCAGGATTGCTGGGCTAAGCACAATGTGGTGTGAGGGAAAGGGAGTTTTTCGGGCACGCTGGTTTTAATGGCAATCACTTGCATGGCTTGGAGTATAGCGTTAGCGCCGCCTATATGATCATTGTCACCGTGACTCACCACCAGCATATCTATCTGTTTGATACGTCTACTACGTAAATACGGCAATACTATACTTTCTCCCATATTCATTTGCGTGGAATAGCTAGGGCCTGTGTCATAAATCAAAGTATGATGACGAGTTTCCACTACCACAGATAATCCTTGTCCCACATCCAGCAGAGTCAAGTTGACATTTTGCGGCGGTAATTTAGCCGGTTCATAAAGGGCCAAGGGAAAAAGAAACAATAATCCTAACCAACGTCCTGGCAATCCGTTAGGCAGTAATAAAACCACGACACCTATTGCCGTTATTAAAAAAAGCAAGGAATGAGGAAGTGCCAATGACCATGACGCATAAGGTAGACTAGACAATTGACTCAATACCACCCATAAGCCGGCCAAGCTTTTATCGGCCAGGATTAATAAGTACTCTGCG
>Ga0207084_1001_pt1 | contig 52934 bp, 51 predicted proteins | sample Alteio_BWMinHeat_55_FD_153543 | JGI IMG/M metagenome (GOLD analysis project Ga0207084, IMG submission 153543) | Enriched cells from forest soil in Barre Woods Harvard Forest LTER site, Petersham, Massachusetts, United States -... | ecosystem: Environmental > Terrestrial > Soil > Temperate forest >...
TAATACGAATTCATCTCCTCCTAAACGCACGACTAAATCCGTGGTACGCACCGCATTATGCAAACGGTCGGCAATGATTCGTAATAAAGAATCACCCGCATCATGGCCTAACGTATCATTAATATTTTTAAATCGATCTAAATCTAAAAAGAGTAAGGCAAATGCTTGAGCATGACGCCGTGAAGACCCCACACTTTGTTGAATAAATTGCATCAATTTATTGCGATTTCCAAGACGCGTCAGCGGATCATGGTAAGCCATATGCCTTAAACTTTCCTCGGCATTTTTTTGAGGAGTAATATTTTGTACCTGCACAATGAAATAGCAAGGCTCATCCCTCTCATTGCGAATAATAGATAGAGTAGCTAATACCCATATCTTTTCCCCATTTTTTTGCAGGCATTGTTGTTGCACCTGGTAACTCTTTTTTTTATGATCAATTAATTCATGAATGCGTTCTGGAAGCGTATTGATCTCATTAACAAACACCAGATGATAAAAATTAATAGCAGATATTTCAGCTTCACTATACCCAAACAGATCACAAAACGATTGATTACATTTGATCAGGTGCCCGTCCATGTCCAGTAAAGCAATACCTGTTGTAGTAAATTCAAAAACAGTCTTAAAGCGATTTTCCAAATCCTGTAAATCAAAGAGTGTCCCACTATTTTTTTTAAGATACGACGGTTGTGCTCCGCGCTGTTGAAAAAGAAGGAATAAAAAACTCAAGGCAACGGCACTTGCCAGCAAAGAAATTCCCAGTGCAAGAGGCGGGTGAAAAAACATAATTATTCCGCCTGCTATAAATAGCAAAAATAAGCCCATCAATATACTGAGTAAGGTCCTTGGCATAGCTTACCCCTCTGCTTTTACTAATTATTGTTTTACTATACTCTAGTTCAGGCGAGTTAGTTCTTTACGTTTTGCCAAGCATTACTAGCAACGAATTGTTAAATAGAGTGTTTCCCTAAAAACGATAAACGGAGTTCCTATGCAAAGAAAATTTTATTTATTTACCATTATTTCTTCTATTCTCCTGGTTTTTTTCATCTTTTCATCAACCCTCTTCGCTAAGACCATTACTCTTTATGATCAACCTAAGGATGATGGAAAAGTAATAGGCACTCTGGATTTATCTGCGGGCATCATTCCCATTTTTACTCCTAAGGAAGGAGTTTGGATGAAAGTAGGCGATCCACGTAATGGTCAAGTCGGATGGATAAAATCTTCTGATATAGGCAAAGACGCGGGCACTATCACCTTTACCCAACGCATTATTGATGAAGGTAAAGGACCGCATACTTACCAAGTGATTGAATATGGAAAACCACAGAATCTAACTTCAGAACAAGTACAAAACTTAGTGCAGAAAATGCAAACCCAACAACAAGACGTGCAACAAGCCACGCAAAAAGCGGTACAAACTATGATTAATGACATGCAAACGATTTATCAAAATGCGACTAAAGGCATGGGTCCTTCCCCCGTCATTATGCCTATAGTCATTATCCCGCAACAAAAACCGACATCCGCTCCCACTGCACCTGTAGCTACACCCGCACCCGCACCCGCAAAAACACAATGAGTGTTTTGAAAGATACCCTATTCCTGCAGAATTCTGCAGGAATAGGAGACGATGAGGCATACTTATTTATTTTCTAACTGCTGAATCACGGTTGCGAGAAAACGCGTCGCTTCCCCGCCCGTTACTGCTCTATGATCAAAAGTAAGTGATAAGGGCATCAAGCGTCCTACGACGAATTGTCCGTTTCTTGCGATAGCCGCATCGCGACTGCGCCCACAGCCTAGAATCGCAACAGCCGGTGGCACAATGATAGGCGTCGCATATCGGCCGGTTATCATTCCAAAATTAGATAGCGTGATGGTTGCTCCTTGCATATCTTGAGGAGACACCGAACGTGATTTGACTGCTTTTTTATAAGCATCAATGCGTTCACGCAAAGCTTGTGCACTTTGTGTTTCAGCTTGTTTAATCACAGGCACAAATAATCCTTCCGCCGTATCCACGGCAAGCCCAATGTGCACTTCTTTAAATAATTTTCGTTCTATGGTTTTCCCATCAAACCAGGCATTCAAGGCAGGCTCTGCTTTCACTCCTGCAATAATAGCCATCAGCAATCTCACGGTGATATCTGTGGAAAGTGGTAAAGCAGAAATGTCTGCCTCTTCAAAAATAGAGACAGGCACCACTTCACGATGTGACTGGGCCATGGTAAGCGCCATCACTCGTCGCACACCGTGCAAACTTTCCGTTTCTCCACTCAGTGAAGTGGAAATAGATGGTGAAGAAGACGAAGCCAAACAATTTTTTACATCTTCGGGAGTGATCAATCCCTGCGGGCCCGTAGCCACCACCTTAGTTAAATCCACATTCAATTGTTTTGCTAATACTCTAGCGACTGGCAGCGCTTTGATGGCAGGAGATTTAGTTTTGGCACTACCAATAATCACTTCGCTTTCATCCCATTTACTTTCACTGGTTTCCAGTTTACCTACCACACTGCCTTGATCACTTGTCGCTTCATCCGTTTCAAAACTAATTAAAGGGGCGTCGGTTTTTATAATGTCATTGACCTTGCCATGCAAAGCAGTAATTTTTCCCGCATAGGGAGAGGGCACATCCAATACCGCTTTTGCAGTTTCCATAGAGACCAAGGGTTGATCAACGGTAACCACATCGCCGACCTTAACATACCATTCACGAATTTCCGCTTCGGCTAACCCTTCTCCTAAATCAGGTAAATGAAAAATTTTCATGCATACTCCATAAGGCTATGTACAGCGTCAGTAATTCGTTTTTCGTTGGGTAAATAATATTTTTCTAAGCGTGCATAAGGCACTATGGTGTCCCAGCCTGTGACGCGTTCTGGTGGTGCTTTTAGGGAAAACAACGCTTTTTCTGCCAGTTGTGCCATAATTTCAGCCCCTACCCCATTGGTCAATGCCGCTTCATGCACAACCACACAGCGGCCCGTTTTTTCAACTGAGGCTAATATCGTTTCCATATCTAAGGGCTTGATGGTGGCCACGTCAATAACTTCGGCATGAATACCCTCTTGCTGCAAGGTATTCGCCGCAGCTATGGTTTCTTTGACCATAGCTCCCCAAGTCACTAAGGTGACATCCTCACCTACTCGTAAGGTAAAACAAACATCTAATGGCAAGGCTTTGCCATCATTGTTGACTTCTTGTTTAGCAAAACGATAAAGACGTGAGGGCTCTAAAAAAATGACGGGATCAGGATCGCGAATAGACGCCAATAATAATCCGTAAGCACGAGCAGGAGAAGACGGGATCACAACTCGCAATCCTGGAGTATGCGCAAAATAAGCTTCGGTACTTTCCGAATGATGTTCAGGAGCATGAATACCCGCGCCAAATGGCGTACGAAACACCACAGGACAAGTCAGCCGTCCCCGTGTACGGTTACGCATACGTGCTGCATGATTAATAATTTGATCCAAGGCCGGATAAATAAAACCCATGAACTGAAATTCCGCGACAGGTTTTAACCCCTGTGCGGCCATGCCAATGGCCATTCCAGCAATCATGGATTCCGCTAATGGGGTATCCAACACACGCTCAGGCCCAAATTTATCTAATAATCCTACCGTGGCCCTGAACACGCCGCCGTCCTTACCTACATCTTCTCCTATCACTACCACTTGAGAATCCGCTTGCATCTCATAGCTAAGGGCAAGATTAATTGCTTCTACTAGTGTGATCTCAGCCATGGACAACGTCCTCCAAATTCTTTAACTCTTCACGCTGTTTTTCATAGGCTTTGGGTAATTGAGCGTATAAATAATCAAACATGGATTCGACGGGTTGAGCAGCGGTAGCTAGATATTCTTTCACAGCCACATCCATTTCTGCTGCACATTCTGCTAATAACGTTTCTTCTTGCTTTTCTGTCCATGCGCCTAATTTTTCTAAATAGCGACGTAAACGCATCACGGGTTCTTTTTTCCATTCTTGTTCACGTTTTTCTTTAGGTTCATAACGGCTAGCATCGTCTGCGGTGGTATGATCACTTTGTCTGTAGCACACCAATTCCAGCATACTAGGTTGATTATTTTCGCGGGCTGCTTTTAATGCTTCTGCGGTGCGATGTTGCACGGCAATCACATCATTGCCATCCACTTGCTCACCCGGAATACCCGCTGCAATCGCTTTTTGCGCGAGTGTATGCGCCGCCGTTTGCACTTGCCTGGGCACTGAAATAGCCCATTGATTATTGCACACAGCAAATACCACGGGCAGTTTCCACACGCCTGCGACATTTAACGCTTCATAGAAATCACCCTGCGAAGTCGCGCCATCTCCACAAGACGCTAATACCGCGCGTTTTTGCTTATGATATTTAATCGCATAAGCCGCGCCCGCCGCATGCAAAGGTTGACTACCTACTGGCACACTAAAAGGAAAATCTTGGCTGTCTTTGGTAAAACAATTGCCGCGCTCATCGCCACCCCAATACAACAAAATTTGCGACAATTTGACTCCACGCTGAATCAGAGTCCCCATGTCCCTATAATAAGGAACAAAAATATCCTCTTTTGCTAAGGCATTGCCTATGCCCACGAAAGAGGCTTCCTGACCGCGCGTGGACGGATAAGTACCTAATTTCCCCGTGCGTTGCAAGGCTATGGCCTTGGTATCTATCATGCGTACTAAAACCATCAAGCGATACAGATGCAGCAAAGCAGCCGTGTCTTCAGCCAGCGGAGGAATTTCATCGGCAAGCTCACTATTTTCATTCAAATATTGGTAGAAAGGGATTTCAAAGCGGTCAACAATTTTCACCAGGCTAGCTCCATTTCGTTATAATAGTTACCTATATCCTAAGTTTAAGTGCTAATGCGGGAACAAGATTAGCCATCAGAGAAATGAGAGTCAAGCTAGGGAGAGCAAAATCATGGCAAATCGTATCGCACTGGTCACGGGTGGCATGGGTGGGATAGGACAAGCCATCTGCCAGGAGTTGCATCAACAACAGTTTAGAGTCATTGCGGCTTACAGCCGTCAACACGCCGCAGCGCAAGCTTGGCAGGCTGAGCAACGTCGTTTAGGGTTTGAATTTGATATCGCTTATGCCGATGTGACAGATTTTCAGTCTTGTGAAAACATGATTAAAAAAATGAGCAACGATATAGGCCCCATTGATGTGTTAATAAATAATGCCGGTATTACTCGCGACCACGCCTGTTGCCACATGTCTCAAGCCGAATGGGATAGCGTCATCAGCACCGATTTAAGCAGTTTGTTTTACGTCACCCGTCCTCTTCTGGAAGAAATGAAACAAAGAAATTACGGCAGAATTATTAATATTTCTTCGATTAATGGGCAAAAAGGCCAATTCGGCCAGGTCAATTATTCGGCGGCGAAAGCGGGCATGCACGGTTTCACTAAAGCCTTAGCGCGTGAAGTGGCTAAGTTCCATATTACGGTCAATACCGTTTCTCCCGGTTATGTGGCCACCGAAATGGTGATGTCTATCCCTGAAGACATCAAACAAAAAATTCTCGCGGAAATTCCCTTGGGGCGGTTTGCACAACCCGAAGAAGTCGCGCATGTGGTGGCTTTTTTAGCCGACGAAAAAAGTGCTTATATCACGGGTGCCAATATTGCTATTAACGGCGGTCACTATATGCTTTAAATATGAGTAAACACATGAGCCCTTCTCGTATCATTAAAAAATATCCCAATCGCAGGTTATACGATACCTCTAAAGGAACTTACATCACCTTAGACGATATCAAACAATTAGTGTTAGATCATACCGACTTCAAAGTGATTGATGCACGCAGCAAAAAAGATTTGACGCAAACCACTCTCTTACAAATCATCACCGAACAAGAAACCAGTACTACCCCGCTATTTACCAATGCCATTTTGCAAGATTTTATTCGGTTTTATCACGAGAAATCGCAAACGCTTTTCAGTCAATACTTGGAACAAGCTATGCAGTTGTTTATTCAGCAAAAAGAATTTTATCAACAACAATGGCAGTCTTATCAGGATTTAACTAAAAGAAAAGATAAATAAATCAATAGATTAACTTTATTTTTAGGCCGTGCTTATTTGACAAATGCCCTTCCCCGACCTACCATTATTAGTATAAATGTTGCGCTGCAACAATTTCCCATAAAATCGTTATCTGGAGGTCTATTATGATTACCGACGGATTTGAACAATGGTTAAAACTAAATAAAAATCTAAACACACCTATTACGGAGTGGGGCAAAGCAAGTAGCGAGCTGTATCGTCATCTCTCAGAAGAAAACATTGAAATCTTAAATGAAACGCTTTCCCGTGTCGCAGAGCAAATGAAAAGGCTGAGTAATGTGAGAAGTCCTGAAGACCTTTTGAATTTACAAAAAGAATGTATTAGTGAAGATGTTCACGCCATGATTAAACACTGGCAAAAGATAAGTCATTTACAACAGGAAGGCGTGGAAGAATGTATAAAAAGCGTTAGCGGTACTTTGCATGAATCTACTAAAGGGGTAGTAGAACGTAGTCGAGAAAAAGATAAAGAAAGAGTTTAAAGGGACAATGCATGACTATGCAAACGGAAGAAAAAAAATATTCTGAAATCATTGATAGTTCTTTACAAGCCGCTACGGGACGCATCACAGGCGGTATTTCCCCAGCGGCTTTCTTACTTGCTTTTTTTGATTGGTTTTTCCATTTAACTATTCATCCTGCTAAACAACTTGAGCTCATCGATTTATACCAAGAAAATTTGAGCTATTTAATTAAACAATACCTAGGCCATATAGGTGGTGACGCCAGTGGTGAATTTTGTGTCTTGAAATCTCCCCAAGATAAACGCTTTGTAGGCCAGCGTTGGCAGAACTTTCCTTATAGTTTATGGTACGAAACTTTTTTGATGATGCAGAATTGGTGGCATACAGCGGCCACGGATGTGAAAGGAGTAAGCCGTCATCATCAAGATGTGGTTGATTTCAGTTTGCGTCAATTTCTCGATATGATTTCTCCTTCTAACTCCATCCTGACCAATCCTGAAGTTCAAGAAAAGACCGTGGAAGAAAAAGGACAGAATTTTGTTAAGGGACTTGAGAACGTGATGGACGATATGCGTCGTTATCAATTAAACGAGCCTCCTCCGGGTGCGGAAAATTTTGTTATTGGTAAAAACGTAGCAGTGACTCCGGGCAGGGTTATTTTCCGTAACCGTCTGATTGAATTGATTCAATACTCGCCTATGACAGATCAAGTGTATGCAGAACCCGTATTGATCACACCGGCTTGGATTATGAAATATTACATACTCGATCTGGTCCCTAAGCATTCGCTAGTAAAATACTTAGTTAAAAAAGGCCATACCGTATTTATTATTTCTTGGAAAAATCCCAAGAAAAAAGACCGTGATCTCACTATGCAAGATTATCTGGATCTAGGCATTATGTCTGCATTAGATGTGATTTCTGCAGTTGTTCCCAAACAAAAAATTCATTTGGTGGGATATTGCCTGGGAGGCACCTTAACAGCCATAGCTGCTGCGGCTATGGCCCGTGATAATGATCAACGTCTGGCGAGCATGACCATGCTTGCTGCACAAACGGATTTTACCGAACCCGGTGAATTGGGTTTATTTATTGATGAGAGTCAAATTTCCTTTCTTGAAAATATTATGCAGAAAAAAGGTTATTTAGACACGCATCAAATGGCGGGCGCGTTTCAATTATTACGTTCTAATGATTTAATTTGGTCGCGCATGATACATGATTATTTGTTAGGTGCGCGCAAACCTTTAAATGATCTCATGGCATGGAATGCAGATGCGACACGCCTGCCTTATAAAATGCATTCAGAATATTTACGGAATTTATTTTTGAATAATGCTTTGGCAGAAGGAAAATATATAGTCAAGGACAAACCTATTGCACTAACTGACATTACCATTCCTATTTTCGTCGTGGCGACTGAACGCGATCACGTTTCACCTTGGCATTCGGTATTTAAAATTAATTTATTAACCACAGGCGATGTCACTTTCACTTTAACGAGTGGCGGACATAACGTCGGTATCGTGAGCATGCCCGTTAAAAAAACCAAGCGTTATTATCGAACATCTACACTCAAAGAATCTGATCGTTATGTAGACGCTGATAGCTGGTTTCAATCGACTAAACCTTCAAACGGTTCATGGTGGCCAGCATTTGAAAAATGGCTGGCGCGTCATTCCACTGAAAAAATAGCACCACCGGCTATGGGTTGTGAAAAAAAAGGGTTTGCTCCCTTGGAAGAAGCACCTGGTAGCTATGTTTTGCAAAAATAAATAAAAAAATTAGAATTCCCGCTTTTGACAATCCCCTTTGTCCAAGGTATGCTTTGCCAGGCAAATAATTAAAAAACAAAAACTCATACACTGCCGTTTGAACAATGTTATCTGTGATCCTTGCCCAAACTGAGATCTAATTCCTAAGGCTTTTAAATTTCACAAAATGAGGTTACGTATGGAAGGAAGAAAAAGAACACGTCGCACCACTTATAGAAATCGGAATGAAACGAGTTCTACAGAAAATTTACTTAATGCCTTTGTTGAATTAGAGAAGGTTTCAAGAAATAAGTTAGATTTGAAAGGACGCAACACTCTCTATAATCAAATCTGCCTGGGTCTTATGATTCTTAAAGGAAAAAGCACGTATGAAAATGAAGGAAAAAAATTCTATGCTCATTTGGAGCAACTATTCCATTTAGATAAAATTATCCATGCACTCGCCCATTTATATTTAGGCGAATGCAATAAAAATGGTATAGGAGTAGAACAAAATCTTGATCAAGCTGCTGAACATTATTCTCAAGCCGCTTCTTTAGCCTTTCCTTCTTTTGCTCAAAAACCTTTTTTATTACGTTGTAAAACTTTTTTCGATTCTCCGCCTCCTAGCGAAATAACTTCTACTGGGAAAATGGCTCTCCTTAAACTGAAAGATCTCGCAAACGTGGAAAAAAACGAAAAGGCCCTATCTTCTCTTGCTGAGTTTTGCAAAGCAGGGATTATCAAACCACGTGAAGATACTGCCGAATTTCTTGCCGCTTATTTGTCATCGAAGGAAAAAGGAACGGAAATGCAAGACATTGTCAGAGACCAGGATACGCCTAGTTATCTCAATCATACGAATTAACGATTATTCGTGTGCCCCGGAAATGATTGTAAGCATTGGGCGCTTCGACAAAATCATAACGTAGCCATTCGGCATCATTAACATAAAGACGTACACAACCGTGGCTAGCATTGTAACCGGGCAAGCCATTCGGTTCGCCGTGCAAAGCCTGGCCATTATTAAAATACATGCAATACGGCATGGGAGCGCCGCCGTCTGGTAAAGGGAATTTATGCGAAATACATTCGCTGCTTCCCAAGGAAAACACGCGAAAATCTCCTGGGTTCGTTTGGCAAGGTTCGTCCATATCCCGACACCAATCTGAGCCTGCTGAGATAGGTCCCCAGCGGACTAAGGTGCCGTCGGGATCATACGCTCCCCACGCATAGTAAAGGGGATCTATAAGAACAACTTTTTCTCCGGGAGCAGGTTGGGTATGAAGTGGAAAAGGAGAAAAATCCATGACATTGGCATCAGATAGATTATCAGGCACAGCAATGGTTAAACCGGGATAAAGCTGAGTATTCATACGATTCACTCGCATGACAATATTACGATCATGAGCATCAGGAAAAAGAGAGCCCCAGGACTGTCCGCTTCGCACTCGCTTACAATGAAATCCTTCCGAATGACAGAGTTTCTGACCATAAAAACGGGCAAATACATCAGAACTTATTAATAAGCCCATCATCACAATAAAAAAAATGCCTAGGCTGGTAACTCGCATGTACAATGCCTCTTGTAGTATGGAAGTTCTATTCCCCATTCCACTGCAAGATGCAAATTTTAGCAATAGAATTTTTAAAACGAAGATGTGCTAGGTAATTAAAAATAATGTAGATGTCAAAAATTGAATATAGTTCATCTCCAGTTGGTAAATCGGTTAAAGCCAAGATCTGAATAATGCGCTTAACAAAGATATGCTTGAGTATATTTAGAGCATTGATTAAGATGGGCAATTTGGATTTTGCAGCATCTATCCCAATTCAGAGCATAAAAATGGCCAAAGTCGAGTTAACTGGATATTAAATAATTTAAAGGGAATGTTATGAAAAACTACATTATCGTTATCGCAGGGAGCTTACTCACCTCGTGTGCTTTTGCTAATCCATTCGCTGGAGCCTATGTTACTGGTGCTTTAGGTGGTATCTCTACAGATTTCCACATTAAAGGAAATGCTAACATAACTGTGCCTGGTGAGGGGAATATCCTCAATGTACCTAATAATTCTAATGTTTATGCTAATAATATATTAGGCACTATTGGTCTAGGTTATGCCTATGGTTGTAGGGACTTTATTCTCGGTATTCAAGGCGACGTGAATTTTTTTAATACGAACAGAACCCAAACAGGTACTTTTTCAGAAATCGGTGGATTAATTTCTCTGAATTCCAATCTCAAGGCTCAATTAAAAAATAGTTTGGACATCTTATTTAGACCGGGATGGTTAATGGATCCCTCGACTTTGCTATATGGCTTAATTGGCGCAAGCTTTGGCAATTTCCAAGTTTCGCAATCAGCCAGCTTTCAGGAAAACACTGGAGGATTGCTCATTAATAGCAATACAGGATCAAGCGAATCTGCATGGCGAACAGGGTTTACTGTAGGGTTAGGTGTACAACAGTACATTTGGAAAAATATAAGTGCTGCTTTGGAGTATTCCTATACGGATTACGGAAGTCTTTCTCTTACTAACGGTTCGTCAGCTCCTATATTAGTAGTGGGCGAAACGATTGGTACTTTGAATGGTAAAGTAAATCAAGCTAAAGCATTTACAAATTCTGTATCATTAAGGTTGTTTTATACCTTTTTTTAAAGTTACTCCCGGAGAAACAATGACCATTATTGCTTTTTCCGCTGGCTTGGCTGTCTTTGCTTTTTTAGCTGGTTTGTTAGGTGCTTTAACAGGATTAGGTGGCGGAGTAGTCATCATTCCCGTGTTGGTGTTGTTATTTCATGTCGATATCCATTATGCCATGGGCGCTTCACTCATCTCAGTGATGGCGACTTCAACGGGAACCACTGCCGCTTATTTGCGCGAGGGATACACGAATTTACGTATAGGAATGTTTTTAGAAACGGGCGCCGTGATAGGTGCTTTTGTAGGTGCTTTGTTAATTGCGTTTGTCTCTCAGACTTTTCTCACACTGATATTTAGCTTAGTGTTACTTTCTTCTGCTTACCTGACTGTGAAACGCAAAGAAGAACATGAACAATATCATCAATCGCACCCTTGGGCCATGGCATTAAAATTAGATGGAACGTATCCCGTCAAAAAGCAAATGCACTCTTATCATGTGCAACATGTTCCTCTTGCTCTCTTTATTATGACTATGGCCGGGCTGATTTCGGGATTGTTAGGCATTGGTTCCGGTACATTAAAAGTGTTAGCCATGGACCAAGCCTTGCGACTTCCTTACAAAGTGGCGACCACAACGAGTAATTTTATGATTGGGATTACAGCTGCGGTGAGTGCGGGCATTTATTTTTCTAAAGGTTATATTGATCCTACCATTGCTTTCCCTACTATGCTTGGTGTGCTAGTTGGCGCGTTTACTGGAGCAAAGCTTTTAACGCATTTACGTACCCGATTATTGCGCATCATTTTTAGCATGGTACTGTGTTTTATTGCCTTGGAAATGCTTTATAAAGTCTTATCAGGAGAGCTTTAAATGATTGCGATTAAAAAAATGGAAAACGCCATCAGTTGGATTCTCCTTTTAGGTATTTTTTGTTCCGCTAGCATGGTCTTAGTCGGAGGTATCTTATATTTAATGCAATACGGTGGTGAAAATGCTCGGACCATTTTATCGCCCTCTGCGGCCCTGCCCACTCATCTTCAAGATATTTGGGTTTCTGCTTTATCCGGTTCTCCGTCAGGCATTATTGAACTAGGTATTGTGCTATTGGTATTTACTCAAATCATGCGTGTGGGTTTACTCGCTTGGTTTTATGCCTGGATAAAAGATTTTTGGTTTACGGGCATTAGTTTATTTATTTTATTGGCCTTGATTTATAGTTTTCTCTATCGTTAATAACCCTTACAATGCGCATCAAAATGGCCGACGTATTCACTGACTCTATGCACGCTGGTCTCTATTTCTCCCTTTTCATGAAGGTAAATGCGTCTGTAGCCAGGAGGAAGTTTTTCTAAGGCAAAATGATCGTTATTACGCTCGAATTGAAAACAGGTTGCAGGAGCGGAATAACACTTTACGCCTTTGACGATTTGCGTAAACTCTTGGTGAACGTGGCCAAACAACACTGTGTTGACTTGAGGATAAGCAGCGATGACTTCCCAAAATTTTTTGGCATTTTTCAATCCTATTTTATCTAACCAAGCTGAACCGACGGGAAGGGGTTGATGATGAAAGGCAATCATGGCTTGATGATGGGGATGAGCACGTAAACAATGTTCGAGATAACTTAATTCAGAGGATTCAAGATAACCTTCTACTGCACCGCTTAGTTGTGAATTTAATAAAATAATCTGCCACTGTTTTAATACAATACGTCTGCGGTCAGAGATGGGTTCATAAGGATAAACACGCTTCATGGTTTTTGCATTGTCATGATTGCCTGGCACGCAATAAACGGGTACTGAAAAAGGTTTAAGCGCATCAGCAACACGTTTATAGGCTTGCGAAGAACCATCTTGTGCTAAATCACCTGTCAGTAAAATTAAATCCATTTTTCCATTTTCTTGTTGCAATAAATTGAGGACGGCTTGGAAACTGTCTTCCGTATTTACACCTAATAATGCTTTGGTTTTATCGGCGTACAAATGCGTATCACTAATTTGAATGATTTTAAATGGTGTTCCGTTCATCAATATTTCCAATTGAGGAATTACTAGGAGTAGTCACTATACCAATCACCTAATAAGATGCGAAGCGGTATTCAAGATCTAACGGCTATTTTCATCAGACAGGCAATACTAATGACGATAGCAATCAGACTAGCAAGCGACACTAGACTACCATTAAAAAATAAACTGGACATTCCACTCCCTAAAGCAGCAAAACTGGTCATAAAAACTGCGAAAATAGAGACGCGTACACCCATAGGTTCAGTACTCGTTTCAATAATGAGACGGTTCAAAGGTGAAAAGCATAACGCTGAACCAAAGGAATAAAGCATCAAAGCAGCAAGGAAGGGGAACAAGCTGGTTGGAAAACAAAGTGCTAATCCCAGCCCAAGTAACCCTCCTATCAAAGCGATACTCAGGCCTAGATGAACCACTAAATGGATATCAAACCAATTCAATACATATTTCACCACTCGATTTCCCAAAATATAAGCGATAAAAACCGCTGCTTGAATGAAACCAAATGCGAGAGGACTATAATGAAAATCTTCTATAACAAGTAAGGGGCCAGCAGTAACCCACGCTAAAAAGCCAGCAAACTCAAATCCAATGACCATGATCAATAGCATAAATTTTTTATTAGTGATGACTCGCCAATAATGAGTAAATAGGCTGGATAATTGAATAGGATGACGTTTTTCTGAGGGGAGTGTTTCGGGCATCCATTTAGCCAGCAGTATCAAAACGATAGCGGCACAAACAGCAATAATCCAAAAAATTCCTCGCCAATGCGTTATATATAAAATCAAACTTCCCAACAGAGGGCCAAAAGCCGGTGCTAAAACTGAAATACTGCCCATGAAAGCTAAGATACGTATCGCTTCTTTTTGATCGTACAATTCATGTATACAGGCATAACCAGGCACTAACATAGAGGCGACCATGCCCCCTTCAATCAAACGAGCCAGGAGTAAAGAAGAGGCATTGAATGAAAGCGCACAAGCGAGGGTAGCTAACACATAAAAGATACCACCTATCAATAATACGGGTCTTCTCCCAAAACGATCGGATATCGCTCCTATTAATAGCGGCATACTGGCTTGCCCTAAAAACCACATGGTCAATGTCAGTTGCGCTTGCTTATCGTCCAAATGCAACTCTCTCATCATTTGGGGTAAAGCAGGGAGATACATGTCATTAGAGAGGTAAGTGGCAATCTCATAGAAAACAAGTAATAAGGGAAAAAGTAGAGCGGATTGCGGCTTAGTCATAGGGGCTTGCTCTTGTGGTGATCATTTATTATTTGTTCTATGTGAAACACATTCTATCTTTCTTGCGGGCATCCCACAAACGTCACATTTTCTGAGATTCCCTTCTTCCTGTGAGGGATTGAAAGGTTTAGATCCCCCCTTCCGGCGCTTTGCGCCACCTTCCCCCTGAGGGGGAAGGGGTTTTATTAATTAAATTAATTACACTATTTTTCAGATACTTAACTTAAACTTCGGTGACCGAAGTGGGTTGGCGTAATAGACGTTGGATAATACTTGCGCGGATTAGGTTACTTTTTACTCCCTCTATGGTGGGGTATTGCTGACGGACGTGAACAACAGCTTTTTCTATGCGTCTCATCAAGGTTTCAGGGAGCCGTATGCTCACCATATCACTCAATTGGTCCATATCTTCAGCAATCTCAACCAAGGTGGGATAGTCCGTTATTTCTAAGAGGGACTCAATAGATTCGATAATCCATTTACTTTTACCCCGCATCCCATAGCCGTCCTCTATGATTTGCTGTTGTAGTTTATGATGTAGTTTCTTTTGTAATTTAATCGATGTCATCACTTTGTTTTGCATAATCAGGCCACCATCTCAACTTCGAGTAATTCAATCAGTTTACGAAAAGCATGCGTCGTTTGTCTTAGGTCCATCCAATCGACTCGTGAAAAAATATCTAAATATTTATCATATTCTTTTTTGCTAATCACGCAGTCCACTATAGTCTTAATCACCGCCGCTTTCATCGTAGTACCCATATTAATTTTTGCAGTTTGACGCCCACGTTTTGAAGTGGATAATCTTGCTTGGTGATGCTTTATCATCTTTTGTTGATTAATCAGGCTCTTTAATGCTTTTAAACTAGACCCCGCCACACAGGCTTGCATTAACTGTTGTCGCACTTCTGAAGAAAGCACGCCGGCTATAAGCGCTGCTTTATCTAGATTGCGAATACTGCCATTTTGAATTCCCACTTGCACATCTTCAGGAGCATTTAAAGCAGTCAAGTAATACGTGGTCTGAGAAAGCGACAAACCCGTGATCGTTTTAATCAGGGTAGCCGTCACCTCCACTTGTCCGTGTTGTCCTTGATACTCTCGAATAATATCGCGCATATTATCTAAACGCTCGGCCAAAGTCAGGTCTTCACGAGCCGTGTTTTCTACCCACTGAATCAGTTTCAATTCAAAATTTTTGGGTTTTTCATTAAAGACGCGGGCTTCTATTTCTTGTTTTCCAATTAAAAGAGAAGCAAGGCAACGTCTTTCACCCGCGACCATACGATATAATTCGCCGCGTTTGTAGACCACGACAGGATTAATCACGCCATTGGTTTTAATGGTATGGGCTAATTCTTTTAATTTTTCTAATTCTTCTTGTTTACGTGCATACAAAGGGTCATCGGGTCTGATGCCTTGTCTCACATCGGTTAAATCAATGGCCAATTTACGTGGGTTATCGGGGTCCAGCTCTATACGGGACAAAGGAAGAATAATATTTCTAAATATGCCCGCATTGTTTTCCACCACATGAATCGTTTCGCTTAATCCACGGGTCAAGGCTTCCGATATACCAAAACGTTTTTTCTTACTCATGCGAATATCCTCTCGGCTATATAACTACACACTTCCATGGCTTCATTTTTTGCAACATGTTGTTCTTGAAAATCAAAGATGGAACGTGGGGTAGAATCCGCTGCATCCACTTCGGCAAACACAATACGTTGGGAAAACTTGACTGGTAACACATACTTACCAATGGCCGCATTATCTTGCAAACTTTTTAAAATATCCTTATGCAGCCGTGTTTGTTTAAACATATTAGGTAATATGCCTATCAGTTGTAAGGGTCGGGTTTTTTCACGAACCAGAGATTCTTGCATCCACAGTTGCAACATGCCGTAAATCCCTTGCACAGGTTGCTCTTCCATGACTGAAGGGATAATGATGTGATTCGCCGCTTTAATCACACTAATGGTTAAAGGACCTTTAGAAGGAGCGGTATCAATAACAACGGCATCATATGCTTCGCGCACATCTGAAGAGTTTAAAAAATTCGCTAATTGTTTATGGACTTTATCTACTACTTCAGAACGCCTTACTGACTCTGCTGTGAGTAATTTTTCTGCATGTCCTGGAGCTATGTCTAATTTTTCTACGTATGTAGGATAAGGAACGACGCCTTGGCCGTAAAAAATTTCTGCGATACTGCTACGTCCGTCCCAGTCTTCGTCATCGGGGTCATCTATATCATAGTCGGGATGAATAGGAGGGATTAATCCTTCTGGTGCAGCGGGATCAATTTCCATCTGCAGATATTGATGGGAAAAATTACATTGCGGATCAAAATCAATGCATAGTGTGCGTAATTGTTTAGTCTTGCTAAGATATTCCGCCATTAATTTACTGCAAGTGGTCTTTCCTACCCCACCTTTATTATTTACAAACGCAATAATTTCCATGTTGGACTCCTGTCGTTGTATTACGATAAAGCCTAATATATCATTAGTTAAGTTTTATGCTACTTAAAAAAATCAACACGGCTTAGTTGTGTTTTAGTTTATAGTTAGTTTAGTTTTTGTTTAGAAGTGCCTAACCGATTGATAGCAGTTTGTTTTATAGCATCAACGGTGACGTTTATGGGAGAGTTTGTGACGTTTATGGGATAACAGGTGACGTTCATGGGAAGGAATGTGACAGCTATGGGATTACATGTGACGGATGTGGGATGCGAAAAAAACGAAGGCAAGAAAGAACTTAAGAAGCATGCGGCGACTATTCACTGTTCCAATACCTTAAGTTTATTGCAGCGTAAAATTACCAATGCGCTGTTGTACCATGCCTATAAAGAACTCATGCACAAAGATGAACATGAAATTACCGTCAAACAACTTTGTCGTTTGATTGGTTATCAAGGCAATAATCATGCGGCGATTAAAGACGCATTCAAAGGATTGATTTCTACAGTCATAGAATGGAATTTAATCAATGATGAAACCGGCGCTGAAAATTGGACGGCCAGTTCTATTATCGCTAGTGTAAGTTTACAAGGACCTGTTTGTTATTACGCTTATTCTCCACGCATGAAGCAATTGCTTCATTCTCCTTCCATGTTTGGCAAGATTGATTTGGTGATTCAATCGCGATTTCGTTCCAGCTATGGACTGGCTCTGTATGAAAATTGCGTGCGTTACCGAGGTTTGCCCCATACCAAATGGTTTGATATGGAGTTATTTAAAAAACTCATGGGCGTGCCCTTGGGTAAATACGATGTGTTTAGGGATTTTAAGCGACGTGTATTAGATAAAGCGGTAGATGAAGTCAATATGTATTCCGACTTAGTGATTGCAACGGAATATGTGCGTGAAGGTCGCAGGGTGGTAAGGGTTAGGTTTAAATTGAAAGAACGCGCTAAAAAAACCCGTTTGGGGAAACCGAGTAGTGAGCAGGCTTTACCTCATCCAGAGGGTTACACCGAAGTTTATATGCAGCAGCTTAGCAGCGTGTTTGGTTTAACAGAGGAACAAATTCAATCGCTATTGACCACGCACAGTCGGGAGTTCATACAAGAAAAGATGGCGCTGATTCAAACTTCAAAACCCTTTCTAGAGGGGAAAGTGCAAAATAAGGCGGCGTATTTACTGAGCGCGATTAAAAATAATTATCAGATGCCCACTAAAAATCCGTGCATTGATATGGAGACGATTAAGCGCGAAAGAGAATGGGTGGAATTAAAACGATTAGTGGACGCGGTTAGAATAGACTATGCCGCTTATAGAGAACACTTTATTCATACTGCTATAGAAAAATTGCCGACGGCAGAGAAGCAAGTTTTTATGACGGCTTTTTTGCGCTTTGCCCAACCTATCGTCCATACCATTTTGCAACTGCAACGAAAAAAATATTCTGCAGACAATGTATTGGAAGCACCACAAATGAAAGCGCAATTACGTCAGTTTGCTTTGCGTGAACTGGATTTTCTCGCGTTGCCGTCTTTGGATGAATTTGTGCTAAATCAAGAAAGCATCAAACGGGAAGCCTGGCAAAAATTAAAATCTTACGATCCTGACCATCCTTTATTACAGTTCAGTGAAACGGCTGTCGATATAGTGACACCGCAGCCCGCGCAGGGTGAAAGGGTGCAGAGTGGGGGCTGATGACAGCGGTAAGTAATACTCCTTATATCTATCCCTCTTGAAAAAGATATAATAAATCTGTTTGTCGCGATTTCTTTAACCTATAGGGAGAAATATCATGGTAGCGAAAAAGAAAAAGGGTAGTGCAAAGCGTAAGAAGTAACACACCGAATCAGGGAAGATACTTCGTATCTTCCCTGATTTTTTTATCTTTCCTGCTTCATTTTCCTAACGATCACCGTCTTTAAATAATCCGTTTCTGGTATGGCTATATGGATAGGATGATCGGGTCCTTGATGTCCTCGTTCCAGTAATTGCAACGTTTCTTGATTACGAAACTGCAGACGTTGCATGAGTTGCATCAAGTCGCCGAATTGCACATGCATAGAGCAAGAACAGGAAACCAAGATGCCGTCTGGAGAGAGTAATTTGAGGGCTAGTTCATTGAGTCGTTGATAAGCAATGAGGCCTTCTTTACGGTCTTTGAGTTTTTTTACAAAAGCCGGTGGGTCGAGAATAATGACATCGTAATTTTTTTTGTCCTTCAGTAATTGTTTCATGGCATCGAAGGCATCCGCGGTGATCACGTTGAGTTGAGAGTGAACGTGATTCAATTTGGCATTTTCCAAAATGAAGCCACTGGCCAATGCAGAAGATTCTATGCAATCCACTTGAGTGGCACCACCTAATGCGGCTTGTATGCCCCACGCGCCTAAATAACTAAATACATCGAGTACACGTCGCTGAGGAACGTAAGGGGCTAAACGTGCTCGGTTTTGTCTATGATCGTAAAACCAACCGGTCTTTTGTCCACGCCAGAGTGGCACAGAAAAGGTGGCGGAATTTTCCTGCAGTCTAATGATTTCAGGAGGATGGCCCAATAAAGGGGTGATGGTTTGAGTGAGGCCTTCGTGTTCACGAACTTGGCTGTCATTACGTAACAAGATGGAATGAATATCAGGGAAGAGAGAGCATAGAGCTTCTTGGATTAGTATTTGTTTTTGTTCCATGCCTGCGGTATTGATTTGCACAACAAAGTCTTGTGCAAAACGATCTATCACTAACCCGGGTAGTCCATCCCCTTCACTGAAAACCAGACGATAGAAGGGTTGATCAAATAAACGCTCACGTAGTGAAAGCGCAGCTTGGAATTTTTCTTTGAAAAAATTCAAGTCTAAACGGGTGTCTGGGTCACGGCTAAATAAACGTCCGGCAATCAGGGAGTGGGGGTTGAGATAAGCGGTGCCTAATACGCTTTTATCGTGAGCTTCCACCAACACTTCTTGGCCTGGAGTGAAGGATTTAAGCGGTGTTAGTTTAGTATCTATCTCGTTACTGAAAATCCAGGGATGGCCAGCACGGATACGGCGATCTTCGCCTTTTTTTAAACGGATGCGCGGGAGAGACATAAGGACAATCAATCTAAGTTAGTTAATACATACCCCGCGGCTAGCCGCGAGAACTTTAGCGATGGGGGTTGCCCAAGGGGGAGAGGCGCTAGCTCTCCCCCTTGGGTCGTCGGTGCGATTATACCGCGCTGACGATATAAACAATTTTTGCGTAAGCCTAACGCTCAGTAAGGACTGCGTCAACCTTGATTTTTAGGTACAATCTTACCCATTGCCGTTACGGTTCAGGGAGAGTGGGGCCACATGAATTTTTTAAATTTCGAATTGGGTGAGACAGTGGATATGCTGCGTGAGGCCGTGCGGGAGTTTGCGGAGAGAGAAATTGCGCCGCGGGCAGCGGCGATTGATAGTAGCAATAAGTTTCCAGCTGAACTGTGGCCTGAATTAGGCCGTCTAGGATTATTGGGCATTACGGTGGAAGAAGAATACGGCGGTTCAGGATTGCATTATCTGGAACATGTGGTGGCCATGGAAGAAATTAGTCGGGCCTCTGCCTCTGTGGGTTTGAGTTATGGGGCGCATTCTAATTTATGTGTGAATCAAATCCGTTTAAATGGAAGCCAGGAACAAAAGTTACGTTATTTGCCTAAGTTATGTAGTGGCGAATGGATTGGTGCCTTGGCCATGAGTGAAACGCAAGCGGGTTCTGATGTCATGGGCATGCAAATGCGGGCCCAACATCAAGGGGACCATTACGTATTGAACGGTAATAAGATGTGGATTACCAATGGACCGGATGCGGACGTATTGGTGGTCTATGCTAGAACCGAGCCGGGAGCAGGCTCACAGGGATTGAGTGCGTTTATCATAGAAAAAAATGTTCCAGGATTTCATGCGGCACAAAAGTTAGATAAGTTAGGCATGCGGGGCTCTAATACCTGCGAATTAGTGTTTGAACAGTGTAAGGTGCCTGAAGGCAATTTGTTGGGAAAGAAAAATGAAGGAACGGAAGTATTAATGCGGGGTTTAAATTACGAACGAGTGGTGCTTGCGGCCGGCCCTATTGGCATCATGCGTGCGTGTATGGATATTGTCCTGCCTTACGTGCATGTGCGTAAACAATTTGGAAAGCCTATTGGTGAGTTTGAATTAATGCAGGCTAAATTAGCAGATATGTATACGGCTTTAATGTCTTCTCAATCTTATCTGTATGCGGTTGCCAAAGCCTGTGACCGTGGCGATGTTACCCGCAAAGATGCCGCTGCTATTATTTTACATACCGCAGAAAAAGCGACCTGGATGGCTTGTGAGGCTATACAGTGTTTAGGCGGAAATGGCTATATTAATGATTTTGCGACAGGACGATTATGGCGGGACGCAAAATTGTATGAAATTGGCGCGGGTACTTCTGAAATTAGACGTATGTTAATCGGGCGCGAACTATTCGAAGAAAATAAATGAAAGGACCACTCATGACTGACTTTCAAACCCAAGTGAATCAGCAAGATCAAACGGCGCAGCAAAATGCCAGCGTCATGCGCAACTTGGTAGCGGATTTGAAAAAACACTTGGCCAAGATACAAGAAGGCGGAGGCCATAAAGCGCGCGAAAGACATAGAGAACATGGCAAATTACTACCCCGTGACCGTATTGAATTAGTGTTAGACCCAGGAACGGATTTTCTGGAATTATCCGCGTTTGCTGGTTATCACTTATATGAAGATGAGTTACCTGCCGGTGGAATCATTACAGGCATAGGGTGCATCATGGGCACTTATTGCATGATTATCGCCAATGATGCGACGGTCAAAGGCGGAACGTATTATCCCATTACGGTTAAAAAACATTTGCGGGCGCAAAAAATTGCAGAACAAAATCGTCTACCCTGTATTTATTTGGTGGATTCAGGCGGAGCTTATCTTCCCATGCAAGAAGAAGTTTTTCCCGATGAAAATCATTTCGGACGCATTTTTTATAATCAAGCAACGATGTCAGCGCAAGGCATAGCACAAATCGCCGTGGTCATGGGGTCATGTACGGCAGGTGGGGTCTATATTCCTGCTATGGCGGATGAATCCATTATGGTGAAAGAAAAAGCCACTATTTTTTTAGCGGGGCCGCCTTTAGTGAAGGCGGCGACAGGGGAACAAGTCACGGCAGAAAATTTGGGCGGAGCAGATGTGCATTGTCGTATCTCAGGTGTGGCGGATTATTATGCGCAAGATGATGAACAAGCCTTGCAGCAAACCCGCCGTCTCATTGCCAACTTGAATTATCAGAAAAAAAGTTCGGTGGTCATGCGAGAAGCTAAAGCCCCTTTGTATGATCCGCATGATCTCTACGGCATTATTCCAGCTGATGCACGTTATCCGTTTGATGTGCGTGAAATTATTGTGCGTTTAGTGGATGGCTCTGAGTTTGATGAATTTAAGATGTTATACGGTAAAACCATTGTGTGCGGCTTCGCCCATATTTGGGGCATTCCCGTAGGCATCATTGCCAATAATGGTATTTTATTTTCGGAATCTGCTTTGAAAGCAACGCATTTTATAGAATTATGCACGCAGCGCGGCATCCCTTTATTGTTTTTGCAAAATATCACGGGATTCATGGTAGGCAGTAAAGTAGAAGCGGAAGGCATAGCTAAACACGGTGCAAAATTAGTGACAGCGGTGGCTTGCGCTAAAGTGCCGAAAATCACAGTGATTATTGGCGGTAGTTATGGCGCTGGAAATTATGCCATGTGTGGGCGGGCTTACGAACCACGTTTTTTATGGATGTGGCCAAATGCGCGTATTGCGGTCATGGGAGGAGAACAAGCGGCCAGTGTATTAGCACAAGTGACTCGCGATAAGAAAAAACGCCATGGGGAAGTCTGGACAGAAGAAGATGAAAAAGCCTTAAAAGCGCCTATACTGCAACATTACGCAGACAAGTCAGCCGCTTATTATTCCAGTGCAAGAGTGTGGGATGATGGCGTGATTGATCCTGTGGATACGCGTAAAGTGTTGGGCATCAGTTTTTCTGTGGCGTTAAATGCTCCCATTTTAGCGACGATTTTTGGATTATTCAGGATGTAAACATGAATTACCAATTCATCACTGTTTCTCAATCAGAACATATCTTGCTTATTCAATTGAACCGGCCAGATAAATGCAATGCCATGCACGGCCCCATGGTGGCTGAATTATTGCATGCGGTACAAACATTTTCTGCAGATGATTCTCGGTTATTGATGTTGAGTGGTAAGGGCGAGCATTTTTGTGCAGGCGGCGACATTGCTTGGATGGTTCAAATGACCAGCGGTAGTGAAGATAAAAATGCAGAAGACGCGCAATTACTGGCTGATTTGCTCTATCAACTTTATTCTTGTCCTAAACCTACGCTTGCTTTAGTGCAGGGCGCGGTGCGTGGCGGCGGATTGGGATTAGTGGGCGCTTGTGATTTTGCGATTGCAGCCAAGGATGCGAGCTTTGCCTTACCTGAAGTGAAAATTGGGATTACGCCGTCCATAATTAGTCCTTATGTGATAGCGGCGATAGGAGAAAGGGCGGCGCATTATTATTTTCTGACAGGAGAAAGTTTTGATGCAGACAGGGCCAAGCAATTAGGTTTAGTGCAGCAGGTGATAGATAAAGAATCACTGACTAGCGTGGCTATTTCCCTTGCGCAAATCGTAATGAAAAATAGTCCATTGGCGCTTACAGCGGCAAAACAATTAATTCGTTATGTGGCCAAAGAAAAAATAACACAAGGGCTGGCACAAAAAACCGGAGAACATTTATCTGATTTACGCCGTACTCCACAGGCTCAAGAAGGATTACAAGCTTTTATAGAGAAGCGTCACCCTCATTGGAGCAAATAAGGCATGCCGTTTCCAAGCCAGGTAAAAATAGTTGAAGTGGGCCCACGCGATGGATTGCAAAATGAAGCGACGACTTTACCCACGCCTATCAAAATTGATTTTATTAATCGTCTTTCTAAGACAGGCTTATCTGTGATAGAAGCGACTAGTTTTGTCTCGCCTAAATGGATACCGCAATTGGCAGACGGGGCTGATGTGTTTCAAGGCATGACTCAGCAAGCGGGAGTGGCCTATCCTGTGCTCGTTCCCAATCTTAAAGGATTTGAAGCGGCCTTAGCATGTGGGGTAAAGGACGTGGCGGTGTTTACCACGGCGTCTGAATTATTTTCTCAAAAAAATACGCATTGTTCGGTAGCAGAAAGTATAGAACGCATAACGGAAGTGGTTAATGCGGCAAAAAAACATCGGATCAAGGTGCGTGCTTATCTTTCTTGTGTACTGGGTTGTCCTTATGCAGGGGAGATTCCTTACGAAGATACCGCTAAATTGGCTGAGACACTGTTTAAAATGGGATGTGATGAACTATCGTTAGGCGACACGATTGGGGTGGGTACGCCTTTTAAGACCAAACAATTAATTCAGGCCGTTTCGCGTTATGTTCCTCTTAATCAGTTAGCCGTGCATTTTCACGATACATACGGCCAAGCCTTGGTGAATATTTACGTGGCTTTGGAAGCAGGCATTGCGATTGTGGATAGTTCAGTGGGTGGGATTGGCGGATGTCCTTATGCCAAAGGAGCGAGTGGGAACGTGGCGACAGAGGACGTGGTTTATATGTTGCATGGGATGGGAATCAAAACGGGAGTGGATTTAAAAAAATTATTAGTGGTCAGTCAATTTATTAAAGAAAAATTGCAGATACCACCTAAACGTAGTGCTCAATGAGAGTGAAAAATGTTTCACACTAAATCAGAAAGCGACCTTGAAGAAGATCGTGAAGAAGATAAAGAACCTGCCCAAGAAAGAATAATTTTAACCGTGTATTTCAGCGGCTCTAATCAATTAATTACAAATAAGAGTAATTTAGGTGCTGCTTTATTTGCGGTTACTCGAGAAGATGAGCAACACGAGAAAATCGGTTTTGATGGTTGTATCAAAGAGTTTGGCATTAGGGGTGGGTTATTTGGAACTGGCTTAGAACAGCAATGCCAACGCGTAGTCAAGCGCATCAACACATTACACCAACAGGGCAAACGCGTACGATTAATTGTTTACGGATACAGCAGAGGGGCCATCGCTGGTTTGCTTTTAGCTATGATGGTGGGGAAAATTGATCCGGATCTTTTAGAGGTTAATCTCATTTTGGTTGATCCCGTTTCTGGGAATTATTTAACAACGGCTGCTATTGATTTTACGCATCGCACTTTAGCAAGACAGACCATGGATGTTTCCGAAAGCATTAATCTGAATAAGGTCCTTGTCTTGTATGCCAATAATCCTTTATTGGACATTTTTGCACATGCACCAGTGGTCCCACGCTTTCCATCTCAATGCCACGTTACAGAGGAAATTGTACCGGGCTTTCATGTGGACTTACAGGAGATGTATAGCGTTACAAACGGCATTGTTGGACGAGGTGCAAAAGCGAATATTGTCTTGAATTTAGTTTTACCATTTTTAATGGAGTTGGGAACGACCTTCCTTTTAGCCATGCCCACTCCTTTGAAGGAAGAGCTGCGCATAGGGGACAGAAAACTACTCCGTGCTTATAACAAATGTTTTGCTAAAAAACGTCGTCACATGCACCTCAAAAAAGGAAAAACGCGTGCTTGTCATTCAAAAGAGGGAATTCGTATTGAAACGCATTGGCCTGCTAACTATTTCAGTCCTTCACATAAAGCGCTTTGTGAAAGGTATAAAAGCGAAAACACGACAGAAGTGAAACAAGAATTAAATGACACTGAAAATAAGAATGAGTTTGCTTATTCTTTTTCTTCGCCTTGTATTAAAAAAGTTAAAAAAGCAGAGCCATTAATACAAGAAAAAGAATCCCTTCCTTCTCTAGAAGATAAAATGGCTATTTTTACGACCTTCTTGGAAGAAATTTATTCGTCAGGACTTTCCAAAAAAAGTAAAACCACCACAAAAGGCGCTCTGATTAAGAGCGTGATGGATGAGTTTAGTTCGCAACAACACAAGATAGTTAATGAAGCCATGCTTAAAGACACGCTGCGCAACTTGCTTGCGCTGTGTTTGCAAAGAGATAGGAATGCCTGCAGTTTGTTTACCACCACTACATCCGGTTATAAAGCATTGCGTTTACTTAATTCAAAACCCTATAGCGCACTCGCCGAAATCATCTTGTATCAAAAAAATGAAAAGGTGCGGTATAGGAATTTGCGAACATTTGTCTTAGGCAGAAATGACAAGGCTTTTTTTAAAGCTAAACATGCTCGCGCACACTATCAATTTTTTTCTGCCCCTGAGGTTAGTGAAAAAGAAGGAAATAACACCAGCCCTTTATTTTCTAATAATGTGCCGTATTTCTTTTCACGTTGAAGAATTCAACAAACTGTGTTTCAGCCCATACAAAAAATAAACCGCTATACCTATGGCTGACCAAATGATAAATCGCCACCAGGTAATCATAGGGAGTTGTAGCATGAGATAAATGCAGAAAAGCATTCCTAATAAAGGAATCAGTGGGCTGAAAGGTAATTTAAAGGGGCGGGGTAAATCGGGATGGGTGTAACGAAAGACAACAACGCCCGCGCAAACAAAAGTGAAGGCGGTAAGCGTGCCTATATTGACGAGTTCGGCTGCGCGGTCAATGGGAGCGAAACCAGCGACAAGAGCGATGATGCTGCTGATGATAAGAATGATGCGTACGGGAGAGTGAGTGTGCGGGTTGACGGTGGCTATGCTGGTAGGCAATAGACCGTCGCGGGAAATGGCCAAGCAAATTCGTGTTAAGCCAAATAACATGACTAACATCACGGAAGTGAGTCCTGCAATGGCGCCCGCTGCAATGAATCCAGCGATGGTTTGATGGCCTAAGCGCAGCAACGCATCGGAAACGGGAGAACGTACGTTCAAAGTGGTATAGGACGTAATACTGGTGAGTAAAGCGGAAACGATGATGTAAATCACTGTGCAAATGATCAATGAAATAATGATACCCATAGGAATATCACGTTTAGGATTTTGGGCTTCTTCCACCGCAGTAGATAAAGCATCAAAGCCTATGTAGGCGAAAAAAACTAGAGCAGCACCTTGCATAACACCCGACCAACCAAAAGGTAGGAAATTCTGCCAGTTATCTAAATTAACATTCATGGAAGCAACGATGATAAACACGGCTATGGTGAGTAACTTAATAAAAACGATGGACGCATTGATGCGCGCACTGAGTTTGACACCTAGACATAATAAAATAGAGAGCACCACGATAATGAAAACAGAAAGTAAATTTATAATGCCGCCTTCAAAAGGGTTTTTGGTCAGCATGTCTGGAAGAGGCAGGTTGATGGCTTCAAATAAATTATTCACATAACCAGACCAGCCTATGGCCACCGTGGAAACACTCATGGCGTATTCCAACAACAAATTCCAACCTATGATCCAAGCAATTAATTCCCCAAATCCCGCATAAGCATAACTATAAGCACTGCCTGTGCCCCCAATGCTGGCGGCTAATTCTGCATAAGCTAGTGCAGCGAGCATGGAGGCGAAACCCGCAACCACGTAAGAAAGCACAATGCCAGGACCGGCTTTGGTGGCAGCCGCAATACCTGTTAGTACAAACACACCGGCGCCTATGATGGCGCCAATTCCCATTAAGGTTAGGTCTGTGGCATTAAGCGAGCGATGCAAAGAGGATTGACCGTGAATATGGCCAATGGGTTTTTTTCTGCATAGAAGACGTAGCATACAGTTCCCTCTCTTTGCCAGTCATCTTATCATAAGATGCTTACGCGTCTAATCCGGCTTACTCAAGATAACTACAATGAATAATGGCTTTTTGAACTTGGGTGGATTGAGAGTGCAAGCTGAGAGTGAATTGTCCACTGACGTCGGCTAAGACTTCTTCTTTTTTATTGGGAATATGGTGGGTTTGTAAAATGACCGGTAGCATAGCGGATTTTTCATGTCCTTTATAAATAAAGTCTATGCGGACGAGAGGGGGATTTGCCGAACACTGTATAGCTTTTTTTTCAGTGAAATCATAACTGACGTAAAGGGTGTTCCCATTGGTCAAGGTCGCGGTAAAAGGGATGCGTTTGTAAATGGGGTCAGCTTGAGCCGTGTTTGAAAGTAAAAATAGGGTAGTGAGTAGACAAATTAGTGTTTTCATCGCTTTCTCCCCGATTAATTATTATCTTGTTTATTTAATTTGTTTAAAATATGCCATAAAATAACCCAAATTTAAAGTGAAATAGAGAGGAGTGGGAAAGTATGAAGCTATTTATTCAAATGGTATTGGGATGGGTAGCCTGTTGTTTATTGGCAAGCTATGGTTTTGCACTGCCTGGAGAAGTGAAAATGATCAAAACTCTGCGCGATATTGATTATTCTGGGAAAGCAGATCTCAGTGCTCAGATTGAATCCTTGTACCAAAGAAAGTGGGATGTTTTTTCTGTGGGTTCTTTAAGCCTATTGTTGATGGCCATGGCTGAACAAGGGGAGCAAGCTTCTTATAAACAAGCCAGCGCAAAATTGCAGGCTTTCCTTGGTTATACTTTCGATTCGACATTGAATGCCTGGATGGAGGGTCGCTTGTTGTTAGCTGCGGATAGCATAGGGGACAAGGCAACTGTAGAACAGATTGAGCCTGAATTAACCCGTCTGCTCAATGGGATGAAATCAGGATCTACTCCACCACCTACTAATAAAAATTACCCTATGTACGCCTTTTCCTGGGGATACCTTGCCGCATTAAACCAAAAGCAATATCAATTGCATAAAGCAGATTTAATCGTTGTCGCCAATGAACTAATAAAAGAAGTGACTCAGGGAAAAAGTCCATTGAGCGATCATGATAGATTAACGAATGCGGTTTGGATGCTAGTGATGAATTTGCAAGCCGCAGCCAATGCGCAAGATAAAAAGACGTACAATCATTTTTTACAACAATTGAAATCGGTAACCAAACAACATTCTGTTAGTGCAGCACTTTCTCATGTTTTGATAAGAGCGACGGATTCCAGTGATTATCCTGCATGGGCCATGAGCATTGTTTATTTATCTGCCGTCACGCTACATGATCAAGTACTTAGTCAAGAATTGAAAACCAGTTTAGAGCAAACACTGCGTGATGCTCAAGAGTGGGAAAATCGTCCTAATCAATCGGAGGAGAATCAATGGAAAGCAAAAGCAGAGATAGTGATAGCACGATTAAATGCAACGCTGGCTCAATATCGTTAATGCTATTTTCACAGCCGTGAAATGGCAGAAATTGACTAATAATTGCTCGAATAGTTAATTAATAAATGGATTTGTAAATAGGGACTAGACAATCTATCTCGTAAAGGCTAGCCTAATAAATTATTAAAATAAACATGCTCATTGAAAGATTTATTTTATAAGATAGAATAAGAGGAAATAATATGAGTTCTATAAAAAAATCTCTACAGAAGCCAGTAAAACAATATGTTATTTACCTACATCAAATGATCTGTTCTAACGAATTTCATTACTAACAATAAATAAAATAATATCTATTAAACTCCATGAGGAATTTGATTTGTATTGGTATCCAATAAATTCAATAGCTAGGGAGAATGATGATGAGACATAGTCGATTTACTGAAGAGCAAATTGTAGCAATACTAAAGGAAGGTGATAATAAAACGAAATTACCGCACCTGTGTCGCAAATACAAAATAAGCGTAGGGACGTTTTATCGTTGGAAGTCGTGTTATGGTAAATTGGAAGTCACAGAATTAAAGCGATTTAGACAACTTGAAATCTGTCATCGAAAGTTAAAGACACTCTATGCCAAGGCTTGCCAAGAAAAAGCCATTTTACAGGAAGCCATTGAGGGAAAACTTTAGCGCTATCTTCACGAAAATCTTGGGCGCAACGTGCGATAAAAAAATATGCTGTGAGTGTGCGTCGCGCATGTAAGATTTTTAAACTAAGCCGAACAGCGTTTTATTATGTAGGTTATAGTGTTGAAGATGGCGCCATACAAAATAGATTATTAGATTTGGCCCTTCAATATCCGACGTATGGATATTGGAAATTATATTATCTCTTACGCGATGAAGGTCACATCGTTAATCACAAACGAGTATACCGCCTATATAAAACCTATGTTACCGGTCAACGATGTCAGTACCTGGCAACAAAAGAATTAGAAAATGAAGCATAAAATCTAAAATAGAGTTAATCGGCGCACTTATCATAGAAACAGTCGTTGTTGTCGGGACAAACGGTGGTCAAGTGTGCGGGCAATGCCGTGTTAATGAGTTCGACAATTTCATTGGGTATACGCTGATGTAAGAGGAGAAGAACGGATTTGACAACAAATTCAGTATCTACATTTTCATGATGTGAAGAGAATAATTTCGATTTAATTGTTTCTCTTAATCCATCAGGGTTGATTTTTTTCAAAGGCACTTCAATGGGGTACCAATTGTCGTAATAAAAACCGCGCAAAATCGTTGGCAATTGTTTTCCAAAAATAGTTACCTTTTCTATCGGCAAACCATTTCTAAATTCTTGTAAAATGCTAGAAAGCAGAGAAAAAACGCATTCCTGATTAGCAATACAAAGACGATGGGTGAGATCGTCAATCCATTCCTGTGCATGAATTAAATCATTGCGGAACATTTCTATGGCCCTCTCTAGATGAAGGAATTTTTCTTCTTTCAAAGCAGGATCTGTGTTTTCTATTTTGAGAGCATAGACGGGGATGTTATTTTTTACCTGGCTAGTGATACACATATTTAGCTTCTTATCGGATACTCGACCAATCTGTTTGGCAAGACGGTTCAATTGCACGATGTGAAATTTAACTTGTTTCCTAAGTTCTTTGACTTGTGCCCTACATTTTTTTGTATTTAATGATTTGATTGTGTTCATTGGGTTATCCTGTCATAAAATTAAAGTGTTCTTCCTGCGCTGCTTTTCTATATTACAAGTTAACAATTAAATATCTAGCACCGTGTTGTGACCAATTCATATAAGAAATTTACAGCGCATGTGCAAAATGATTTATAAATTAAATGGCATCACACGTGGGGCTATCCTTTCGCTTCAATCAAATATATTTTATACGTATACGATGAAAACGAATTCAGAAGAAGGAGGAGATAAGTATGGAACTAACATCATCAACCTCAAGTGCCAGCATGCTGATCAATGCATTAATCATTACTCAAAACCTATTGAAAGAAACGTCTAATGATGTTGAAAAATCCAAATCGTTAACACTATCTTTGGAAAAAAACTATCATCACTTATATGAATTTTCGCCAATAGGGTATTGTACGTTTGATGAGTCTGGCGTAATAACGGATATTAACCAGGCCGGTTGCGATTTTTTAGGCATAAAAAAACAAGCCCTTATTAACCAGTTATTTTCCAGATATATTTCCCCAGAATCTCAAGTTTCATTTTATCATCATCGCGTGAACGTGCTGAATACTAAAGAAATGCATACTAACTTCATTAAGCTTATGAGAAGAAATGGATATGTTCATCATGTGAAATTAACGACTATACCCATGGATCATTTAAATTGTAAAAAGAAAGAATTTTTGAGTTTAATTAGTCAAGTGATAGATCCTAGTCATTTATATGATCCTTCTCATGATCATTCTACGAAACTGTCTTACCTTGATCACATGAGAATTCTTTGCGAATTTGGGTCACACATTGCTTATGAGGTCTCACAACCGTTGACCGTTGTTATTAATTATTTGAATGGTTGTATTCACCGTCTAAAAGAGGAAAACAAAGATATAGGCGCCATTATTCATGCATTAGAGAATGCGGTTAAACAGTGTTACCGTTCAAATGAATTGATCCTGAGTTTGAAAGATTCCATTTTTAAAAATTCCTATCAATTCAAATCCACGCATATCAATATGGTGGTCAATGATATTCTTCCATTGATTCATTACGAGATCATAGGCACAGCCATTAAATTTCAATTGTTACAGAACAATCATTTACCTGACATTATTTTAGATTCTGTCTTGATTGGGCAAGTCATTTTAAATTTAATACGCAATGCCATTGAGGCGGTAAGAGATGCCAATACCCCTAGACCTAAAATAATACTAGAAATTCGCTTTTTATCCGTTAGAGAAATAGAAATTGATGTGATAGACAATGGATTACCTATTCCTACAGAAATAGCGGATAAAATTTTTGATCCTCATTTCACCACTAAACCTTATGGTATGGGCTATGGATTGAATATTTGTAGCCGCATTATCGAAGCGCACGGTGGAAAATTAATTTATAGCCGGGAACAGATGGAAGAAAACCTTTTTAAGCTAATCTTGCCTATTAAGGGGCCCGCAATAACATAAATATATGCTGATGACGTTAGGATGTTTGCTAGCATAAATATAAATAGTCATCAGTGTTAAACGAGCATGCATGTGAGTATTGTAATTTTAGACACTTTACATTAAATAAAGGAGATAAACTATGACAGATGTAAAATCTAGAAAAAAAGATACGCGAGACTTACCGCGGGAAAAACACCCGAGTAAGAAACAAGGCCCGCATACTACGCATCACCCGTCACATCAATCTCCCATTAAGAAGGAGATCAATGAGGACGAATATTTTAATCTATATGAATCTCATTCGTTAATGAGCATGCTTAAGTTTAATAAACGGTATCAACAACCCTCTAAAATAGGAGTCTATTTATGAAAAATATTGAAATGAAGCAAGGTCAAACACAAAGACAGGATAATGCAGGAACTACGAAACGTAGTCAGTCACGAAAAGCACAGCATCGTTCCTCTTCCTCTGAGCACAGAGACCCTCAGAAAGAAACGCTGTTGTCAGAGAAAGAGAAAAAATTTAAATAAAGGGTACCCCACATTAAGTCGGCATCTATCAGGGCGACGCTTCCCATAGCTCGTTACTGAATGAGGTGACCGACTTATTGTGTTATTTTTTATAGGCAACATGAATTCACATTATCTCGTAATTAGGCCCCGATCCGCCTTCAGGTGGCGTCCAGGTAATATTTTGTGTAGGGTCTTTAATATCACACGCTTTGCAATGAATACAATTTCCGCCGTTGATTTGCAAACGCGGTTCTTTATTTTGATTGTAAAGAATTTCATACACGCCCGCAGGGCAGTAGCGGGTCTCAGGAGAAGCATACAAATCCAAGTTGATGGTAATAGGCACTTGATGACGGTTGGTTAATTTTAAATGATAAGGCTGGTTTTCATCTCCGTATTGCAAGTGCGTCAGATAAACGGAAGAAGGCAGATCAAACGTGATTTTATTGTCATGTTTAGGATAGGTAATGGGTTTAGCTTGTGTGGCTAGCGTTAAGCTATCGTGATCAGCAAGCCTATGATGAAAGGTCCAGGGCGCACGGCCGCGGAAAAGGTAAGTGTCAATGGCTGAATAAGCGAGCCCAGGCCACAGACCTAAACGAAGAGCGGGACGTATATTTCGGGCTTTATATAATTCGTCCCACAACCAACTGGACTGAAGTTGTGTAGGATAAGCCACGCATTCACTTGGGTTGTGGTTAGATTCCTGTTTTTTGAGTAGGTCAAATACACTTTCCGCCGCTAGCATGGCTGATTTCATGGCGGTGTGAATCCCTTTAATTTTAGGGACATTCAAAAAGCCAGCGGCATCACCAATAATGAGACCACCTGGAAAAGTCAATTTGGGCAAAGATTGTAGTCCGCCTTCCACCAAACTACGTGCCCCATAGCCTACACGCCGGCTATTTTCCAACAAAGGCGAAATAGACGGATGGGTTTTAAATCGTTGGAATTCTTCATAAGGATTCAGATAAGGATTTTTATAATCGAGACCGATTACAAAACCTATACTTAATAAATTCTTGCCCCAATGATAAACGAAAGAACCACCGTAGGTCTGTGTATCAAGCGGCCAACCTATAGTATGCAAGACCTGTCCCGCTTGATGTAACGGTTCAGGGATTTCCCACACTTCTTTAATGCCTAAACCGTAGGTTTGCGGGTCGGCTTCTAATCGTAAATCATGTTGTTTGAATAACTTTTGCGTGAGTGAACCGCGACAACCTTCAGCAAAAATAACTTGCCGTGCGCGTAATTCCATGCCCGCTTGATAATTGGCCTTGGGTTTGCCTTCCCTATCTAACCCTTTATCGCCGGTAATGATACCCACGACACGTTGCTCTTGGTAAATAATATCAGTGGCAGCAAAACCCGGGAAAATATTGACGCCTAATTGTTCGGCATAGCTTGCTAACCAACGGCAAAATTGAGAAAGACTAATAATATAATTACCGTGATTTTGCATTTGCGGCGGCGTCGGTAAGCGCCAGGATTTTTTTTCTGTGAGAAATGCAAACCGGTCTTGAGTGACGGGTGTGTACAGAGGAGGATGCTGCTGTTGCCAATCGGGTATGAGTTCATTGAGTGCATGGGGTTCAAGCACGGCGCCGGAAAGAATGTGCGCCCCTACGGTAGCGCCTTTTTCTATGATGCAAATAGAGAGAGGTGAAGCAGCGCTCAATTGTGCTAAACGAATGGCTGCAGTTAATCCTGCGGGACCGGCACCGACTATGACTACATCAAAATCCATGGACTCACGTGTCATGGCTCACATCATCTCCACAGCAACGGCAGTCGCCTCACCGCCACCAATGCAGAGAGAAGCGATACCTTTCTTCATATTATTTTTTTGTAGCGCAGCGAGCAGGGTCACTAAAATACGCGCGCCAGTAGCACCAATGGGATGGCCCAACGCACAGGCACCGCCGTGTACATTGAGTTTTTCACGAGGAATCTTCAAATCGTGCATGAAGGCGAGCGCCACAACGGCGAAGGCTTCATTGACTTCAAATAAATCCACGTCACTGACAGTCCATTGTATTTTTTGCATTAATTTACGTGTGGCATCAATAGGAGCCGTGGTAAATTCGCTAGGCGCTTTGGCGCTGGACGCATGTGCAATGAGTCGCGCTATAGGTTTAATACCACGTTTTTCTGCTTCGGACAAACGCATAAGCACGACAGCCGCGGCACCGTCGGCTATGGAACTGGAATTACCGGCAGTCACGGTCCCGTCTTTGATAAAAGAAGCGGTGAGACTTGGAATTTTTTCTGGGTTGACACTGAAAGGATGTTCATCCGTTGCAATTATTTTTTCGCCTTGCTTGGTTTCAAGGGTAATAGCAACGATTTCGTTGGCGAATAATTTTTCGCGAGTGGCATACTGGGCGCGCTCAAAAGAACTAATGGCATAATCATCTTGTTGTTTGCGAGTGAATCCGTATTTTTGTACGCAAAGTTCTGCAAAATAACCCATGGCGCGACCTTTATCATACGCATCTTCTAATCCATCTAAGGTCATATGATCATATAATTGGCTGTGTCCAAAGCGATACCCTTGTCGCGCTTTGAGTAAAAGATAAGGCGCATTAGTCATGCTTTCCATGCCGCCGGCAATAAAGCAATCCGTATCTCCAGTGAGTAAGGCATCATGAGCAAACATGACGGCTTTCATGGCTGAGCCACAGACTTTATTGATGGTGGTACAAGGTGTAGTAGGAGGAACGCCGGCTCCTATAGACGCTTGTCTTGCAGGCGCTTGTCCTTGGCCCGCCGGTAGCACACATCCCATGAGGACTTCGTGAATATCACTGGGTTTGAGATGCGCTCGTTCTATAGCGGCTTTGATGACTAGGCTACCTAACTGGTGTCCCGAGAAATCTTTTAATTCGCCTAAGAGATTGCCTATGGGGGTCCTTGCAATACTGACAATAACGATAGGGTCAGTGGACATAATGACACTCCTATTTACTGATTCTGTCATCGAGTTTTTCATTCATAGATTTATCTAATTTCAACATCGCGAGAATTTTAGTTAAATCTTCTGGTTTGACCGTAAAGCCAGAAGATTTCAGCGCTTGCTCAGGGTTCTTTTTGAAGGCCTCGCGGAACGCTAAATTGTTTTGCCATTCGTAGACAATGTCTTTGAGGTTACTGGTAGAGATGCCCAATATCGCAAGCAGGGCTGAATAATTCGGTTCATCACTCAATTCGTGTACTTGTTCGCTGTAAACCACTTTTCCTTGTTCATCGAGCAGCAATACGGCTCGCGAAAGCAATCCCGCCAAGGGGCCGTCTATAATAGTGACCCCGTAGTGTTCACCAAACTTAGGATGACGGAACACGGAAACAGGCTGCACATTATCTAAGTGCTGAGCGGAACAAAAGCGTTTTTGTGCAAAGGGCAAGTCGGCGGAAATACACAAGATTAATATATCTTTTATTTGCTCGGCAATTTGGTTAAATCTAAGCATGGCGGTGCTACACGTGGGGGTATCTAAACTGGGAAAAATATTTAAAACGATTTTCCTTCCCAGGTAATTTTTTAAATTAATTTCACCGAGGTCGACCTTGGTGACCGTAAAATCAGGGGCTTGACTTCCTATGGCGGGTAACGATCCTATGGTTTTCAGAGGCGCGCCTTTGAGTGTGATGTCTGCCATGAGTTAGACTCCTTTCTAATGGGAGATGGTGGCTTGATAAGACAAGCGCATCTTGATGTGCAAAGGGTATATACTGACAACAATACTCTCGGAAAGCAATAAACATGACAGACTTTATTCATTCGCCAACGGTTGATCTTTTCACACGTCAACAGCTCATTAGTGCCTTCCCTTGTTTTGCGACATTGACCCCCGCACAAAGTGAAATACTCGCTAATTTGATGCAAGAAGTTTCCTATGCGCAGCATCAAACCATAGTCGTAGAAAATGAAATTGTCGATAGCATTTATATTATTGTCAGTGGTGAAGCGGAAGTGACCCGAGAGGCAAAGCTGCATAAAAAAACAGTACAAGTCCCTGTGGCGGTATTGCATCAAGGAGAAGGAATAGGTCTCATGGACACGGGATTTTATTCTTCCACGGGGAAGCGAACTGCTACAGTGACTGCTGTCACTGACCTCTTAACGTTAAAGCTGGATGTGAAAGAGTTGTATGGCTTTCTCAAACACCATCAGTTGGAATTAGCGATGGTTGGGGCTTCACAACAGATGTTACGTATGCGTTTTATCAAACAATCCCTGCCTTTTGCCAAGCTGTCTCACGAGCGTTTACGATGGTTGGCTGAGCGCGTAGAAGAAATGACATTACCCGCGGGTGCTTATTTATTTCATCAGGGTGATCAAGGTGATCATTGTTATTTAATTCATTCCGGACAAATAGAAATAACTACCAAAGATGAGCAGGGCCAAGAACGTCAATTGGCCTTATTAAAACCACCAGCTTTATTTGGAGAAGCCACGCTTATTACGCATTCACCCCGCAACGCAACAGCGCGTGCAGTGAATGACAGTGAATTGTTGGTGCTCAAGCATGAGCAGTTATCTGAATTGATGGAGTCTGAAGAAAAAGTCGCCACCATGTTCATGAACCTGATGGTGGACAGAAGCCGTCCCTTGCAAAATCCGCGCGTGTCTGTGCATCAACGCAACACGGCTGACGGACAAGTGTTAACCATATTAAAAAATCCAGACAATGGAAGTTATTTTAAATTATCAGAAGAAGGGGCGTTTGTCTGGCAACAATTAAATGGCAAGGAAACCTTGCAAGATATCACGCTCAATTTAGCGGAACAATTTAATGTGTTTGCCCCTAATGTGGTGGCAGCATTAATTTCCAAATTAACCAAGGCTGGTTTTATTAGTAATTTAGAACTGATGGATGAAAGTAAATTAGTGTCACCACCTTTGTGGGTAAAAGCCATGGTAAAAATCAAAAGTGTGCTGGAAGCCCGCGTGACATTTGGGGATGCAGATGCGTGGGTGACACGCATGTATCAGCGCTACATTCGTTATTTATTTACTAAGCCCGGGCAACTTATTCTTGGGCTACTTGCTTTAACGGGATTTATCGCCTTTATAGTGAATACGCCCAATGTCTTATTATTTTTTAGTTTTAAACAAATGAGTTTGTTATTGATAATGGGCTTAATACCTTTAAGTACACTGGAACTTATCTTGCATGAATTAGGCCATGCTTTTGCAGTCAAAGCCTTAGGCAGAGAGGTGCATTATATCGGAGTGGGCTGGTATTGGGTGATGCCCATTGCGTTCACGGATACGTCGGATATGTGGTTGTCTACTCGCAAGCACAGGATGTTAGTCAATTTGGCGGGTATTTATGTGGATATTGTGGTGGCTGGGTTTTGTTCTTTACTTATTTTAGTGATTGCCAATCCCTACGCGCAGGCCATGTTATGGTTATTCGCTTTATATACTTACCTAGGCGGCTTTCGCATGCTCAGTCCCTTGCAAGAAATGGACGGTTATTATGTGTTGATGGATTGGGTAGAAAAAAATCGCTTACGGCAAGCGGCAGTGATTTGGTTAGTGAAAACCTTTCCCAAATCGCTTAGACATCCGCATTTATTTCGTGGGCACAGTGCTGAAATCAGTTATTGGTTGGCGTGTATTGTCTATTTAATTTTAGTGACGGTGTTAACGCTGACGGTGCAAGCCTTTGTCTTCACTGTCTTAGGGATACAGACTTCACATCCCTATCTCAGTTTAATCTTGCCCTTGTTAGTGGTCGTGTTTTCTAGTTTGAGTATTATTGCGGATATTAAAAATCAAGCGGAAGAGTGAGAAATTTTGAAATTTGCTTGCCACTCAAGGGTAGTGCTTTCATAATAACCCGTCCTAGGATAATACTCACAAAGGAATGTCACGATGATTCATTCGTTTTTACGGCGCTTAATTGTTGCGGCCATCAGTATTTCTTTAAGCCCTTCTCTTTTTGCAGCGGCTTTTCAATTTTATGAATTAGGCACACCCATTATTGGTACGGCGGGCGTGGGGCAAGCTGCGGTGGCAATGGATGCATCTACTTCTTATTTCAATCCAGCGGGTATGGCTTTATTGCCGGGTTCTGCTTTCCTATTGGGTTCCCAGATGTTATTACCTTATATCAATTTTTCGCAAAGCCCTGCGACCACTATTGCAGGAGACAATGGGGGCAGTGCGGGTACGTTGACGCCAGGATTAGATTTTTATTACGTCTATCGCTATTCCCCTCAATTGCAATTAGGCATCAGTTTGACGCAACCTTATGCGGGTTTGTTAACGTATAACGACGGGTGGGCAGGTCGCTTTTATGTGCAGACTTTACAGCTCTATGCGCTTAATTTGAATCCCGCTATTTCTTATAAGGTCAATGATTGGTTGGCACTGGGCGGTGGGGTATCTGTGGAATACGCTAATTTGCAAGAAACACAGGCATTGCCTTTGACTCGATTAATAGATGGTCAAGTGAATCTCAAGACCGATAATTTTTCACCCGGATTTAATTTAGGTGTGATGTTAATGCCTTCTGAAAATACCCAAATTGGGATTGCTTTCCGTTCGCAAATTCTTCATCACTTACGTGGCAGAATCACTTTTTTACGCTTAGCGGTGACACCTAGTGCGTCCACTAAGTTAGTCATGCCAGCCAATGTGATAGTGAGTGTGGTGCAAAATATCACGAATCAATTTTCTTTATTGGGCGAATTAGGGTGGTCAGATTGGTCTTCTATGCACAACACCATTGTGGATGTCGCGGGCTTTACCGCAACGACTATTCGAGATTGGAAAAATACGTATCGTGTTGGTGTTGCCGGCCGTTATCGATTTACGCCCAATTTTTTAGTCCAAGCGGGTGCATCTTACGACTCTTCTCCTACCACCAGTTCCCATCGTTTGCCTGATTTGCCCATGGACAGACAAATTCGAGTGGGCGCGGGCTTAATTTATAATTTGATCAGAGCAGTCGATTTAGGGTTGTCTTACGAATATATGAACATGGGCAATGCTAATATCAATAATACATCGTCCAATGGAAGCTTAGTCGGGTCTTACTCACGAAATTACATTAATGTGTTTCAGGTGAGTTTGAATGTGAATGTATAAGCATTAATTAAGTTGATAAAACACTGCCATGTTTAACACGTTTGCCATTTCTTTAGGTGTTGAGTAAAGAAATTGATTGAGATACCCCAAAGCGATTTTCGTTCGTTTGTCTAAGGAGAACGCGAACCCAATGGCTGCTCTATTTTCAGCAAATACGCGATTAATGACCCATTGCGGTTGATTGAGATTTAAGAAAATTTCATCGGATAGGACAAGAGATAGCTTTTTAAAAGAAGACAAAGGAAGAACTAGCTTGATTCGTTGTCTTAAGCGTGTTCCTCGTTGGGATTGAGAGGCGCGTTGGCGTTCTTCTAATAAGGTTCTCGATCCTAATTCATACTGAGCCGTTTTAACGAGATGCCATCTTACTTGTTGCCAAAGACGATATTCTCTTTGTAGAGCACCCGTGGTTTCTCTGATATCCAGTCGTGTCCCTCCTAACCAGAACGTGGCTTGAGGAATAAGAGAGTAACCGACGGCAGCAGTCAGGAAGCCAATATTAAATTTATACTTGTCATCCCGCAAAAAAAGTTGGGGTTCTATAAAGAATTTTATTTTTCTATGGTGTTTGACCGATCCTGAAAGAACAACCGTGGACCAGATTTGCGTACTTCCTGTGATGTTATTGGCGTAGACATTGCACCCGATTGCAAAAAACAACAGAATCAGAAATAAATGCAATAAAAAACGGACTTGGATTTTTTTCACGCCTTTCAATATACTCCCTGCCAATTGTAACGCATTGAGATCCGATGATACCACCTTCAGCCAGGAAAAAAGAATTAGAACGCAAAGGGTTCGCTTTAGTGGGTGCGGCCATCGTTATTTTTTTACTGGTCATAGGTTTCACCTTATTGTGGTACACCATACATAAACCATCGCCAACGTTATCGGTCAATCATTACGTAGATAATGCGCGTTGCCTACAATGCCATCAGGACCAAGCCAGGGAATGGAAGTCTTCTCATCATGCTAAGGCTATGGCGTTCGCTAGCGACACGACGGTTAGTGGTGATTTTAATCAAACGCATTTTGTGCGCGATGGAGTGACTACTCGTTTTTTTAAAGATAACAATCATTATTATATAAATACCCAAGGGCCGGATGGCCAATATGCGAATTTTCCTATTCGATATACCTTGGGGGTTGCGCCTTTACAACAATATTTAATTGAATTACCGGGCGGGCGTTTGCAAAATTTTACGCTGGCTTGGGATATGCATCATCACCACTGGTTTGATCTTTATCCTCAAGAACATACGCCACCAGGTGATGTATTACACTGGGCGGGCTGTTATCAAAATGCTAATGCCATGTGTATCACTTGTCATACCACGGGATATCAAAAAAATTATGATGTGAAGACAGATCATTATGCTTCCACATGGTCGGGAATGAATGTGGGCTGTCAGGCTTGTCATGGGCCAGGCCAACATCATGTGCAATGGGCGACCTCTTTTTTGCAGGGAAAAAATAAACTCTATAATCGAGCGGGCGAACATAAAGGATGGATCATTGATTTCAAACACGATGGCGCTGAGCGAGTGGTGGATACTTGCGGCATGTGTCATGCCCGTCGTAGTGAGTTGACAGCCTCACCGCAAGCGGGACAAGCGTTTATGGATAATTATTTGCCCGCTTTATTGACACCCGACTTGTATTATCCGGATGGACAGCAACAGTCAGAAGTGTATGTCTATAATTCATTCCGTCAAAGTAAAATGTATCAAAAGGGTGTGAGCTGTGTGGACTGTCATCAAGCGCATACGGGTCAATTAAAAGCGATAGGGAATGCCGTGTGTACGCAATGTCATAGACCGCAAGGGAATCCACGCTTTGAGCTTCCTAAAAAAAGATATGATCATCCTTCGCATACTTTTCATCCTCTCGGTACACCTGGTGCGCAATGTGTGAATTGTCACATGCCTGCCAAGAAATACATGAGAATACATGCTAGGCCTGATCACAGCATTCGCATTCCGCGCCCAGATTTATCAGTCAAATTAGGCACGCCTAATGCGTGTAATGCTTGTCATGTTAATCGATCTGCAAAATGGGCAGCAGATAAAGTGAGCGCCTGGTATGGCTCGCACCATAGCCCTATTCATTATGGTGAAATTCTAGCGGCGGGCCGTGCAGGAAAAGGGGAAGCAGCCTTAGTTGAATTGGCAGGAGATGCGCAACAACCCAGTGTAGTACGCGCAAGCGCATTGGATTTGTTATCTCACTACGGGCCTGCCAGCATAGCAGCAAGTATTTCTAATTTGCACGACGAGCATCCTGAAATTCGTAGAGCGGCCGTGACAGGATTAGAACGTTTGTCTCCATCAGAACGTTTGCCTTATTTATTAGCACTGCTCCATGATCCTATCCGTGCGGTACGCATAGAAGCAGCGCGCGTTTTATCTTCAGTGCCGGAAACACAATTTGATCAGACGAATCGTCCGCTATTCAATCACGCTTTGCAAGAATTCATTGCAGCAGAAAACCTCTCATTAGACATGCCCGCTTCTTATTTGAATCTGGCTGTGCTCAATGAAAATCAAGCTCATTGGGACCAAGCGGAAAAAGAATATCGCCAAGCTTTATTCCTAGATCCTGATTTCACACCGGCACGTTTGAATTTAGCGCAGCTTTATCTTCGTTTAAATCAGCAAGCCCAAGCAGAAAAAATACTGCAAGACGGTATTCAGCGCCTGCCAACACAAGGCGAATTGCATTATTCTTTGGGATTATTATTCGCAGAAGAAAATCGTTTAGCTGAAGCAGGTGATGCCTTAAAACAAGCGGCGCATTTATTTCCTGAACGCGCACGCGTTCATTACAATTACGGATTAGTGTTACAACAATTGCAACATTATTCATTAGCTGAGCATGAATTACTGACGGCTTATAAACTGGAACCCAGCAACGCCACTTTTATTTACGCGCTGACTATTTTTTACATGCAAAATCATGACTCACAACAGGCGCTGTATTTTGCGAACGCATTAAAAAAAGAGAATCCTCAAGATGGCCAAGTGCAACAGCTCATAGAGGAAATCAAATCAATGGGAGCCCGCGTGATAAAATAAGGAGATCACTGAGAATAAAAAGAAGGAGGCTTTCTTATGAAACCCATTTTCATTTTATTGATTTTACAACTGATCTTCTTAAGTTATACTAAGGCCTTTGCTGGACCCCCCATAGTCAGTTTTAATGTTCATGTGTTTCAGCATGCTAGCCCTTCCCAATGTTCGGGTTCATGGCGAGGCCGAGTGGGGCCTGAGGATGTGTCTTCATACACGCGACTGGGCGATGTCAATGATTTGAGCGGGCCGGTGGTGCGCTCCTGCACAGGTTGTGCAGTCAATAGCCGCTCGCATGATTGTGTCTGTAGAAGATGTTACGACTATTTCAATGGTTATGAATAAGAGAATGGTTAATGCGGCATGCAACAAAAATTTCTTAAACTAGGTGCGTTGGCCTTATTACAAATAGTGATAGTAGGTAATCTGCAAGTATTACCCGCCAATGCGATCTATGGCGTGGCATTACCCTTTTTGTATTTGGTGGCGGTGCTGGGTTTTTTTCTGCCTTGCACTTTGATGGTTGCAGAATTAGCAACGACTCGTCCTCAGACTGGCGGAGCTTATATTTGGTGTGAACAAGCCTTTGGTCCCAAATTAGGTTTTTTTACCGTTTGTATTTTATGGATTTCAAATTTGCTATGGTACCCTTCGATTTATTCTTTGATTGCCGCCAATGTCGCTTATCTCTTTGATCCGTCCTTAGCACAAAATAAAATGTTTATCTTAAGTTTCAGCATTCTTTTATTTTGGTTATTTACAGGATTGAATTGTCTGGGCATTAAATTTTCCAGCAAGACCAGCGAAGTCTGCAGCTTGGTCGGCATTATTCTTCCCATGCTGTTAATCATAATGGGCGGTCTCGTTTGGCTGACAGCAGGGAAACCATTGGGGATTTCATTAAGCAAAACGGCTTTTTTTCCTGAGATTTCCCACTTCACTGATGTCGGTCTATTAATCGCCATCGTGATTTCTTTATTCGGCATAGAATTGACAGCCGTACATGCAGGAGAGGTGGTGAATCCGAGGCGAGATTATCCATGGAGCTTACTGATATCGGGTGTTGTTATTGTAGTCCTGCTCTTGCTTTCTGAATTAGCCATTGCGCTTATCATTCCTGCTTCTCAACTCAGCGTGATGACGGGATTATTAGATGCAGTGATGGTGTTATTTCAAAGCTTGCATTTAGCTTATTTAGTCGTCCCCGTCCTTTTTTTAATTCTCATAGGCAATATAGGCAGCATAGCCGCTTGGATGTTAGGTTCCACACGCGGCATGTACGTGGCTTGTGAAAGAAACCGCGTGATTGGTTTTTTACAAAAAGTAAACCACAACCAAGCACCCGTTGGCGTATTAATTGTTGAAGCCATCATTTTTACCCTTATCAGCGGCGTTTTTTTAATATTGCCCCAAGTTACAGACTCCTTTTGGCTGCTACTTGCTTTAGCTTCCCAAGTGACCTTGATTTATTACATCATCTTATTTATTTCCACGATCAAACTCAGAACGCTTCCCGTTCAAGCCCAAGGTTTTATCATCCCTGGTGGCAAACCCACTTTGTGGATACTCATGTGCCTAGGCGCACTCACGTCTTTTTTCGCTTTATGCGTAGGCTTTATTCCCCCTAACAGCCTGGAAAAGAGCGGCGTATTTTCATTTCATATGATCATGGGCGCTGGGCTAGCTGTGACACTCTTTTTGCCGTTTTTGCTGTTGTTTTTCAAGGAAAAGAAATAGACTTAGCCCCTAAATTGCAAATAACAATCGGGGAGATAATCATGGAAGCTCATTCTGAAGTTAATGTTGAAAATGCGCTAGCAAAAGCCATGCTAAAACAAGCCATAAAAAATAAATCTATTATGCAGCTTTTAATTGAAATGGCATCGGTATTAAGGGCTCATGTCTTGCAACCCATGATGTCTGCCCTTCTTTCAACCGAATCCTGGTCTGATTTATCTCCTACTCAGCAAGACTTTATCCACACTTGGGCGATTAAACATTCAAAAGGCGATCAATTTTTAGGGGCTCTGTTGCCTCAATTTGAATTGGAAGAATTAAAATCTTCTCTGGAAAACCGACGTTTGTTGGTGGCAGCTATTGATAATAGTCTTGCGGGTAACAATGAAATTAAAACTATCCACGACTTAATTACTTTTATAAAAACCATGGATGATATGGGTTATGCCTATGTGACAGGCCATTTAGCGGAATCTAATCAAGAAGAATATCAATCTATTAGCAAAATGATTTTTCCATCAAAAGAAGAATTAGATATGCGTTCATTGCGTCCTGAGAAAGTATTAGCGACGACTTATGGTATTGGTACAGAACTCGATGCAGATTTAATGTTGAGAAAGGAAGATATTGTCGGTTGTTTCCCGGGAAAAGCAAAATTTATTGTACCGCTTTCGATAGGCAAGAATTCAAGCCAAACTTGGTTTGAAAAATTAGCTTTCAATAAAAAAACGTCAACATCATTACCTCTCATTGCGAGCGCTTCATCATCAACAGCCAGACTGCTAATCACTTTGCAACATTTAGGCGCATTCACAGGAGTGGACAAGCAGTTTGATGTCGATAAAGCACAGATATTCGCTAATTGCTTAATGGGATATTTTGTCTATTGTGGGCATCACAGCGTAGTAGAAGTGATGGAAATATGGAATCGATATTTAGATGATGTAGTCCTGAGACACCCTGAACAATTACCCTCAACGCTCTTTCCAAACACGCCCTCAACGATAGCTTATTTTGATGACCCCGAAGCCGTAGAAAGAAAACTTCCTTATGGCAAGATTGGTGATCACACTTCATTTTTGCACCCCTCTTGTGCGACTGCAGTGATCAAACAAGCAGAAATTTATTCTGCAACCATCACTTCTTGGTGCTATAAAAAACGAAATAAGCAAGGTATGGGAATATTTGCAACTCACTCTAGTATGCAGCCCGAATCTTTTGATAAGCAGCCTATCAACAAGTTTCCTTAAGTGTAGGGTGGATTAGGCGCTTTTTAAAGGTAGCGAATTCGACACCTTTCAAACCCGCATAGGCAATATCACCAACTCTTTCCCTTGCATATGCAAATTGCGTTGCACGGTCAACGGGGTTTCGTTGTGTAAGAAGCGAGTGATGAAATTATCGTGTTCGAAAATTAATTTGCTGGAAAAGAAAATGCAGTTGGAATATTTTTTGCTGACTTTTTCGGCTAGCTTGGTTAATTCTTCCACGGTGTCTGTGCCAAAGCTTGCGTAAGCTTCGGCGGCAATGCCGTATTGATGGCAATAGTCGACAAAATATTGCAGGTTTTCGTTGACTTCAGTGCGCATTTTTTCCAAGGTGCTTTGTCCCGCGAAACTTTCTACATCCACAATCCCGGCGCTTAAGAAAACAAAATTTTTAAAATGCCTTGGGAACATGCGGATTACATTGGACAAGATGTGCATGGCCACGCCCATGCTTTTACTGACCAGAATCACTACAGTACCTTTTTGGGGGTTACGAAACAATACCTTAAAAAAATATTGGGATATTTGTGCATTGTGAAGATCAACTCTATCCCTTGTTTAACAAGGGGAGCAGTAGGAATTTCTGAAGGTGTTTTCACACTAACTTGCATGAATCAACAAACCACTGTCCAAGAGTCTATTATGCGTGATGTTAAATTACTAAGCGCGGCACCTATTTGTTGGATTCGCAAAGTAAATTTGTCAAAAGAAATTATCAACAACAAGTATCAAAATAATATATCTGTATAATCATTTTTTCTTGTCCGTTGTGAGCAGACCCACTGAATTGCTTCTATCTTTCAATTAGTATGATCGCCATGAAAATAGTGGACTAAAATATCTAGTCCACCGTCGCAAATGTGCAGATATTCTACACGCATTTCCACTATGGGTAGGTGGGTCTAAGATTACTAACATGAATTGATTGTTGTGCGATGGGAATATTAAATAATGTCGATGAACTACGACGATTCTCTTTTTCCGTAATATCAAATCTAGCCGATTGATTTTGATTACAAATCTCTATAGAAGGCTCCATTATTGCTGATAATTCATTTAATCCTTGAGATGATAAAATTTGATGGAGTTCTCTTAATTTCTTTTCACATGAGTCCATATTGCATTCCATTGCATTACCAAAAGTATTATCTTCGGAAGAAAAATATCTTATAACCTCGTCATTTAATTCTTCCATATCACTAGATGGTCTTTTAACTGTAGTAAACCGAGATGAACTGGCATAAGTTTTTTGAATTTCATTAGCAGCTTGCAGTTCTTTTTCCTTAATAAATATTTGTAGGGAATTTATAATTGATTTTAATTTTGCAATTTGTTCATCAATAGGTAAAGTTGAAATATTAACATACGCATTCTCTAATGATAGAGATCTTGATGCAGTTTCTTTCTTGTTAAGATCATCTAGAATTAAAGAAATTTCTTTTCTTATTTTATTGAATTCATTTAATTGTGCTTTAAGAGTTGAATAGACGATATTCATTTCGGAAAAAAGACCTGGCAAGGCATTATAGTTAACCTTGTTTAACATAGCAGTAATCAGTGCAATCAAGCCGTCTGCTTGTGATGTATAGGCATTATTTTTTTTCGCCGCTTCAATAACCATTGACAAAGTTAAGCCATTTTGGCTTTGATTAAGTTTATTTTGGAATATTTGATATGCTTGTAAACATAAATTAATTTTATCCTGAAATTGCTTAGTCTTATCAACTAATATGATACGTTGCCGAAAAATTTCCCTCAAACTATCATTGTATTCATCTAATTTTTTCTTTAAATGACCTAAATTAAAACGGTCAGGAACATCTGTATTAGTCATTTCAAATCCACCGTCCTGCTTTTTTTGAGAAAGATTTTTTTCTCGGCTTATATTTCTGGCTTCTGTTTTTTCGCCTTTACGCAACCCATCCTTTTTTTGAGAGCTAGATCGTCTAAACATGACAAGTCTCCAATATAGTTGAAATAGAAAATGCAACACGTTGAATTTACAAATTTTTTACATAAAAGAACTAATAAAGTATAAGAAATTGATTAGAATAGTTATTTTTCGAATGCTCGTTTTGCGGTTCATTGCTATAAGAATTAGCAAATTTCGATACTACATAAGAAAAAATCTAATGTCTAGATTAATTAGAGAAAAATACCACCCCTTCCGAATATAACGTTGCTTTAAGAAAAACATCAGTAATTGACGCTATCCTGTAATAAACGAGGACATTTTTCCGCCCTGAAACCTTCAACACGCATTGGGGGTCACATGATACAGAATAAAGAAACAAATTATGATGCTCGTTCCAACATAAAAAAAATTAGAGCTAGTTTCAATGAAATTATTATATATATAAATGGCATCAGAAAAGAAGTATGGGATGCGGATAAATACCCATATCTTATGAATAAAGAAAAGATAAGGAGACTAGAAGAACAGGATCAAATTACCATAGAAAAATACATAGCATACAGGGAATTTATGCATTTTCTCAGGGACCAATTTTTAAGAGATCAAAATGAAAGATTCGATATGGAAAAAACTACTAAAGATAAAGTTGATTCGTTAGTAATTAATCAAGAAATGCTAAAGAAATTATTAAGTCTACCCACAGATGATGAAATGCTAAGTAATGAAATGAAGTGGAGAAAATTAGCAGATGAGAAATTCAAAGAATTTTCTATCATGCAAAAAAATGTAGTAGAACTTATAAATAAAGAGATTGGGCAGTACAAGATTGCAATACAGAAAGTTGAGGTGTTTATTAGAATAAAAGAAGAATCAGCAGCTAGCATATATAAAGATATATATAGCAATATACCTAATAAAATAAATACGGTAGCATACGATGCAGAGAATCGATATTCCTCACAAAAAGATACTAAATCGTTTCAGTATGATGAAAGAGCTTTGTTTGTCAAAGCGGGGGAAAGAATTTACGATGAAATTACTAAGGGTAATATCTCATGTTTAGAGGAAAATAAATTAAAACAAATTGGAGAATCCGCAGTAAGAGATGAATTAAAAGAACTAGCAAAATTTTATATACAAGAAAATCTTTCTGGATTAAATGAAGATGAAAAGCAAAAATGCGAACAAGACATTGTTAATAAATCTTTTGAAATCATTTACCCTAAATTTCAAGAGAAAAATCAAGAGATACATATCGCGTTAAGACAAATTAGACTAGAGATTATTGGCGCACAAGCAACTCTCGAAGCGTTAAACTCTACAGTTTGCGTTTTAGAAACTGAAAAAGAAAAATGCATTAACCTTGCTTCTTTGATTAATGAAAATTCAACTGATAGCGAATCAAAATGTGAAGCAATTAATGAGGCGATTGAGCAATTAGGCGAATTAAAAAAAATGGCAGAAGAAGCTGATGATTTGTTATTTAAAAGTTTGCCTATCCCAACTATAGAATTACCAACTTCTAAAGAAAATAATCAAAAAGATAATAATGCTGATCCAGGATCAGATATGCGACCAAAATTAGGGAAATAACATTTAGCAGATGGCACTATAATAAATTTAATAAGTAGGTGAGGCATTGTATATGAACTTGAACATACCTATAAACATACAGCCCACCTGGCATGTAGTGTGTATGAGCATTAATCAAACAAAAAATCAGAAATCACAACGAGGAGGATAAATTCTATGTTATCCAACAGACCTTATTTATTAAGAGCTTTTTATCAATGGATAATAGATAGCGCTTGCACACCACTTTTAGTAATTGATGCTAATCATCCTGGTAGTAAAATTCCTAAAGATTATGTGTACGATAATGGGGAAAGTGTTTTTAATATTTCTCCCATAGCGATTAGGGACTTGAAAATGACTAATCAGACTGTTGAATTTAGAGCTTCGTATTCTGGAGTGATTTCTTTAATATCAGTGCCAATTAAATCAGTTCTAGCAGTATACGCTGAAGAAAATGGTGAAGGTATCTTTTTTGATGCTGAGGAAGAAGTCCCGCGAGAAGAAAAAGCGATGATAAAAGAAATTAAAAATGGAATATCATCAAATGCTAAAGTTAGCAATAAAAGTCCCTTGAAAAGTGATAAAAAAAGAAAGGTAAATCATAAAAAGAGAGTAAAAAAGTAAGAAATGAGGGATGGCAACATGGCTAATGAAAAAGCCCAACAAATACGAGCTTTTTATAAAAAGCTTATTGTTGCTTTAATCAAACATATTTTCGCATTGTATGCGGAAGAAACTCATGAGGGTATCTTCTCTAATCACAATAATACGCAAAAAACCGCTGAAAGGACGAGAGGGAGAGGCATAACAATAGAAGGCAATTTATGAGTGCATTCTCAAACCACCATAGGCATACTCTTTTTGAGAGAAAAAGAAAGCCTTTGCCGATAGAACTTTACCAATATGATTTTATTAAATTGGCTGAAAATGAAAAAGACCCTTTAAAAGCCAAAAAATTACTTTGTATAGGTTCTTTACAAGAAGGAAAAACTTATATAGAAACTGCATTATTTTTAAAAATTAGTCCGGGTAAAGTTTATCGCTGGCTCAACTGCCTCAGAAATAAAGGATTACAAGAATTGCTTTCTTCAAAGAGCAAGAATAGTTATTTATCTAAAGAACAAGTTAAACAGCTAGAAATAGCTATGAATAAATTAAAGGAAAAACAACTAATATCTTACGCTGATGTAGAAAAGCTTCTATTTGAAAAATTCAATGTTAAATACAAGGCTCAACAAGGTATTTATATGTTACTTAAAAGGTATAATATCTCCTTACCACAAACAAGAGTATTTATAGAGAAGCAACCAAGAACGTTAACAAAAGAAATGTATAAATACAATTTTTTAAGGTTATCCGAATTAGAATCGGACAATTTAAAAAAGAAGAAATTATTAAATATGGCTTATTATTGCCAATTTATGCCATTTGAAGAAATTGCCAAGCAACTAAAAATTTCTCCTTATACTTTAAATCGCTGGATTAAGGAGTTTGAAACAAGAGGATTAGAAGGGTTACTGAAAGACAAAACATCAATTAAATTGGCATTTAACTACAATTTTATCGACTTGGCGCAGCATGAAAAAGATTTAAACAGGAAAATAAAGTTAATGTGCATGGCTTATCGTAAGGAAGGGAAAACTTTATCAGAAATTGCATGTTTAACTAACGTTGAACAAGAAACTATTGCATTTTGGATTAGAAAATTTCAAAAAGGTGGATTAAATAATCTTTTATTCAGAAATTCAAGGAGTTCTGTAAAATTGACCAATCTCATGTCTGCTTACAATTTTCGAGAATTAGCACAACATGAAATTAAGCCGAAGAATAAACTCAAATTAATTTATTTAGCACTGCGGCAAGAAGGAAAAAATTGCAAGGAAGCTAGTAGTTTGTTGTGTGTAAATCCATACACGGCTGCCGAATGGCATAACCAATTCATGATTAAAGGGTTAGATGGAATACTACAAAAGAAATCGGATACTATTTCTTTAGATAACAAGCCATTCAACCTTAGAAAACTTGCCAGACAGAGTTCAAATTCAGCTCACAAATTGCAGCTATTAGCCTTGGCATACCACCAAGAAAAATTTGATAATGATCAAATCTCACAAATACTTTGTCTACCTAAGCAGCAGATAAGGCGATGGGTAATTGACTTCAAGAAAAATGGCCTAAAATTTGCCTCTCGCAAAGAAATAAAATTACCGCTCCTTAATGAAACTAAAAATCAAAGAAGCCAGCCTTCATTCAAAAACGATGGCGAATCAGATTCGCTACATTGTAGACAACCAAAAAATGTGATGATGATCAGAGACTCAGTAAAACATGCTAAACCAAGCCGACCTGGCCCAAAGATAGGCCCTTTACCTAAAGAAATTTATCAATATGATTTTGCTAAATTGAGTGAGAGTGAGAAGAATTTTTTAAAAGCTAAAAAATTACTTTTTTTAAGCTACCTACGTGAAGGTAAAACTTATAATGAAATTGCTGAACTCGTGAAAATAGACAAAACCACGGTTTACAATTGGTCGAAAGGTTTTAGAAAAAAGGGAATTGAAAGATTTTTACTTACTTTGGATCGTAAGAAAAACCCTTTACCTAAAAAAATTTATCAATATGATTTCTCGCAATTAGCAGAAAATGAAAAAGATTGCTCAAAAGCTAAAAAATTACTCTTCCTTGCATATTTGCGCGAAGGCAAGACGCATAAAGAAATAGATCAACTCTTAAAAATTAGCAAAACTACAGGTATTGCATGGTTGAAGCACTTCAAAAAAAACGGAATAGCGGGGCTTTTACTTTCTCGTAAAAGAAACAGAAAAAAGCTCTTACCGAAAGAAATTTATCTATATGATTTTACTAAATTGGCTAATAGTGAAAAAGACCCTTTAAAAGCTAAAAAATTACTCTTCTTAGCATATTTGCGCGAAGCAAAGACACATAAAGAAATTGCTCAACTCTTAAAAATTGCCAAATCTACCAGCGCTAAATGGCTGGAACACTTTAGAAAAAAGGGATTTGAAGAATTATTACTTAATGAAAGAAACAGAAATGACAGCTTTTTATCTGAAAGACAGATTAGTCAGTGTGACGAAACTGTTATAAATACACCACCAGACAAACACAAAATTTTATCACATCTACCTCACCATAAAATTCTTCATTTTAAAAAAGCTCTCTCCAAACTGAGGGATGAAATTGGAATGGTAAGTTATAAAAATGTACAAACCCTACTACTTGAAAAATTTAATGTAAGCTATAGTAGCTTAAACAGTGTCCGAGTGCTTTTAAGACGACTTAATATTCTTCTACGATAAAATAAAATAACCGAAAAATCTCTTGTCTTCAAATGATGCTCAAACCCGCATAGGCAATATCACCAACTCTTTCCCTTGCATATGCAAATTACGTTGCACAGTCAGTGGTGTTTCGTTGTGTAAGAAGCGGGTGATGAAATTATCGTGTTCGAAAATTAATTTGCTGGAAAAGAAAATGCAGTTGGAATATTTTTTGCTGACTTTTTCGGCTAGCTTGGTTAATTCTTCCACGGTGTCTGTGCCAAAGCTTGCGTAAGCTTCGGCGGCAATGCCGTATTGATGGCAATAGTCGACAAAATATTGCAGGTTTTCGTTGACTTCAGTGCGCATTTTTTCCAAGGTGCTTTGTCCCGCGAAACTTTCTACATCCACAATCCC
>Ga0207084_1013_pt1 | contig 52223 bp, 49 predicted proteins | sample Alteio_BWMinHeat_55_FD_153543 | JGI IMG/M metagenome (GOLD analysis project Ga0207084, IMG submission 153543) | Enriched cells from forest soil in Barre Woods Harvard Forest LTER site, Petersham, Massachusetts, United States -... | ecosystem: Environmental > Terrestrial > Soil > Temperate forest >...
CCACTTCCCTATCGGTCACATGACTATCTTCAATCAAAATCACATCAGCAAGAAAATATTCTTGATTATCAATAAACCGGATAATACTTCCTCGTCTTACTCCTTCAACCAATACTTTTACCGTTCCATCAGGCAGCTTCAAGAGTTGTAAGACAGTCGCTAAAGTGCCTGCTTCATAGACCCCTTTTTCATTAGGTTGATCTTCAGTGGCATTTTTTTGCGTGACCAATAAAATTTGCTTGTCAGCGGCCATGGCCACTTCAAGTGCTTTGATCGATCTTTCCCGTCCTACAAAAAGTGGCACCACCATATAGGGGTAGACCACCACATCTCGCAAAGGCAAGACAGGAACGCTTAACATGTTCGTATCCGTAGTGGGAATTGCCATTGGGTGCCCCTCCGCTATTCAGTTGGCTTATAAAAGTAAGTATAAGTCATTCCTACTCTGCCGCCGATTGTTGTTCATGATTTTCGTATATAATGATGGGCTTGGTTTCACCGTGAATAGACGTCTCGTCAATAATCACTTTAGAAACATGGGTTAAAGAAGGCAATTCATACATAATATCTAACAAGGCTTTTTCAAGGATAGATCGCAACCCCCTCGCTCCCGTTTTCTTTTCTACGCAACGTTCGGCAATCATTTGTAAAGCGGAGTCACGGAATTCCAGCGCGACACCTTCCATCTCAAAAAGCTTACGGTATTGCTTGGTTAACGCATTACGTGGTTCAGTTAAAATACTCATTAACGCTTCTTTATCTAATTCTTCTAACGTAGCTACAACCGGTAAACGACCAATTAATTCAGGAATAAGACCGTATTTAATCAAATCTGAAGGTTCTACTTCACGTAATAACGTGCCAATGGTCTTAGCATCTTCTTTACCATGAATTTCGGCGCCAAAACCAATGCCGGATTTCTCAGATCTATCGCGAATCACTTTTTCAAGACCGGCAAATGCGCCACCGCAGATGAATAAAATATTTCTAGTGTCTACTTGAATAAATTCTTGTTGAGGATGCTTTCTTCCGCCTTGTGGTGGAACAGAGGCAATGGTTCCCTCAATCAATTTCAATAAAGCTTGCTGCACCCCTTCCCCTGAGACATCGCGAGTAATGGATGGATTTTCAGACTTACGGGAAATTTTGTCTATTTCGTCAATATAAACAATACCCATTTGGGCTTTGGTCACGTCGTACTCACAACGTTGCAGTAATTTTTGAATGATGCTCTCCACATCTTCACCCACATACCCCGCCTCAGTCAGCGTGGTGGCATCTGCAATGACAAAAGGAACATTTAGAAGACGGGCCAAGGTTTCGGCCAACAAGGTCTTACCGCTGCCTGTTGGGCCTATGAGTAGGATATTGCTTTTACTTAATTCAACATCATCTTGCTTACTATGATTACGTAAGCGTTTGTAATGGTTATAAACTGCCACAGACAAGACCTTCTTAGCCTGAGTCTGGCCAATAACGTAATCATCCAAGGTTTTACGGATCTCAGTGGGGGCCGGTAATCTTGGGAGGTGGTCAGAAGAAGAATTGGGCGTTTTTTCGCCCTTTGTTTCTTCATTGATGATGTCATTACAAAGCGCCACACATTCATCACAGACATAGACAGACGGTCCGGCAATCAACTTGCGCACTTCGTGTTGGCTTTTGCCACAGAAGGAACAGTGAAAGACCTTATCTCTACCGCTATTGCCACGCTGGTCATTGCTCATAAGATAAAACCCCTTTAGTTAATATCATAGATAGGGATGTTTTATGTAATTTCAACCGGTCACTCTTACTATTATTACTTTTTATCGCCCCGGTAATCGAGAATTTTATCTATGATGCCATACTCTTTTGCCCGCTCAGCGCTCATAAAATGATCTCTATCGGTGTCCTTTGCAATTATATCCTCAGGCTGCCCGGTATGCTTTGACAGAATTTGATTCAAGCGGGCGCGGATTTTCAAGGTTTCCTCTGCGTGAATCGCAATATCAGAGGCCTGCCCCTGAACACCGCCTAAAGGTTGATGTATCATGACCCTGGCGTTTGCCAAACAGCAACGCTTACCCTTGGTTCCCCCCGATAGTAACAATGCCCCCATGCTAGCGGCTTGACCAATACATAATGTGCTTATATCTGGCTTAATAAACTGCATAGTATCATAAATGGCCAAACCCGCAGTCACCACACCGCCTGGAGAATTGATATAGATAGAGATATCTTTATCGGGATTGTCGGATTCTAAGAATAACAGTTGCGCCACAATAAGGTTAGCCACGTAATCATCAATAGGGCCGCCTAAAAAGATCAAACGGTCTTTTAAAAGCCTGGAATAAATATCAAACGCCCTTTCTCCGCGGGCCGTTTGCTCAACCACAATAGGCACTAAATTAGATGCGACTATCCTGCCTGTACTCATTGTCTCTAACTCCCTTTCAATTAATTAACTATTAATAACTATATATATTAGGCTACGCATAAGGTTACTCAGTACGTATGCCTTTTAATTCAGCAAAGCTCATACTCTTCTCAAGCACTTTAATCCCTTCAATCATTTTGTCTATCACTTGATTTTCCAGCACTTGCGCTTCAATACCGCTACGCTGTTCATCAGAAGCAAGATAAGTCATGACTTCTTGTGGGTTTTCATACAGGGCCGCAATCTCTTGTATGCGTTGATTGACCTTTTCTTTGTCCACAATAAGGTTGGCTTGTTTAGCATACGCATTGATTAATAATCCTAAGGTCACCCGGGTTTTTGCAATGCCGGCAAACATAGCCAATTCTTGCTGCGAATGATGCTCATGATCATGATGTTGATGCTTAGAATAAATCTCATCGTGAATATTTTTAGCTTCACGCTGCACCAGCGCATCCGGCACTTCCATGGGATTTTGCTCCAAGAGCTGTTTGAACACTTGTTCTTTTAATTTTTCTTTCACCAATCTCTCGCGTTCTGGCTCCAGTGATTGCTTGATTTGTTCTCTTAGATCATCGAGGGTACCGCTCACTATACCTAGTTTGCGAATAAATTCTTCGTTTACTTCAGGCGCATCCGCTTCAAACACTTGTTTGACTTGAATGACAAAATCCACGGGCTTGCCTGCTTTTTCTGGCATAGAAAAATCGGTTGGGAAGGTTAAATGAAGGGTACGTTCTTCATTCGCTTTGGCCCCTATGAGACCCGCTTCAAAACCAGGCAACATAGCATGACTACCCAACTCCACAGGATAATCCGTAATTTTATTTTCTACGTCTGACTTTTCTTCAAAAATAGCGTAGTAATCGATCACCACCCTATCTTGTTCTTGGGCTGGTCTATCTACTCGTTTCCATTTGATATGTTGTTTACATAATTGCTTAATGACGTAGTCAATATCTTCTGGTCTCACTTCAACCACCAGTTTTTCCACGCTATCCATAGCAAATTTCAAGGGGCCTACTATTTCAGGCAAAATTTCAAAAGAAGCCACAAATTCCAAGGGCTGATTCGCCGTCACGACTTTGGGTTCAATTTCAGGCTGACTAATGGGTTTTAAAGATTCTTGAGTCACGGCTTCGTAGAAGGCCGTACGCATCACTTCGCTTAACGCTTCTTGCCGCGCATCTTTGCCAAAACGCTGTTCAATATAAGATAAAGGTGCCTTGCCCGGTCTAAACCCTTTTATGTTTGCATTCTTTGAAAAATAGTCAATCTGCTTCGCATACACGGCTTCCACTTGACTCGCGGGCACCACAATGGTCAGACGACGTTTCACCGGACTCACTTCTTCAACTGAAACTTGCATAAAGATCACTCCACCGACTGTTTTATTAAGACACTTTTAAAGTGGGCGCCATTATAGTAAGAATCCACCCACGAAACCAGGATTTTAAGGCTCAGCGGGAACCGCTGATGTAAAAAAATAGGAAAAGATTGCGAAAGGAGAGACTCGAACTCTCACGGGTTTCCCCACTGGAACCTAAATCCAGCGCGTCTACCAATTCCGCCACATTCGCTAAACCGCCATTTTTACTGTAGTTTTGCCAGATAAGCAACAAAGAATCCAATTAACTCTTGTTCACCGAAAGCAACTCTACTTTAAAAATTAACACCTGATTAGGGCCAATGTATGGTTGTGCCCCTACATCACCATAAGCCAAAGTGGAAGGAATATAGATTTCCCACTTCGAACCCGCTTTCATTAGTTTTAATGCTTCAACCCATCCTGGGATAACATTATTCAATTGGAAAGTCATGGGTTTACCATTTTTATAAGAACTATCAAATTCAGTCCCATCAATTAAACGTCCCGAATAATTCACCGTGACTGTGTCATTATCTGTGGGTTGTGGGCCTGTCCCTTCAGTGAGAACTAGGTATTGCAAACCATCAGGCAAGGACTTCACGCCAGGTTTATTTTTATTAGCAGCTAAAAAAGCTTCACCATCGGCTTTATTTTTTGCTTCCGGTGTTTGCATCAGTTGGGAATTATCCACCGATGGCATAGTAGAGGATTCAACAGCATAGGTTGGTACAGAATAAGCAGTGACAGCGAACAAACTGATGCTGAATAGGGTAATAATTGATGACTTCATGTCGGCTCCGTAATAAGTATATAAAAGTCGCTAAGATATAGGGTCAAGCCACCCTTTTCAATCCTTGAAATTAAATAAAGACTTTACTACCATATGGGCCTAGATTTTGCCCATTCTATGCGCCACTAGAACATCGAGGATTTCTCATGAAACAACTAGGCTCTTATACCCAGGATGATATTCATAATGAAAAACTCAAAGCATGGGTCCATGAAATAGCCACGCTTTGTGAGCCCGATGCCGTGTTTTGGTGTGATGGTACTGAAGCAGAATATGATGAACTGTGTGGACAAATGGTCGCTAGGGGCACGCTTAAAAAACTGAATTCCCAATTGCGTCCTAATAGTTATTTGGCCCTGTCTGATCCCAGGGATGTGGCCAGAGTAGAAGACCGTACTTATATTTGTAGCCAACATAAAAAAAATGCTGGGCCCACAAATAACTGGGTAGATCCAGTAGAAATGAAAACCACGCTGACTGACTTATTTCGCGGTTGTATGCGTGGACGTACGCTTTATGTGGTTCCCTTTTGTATGGGACCGCTAGGCTCGCCGCTTGCACAAATTGGTATAGAACTCACTGATTCTCCCTATGTGGTCGTCAATATGAAAATCATGGCACGCATGGGACGCCAAGTTTTGGAAGCCTTAGGCCAAGCTGATTTTATAGAATGCTTACATTCCGTTGGTATGCCACTCGCTCCAGGTCAAAAAGACGTTCCCTGGCCTTGCAATGATAATAAATATATTGCGCATTTCCCCGAAGAAAAAGCTGTGTGGTCATTTGGCAGTGGTTATGGTGGCAATGCCCTGCTCGGTAAAAAATGCGTGGCTTTACGTATTGCTTCAACCGTGGGTAAAGAAGAAGGTTGGCTTGCTGAGCATATGCTCATTGTAGGCGTAGAATCACCTCAAGGTGAAAAAACCTATGCCGCAGCCGCTTTCCCAAGCGCTTGCGGTAAAACTAATTTTGCTATGTTAATTCCCCCACTTTCATTTAATGGATGGCGCATCTCTACCGTAGGCGATGATATCGCTTGGATTAAGCCAAGCAGCGACGGCCGTTTATATGCCATCAATCCTGAAGCGGGCTATTTTGGTGTGGCTCCGGGAACCTCTTTTAAAACTAATCCCAACATCATGCACACCATTCAAAAAAATACCCTCTTTACCAATGTCGCCTTGACCTCCGATGGAGACGTTTGGTGGGAAGGGATGACAGATACTCCTCCTAACCATCTCACCGATTGGCAAGGCCAAGCATGGACGCCTAATTGCGGCCGTAAAGCAGCTCACCCCAATGCGCGCTTTACTGTTCCTGTTTCTCAATGTCCTTCTGCAGACCCCGAATGGGAAAACCCCAAAGGCGTACCGATTAGCGCTTTTATTTTTGGCGGCCGTAGGGCCACCACCGTACCTTTAGTGTATGAAGCGCATAACTGGGAATCCGGTGTATATCTTGCCGCAACCACTGCCTCTGAGACCACAGCTGCAGCTGAAGGAAACGTAGGTGTCATTAGACAAGACCCTATGGCCATGCTCCCTTTTTGTGGTTACAACATGAGTGATTATTTCCATCATTGGCTAGCTATAGGTAGCAATCTCAAACATCCGCCCAAAATTTTTGGCGTCAATTGGTTTAGAAAATCTAAAGACGGTAAATTTTTATGGCCTGGATACAGCGAGAATATGCGCGTACTGAAATGGATAGTGGATAGGGTGCATAATCGCGTGGCTGCTGAAGAATGTCCCTTAGGCTATTTGCCTCGCTATCAAGATATTTTGTGGGAAGGTTTAACTGATTTCGATCTCACTCGTTTTAGCGAAGTGATGACCATTGGATTTACGCAATGGTCTGATGAAATTAATTCTCATAAACACTTTTTTGAAAAATTCGGCGAACACTTGCCCAAACAATTTAACGAGATAAGAAATAAATTACACGCGATCTTTAGCAGACACTTTGCTTCTCAGTAATCATATTGGCAATGTGAAAAAAATCTTTTTTAAAGCGGTCAGTGAGTCCTTCAATTAAGTGATTCCACGGCGCGTTTTCTTGGGCATATCGCCTGAGTTCAGGCGTGCCTAACCCTTCGCGTATCATTTGAAAAGCCATGTTTTCCAAATAGCGTGCCGCATAGTTGTCAATTTCATTGGCTGCTAATGCCTTTTGTATAGTTGAGTGACAGTGATTTAATAACTCGTTTATTTCTTTGATCTCAATGTTTTCTTTATGCGATACCGTTTGCGTCAGTAACTCTTTGGCTGCTTGAATGTCAAAAAAACCGAGATCTAAACCCACTTCGTCATAATAAATTTGATTAATTTTACACGACCCTATTTTTTTACCTCTACAATGAAAACCCAACATTTCCAGCAGCTGTAAGGTTTTGGGATCGGCCACATAGGTTTCGATTTTTTTGCTAGCAGGCAACACTTGACAGAACAGTTGACGCATACAGGCTTGCATAGCCAACACATCGCAATCCGCTTCTAATTGTATGGACCAAAACGCAATATGCTCGTAACGTCTTTCACCTTGAATAAACGTGCAGACACCTAAGCGTTTTTGTTGGTAATAACATTCTGCAATATTATTTTTCTCATTGATGTGAATGCGTATATCATTGGGGACATTGTTATGCAATGTCGGCAAGCGAGGCCTAAACAGTGTGACGGCTGAAATAGCTTGTTGCGCTAACAGCGGGTCAATCAATAATGCCTTAAAACGTGCGCCCATATGCCACTTATGCGTGTATTTCTCTGGGCCCGTTCGTCTTCGAATTCGGTCTGGAAAAATAATTTCTATCTCAAATCCCATTTTCTTAGCCAAATGAAAGGCCGGTTCATTGTCGGTATCTTGCACCAACTCAATACGTTTGACATGCGGCATATCTGTTTTAATTTTATCGACAAGGAATTTAAAAAATTGAGTACCGTAACCATTTTTTAAATGATCTTGATGAACACCAAAAGAAGCGAATTGCACTGAATGCGCATGTATTCCCTGGCCCAATATGATTCTTCTCGTAGCGACGACCTTGCCCTTGTCTTCCATCACATACACTTCACTTTCTTGCATTATTTTTTCAATGATGGGTTTGAATTGTTCTTTAGGGATGCGCTCAAAAGTTAAAAAAGGAATCACGTGGTCTTGCATAAAAATAGTGTAGAGACTATCAAAATCAGCCATAATTGCACGACGAATGATAGCTTGATCATTTACCTGCGCCTGCTTGTCCATTACATCTTCCTTGAATACTTTAGGATGCGAAATCGGCATCAAGCTTTTTCCACCCGTCTAGCAAAACAGCAACTGTAACTATCCATAATATAAGGTGACAACCAAAAAATATTCTCGGGTTTGGAAAGATAGTTAGTCATCACACTTTTCCTACAGTTAGCTGAACTCAGACTGAAAAAACATTAAAAGAACATTCGATATGAGCTTTGACAACAACTATATACCGCAAGACTCTGCTCAAGGCAACAGAATTGAAAATCATAGGCTAGACGAATTTTACGGTATGTTATAACATATCAAACAAATCATGTCAGTTTACAATAATAAAATTATTATTTATCATTAACATAATTACCATTAAGCGAATCCAGAAGCCCTATAAAGATAGGCTTTAAAACGAGGTCAGTTGACATGCTTCACCATTCCCATCAATCGTTGCGCGACAAATTAGCGGCTAAATTTGACGCCAAGAAAAAAACGCAGAACCAGCCTGTTACCATCAAAGATATCTATGTCTATCCCGAAAAATTCGGCTATTCACACGGGGAATTTTGCGACCGTAACCATAACCATACTAATTTATACCGCGCCTATCCTGTTTTGTTGCGACTTAACGATCACATTGAATCATTGGCCATGATAGCGAATATTTATCATCAACAGTATTACTGTGATAAAGATAGTGAGGGTAAATTTCAAATAAAAACCGATTGCCTAAATGATATAACCAGAGCGTGTTTAGGCGAATCTTCTCTCTATACCTGCAGCCCTTTGACTACACAAGAATTTGCTTGGATAGTGGAATCCATCTACGCTATAGCTAGAAAACAACTGCCTAATGTTCATTTACTCTTAAGCTCATTTGCCGTCTTAACAAAAGAAAAAGAATTACAGAATGTCTCTTTGTACATTCAATGCGGCCCCGACCCAAAAATAAATAACTTCAGTAAAGCACGATTTTCGAAATTAGATATGACTTACAAAAACATCTCGTTATTTCGCCAACAAGCCGGTGATGAAATCCCTAAAAAAGACCAGCCTGAAAATATCAGTCGATATATTTTTTCGGAAAAAGGAGCGGTGATATCAAACAACACGGTATTCACTGTCAAAACTCAAGGCCAAGCAGAATACGAACAAGCTGCCGATCCTTGCTTGGACTATCGATTTAGACATTCCATGCAACTCATTAAACAAGCTAGCCAGATACCTCACAATACGTTTCTTATTCCCGAACAAGTGGACCACATTGTCTCTTCCAATACTACCTTTCTTGAAGAAGAGTTAAAAATAACCGATGTTACCGTACATATTGATCCTCAAAAAACACGACTCACGATGAAACATGATGAGCAAGATACGATTAGCCTCAATGATTTATTAGCCGTTAAAAATGAGCAATATCCCGAAATGCGCATAGAACGCACCAAAGGAGAAACTCTTGTCCCCATTCCCGCGCTAAAACGAGAATTCAAAGAAATACAAACGGGAGGATTTAAAGTGATAAACCCGCCTTTTGGTTCTGATTATATTTTTTTGGTCCAAAAAGCAAGGCCATTAGGGCTCTTTAGTGGTGAATTAAAACAACAGGTAGACTGCCATAATGAAGAAGTAAAAAAACACTTTATTGAGTCCCACTTGTCTTTAACAACAGACCATACGGCTTATCAAGAAGAAACACAGCGTTTTAAATGCAATCTTTAACGGGTCTTTAGATACACCTGCACGGAGTTCATCCCCCAACTCATTAATTCAAAACGTTCTGCAATCAAAGTAAATTGAGGATGTTTAATTTTTTTAGTTGCCACCATAATCCGGCTACCGGGTTTCACTGAGACGAGCTTTTCAACCAACGCTTCCCAAGTCGAATAATTAAAACAAGTCGCTGCAATTAAAAAAATATCTCCATCTGAAAAATCATCATTTAAGAAATTATCTTGAATAACCTGTACCCGTGACAGCCTTTGCAAAAAAGTGTCAGTCCATTCATCGTGCGTTGCCTGCACTAAAGCGATGGCTTTTTTCAGTTGCTCATTCGCTAACGCACACAATCCTGGCAAATATTCTATGCCACAGACTTTGGACAAATCAAAATGCAAAGTAGCGGCCAATATGGCCCGCCCCGAACCACAGCCCAAATCATAAAATACTTCGCCTGGCTTGGGATCTATACTTTTGAGAAGTGAATAAAATGAAGCAAATTCAATCTCGCCGTAAATATAAGCATCTTCCTCTCGTCCTAGACGCTGCCTTTCTTCAAAAGAAACCTCACCGGCATGAACATGCTGATACAGTGTTTGCAATATCTCTTGTGTTCTTTCTGTTTGTCTTTCCAAAGCAATAGGTGCAGAGGTGAGTTTCCTACGAAACCCTCTTTTCCCAATCCCAATCAGGAGTGTTAAAAGAATAATGACTATGCAAACAGATAGGATAAGCAATGCTTATTAACTCTATAAGAAATATCGATTTGATAATATACTCGGAAAGTTTATTCTAACCCAATATTTTTTTATATGGAGATTGCCCCTGTATGCGTCTTTTAATGATGATCTGTTTTCTTCTTACTAGCCTACTCGGTATCAGCTTGGCCGCCCACGCCACCAGCGCTGTGTTTCAAGTGTCTACTATCAGTGCCCTTACACAAGGCGTCTATGATGGAGACTATCGTTACGGAGATTTAATGAAAAAAGGTGATTTTGGTTTAGGCACCTTTTTAGATTTGAATGGAGAAATGGTCGCCCTGGACGGTCACTTTTATCAAATTGAAGCCAGTGGCAAGTTGACTCAGGTGCGCAAAGATCAGATTGTACCCTTTGCTGAAATCACTTATTTTCATCCCAGCACGAGCAAGCCTTTGAATAACGTGCCTAATTACAATCAATTGGCTGAACAACTGATTACGATTTCTAAAAATGTTCCTTACGCGATTCGCATTGATGGTAGCTTTCATACCCTGACACTCAGAAGTTTGCGAAAGCAAAAAAAGCCCTATCCCACGCTAGTCAAAGCCGCGAGTGAGCAAGCCATCTATCGTTTGCGAGATGTAAAAGGCACTCTGGTGGGATTTTGGTTTCCTGCTTATTGGGGTGGCATTGCCGTGCCCGGTTTTCATTTGCATTTTGTGACTGCCGATAGACGTACCGGTGGGCATGTGTTGGAACTCAGCATTGATCAAGCTAAATTAAGCGTGGCCAAACTTGATCAAGTTCACGTTTATCTTCCACATACCGCTTCTTTTTCGCAAATCAATTTATCTGACGAACAATTAACTTCATCTATCAAAAAAGCGGAAGGAGGCACTTAAAAAATGACTCTGCTAAAAGATAAAATCATATTCATTAGCGGTGCCTCCAGTGGCATTGGCGCAGCCTGTGCTAAACAATTTGCTCGCTTAGGTGCGAAATTAATTTTGTGTGCGCGCACGGCTAACGCGCTGCACTCTTTGAGTGAACAATTAAAAAAAGAATACGCTGTAGAAAGTTATTGTTTTAGCTTGGATGTGCGTGATCAAAACGCCGTGCAAAAAGCCATACAAACCTTGCCCGCCCCATGGCAAGCGATAGATCTCTTAATTAATAATGCTGGCTTGGCTGCCGGATTGGACCCTATTCAACAAGGCAGTATTCAAGATTGGGAAGACATGATTGATACCAATGTGAAGGGCGTCTTATACCTGACCAAAGCCATTTTGCCGCAAATGATAAAACGAAATACGGGCCATATTATCAATATGGGTTCCATTGCCGGTCATGAAACCTACCCACGTGGTGCCGTCTATTGTGCGACCAAAGCGGCCGTTGATGTGTTAAGCGATGGGTTACGTATGGATTTACTAGGTACTCAGATTCGTGTGAGCACTGTTGATCCCGGTATGGTGAAAACGAATTTCAGTCAAGTTCGTTTCAAAGGCGACACGCAACGCGCCGATGAAGTGTATAAAGGTGTAGAAGCATTGACTGCGGATGACATTGCCGACACCATCATTTACTGCGCCACTCGCCCTGCACATGTCAACATTAGTCACATCATTATCATGCCCACGGACCAGGCTTCAGCGACATTAGTTTCAAGGAAAGAGAAGAGTTAAAATGGGTCCCCGCCTTCGCGGGGATGACAGGTTTTATAGGGCAAATACGCAGGTTTCCACATCATATTTAATATTTTATTTTCCAAATCACCCTCCCCTTTCTCTTCTGCTAATCCCGCAGAAATCGCTTCGCGTGCTACTGCCACGGCGACACGCCAAGACACCTCACGAATAGCTGATAAAGGCGCTAACAAATTAGCATGAGTATCTGTTTTAGTGGGCGAACAATCCGCAAGCGCTTTGGCTGCCGCCATAAACATCGCATCCGTGACACGCTTAGCTTTGACTGCAATCAAGCCTAGCCCCACGCCTGGAAAAATATAGCTATTATTAGTTTGATCAACACGAAAAGCACGACCGTTTTTAATAATAGGAGGAAAAGGACTGCCTGTGCTAATTAGGGCTTTTTCATTGGTCCAACGCATCAGATCACTGGGGTGAGCTTCACTTAAAGAAGTGGGATTAGATAAAGGAAAGATAATCGGTCTTTGCACATGAGCTGCCATGTCTCGCACAATTTCTTCCGTAAATATTCCTGCTTGTCCTGATACACCTATCAATAAAGTGGGATGCACTTGATTGACGACTTGCTTTAACATGATCTGATCTTGAGCCCCACTTTTCCATTGCGAAAGAGCCGCTCGTGACTGCGCAAAAGGTTGCTGAAAAGGCAATAATCCAGGCATGTCTTCCATTAGCAATCCTGAACGATCAATCAAATAAAACCGTCTTCTCGCTTCGCTTTCAGGTAAGCCTTCTTCTACCATGGCCCGCATAATCAGAGTACTAATCCCACATCCTGCAGACCCTGCTCCCACGACCACAATACGTTGCTCAGATAAAGGAATGCCCGTTGCGCGTATAGCGGCAAATAAAGTGCCTGCGACCACAGCAGCCGTCCCTTGTATATCATCGTTAAACGTGCACAACTCATCACGGTAACGCGACAAAATCGGTTGCGCGTTTAATTGCGCAAAGTCTTCCCATTGTAATAACACATGAGGAAACCGTTTTTTGATGGCTGACACAAAGGCATCAATAAATTGATCATAGTCTTTGCCACGCACACGTTCATGACGCCAACCTACATAGAGCGGATCATGTCGCAGCTCTTGATTATTGGTTCCCGTGTCCAATAGAACGGGTAAAGTCTCAGAGGGATGAATGCCTGCACAAGCGGTGTACAAAGCCAGTTTACCAATAGGAATACCCATGCCGCCCGCACCTTGGTCGCCCAATCCCAAAATCCGCTCACCATCGGATACCACTATCGCTTTTACACTATCAAAACGGGGATTAGCGAGAATACTATCTATCTGTTGTTGATAAGGATAAGCAATAAAAACCCCGCGCGGCCGCCTATACACATGACTAAATCGCTGACAACCTAATCCCACAGTTGGGGTATAAACAATAGGCAAGAGTTCTTCAATATGCTCACAAATCAGACTATAAAATACAGTCTCATTCGAATCTTGTAAGTCGCGCAAATAAATATATTTTTCTATCTCAGTGGGTTTACTTTGTACTGCCAAATAAGAACGTTCCCGCTGCGTGGCGAGATCAGAGACATAAGGCGGCACTAATCCTAATAACCCAAACGCTTCACGCTCTTGCAAAGTAAAGGCCATTCCCTTATTCAACAACGAGTTAGTCATCAAAGCATAATCACTTAACTGGACTTGTAAATACGGATGACCGTCTTTGTCTTTCTTGTACTGATAGTCCATATCGCAATTTCCTTTAAGTACAAAACTGTTTATGATATTGATTCAATCCATTATCTAAGGAAGGATAGTATGAAAAAATCAATTCTGCTACTCATCGCTGCATTGTTGTCTTTTTCCACTTTGAGTTTTGGCGCTTCTCTGCAATCTTTGAGCAAGCAACAAGTCCTGAACACTTTGCAAGACAAAACCATGACAACCATTCATTTGATCACCATGAACAAACAATTGGTGGACAACGCCTTAACTATTTATTTTGACAAACAAGGTCAAGTCAGCGGACAACTGGTTAACAAACCTGACAACAATCCACAAACCGATCAAGGCACTTGGTTAGTAAAATCAAATGGGACATTGTGCGTCACCTGGCAAAGTTGGAATCAAAACAAACCCATTTGTGTTTACGTCTACAAGCTAAACAATAGCATTGCCTTCATTAATCTAGATACCAACAATTTTGAAAGTTTAGTTCTCAATGACGAAATTAAAACCGGCAATCAATTGCATTAATTTTTTAATGCATCATCATGCCAACTATGCATTGAATACGCGATAGTTGGCATGTGGCTTATCTTCTTTCTTAGTGGTATTCAAAGCTCGTTGATAAAATAAATCATCTCCCAGCATTTTACGTTTAGTATGATAGGGAACCAATGGTTGACAATCGGTGCTGGTTTGATGCGCAGTGGTTGCAAACAGTTTACAAGGCCCATTCGTTTCTTCATTTAATTTCACTTTACGCTTTTCTAGGTAAAGAAAAGCAGCTAAGACGCCTTTGTTTAGTTCATCAGACAACTCATTCGCTTCCGAATAGCAATTTATCATGGCCCGCATAGCCTGACAAAAGATCTTTTGTTCTGTATTCTCAGAAGAGAGATTAGCGTGATACCAGTGCTGCAATTCGTTAAGAGCATTTTTATTGCTATTAAAATTACTAAACATCTTAAGCATAGCAAGCATGTCATCAAAACTCTTTAATTGTTCCGCATAAATTTCTTCACGACCAATACCTGAGCTACAATTAGGCACAATCCTTTCATCTAAGTTATCAAAGAGAGAACAAAAGTGACAAAGGACGTCAATGACAGTGGAATGATGAATGCCGCATGATTCTAAATATTCCCTAAGCATACTTTCTCCTTTTAAAGGAAGATACTTTCCTTTCAGAAGGGAGCGATCATACCTTACCAGCGGTTTGTTTTCTACCTCTAGGTGTTTCTTTCTTGTCATCAGTTGTTGGAGGAGAATCTGGTACAGTAGAAAAAAACAAAGCGCGTGGAGCACCGCGTATTGCACGTAGCGCATCGCGAATATCTTCGTTTTTCTTATTTTCTGGTCTAATATAAGGTGTATTGGGCGAATTGGATACGCTACGCGTCATATCTACGCGTTCTTTGTTTGTTTCTTTAGTTGCGATTGCGTAATGAAGAGGACCCATAGCCGCCTGATAAGATTCAGACAACCGTTTATAAAACGACTCGAGTTCCGTTTTTCTGTTTTCATGTTTATTTTTCACTAAAGACCATGTTTGTGATGCCGCTGACCAACTCTTAGGAAAATGTGTGGCGAGATAAAACTCTCCAGAGAAATAACGGGGTACAGCACCTCCTACATTTAAGCCATGACGTCCTGTCACGCTAAGAGGATCTGGATTCGTTTCCGATTCTTCTCCTCTCTCTTTATTTTCACCTGTCTGGTCTTGCATCTCATTCATTTGATGAGCACCTACGAAAGCTTGAAAATCTTCATGCGTACTTATTGTAATTTTTTCACCAGACTCACCTTTCGCGGTTATTCCAATATGATGCGAGGCATTTAATGGTTTAAGCGTTTCATTGACCACATCAACTAAACGTGCGCATTCTGCACAGCATAATTTGGAAAGACCGATGTGAATGGTAGATACATCAAAACCATTATCTAATTTAATATTTTCTTCCGCTTCCAACAAATAGCCGGTGAGACGCAATTCGGCATGTTCACCCGGGTTCCCAACCGCTAAAATTTTAAAATCATTAATTTCTGGATGCTCTTGGAAATAAGTCTGGTTCTTTTTAAAAGACCTAGCCAAGTACCAACATTCATTCATGGTTGCGATTATCTTTTGTCTTTCCGCTGATCTTGCAAAAAGAGCTCGTGTCTTTTTAGATTGCTCTATTTCATCAATATTTTTCTTGCTCCAAACAGATGAAAATTGATCATAAAAACTTAAATTTTCTTCCTTCATCCATTCTCGGCTAGTAGCATCTTCTTTATATAAATAGCTAATGATATTTCTTAGATCCATTCCAGAAATATATAATGATTTTGTTTTATCTTTACTTAGTGCGGCCAGTTTTAATTCAGCTATCTCAACCAATAAGTTGATCGCTTTTTCCTCATCCCTATATTGTCTGTCATGAAAATATTTTAATATCTTTTTAACGAATACAACGTGTTCATTGCCTGGCTCAGTATTGTATACCGGTGCGCTAATGGCATTGGAAGTCACCACGATTTGATTATTGATCAAGCCAGCCGCCACACAACTGTCCTTGCCTTCTACCAAGGTAGAAAATATATCCAAACGTCGATAGGGTAAAGAAGGTTCACTACTAAATTTTTCTGTGTAACTGCGTGCTTGTTCTATCTCTTCTAGGCCAAATTTTTTTACAGGAGTCGTTTCAACGTTATTTACTTTTGCTTTACGTTTATTGTTACGTTTTTTTTTCGTACGGCTTAGGTGCTGTTTTTTTTCAGCAGGATGGTTTACTTGTGCTACACGTTTTCTTTTTTTCTGACTCTTGCGTTGCATACTTCTCTTTCCTCGAATGTGTATTATTAGTTATATTTTTTTATTATTATTACAGTATAGGATTTGCTTTAAATATGATCAACAAATCTGTAATGCGTATAAATTTACCTTAAATCCATTGAAAATACGAGTATTTCATGGCTTTTAGCAGTAAAAAGAGGAAGATAACTCCTATGTCCCTAGCCCCTTTACCTAGGCATTTCTATGTTAATGATACCCAAGAGGTCGCAAAAGCCCTCTTAGGCAAGTATTTAGTCCATACTATCAACGGTATTTCTCGCATAGGTAAAATTGTCGAGGTGGAAGCTTATCTGGGCCCACATGATTTAGCCGCTCATTCAGCAAAAGGACGCACTCCCCGCACCGAAGTCATGTTTGGCCCTCCAGGATTTGCCTATATTTACCTCATTTACGGCCTATATTACTGCATGAATGTAGTCACCGAAGCAGAAGGCCATGCTTCAGCCGTCCTCTTGCGCGCGTTAGAACCTATACAACATCTCCCTGGCCGTACTCAAGGGCCTGGTCTCTTATGCAAGGCCATGGAAATCAATAAATCATTGAATGCCCATGATCTTTGTAGCCCACATTTTTTCATTGCTGAACCTCCGCACATAACTGCCTTTGAAATCATCAAACGGCCACGTATAGGCGTCGATTACGCCGGCCCTTGGGCGAAAAAATTACTGCGATTTTATATTAAAGGAAATAAGTTTATTTCTAAGGCTTAAGCTGTGCTTTATTCCCCCCCCCCCTCACTTGATTAACGTACATTAATCAAGTAGAGTGTAAGAAACCCTACACACACAATAAAGCGAGAATAAAAAATGGTACACGGTGGAAAGCGAGCCGCGGGATTTCCTTCACCTGCCGATGACTATCTGCAAGGGAGCATTGACTTAAATGAACTGTTAATCGCACATCCCGCGGCTACTTTTTTAGTACGTGCTTCCGGTCAGTCCATGGTTAATGCAGGCATATATGAAAACGATATCTTAGTGGTAGACAGAAGTATTCCACCTACACAGGGAAAAATTGTGATTGCCGCCATGAATGGTCAGCTCACGGTGAAACGTTTACATCAATCTAGCGAAAACGAATTAATGCTCATGCCTGAAAACCCTGCCTTTAAACCCATAGTGGTGAAAGAAGGCAGTGAAGTGTATATCTGGGGCGTCGTCACCTGTGTACTGCATGCCTTATGAATACCGTATTTGCTTTAGTCGATTGCAATAATTTTTTCGTCTCTTGCGAAAGAGCATTCAATCCTGCCTTAGAAGGTAAAGCCATAGTCGTGCTATCCAATAACGATGGCTGCATCATCTCGCGATCCAATGAAGCCAAACAATTAGGCATTCCCATGGGTGCGCCCTATTACCAATGGAAAAAAATTATTAGCACTCATGGAGTGCGGGTCTTTTCTTCTAATTTCGAATTGTACGGAGATATGTCTCAGCGCATCATGATCATACTAGAAACTTTTTGCCCTGAGATAGAAATCTATTCTATTGACGAAGCTTTTTTGTCTCTATCTAGTTTTGCTTATCACTCTTTAACAACGTATGCACAAGACATACGACTAGCCATAAAAAAATGGCTGGGCTTACCTGTAGCCATTGGTATTGCACCCACTAAAACATTAGCAAAAGTTGCCACTCATCTCGCTAAAAAAACGACTGCTGGCGTATATAACCTTTGCGACCCCTCGCTTCAAGAAAAAATATTAGCTGATTTTCCTATTGAACAACTCTGGGGCATAGGCCGCCAAACTGCAAAGCGTCTTCATCTACTCAATATTTACACCGCCAAAGAATTACGCGACAGTGATCAAAAACAATTACGTCAAGAATTAAGTATTGTCATGGAAAGAATGATAGAAGAATTACGCGGCCATGCCTGTCTGTCCTTGGAAACGGTGCAAGCTCGAAAACAAATCATGTCTTCACGTTCTTTTGCTCATTTAATACATGAAATAGAGCCCATTGAAGAAGCCCTCAGTCACTATATCGCCAATGCCTGTGAAAAACTTAGAGAGCAACAAAGCTATGCCAACGCCCTGTGTGTATTTTTACGTACTAATCATTTCAGCCAAAAAGACAAACAATATGCTAATTCCATTACTATCCGTTACGCTTATCCAACGAATAATTCTTCTTATATGATCACCCTGGCCAAAGCAGCATTAAAAAAAATATTTAGAACAGGATACCATTACCATAAAGTAGGCGTCATTCTCTTAGAACTCATACCCGATACCATCAAACAAATGGATTTATTTTTACCTGAACAAGTAGGATTAAAAAGTGACAAACTAATGGCGACCATAGACCACATTAACACCTTAATGGGCCGACATTCTCTGCAATTTTGTGCGGAAGGCATACAAAAAAAATGGCGTATGAAATGCGACCTGAGATCTCCGCGTTATACCACGCGTAAAAATGAATTAAAAATAGTGAAATGTGAATGAGTGCTTATACTCGCAGCACTAAACATTAACCTTTTTTGTAAGTTAATCCTTTCTTCGCTGTCCCTAAAGCAGTAGAGATTTTCAAGGTAAGGGGGTCACCTTTTTTAATGCCTTGCTCAATCTGAGATTTGGTCAAGGTTTGATTTTTTCCAATCTCTTTATTAAGAAAAGAGAAAGTACCTGGTTTTTTACCAAATCGAGATAAAAAGCCAAGCCGGCTACCGCTATTTTCGGAAGTAAAGCGATAGATTGCGGTAAATAATTTTGGGTTGGATAAAGAATTGAGATTATTCATATGACTTGAAGCTAAAGCCCATGCTTTAGCAGTCATTGGGTCCTGAGGAAAACAGTTCAGATAGTCCGCTATCTCTCTATTATTTCTATTTTTAATGTTTTGTGATTCTAATTTATTTGCGTTGGAATGAGAGCCCAATTGACAGTTGAACAAGACCAAGTATATTTGTTTAAATGCCTCTACCCGTTTATGCCTACTATTGTCTTCTTCCTTAAACTGCAAGTAATCAGCACCACTCTCTGCACGAGCATTCACTTCTCTTTCACCGATATTGCTGTTTCTTACAACTTCGCTTATAAAATTTGGCTTAACTTCTTTTTTTACTTCTTTTTCTTTTAGTATCTCTTCTTTTACCACTTTCTTTTCTTCTTCTTTCTCCTTTTCTTTTTCTTTTTCTTTTCCCTTCCCTTTCTCATTTGCACTTATCTTGCTTTGTGAATTTTCAGCATATATTTCTTTTAAAAAAACTCGAAATACTCCCTTTAAACCATCATTGGCATAACTACTTAAAATGCACTCCATTATTCCTTTGCCTTCTTTGTCTAAGATCTCCTCTCTGATCATTTCTATTTCATCACGCATCGCTGGAAAGATTTTTTCATATTGCTCTAATTTAAGTAAAAGATTGTATATCATTTCACCTTTTCTGCTTTCATTACTGTTTGAATCCAGGTGAAATAATTGATTAATGTATTGCTTCAAATAATCAAATAAAAGTTTTACATTTTCTTCGTCTACCTCATTAATACGATAATAATTAGGCGCCGTTCTCACGTGTTCATAGAATTGAGTAAAAACATCAGAAAATGATTTTCTTGCTTGCATACTGTTCGCTCGCTGTCTGGTTATTAAATAGACTATATACTCTAAAGCAGTATTTATTGTTAAGACAATATTAAGATCAACCCCAAAAAAACTCGTTTTTAGGGCATAACGTTATGTTATTAGAACGCCTTCCCCCACAGGGGGAAGGTGGCGCGAAGCGACGGAAGGGGGAATACAAATTCCCAAACATACAGGTTTTTTATCCATGAATAAAACCCCTATCTAACTTTCAAAAATCTGATAAGTACCCTCAGAATGCGACGCATCAGAAAGATCAAAATTTTCCAAAGTCATTAGGGTCTTAGGCATTAAATTACATACTACAGTCGTATCCGAGCCATACACACGTTTATCACAATTTGATCCATGGCTATTCAGTATTACGGTTCCCGCTTCAACAGTAAAATGTATCTGATACGTTTTATTAGAAGGATTAGCAAGACTAAATCTATCCTTGCCATCACTACTCCATGCATTGGGTGCCCCTGAGGCTGGAGTTGAATCAATGTTAACGAGATGACTTGCATTAACAAAGCCATAAATCAACAAAAAAACGAGCAAAATGGCCACACAATTTTTTTTCATAGGTATCCCTTTTTACTTCATAAATCACACAAAAAAAATCTCATCACCCTTCATTTTTCCACACAAAATATATTTTCAACTAGTGAGCAATCTCCCTAAAGTAATCAGGAATAACCGCTTCTATCTTCCCGCCAACTGACTATGTCCCTGTAAAATGCAGCAAAAACACTTGAAAATCTCATTTCTAGTTTGACAATTTCTTTTATTAATGTATAATTCTTGCTCTATTATAATTATAATTTCAGCTATTCTATTTATATAAAAAGAATAATTATAAACGAGGAATGTGTCATGCAGCGTGATCACCCGCACTTCGATACCTCTCAGATATTTTTGAGCGCCATTAAAAAAAATGATGTGGAACTGATAACAAAGCTTATTAGGTATTTGCATAATTTTGCCTATATGCAAGCACCTCTATCTGAGTTATGGACAATAAAGACGGATAAGGAAGGTAACTCTCTTTTACTGAATGCGATCAACCAGGGAAATACAGAAATATTAGAAAAACTGCTCACAGAAATCAGTAGAGAAAAAAATGCTTCTCATATCATAAATCGAATGAATTTTAAGGGTGATACCGCCCTACACCTTGCCTGTGAACAGGCTAACCTAGAACTGATCGTTATATTATTCATGGCAGGTGCAAATTTAACCTTACCTAATAATGCAGGCTTTTCGCCTTTAGATTTAATTTTGCGATTTGAAATAAACGACCAACTGACTTTTTTTAAAAAATTAGATAAAGAGCATAAAAATCATCTTATCACATTGTACCGTGAGCATCTGATCAATAACCCAAACGCGCTTGATGTTCAAAAATTATATTTACAAATTTGCAGTAGGCATAGCCTGCTGAAATTATTAATTGCCTATCATGAATTCAATCCGGCCGCATTACTAAGGGATTCTTATCATCCTTCATTGTCTCCCTTTACAGAATCCGCGGAAGAACATGAAAAAAAGGGAACATTTCACTTCATCCCTAGTGAAGTTCTCAATGCGATGCCATTATATATAGAGCGTTTATTGAAACGACCTTCCCTTCAGCTCTTACAATTTTTTGAGTTTGTTCTAGAAACTGATCATGATCTGAAAGACAATTATTCTAATCATCTTACAAATAAATACAGACGGCTTGAACAAGATAGAAAAACAATTATCAATTTGATCAAAGATATTCAGGCATTAATGGGGACCCTACAAACACGCAACCCCGTTTCTCTGATCAAGCGTCGCATCGCAATCGCAACCCCCATCTTAGAATTGATAGGCGGAATGATAGAAATCATTTTCAACAGTGTGAAATATACCGAGTATAAAGAAAAAACTGCCTACGCTTATTCAGAATTACCATACGATATACATCGCAAAGTAAAAATATCAAACCCTTATTATGCAGAGCTAAAAAATACTTCAGAAGCTTATTTTTTAGGTATTATTTTTTCTATCTTGATTTCTTTAGTCTTAATTGGCATAACGCTATGGCTTTCTAAAAAACATCTTTGGAACCAAGAAACAATCATTAATAAAAATGAATGGCAAACTATACTGGATACCCTAAAAGAAGAAGTTCAATATAAATTTCAATCTTTAGAAATGAAAGAAATGGTTGAAGAAAACCCCACTCCTTCTTTTCCCACTGATATCCAAGTCCTCAGAAACTTAGAAACGGAAATCAGTCTATTAGAGAGTAATCAACCGTTGAGCCAAGCTATTCACATCTTTCAACAAGTGACTCCCCTTTTGCAAACCACATTAAATGACATGACCATTTCAGGTCATCCTATGTCGCTATGGGCCAAACCACATGCAACGCGCAAACGATATCGCGCCATTGATCGTGTCAATGTGCAATTAAACGATGAAGTAATTATTTCTCCTTCCTTAAATCAAGGACAAGATTTAGAACGACAGCCTCTTCTTAAAACTAAATAAAACGTTAAGCTTTGCTAGCTAGTGTTGGAATTTAACACAATTAAATAGGGTGCTATCAGAATCAAAAAATGTTTAATCATATCCCTAACTTTTTTATAATTAACTAATTGATAAAAATACTTTATTTACTTATGTTCGATTATTGTACTTTTGAAATAAGTGCTGCTTATATGGTAGTTCAAGTCAGTTTTCTATAGGATATCAACCGACTTATCCACAGAATCTGTGTATAAGTTAATAATTTCTTCAAACAGGGAAAGGCCATGCTAGCCTTACTAGGTTACACACTATTAGTTGCGTTTATGTTTTTAATCATGACTAAACGCATGACTGCTCAAGTTGCCTTAATTCTATTACCGGTGTTATTCGCTCTCGCAGCTGGTTTTGGCCTGCAGTTAGAAACGATGATGTTGGATGGAGTAAAAAGTTTAGCCCCTACTGGCATCATGTTGCTATTTGCTATTTTGTATTTCGCCATCATGATTGATACAGGTCTATTTAATCCGCTTATTTCCAAAATACTTCGTTTAGTGAAAAGTGATCCGCTAAAAATTACTGTAGGTACCGCACTACTCGCACTGATTGTTTCTTTAGATGGAGATGGCACAACCACTTATTTGATTACCATTTCCGCTATGTATCCTTTATACAAACGCCTGAAGATGAACTTATTGATATTAGCAGGCATAGTCATGCTGGGAACAGGCGTGACTAATATTATTCCCTGGGGCGGACCTACTGCACGAGTCATGAGCGCTTTGAATTTATCCGCTTCAGAATTATTTGTTCCGCTGATTCCAGCTTTACTAGGCGGTGCTGCATGGGTCGTTTTTGTAGCCTATTTATTAGGAAAAAGAGAAAGAAAACGATTAGGAATTGCAGAGATAGACTTAGATTATCCCGCTACGGTCAGCAAACGATTCTGGTTTAATCTCACACTGACTTTATTATTAATGATCTCACTCATCACGCAAATCATGCCCCTGCCAATTTTATTTATGATAGGTTTTGCACTCGCTTTAATGGTGAATTACCCTGATGCCGAAGAACAAAAAGCATTTTTATCTACCCATGCCGCCAATGCGTTAACCGTCGTTTCTTTGGTATTTGCCGCCGGCATATTTACCGGTATTTTATCCGGCACCAAAATGATAGATGCCATGGCGCAAGACTTAATTGCTATCATTCCTCAAGCTTGGGGCAAGCAATTACCTACCATCACAGCACTGACTAGCATGCCGTTTACTTTTTTCATGTCTAATGATGCGTATTATTTTGGTATTCTTCCTCTTCTGACCAAAGCTGCGGCAAGTTATGGGATCACCCCAAGTGCAATGGGCAGGGCCGCTCTGCTAGGACAGCCCGTACACTTGTTAAGCCCACTGGTCGCCTCTACTTATTTGTTAGTGGGAATGGCAAAAGTAGAGTTTGGTGAGCATCAACGTTTCACTTTAATTTGGGCTGTAGGGACGTCATTAGTGATGTTATGCATTGCTTTAATAAGCGGAGTGATCTAAATGGTGTTGTTTTGAAATCAATTCAAACACAAGCACATGATCACTTTATTGACCGGCAATGAGATTATTAGTTATATTATGACGTGGTAACTAAAAACGGCTTTCACCAATAAGGAATATAGGAATGAAAAAAGGACTTTTATTCGCGCTACTCATCATCATTACTTTTCCACTCACCGCCTTAGCGACTAATTTCACTTCATGCAAGAGTACGTATGCGCTATGTACAACCGCTTTATGCAAACCAATCGCAGGTAAAAGTGACAGTGTGTCTTGTCAATGTAAGGTTAAAACCGGCTATTCAGCAGGAACCACACCCTGCCAAGACGTCAAGAAAACAGACCAAGGTCAAGTGGTCTATTCACGTTATTACCCTATAAAGAACTACGTCGTCTGTGCCAATGACCGTCCTTGGGCATGGTGTTTAGATAGCCCCTGTGTCATTGATAAAAAAGACCCTTCAAAAGCAGCTTGTACCTGCTCAGTGGTAAAAAACCAAGGTAACTATATTATTGTCACCGATAAAAACACTAAATCGACTTGCACCACAGGATTGTATTCTTCAGCAACAGTGGAAGAAGCCACTCAAATGACTGACTTTTTAAAAACACAACAGAATTTACAACCCTTCCCTATTAAAGTTTACACAAACCAGTAAAGATCATTTTCTTTTGGCGAGGCGTTCACCCGTCTCGCCAACAGATTAGTGGTTTGTTCATAACGACGTATAGGGCAAAAGCTCCACAATAATCACACAGAAATCATACAGAGCCGAATATTTGTTCACACCCTGCTCGCTTTAAGGTCATTTTTAATCTACAACGAATTAATCAAAGACTTAATGTCTTATTAAAAAATTAACTTATTGATAAATATATTTTATTTACTTATGTATATTTAATATACTTTGTCAGGAAATACGGGTTATAAGGCAGTTTAAGCTAGTTTTCTATAGGATATTCACCGAGTTATCCACAGAAACTGTGAATAAGTAGATCCTTCAAACTGCAATTATTAAAATCCCCGCCAATAAAATAATCAGGAGTAAGCCATGAAAAGTAGGATGATAAAAAAGCAAATTGACATTTACGGTCATAACATCATGACTTTTCACTGTGGACAAGGAGAGAGAAAGCGTTGTTGCTCATATCGGGTGGACCAGGATGTCCGTCTGATTCTTGCGGAAATTCATCGTTCTATGCACAATGATTAGATCATTTAATAGAAGGGAATCAATTATGAAATTCACAAACGCTTATAAACTTGTGTTAATGGCAAGCCTGTTTGGACTAGCCAATATCGCTTTAGCAGATGAAACACAGCAAGCACACACGGCAGTCATGACTTCAGAAACCCAAAGCGCGTTATCCCCACAGCAAGTATTCCAACGTTTGAAAGACGGCAACCAACGTTTTATGGATGGCACCATGAAAAACCGTGACTTATTGGTACAAGCCAATACAACGGCAGCAGGACAACATCCCGTTGCTGTCGTGCTAAATTGTATGGATGCACGTACTCCACCCGAAATTATTTTTGATCAAGGTATTGGAGATATATTCGCTACCCGCGTGGCTGGCAATATTCAAAATGACGATATCCTAGGCGGCATGGAATTTGGGACTAAATTAAGTGGCGCAAAATTAATTGCTGTCATTGGACATACGAGTTGTGGCGCAATCCGTGGTGCATGCCAACAAGTAAAATTAGGCAATCTCACCGGATTACTGCAAAAAATCCAACCCGCCGTCAAGCAAGCCACAAAAGAAAATGGCACCAGCGATTGCACTAATGCTGCTTTTATTGATCAAATTGCGAAAGACAATGTATTGCTTGTCATGAAACAAATTCAAGCACGTAGTCCTGTGATTAGCAAATTAATCAAAGAAGGAAAAATAGGCATTGTGGGTGGCATGCAAGACCTTTCAACCGGCAAGATAACCTTCTTCGATGATCAAAGCATAATGCCGAAGCAATAAATTTTTTGTTATGGTAAGCAAGCGTAGCCAGCGCTACGCTTGCAAGAAAGATAGCAAATTACGCTTAAGTCTACTCTCTGTATTTTGATCCGCTTTCCTTGCTTCATTTATTCCCATTTTTCACCGTAGTTGATGTTGTTGAAGTACTATTATCATTTTGAGTAGGCGGTGTTGTAACGGTAGTAGTGGTACTTGTACTCTTGTTGGGGTTGTTCGTTTGCGTATCGCTATTTTTCACCGTCGTTGATGTTGTTGAAGTACTATTATCATTTTGAGTAGGTGGTGTTGTAACCGTAGTGGTGGTACTTGTACTATCGCCAGAATTGGGCGTTTGCGTATCGCCACTTTTCACCGTAGTTGATGTTGTTGAAGTACTATTATCGTTTTGAGTAGGCGGTGTTGTAACAGTAGTGGTAGTATTTTCGCTCGGGTCAGAGGAAAATACTGATGAAAAACATAACATTAGCGACAGAAATATGAATAATTTGTTTAAACCCTTCATGATAGCGTCCTCCAAATAGGGATATCCTTTCTTCATTGTCACATGGTATTTAGCTATTAATATTAACTAGATTCAAGGTCTTTGAATAGAATGATTATTAGATCAAGCGTAGCCAAGCTTGATCTTCATTCCCAAGTGGTTGTCATGCAAAAGCACCTCATGTTTTGGGAACATCCGAATGAGTTCAACAATTACCTTGACGCTTTTTTAGAAAAGAACCACTCATCCGCACTATGAATTACCCTGCAACATTAAGAAGGCGGTACTAGGGCCTGCTTTGTTGCGTGAAAGTTATGCGTCCAGCTTATACTGAAGGTAGTCTCATTGATTTATAAAGCTATTATTAAACATACAAATATACCAAGCATTATTAAGGATTCTCCTAAGAATGCCTTAATATTAAGGCTATAGACTGCAAGTTAAGTTAAACTGAGTAGTAAATATAAAATGAGTTGATGATAGAGGATAAAGCAATGACAACAACAAGATCGGAAGGGGAAAAAGAAGAAGGAAAGGAAAAAGGAATTGAAAAAAATGATTCTGAAGATTCACTGTACTCATTGAGTATAGATCTAAATGTGACTCAGAAAGACTCTAAAATAGAAGCACAGATTAAAGATAAAGATAAGGTATGGGGAAGCATTACCTTGTCTCGTGGAAACCTCAATGATTGGTATGTGACAATTGACAATCACCTAACAAACCAAAAGAAAAATGAATCAGTCAATGATATCTCATCTTTCAAGAAGCTTGAGGAAATAGTTAGAAATAAGGCTAATGCTTTAAAAGACGAACTATTAATAATGATGAAAAAAAATAGAGACCGTAACAATGAGGATAATTCTTTAGCTAGCAAGCTAACTAAGTGCGTGAACCTGGCAGCAAAAGGTACGACAGGGGATGATAAACCTGTTGAAGGTGATGATAATTATTTAGGTTGGATGAAGAAGCATGTTATTAACAAATTTGGCCATTTTGCCCATAACGAGAAAGGCAAAGAACGAGTGATCAATTTGGTTCTTAAATTAAGACATCCTGATGTTAAAGATAATGTTGACAAAATTAAAGAACATATTCGAGATGTTTATATGCTTTCTTATGCGAATCCACATTCATTTAGCCGTTTTTTGTTCTGGGCTTTCCAGCCTCCTTCTGCAGATCTCTCCCTTAAAAAAATTCAACAATTGCCCGCGCATAGCCTGTTTGGAATTAGCTTTTCTGACTTAAAACATCTTTCCTTGTTTTCGCAGGAAATGACAGAGGATACTTTTATTGAAGCTAATAAATTTTATGAAAACCACAAACGTGGGATACGAAGTTTATGGCGCACGAGTAAAGATAGTCAAAATGCAATGTCCGATTTATTTACGGCAACATCAGATGAGGACAGATATACTAAAGCAATGGCACACATCGTTAACCATCCCAATACAGCTTATGCGAAATGTTTATTGAAAGCGATGATAAAGTATCCTAAACCCCAAGAGGAAAATGAAGCAGCTGGACCATCACAGACTGTTGCAGGAACTTATTTTCACGGTAAAAATTAATGTTATCGTAAACTCAAAGCCTGATTTTTGATTCAAAGAGCGCTATTGGGTATAACCACAATTCAGCTTAAGGCCTGTCGAATTTTACCTGTACGTGAATCATTACTCGCTTTCTTAATTTTTTCTTCTGTATATTCACCATCAGAAAAATTCTGTGTGCAACGAAAAAAAAGAAATGAACTGCTATGTTTAAGTGAGTATTGATGAATGGCCTCAAATAAATTTACATCCGTGATATCTAGATAATATTCCTTCGCTAATTCCCAGGCGGCTGCTGATCGAGTATCAGGATGATTACTTACATATTCTTCAATAAAGTTAAAATCAAGAGCAGCACCTTCATTTGAAGGTAGCCCTACCCATTTGAACAAACTGCTTTGCCCTTCGTATAGAGCAAGATAAATCTTAATAAAAGCTTGTACTTGATAACCTTCCTCTAAAGAACCATGAATAGAATGGACTCTTGGACTTAATGTTATTCCTTCAATGAGATAACCATCTCTTTTAAGATGATCTACGATACCTTCTAAATGACTTGCTCCAACGGCGATAAAAACGTTACCGACTTCTATATGCTTTTTCATCCTATTAGCCATAGTTTCATCGCGTGCATTAACCATTGCAAAAAAATAGCGTTGAACACACGGCTCACCACTTGATCGATGGAGGTTAGAATATCCTGTGGAATGCAGATAATTATGGTAAATGCTTTGCTTAAACGAGTTCTTTAATACGTTTGCTATACGCTTTTTAGTATAATGCCGTATAATAGTGAGTTGCTCATCGTAGTTAAAGTCCAAACCATAAAGTACTCTATTTTGTTCTTCAGCTGTTTCGAGATAAATAAGTTTTTTACCCTGCTCTGTAGCAGCTTGCATTAACTCCTCATCTAAAAAATATTTTCTTTGGTCTCTCTTTCGACCGGCTTTTTTATAAAAGGCTACCAGTGGAGGGTCATTTGAATTATTTTCTGAAGACCACTTCTTTATACTATCTTCTAATGCTTCACGGGCATCCTCACTTTTCAATTCACTTATACTGGATTCAAAAATACAACTTTGAGCATTATCAAAAGCTATTTTTACCTCTTCAGGCAAAATAACGGCTGCTTTAATCGGACTATAATGGATAGTTCCAAAAAGATGCGAAACTTTCCCATCAGGCGATGTAATCTTATAAAATAACATACGAATTCAACCAAGGTAAAAAATGTGCTTAAATTATACATGAGTCTATTATTTTATCAATTATATCGTTTCTTAGGAAGGAAGTGGGAGCCCTAACATATTGTAAAATACCTTCTGCATAGCAATCGGAGCGATAGAGTCGAATACCATCTTCGCATTCAAGGCAATAATGGTCACTGTCAATGTCCAGCCAATGATTTTGGTCCAACGCGAATTAACGAATTCTCCCATGCTGGTCTTTTCACCTGTAAAGCGCATAAGCGGCCATGCCGTAAAACCTAACTGCAGGCTCAGCACCACTTGACTTGCCACTAAGAGATTGGTCGCCTGCTGCTCCCCATAGTACCCAATGATGCATACAGCAGGAATGATAGCGAGTAGACGGGTTATCAAACGTCGCAGCCAGGGCACGATATGAAAATTAATAAAGCCTTCCATCACGATCTGACCAGCCAGCGTACCTGTAAAGGTTGATTGCTGCCCAGACGCCAGCAGACCGATAGCAAATAAGAAGCTTGCAGCCGTCACACCGAGAACAGGACTAAGCAATTTATAGGCCTCTTGAATCTCTGCTACGTTCTGATGACCAGACCAGTGAAATGTCGCGGCAGCGACAATCAGAATTGCAGCATTAATAAAAAGGGCTATGGTAAGAGCAACAATCACATCAAGCGTACCGAACTTGATCGCATCGCGCTTGCCTTCCGAAGTGGGCGCGAAATTGCGCGTCTGTATGATTGCAGAATGCAGGTAGAGATTATGCGGCATGACCGTTGCACCAAAGATGCCTATGGCGGTATATAGCATACCGGGATTCATTAGAATATCAGCACTGGGCACAAATCCCATGACTATCCCAACAAGACTAGGCTTAGAGAAAAAGAACTCTGCTACAAGACACGTGCCTATGATGGCAATCAAGGAAATAATCAAGGTTTCTACATAACGGAAACCTCTACCCTGAAGAAAAAGTATAATCAGTACGTCCAGTCCCGTAATCACACAGCCTAGCACTAGCGGGATGCCAAAGAGCAACTGTAATGCGATTCCAGAGCCAATGACTTCAGCCAAATCCGTTGACACCATGGCGATCTCAGCAAAAATCCACAGAAGCCCGACAATAGACTTAGGGTAATGATCCCTACAAGCCTGAGCTAAATCACGCCCACTGGCTACGCCCAACTTTACACAAAGGTATTGAAGAAACATTGCCACTAGGTTTGAGATCAAGATAACGCTCAGCAGCGTAAACCCGAATTTGGCCCCACCTTGCAAATTGGTGGCCCAGTTCCCAGGGTCAATATAGCCTACTGCAACAAGGAAGCCAGGGCCTGAAAAGGCGAGCATTTTTCTCCAAAATGAGGTAGTTACAGGAACAGAAATACTGCGGTGAACTTCGGGGAGGCTAACCTCGTCCCCTGCCTGACGTCTTTTATCAATGGCCACTAAAATCCGTTTAAAAATAGCAAATACCTCAATTAAGTCTAAATGGGCCTCTAAAAACACACCAGCAGAGCATGATTAGCTAATAAAATACTATTACACTAGAAAATTATCATAGAGGGTTCTTACGATTTCAGCAATAACAACGGGATTAGATAACAAATGCTTAATCACTTCTTAGGTTTAAGAATTTTTCTAAGCGCTGTCGCTTTATGCATAGCCATATGATCTGTTTTATCGCTTTTAATCAAAAATTGTGGTTCATCTTTGGAGGCATGGACAATGTAAGTTTTGAATTTAATTTCAGAAGTAATTTTTTTCTTGATAGTTCCCTTGACTCTACCTGCTTCCGAATTCCATGAAACATGGTCGCCTACTTTAAATTCCTTTTTCATTGATAAACTCTCCTAGATGTTCAGCAATACCTTATTGTTTAATTGTTGCAGCAATTAATGAAAATAAACCTAGCATAAGGATAGCATTTTTTAAGCAAAAATTTCAGCCTAAAACTAGAAGTTGGCCAATTTTGATGTCATATTATCCCCATAGGAATAGATCCTATATGTTTACAGGGAGTAAATATGAGTTATTTTGTGATTGGCCTATTATTATTTATTTTATTTATATTCAGCATGTTATTGTTTTTGCATTTAGGCAATATGATATCCATATGGCAAACAAATAAATTTCCTGAGGAAAGGCTAACCACAAATAAAATTATTGAGGGTGCCATTTTTGCATTGATGGGTTTATTAATTGCATTTACATTCGCTGGGGCAAGCGAAAGATTTGATATTAGGCGTACACTCATTATCGAAGAAGCGAACGCAATAGAAACGGCTTATCTTCGCTTAGATTTATTACCAGTCGCCGCTCGCTTAAATTTACAAGACAATTTTAGGAAATATCTAAATTTGCGATCATCTATTTATAAAAAACTGCCTAATATAAATGACGCCTTACCCGAATTAAGGCAATCTCAACAGCTGCAAAGACAAATATGGGATCTTTCAGTCCAAACGTGCAAATCTGAAACTATTTCCTCTGCGTGTATAGTATTATTGCCGGCTATCAATAAGTTGATTAATGTAGCAAATACACGAGACGAAATCACTAAAATACACCCACCCGCAGTTATTATTGGCACACTGATCTGCTTAGCATTAATCAGCGCAGCACTCTCTGGTTATAGCATGAAGAAAAAATCGATATGGCATTCACTGCATATCCTAGCCTATGCTGCCACTATATCTTTTACCATTTTTATTATTATCGATCTGGAATATCCACGCCTTGATTTTATCCAAATTGATTACTTCAACAATATTCTCACTAACGTAGGTAAAAAGATGTAGAAAAAAAGCGAAGTGAGGTCAGGTATGATCGCATTATTATTTTTTTAGGCACTTTATAAGTAAAGGTGCTGAAATAAATACAAACAAACCAAATGCAACTAATAATTGAAGCCCAAGATTCGTTTGTAAATTTATATTCCAATAATGATACCCAACATAAAAGTCTGTAATTAAATCAGATGCCATTATAGAAATAGCAAGTAACAATCCCCAAATTGGTCTAATAAAAAGAAGAACTATTACAATGAAATCAAATATTGCAAGGGATGTTAGATAGATATTAAATATAAATGGAATAGTATTATAGGGAAACATCCCGCCATGTAAAATATCAACCCAATGACGTAAGCCACCGATCAAAAAGCATATAGCATAAATGAAAAACATTACCTTAATAAAACCAGGCTGTGTTTTCCATTTAAAAGATGTTTGCTTCATTTAGATCAATCTTATAAAAAAGACAAGTCAAGTCTGACCCCGCCACACTGTTTTTTTCACCCAATTTCTAGATGGATCACAAACAATTAATATAAAAATAATGACTATTATAGAAATCCCATTTGTAATATTTGAAAGCAATTGCCAGTCAGCATTAACTATCTTTCCCCAATAGATCAGCGTGGGGGGAACAGTCCAAAAAGTGAACCATAGATAAATGCGACGCATAATCGTGGTAGTTATGGGTAACAGCTTAAACATTTTGATGAGTTCATATCTATAAAATCTATACAGTCCCCAACAAACGAGTATTGTGAAAGGTATAAAAACCCAAAGCGGAGAGATATTTAGGCCTTGAACAAATTCGCCTATATCTCCCATAACAAATGTGCGATTAAGATAAGAAAACATTTCCATTAGATTAATACTAGCCACCCAGAAAAAGAAACTTAAGATTAAAGGTCTTTTTTGTACGCCATTTTTTCTAAGAAAAAATAATGAAATTAAAAATAGGATAATAGTTACACTAATTCCACTAATCCCGATTAAAGCTTCTCGCGTGCCATATCCTGAAGCCAAGATGCTTGCGTAGTCCACATCTTCTGACACAGGCATTAAATACCAACTTCCATATTTAATATCAAATGGCGATGTTTTATATCCAAATAGCCAAGCCATTGTGGCATGACCATATTCATGAGCTAAGATAGCTACATAATAAGATAAGATAATGCTGAGTATTGTATAGAAGAAAATTTTTAATCCTTTTGTAGTCATAAATCTTGGCTCTCCTTATGAAAAAGAAGAAATCAGGCTTGAAACGGGGTCAAGCCTGACCCCGTTTTTAATTAGCTAATTAGACCCTCTTGTCAGTTTTAACCCAGGTCTATTTTGGGGAGATGAAGGCATAGGAATAGTAGATTGACTAGTATCTGGGCGCGCAACAGGTTGAAGTTGTCCCGGAAGCTCATTCCCTGCTTGCTCTCGATTTGTACTCTCTACTACTACTTTTTCCGATACTGATTTTAATTCTAAAGCTGATTTCTTAAATGTTTCAAAATTCTTTAGCATTAATTGGGAATACAGCTTATAGCTTTCTGAATGCGACGAAACAAAATGAGGTAATGCAATTCCAAAAATTGCCACATTTTGTTTAAATAGTAAACCATCCACAATTTTTACTAGTTGTACACTTCGTTCTAAAACCAAGTTTGGTACTTTCCCCATAGTATCAACTTGGTTTTTTGTAGAAATGGTGGTATCAGAATACGTACTGGTTTCTTTTGACGCATTACACTCCTGTGCATGGGAACCCAAACTCAAGCCTTCAAACGCTTTATTTATATCCCTTTTAATAGCTGCATAGTGTATCTCATTCGCCTTATCTACTTGGGCTATCATTTGATCTATCTCAGACCTTGTTTCGCGCTGATAAGAAAAAGGAGCGCTTTTAATTTGAACTACGCAATTTGATAAATTTTCGATTGCATCTCTTTTTGGGCGTATCTTCTCTTGTTCTTTTTGTACATTAGATATATTACTTAGCATCTTACCCAATGAATCAAACCTTACTTTAATTTCCCGACAAACTTTAGCAAATTGATGGTTATTGGTTTGATAAAATTCTTCATAAGAATTAAATTCTTTATTTAAATTTGTAAACAAATTATCTATTTGTAAAGATAAATCAATAAACTGATATAAATTATCAAAAATCAAAACCAAGTTTCCAATGAGCTCAGTTTGACTATTGATGAAAGCACGAGTCTTATTTTTGAAGTTATCTCTTAAATCAAACTGATCTAATTTATTTTTTATTTCTAGCAAGGCTTCTTTTTCTTGTTCTAATTCTGATAGTAACTCTTTTATCAAAATTTTCATTTGATCAGTATCAATTTCTTTTTTCTGTTCACTTTTTAAAGTAGACGCCATAACTGCGGTTGATTGCATCAAATTATCTCCTGATATGTAATATCCTCTTGAAAGCATACATAAACAATTTTCGTTATCTTATACTTATTTTTTTTGAATTGACAGCTCTTCACTTACAAAAAATAAAGTTAAACTTGACCTGATTTTCTTTACCATTGTCTTATTCGCATGCGCAGAGCAAAGGCGATCCTGTGTGCCCGCCATCAACACATATATTTGCGCCAGTAATATAGCTTGACGAAACAGGATCTGCTAAAAATAAAACCGTAGGTGCAATTTCTTCAGGTTGCCCTGTTCTTCTCATAGGAACGCCAACGGCTGCCGCTTTAACATAAGTCTTATATTGTTCTTGATTACCTGCTGTTGCTCCAAATGCAGCGAATTCCAACGGTGTATCAATAGGCCCGGGACTGACTGCATTAACTCTTACCATCGCACGTTTTTCTGAGATGGCTTTTTGTGCGATCTGATTTGAAACACTTTTTGTTATCGCCAAAATAAATGCTTTACTTGATGCGTACAAAGGTCTATGCGAATCAGGTAATACGCCATTGCGGCTAGAGGTATTGATAATGGAAACGGGTAAGTCTTTCGGTTGTTTTTCAAAAATATAATGAACTTCCCATTTTAAACAGTAAAACACCCCTATACAGCTGGTGGCGAGTTCAGACTCACAAAACGGAGAGGCCGCCGTCATCTGCGTAGGTTCGCGCACGGTATTTTGAAATTCAGCACCCGATTCTGGTTGTGGCGGCGGAATACGGTAAATAATAGAACCGTCTGCAGCAATAGAAGATTCAAAAAACATACCCGTGATGAACCCACTATCAGCACCTGTCACTACACCAGGCTGTACACCTGCATTATTAAAACAAACGTCTAATCGACCAAATTTATCAAATAGCTCAGCAATAATTTTTTTTACTTGAGCTTCAACACGCACATCACAGGGCCAATATTCAATAGTATTTTTTTGTTGGGGGGATAATTTTTGAGCTATGTATTTTTGCGCATCATCCCATTTAGATTTTCTGCGTCCACAAACGATGATGTGGGCCGCGCCTTCCAATGCAAATTGGACAGCCGTTGCTAGTCCAATTCCACTCGTGCCTCCACTAATAAAAACAACTTTATCTTGAAACCGAGATTTGTTCGCATCGTTCATATTACTTTCCTTGTATTAACGCTATATCTGTAACTTACTACCTACCAGCAAACTTAATTTGCCAAGATTAGCCAATAAAATTGCCAAAAGAATTTTGGCCACCTGTCACGCCAATAAATGTGATATCAAAATTTGTTGTATTCATGATTGAGATGAAAGGACCACCAGTCAAACAAACATACAAACGTGTATCATCAGGTGTTAATGCCATACCGATGGGACCAGGTCCTATGGAAATATTGGCTATTAATGAGTAATCATTTGCATTGATGACAGAGATATCACTAGAAAAATTATTTGATACATAAATTCGCGAACCATCAGAGCTTGCCACTATCCCTTGAGGATTGGCATCGACTGGAAATGTGGCTATCACTTGATTAGTGCTCGTATTAATGACTGAAACAGTATTATCAATGGAATTAGTGACGTAAATTTTGGTATTATCCGAACTGACCGCAATACCGAATGGTGAATTACCCACAGTAATAGTCGCAACGACAGTATCAGTAGTGGTATCAATGACAGAGACGGTGCCATCAAAAAAATTGGCCACATAAACCTTGCTACCATCTGGAGTAACAGCAATACCAAAAGGACCTGATTGCGTAGAAATCGTGTTTATAACCGTGTTTGATGCTGTATCAATAACTGACACTGTATTATCAGCTAAATTTGTCACATAAATTTTAGTATTATTTGGCGTAATAGCTACTCCAGTAGGATTACCCCCCACAGTAATAGAAGCAATAATCGTTGGCACACCGCTCACATCAACCACATTCAATAGATTTGTACTTTGATTTGCCACATAAACCTTGTTACCAAGGGGTGAGACGGCTACACCGATTGGAAAAAAACCAAAACTAAAGCCAGGTAAAATAGCTCCAAGACTATTATCAGCCACATTAATAGGCAGTAGTGAATCTACAAAAGGCCCGCTAGCCAAACCGATGTAGGCGCGCAACGCATTAGAGATAGTGTTGACGGTTACATTTAAAATATCATTGCTCACAGGTTGAGAACACACTGCGTTGTTATAAATACAGATTCGTGGTCGTAGTTGGAAGCTTGCCGGTTGATTCTGACCGAGTATTAAGATTTGAAATGTGCAATTCGCACCACGTATCAAATTAGCCGCCGCACACTGATTATTTTGCACGTTAATACTGGCTGCGTTTCCGTTACTTTGGAAAGTGGGTGTTATAGTTATACCGTTAACCGTAGCATTAGCATTATTAGTGACGGTATAAGTGACAACCGTTCTTCCATCCGCACGTAATATCACATTCTTAATACTGGGTACAATACTCATAATAGGTGTGGTAGTAGGAGTTGCGTAAAGCAGTGAAGTATTCAACAACATTATCATTGCTACAAAACCGAGAACAAAATTGTTAATTAATTTTCTTACCATTTTACACCTCATCCTATCAACGAATGCGATTGGCATTGTTTAAAAATGAACTCTTAGCGATAGCATAATGGATTGCGTATCTAATTGAGATACGGTTAAATGCGAACCAGAAGTCTTTGCTGGAAAGTTTGCCAACTGCCCTTCGCCAAGGTTGATATAGCGATAATCTAAAGAAAGAAAATAATACAGCTTGTTAGTTTGGTCAGCAAAAATCTGCCGCTGAACACCAAATCCCGCTTCGTATGCAAAAGCATTCATGGTATGACCGCCAAACATAATCGGAACAGGCGCTGCACCACCAGCTGAATTGGTTGGTTCTTCATTGTAGCTATCTAAACGATTGCTGGAAACACCAATACCTAATAAAAGATAAGGCTGCCAACAATTGATAGTATAAAGCAAGCGTGGTTCAATCATGATGAAAGTACTATCCGCACTAAACTGATAATTTAAAGTATCAAAGCTACCAGCATTAACGAATGGATATTCAGTCCCCTTGACCTTATCAAAATTAAGATAATAGGCTGATAGATTAAGATTTAAATCGAATGGTCGATTATCAATTTCATAAATGTCGTTGAAAACATAACCAATACCTAAACCGGTTAGCGGTTCTATTTGCGAGTTGGTATTTGTGGCATAGCGGTTAACAACAAAACTATTAATCCTCAGCGTTTCGTCATTTGACAGGTTAGAAAATGCCCCACCTGCTGATATAAAAGCTTCCATATGGTGACGAAAGAACTGATACATTTCGTTGCCACCAGCGTAAGCATTAGCGTGAACAAAAAAAAATAGTATGGCAGTTGTAGTGATGATTTTATTGGCGCAAAATACCCTTTTGCCTAACAAGACAGAACCTCCATGATCATGCTTTCGTCATAGTACACTAACATTAAATGTGTTGCTAGCGTAAAAATGAAACGAGGTCAGGCATGACTCATCATAAATTAAAGGTAAATTTTAAGGAAAAAGAATTTATATTACTTTTATTCAAACCATTAATCATACTTCTACCGCTCGCGACGTGTATATTTTCATTTAAAAAGAAAGCATGAGCGTAGCTGCCATCCACAATAATTTTTTTGTTGATGTTATATCCCATCGATACGCCCAAAATAATGCTATCACCATTTGAAATCTGGTAATTGTTATTACCAGGTGATTGATTGTAACTGCCTGCTATTCGGATTATCCATTTTGGTGTCATTCGATATTGACCGCCAAGTGTTAAGAGCCACGCATCACGTAAATGAAAAGGAACAGTAGCATTTAAAATAATTGGCTGAGAATCAATTTGATTTGCAATCCCATGAATGCTGACTTGTTTAAATATGCTCCATTGGATTCGTTGAATAGTAGCAATCATTCCTATAGTGGAAGTGAAAAAATGATTGATAGAAAGCACACTTCTTGCTGGCGTCCAAAAATTAAAAAAATAGTGATTGGAAGTAACTTCAGGATTACCTTCGAAAACACTTTTTCCGCTGAGTCTATAGGTAATGGAGCTACGATAATTAAAGCCAATTAATGTCGAATGGGTAGGTTTTAGCAAAAACCCAATGTCTCCTCCCCAACCTGTACCATCACATTGATTGCGACTTTGGCTATCTGGGATATTTAAACTTGGAAATCCGGACGTTGGCTCTAAAAGAAAATTCGCATAGGAAAGATTTATTCCAGCACCTAAAGAAAAATAATCATTCAATTTAGCTCCTATTGCTGAAACGAAATCGACATTCCGAATGTCGTTGCTAGATTGAACATAACGCAGCAGTGAATTTTCCCCTACTTCTTTATTAAAAAAATTGGATATCATAGCAAATCCAATAGTAACTTTATCTGTGATGGGTAGACCTAAATAAAATGAAGGTAAAAAATAATGCGTTAGCGTGTTTGAACTACCTGATTGAGTAAAATGTGTTGTTGATTGTATCGCTTGACCCGTAAAATGACTACGAGAAATAGCAAATGAGCCTAATGTTACTATTTGTGTATTTTTTAAAAGAATTAAAGCGGCAGGATTATAATACGTTGCCGTCGCATCATTCACGACCGCTGTTCCTATTGTTGATTCGATAAATGAGGCATGAAGTGTTAATGGAAAGAGTAATAACCACACAAAAAAGATAGTCGGAAGTTTTTTAATCCATGTCAATACTCTTAGCTTATACATGCCAATCCATATGCATATGTTGACTTAAAAAATAACACCAACCGCTTGGTGAATGATTTTTTCTAGCGGCATAATAGTGAATATCAAAGGTAACAGCGGAAAGGCGGTCAGAATGAGTATTGATATAATACTGCTCCGACCAAACGGTACAATGCGCATTTGGGAGGACACCTCAAAACTGTTGCCTAGGTCTGCTAAGGATTGTATATCTTGCGCACCTAGCAGCGCTTCATTATTTTTTGAATTACTATCTATCCATTTTTGACGGAAACTATTCACATAACGGTTCGCTACAATATCATATTCGAGCGTGCCAGACCGTTTTGTTTTTATCATAGAGATGATGAAAAACACCAGAGGCGCTAACGGAAGAATAATTAAAAAAACCATAATACTGATAATTTCACTCTGAAATTGTAAAAATGTCGCTCCTGCGTTCCAGATACGATTAAAAATCATCCCAGAAAGCAACACCGAATGTGCGAGCAACAGAGGCTCAAATGCATACACACTGATTGCTAAAAAACCGATGCCACCCGCTCGATCTGGATGGAGTGAGTTGAGATTAAGACGAAGTCGTGAAACTTGCCAAAGAAAGCGATACCAGATAGCCATACGATAATACCAACGCAACAGTATGAATTGAAACAAAGGTAGGCTAATGAATGCATACCAATACCCTGTAGGTGTTAATTGCACCACATCATTTACCTTTGATGCATACCACGTTGAGGCACCAAATGGAAAATATTTTTCAGAAATAAAATGTCCGACAGTGATCACAAAAAGAATTAAAATAATCTCTACAGCCACAGAGTTAGTCTGTCGCACTGCCGAAGCAATGATGGAATTAAATTTCTGCCTCTCTTCTAGCGAAATAATATTACACTTTAGAAATTGTTGCACAATGACCTGTAGGCGCTCATGAGCAATCACTTCTGCGTAAATGAGCAGTGACAGTGATAGAAGAAATCGCACATGCACATCAATATCATAAATGAATGGCACTTTTACACCGCTAAAAGCCACACCGCTGAATATTGCCAGGATAAGCAAGGGTAACCAAGCAAATAAACAAATAATGATGATTCGGCGCTTATACCGAAAAAGTGGCTTCTTTGCTAACCCCGTTTTCAAATAAACCTTATAAAGTAGCCCACCCACTGCCAGCGAGAAATCTACAGGATCATCCAGCTTATTTTGCTTACCCATAGTAGTCCTTAACTTAAGATTGGGGCCAAATTCTCTTCCATGATTGAACAAATTAGTTAATTATCTTTGCATAGATACTGAAAGCAAGCAATCAGACTTGATCCCTTTTTCTACCCGGGCTACGCTTGAGCAGAAATTCGCGTCGCTCATCTAGGCTATTACCCGAGCTACGCTTGCTAAATGAAACAGTGCTAAGCAATAAGTGCATTAACAGAAACAAATAAGAAGTGATTGTAGAAAATTTTTTTAGAAAAGCCTATGATCTTGTAGATTATATTATTTGCTAATTTATTTGAAAAATAACCATTGAAAATTTAGACGGTTATATTTATATTTGTTAAAAAAAGAACAGTATTAACAGCGCATAAAAACAGTTAAATAACTCTACTTAATTATCCAATTCAAAGTTACAAACTAAAGAGATCACTTAATGAATTCCTATAGAGCGGTAGATTATGATAGTCCAAATGATAATTTTTCATTTTCAGAGAATATCGATTTTAATAAGCCTGACCCGAATATATTGATTGATCCTTCTGAGGTTACTTTTGTACGACCTTTGGGAAAAGGAGGTTATGGAAATGTTGATCTTTGTCTTTATAAAGGAGAAATTGAAGTAGCAATCAAACGACTTCAAATCCCTTCAAAAGAAAATATAAATGGATTACTGAAAGAAGCAGAAAAAATGAGAAGCATTAGGCATTCAAATATTGTCTTCTTGTACGGCGTTATCGAGAAAATAGATTCGCGTTACTCTGAATCTATCTATGAATACCAATTGGTAATGGAGTATATGCCGCGCGGATCTCTTCTTGATTTCCTCAAAAAAGAAGAAGTTACTTGGGAGGAGAAATGGAATATCGCTATTGATGTAGCAACGGCAATAGATTTTTTGCATAGCCATGAGAAGATACACTGTGACTTAAAGCCAGATAATGTATTAATAAATAATGCAAAACGAGCGAAGTTAGCTGATTTTGGTACTTTATGTGAAAAGACAGCGAATTCTACTTTTGGTCCTCGGCAGGGAGGAACTTATCATTATATGCCTCCAGAAATGTGCGCTCTAAATGAGAAAAACGAAGAAGCTCATCCTACTAAAGAAGCGGATGTTTATAGTTTTGGCCTAATATTATGGGCATTAGCCTCTCACGATCTGCCTTTTAAGGAATTTAAGGAACAAAAGCAAATTCCAGCTTTAGCTAGAAAAATAGCAGATGGAGCACAAGAGACTATCACTCCTGATACTCCTTCACGCTTACGTAAACTGATTAAGAAATGTTGGAAACAACCCGATAAGCGTCCTACAATGAGATACGCTTTGTTTTTTCTTCACCGAAATCAAACTTCAATTTATCGGCAACTTTCTTCTCCTTATGAGAATGAGAAAATAACTGAAGAGAGAGATCAGTTCGATCCCCACCCAGGAGCGCTGTTCTTACCTCATAGTAATACCTCAGAAAAAGCAAAATCCGCTGAACAAACGAGTTTTATAGATAATTTAAATAATACCCATCTTTCTACAGATGAGAAAATAGCTGAAGAAAATAATCAATCAAACCCTTCTCAAGAAGATCCATCTACAGACGAACCAAGAGAGAACCACATTAGTCCTTGGGTCAAGTATGGTTTTATATTATCTGTATTGGGATCTTTTATAGGTATAGGCGGCATGATTTGCCAAAATTACTCAGCTTTTAGATTTTTTCCAGCATCTAACGCTGAAGTAGTAAAAGCACAGTTGCAGATAGCAGCAAATTTAGTAGGAATAGGTACAAATTTACTAAAAGACTCTGAAACCTCTCAGACACTTATTAATACTTTCCTTAAATAAATGGCATGTGTCTTTATGCATGCATTCACTTATTTTTTTTAAATTGTTGCTCTACCTTTTCTGCTAAGTTGACACCCGCGTCAATGCCACTTTGAGCTGTTTTAACTTTTTTATTATCTATTTCCAGGCTTTTTTGTATAGAGCTTTTCCCAAATTGAAATTTTTGCTGCTCAAGGTTTAGCTTGCTTTTTTTTAGTTGGTGTTTTTTCTCTTTATCTTCATGGATACATTCTTCCTGAAGAGTTTGATTTTCTCTTTCAACTGCTCGAATCATTCTACTCATTCTGCCTTGATGAGGTTTTGACATCCAAAGACAAAAACCTTCCCAACAAACATCTCGAGGGTAAGTCTCGCTCTTAGTTTGCAGAAGACCCGCAAGTCCATTCATGCCATTAGCCTTAGTGCAAATATTACTAGACTCCAATTCTTTCATGGTCTCTTCAAGTAACTTGTAATACTCTTCATTTTCAAATTCTTTAAAGCTATCTTTTAATGATTGCCAGCGTGTGTTCATGAGAATTCCCCTTTAAATTTTTTTGAAATAATGCTTGAAAAGCATAGACCTGTCAATTTTTCTCATATTATTTCGTACTAAACGAAACCGGTCCATATATGACCCCGTCATTGATAGAATTATCAATAACTATATCGCGCAGAAAATAAAAAAATAGCTATTTTGCGATATTAATTGACGAGAAAATTAAGAACTTTACGGATGTTATCAATGATGCTATGAGTACTCATAGATAACTCATAAAGCTTAAGTAAGGAAGTTAAATCTCACTCACAGGGAAATCATATGAGCCAAAAAAATCAAGTTTCAATTACGGAAACCATAACTAATTGCCATGCAGCCGGCATCACTTTAGCAAAAGGTGCGAAACCTATTCAGTCGCCACTCAAACAAGAAACTTCAATGATTGACATGGCTTATTTGAATTATATTTATCAAAATGATCTACAAAATCTGCATTTCTGTGAAAGCATGCTGCTAATGAATAGCCAAGTACCTGAAGGCACAACTAATCTCTACATACATTTATTTGATCCTGAAATGGCAAGCAAAACGATGCCAATTTTAGCAGATATTCAACTCGCTTTTGATTATTCCATTGCACGCACCACTCCTCCCATCGAAAAAGTGCAAGCCTGTGTGGAGACAATCCAAGCCATACTTAAAAAATAAGCAAGTTGCGGTCAAGGGAGCAAGCATAGCTCGGATAGTAGCCTGGATGAGCGAAGCGAAATCCGGGTTCAACTATAATGTGGATGCAGATGAAAAGTATATTGGTTGCCGCGCTTTTTTCAATAGTGAACCCCGGATTTCGCTTCGCTCATCCAGGCTACCACCCGGGCTACGCTTGCTGATGGTGGAAATTGCACTTGAAAGGTTTGAGAGAGAAGATTGCCTTGTCCAGGCAACGGCTTTTCAACAACTGTTAAATACCGCCCTATCGTAAGTGCGCCTTCTTCCGCTGCATAACTACGTAAAGAAAAGCAAACCAATGTAATTAAGCTAACTACAAAGATGTAGCGATAAAAAGGCATAGGGATTATCTCAAAAAAACAGGCATAAAAAACTCTGGTTCTTACTTAATAGTAAGACCGAGCTTTTTAGACAACTTTAGCAGTATGCCAGATTTATACATTAAACCGCTGGTGGTGTCAATAAAGAGATTTCGCATAACAAGATTAAGTTAAGATAACTTGCTATTAGCTGTTTTTTTGTGGTTATTCTTTAGACATTGTATGGATCGTTATGAAAAGATTTCTTCCTACAGCACGATTAACTTGGATAACCCCCTATAATTCTAAGCTAAATCTTTTTTGTTCTGTGTCATTGCTTTGATTAGACATACTAGCACTGCGACCTCGGTGATGAGGGCTGCTGATAACACCTTCCATACTTTTTGTAAGCAACCCACGTGGTGGAACACTGTTCCTCCTTGACCTTCTTGCAGAATTTTGTTGCGGAGCTTGAGCATTAACAATAGATTTTCCATTGTCTTCTTCGCATGGATCAAACTCCATTGTTACTGAAAATGGTTTTTCTTTTTTTATTTCTGACTCTCGGTTAGATTTTTTGCTGGTGGCGCAGTAAATAATTGACCTTATGATCAATCCTATTAACAGCAATGGTACTGATACGATTAACACTGGGATAGATAGTGGGATAGTGATAGGCAAAGTGAAAAAAATAAACAGAGCTAAGAAAGCATAAGTTACAGAATTAGTTTTTTTATTCTGGCGAGGTATATCAGGGTCAACATAGATGATCTGTGCAGGTACTGGCTCTTGAGTATTTTCCTGGGTTTCTTTCTCCTTTTTTAAGGTATAGCGTGCTATTTTTTTGCGATCTTTTTTTAGTGATTTAATTTCATTTTTTCTTTTTAACCGATCGGCACGATCTTGCTCTTCTAACAGTGAGCGATGTGCTTTTATAACTTCTAACCCTAACGCATCAAGTTCGGTATTTTCAAATAAAACTAAATCCTTTAACTTTAATTTAGCAACAAGTTCTGGGTAACAAACAATTTCATGAGCATGCGGTTTATATTGTGTGAGCAATTGAATGAGATGCTGATTGAACAAGCGTTTGACAACAATCGGATGCTTCAAAAATTGCCTTAGTGTCAATCTACATTTCCCTGCAATTGAAATCAAATCCTCTATTGTAAGTTTTTTGACAGCTTCTTGATGTTTTGAAATGATTTTTTTATATTTTCTATTACTTGTAGCAATACTCGCTAATAAAGGGCTAGTTAGCCAATTAAAAAAAATAAAATTGCCTAGCAGTGACTTTAAAAGTCTTTTTTTATTTAATCCCGCAAGGATAGAAATAATATGGCTAGTGTGGCGATCTTCAAGCTTCTTGATTAATTCTGGATGATTAAAAATGTTTACTATAAATTCATAACCGCGGTAAGGGTTTATATTCGCAAATAAATTAAACAATAATTCACTGTTTAGACGAGCAATAAATGCAGGGTTATTAGCAAAAACTCTGCCAACATTTTTTGGCAAAAGTTTTTCTATTATTAGAATAACTGTAGTGTCACTCATTTTCCCAGGGCAAAGAAAATAACTGGAAGATAAAATTATTTCTGCATAAAGATATCCTCCAAAAGAAAAAAACTGGATAAGATTGTCTTCGGTTATTTTACTTAATACAGCCTCTATCGCTAAGCGAGCTTGATTAGCTTCCACATCATTTTCTGAAGCTGCATGCAATATTCTTTCATGGTTTTTTATCAACTGTTCAATTAAGACTGAGCTGAGATTATCATCTAATAATAATAATCCCTTACCTGTTAATTGGTTACTCCAGGCTGGATTAATGAGAATATCTGTATAATCTATATTTACACCCTTCCAAATCCGTTTAATTTTAAAATACAGCAAAAATAAAGTTATCAATTCTTCTAGCTGACCCACATCTTCTAAAAAATTTATTGCTTGCTCAATGTATTGAATTAGATGCAATCTCTCTAAACCATTCTTTTTCGATTTAAACATCAAACAAAAAGATTCAATATTCTTCAGCCATTCACTAAATTTACTGTCACTATATAAACAATCCAATGATCTCTTATTTATAAGAGCTTTGTTTATATCATCATTGAGTGGTTGACAAATCTGGCGTCTTCCTCCTGTAAGGAACCTTTCAATGACTGGAATCCTTACTTGGAAAACATTAGCTGCATAACTTTTTAGTGCTTGCTCAAAAGCAAAATCTGGGCTTATTAAATAGCTCCATAAATAACGACCCTTCTTTAGTCTCTTTTCTCTTTCCTGTTGCGCTGATATATAGATAGACAAACACAATAACTTAGCAATACTCAAGCTATCATCATCTAGAAATGTCAAAATATATACACTTATTTCATCAGGTAAGTCTGGTATCATCTGACAATTTAGATCGTTTGAGATAGTAACAATTTCTATTTCTGATGCTTTTTCCAATAAGGGATTGTTATCAGCAGAAAATATAACAGGTTGAATGATAACAGCCTGTTCGTCGTTTTCTTCTTGATTAGCCCCCTTTTTTTGGTTATCACGCGAATTCATTCTGCCTCTTAATTTCTGCTAATTAGGATTATTTTTGCCTATTGTATCAGAGTCAATGTGATTTATCCCGTGGTTGGCTCCCGTCGGTTGGATTTGAGGACAATAATAAAAGGAGCTATTAGGATTTAATGCTACGCCAATAATAGATTCCTGAGTAGATGGAGTAGAAGAAGCTTGATTATGATTAAGATTTTCTTCAACTGCATCTTTACTATTCTCTAATTCTGCATTTGGAAGTTTATTGTCATTTATTTTCTTTCTCAATTGCTCAATTGTACAATTTGCATCATCTAATTTAATTTCTAACCCCCTAATTTTCTTATCTTGATCATCCAATTTTTGATCAAAATCTTTCTTTTGTTTTGCAAACATCTCCTCCAGCAAACCCTCATTAATCTTAGGCAGCGGGTCAGTTTCCTCTATTTCATTCAGTCTTCTCTTTAACTCCTCTACCCTATACTCTACCTCCTCTAAACGCTCACTCGGTGCAACCCAGTTTGAATGAACTGGTCTCAACTTGTTTAATATCTGTAGGTCAGCTTTGCACTTCTCAGCCAATGTACCATCATCTTGATATTCATAAGGGAAGAAGGGTCGCTCTTTGCTTTCTTCTTTAGGTAGCATCTCTGGATGGACTAGGCTTTCTAAGTGTCTAATATAGCCCCTCACTTCTAAACCTGATGCAGCACAATAACCCATGGTGTTGCCATCTGTTACATTCTTTGTTTTTTCTGTCTTACTTTTTAGCGTGGTGAGATCAAAGCAATGGATACGCTTTTGCTGGTTGTCATCTATATAACTCACATAGCAGCCAGTTTTGCTTATTAATTCATGGATAGGGTATGTTTTATTTTTATAAGTGATTTTGGTCTGTAGCCATTGTAGCCATTTTTCGCTTTCGTGGAAGGAGGACTCATAGCTTACCCAAGCAGTGATTCCATCATAATGATTACTAGATTCTTCTCGTCCTCGATATAATCCTGTTTTGAAATAATCTAAGCACAAGCGTGCATTGAATTCTGCAAAGAGAAGGGCATCTTCTTTTGTTAGCTCCGTGAGTACATTGGCATAGCGATGGCCTAAGGTGGTCGCTATTCCCATGGTTTGCTCTTCGCACTCTAGAAGGCAATTGAAGGAATGAATAAGGTTTTCTTTTTGTGTTTCTGCTGATAAGTATTTTCCTCTTAATAATAGTTCTTCAAGCTTTTTCCCAAAAGGCACTTTAAGAAAATGATCAGCATGGATGAGTAATATGATAAAGCCATCAAACGTTATTTCTACTCCTTTAAATAGGAATTCAAAAATCTCAGGCACAACATGGCTAGCAGCTGAAGCAGCACCACCTGCTACTGGTAAGATAAAGAATGGACTGCGTATAAGATGAAAAAGATGACTCCACTCTTCTCTTTCTTCAATCATGCCTGTTTTAAGCAATGTAGCTACTCGCCAGTATGCACTTAATTTTTTTTGTAAGGTATGGGTAAAAAAGGACACTGGATTATAGTTACTCGCTTTGTTTTGTAATTGAAGCAATCCCCGGAGTAAGCCTTTTACTTCAGCTTTCTCGAAGGACTTAGGTAACACCTGTTGGTAGTAATGGATATAAGCGACTACTTTCTCCATCGCTATTTCCACCTGATATTCCCAGTCTTTATAATAAGGCTGGCTTGCTTCTAGCATCTCTTCTAATAACTTACCCAATCGAGATAACACTAATGCTGCGCCGAGGTCCATATCATTTTGCAAAGTTGTCCAATAACTGACTTGAACATGCTGGGGGTTTTTTTCTATTTCTTGTTGCTGAGGATTTTTTGCTAAAGCTTCAATTGCATTTTCTGCCTCTTTATTGAAATCATTCTCTAGCACAGCCAATCGTTGCAAAGCAAAATCAAGAGGAATTGCCTGTATATAATCTTTCATCCAGCGTAATTGGTCTCGCCATGCTATTTTGTTAAGTTTTGGCAAAGGATTACTTTGACCAAATAAGGTTGCTCTGACTAATTGAGAGGATTTGCTAGCTGAGGAAGCCTTAGGCTTTATATCAGCAGATTTCTCTTTTGTTGTCTCGTTCAGGGGGGCTGATGGAGAAGGAGATAATAGAGAATTAAAATAAAGGATAAACGCTTTGGCAAACTGTTCTTGGCTTATTGGGTCTTTAGAAATAAACTGTTCTAAAAATTTATTTGTGTTTGTATGGAAAAGCATAAAAGCATTGTAAATAGCCCAATAGCCACAGCTCCAACCATCTTTTTGCTGAATGATAGGCGGAGCATCATGAAATTGCACTTCATCTTCTCTAAACTGGCCCTGAATGAGATTAGTGGTAACGGGAAGGTCAGGTGTATTTTCATCAGATGGCGCCGATTCACGCTCGCCCAACTCTGGTGTCGTCATTACTTCTCCACCATGAATCAATAATTTTTTAAATCCTTCTGGAAAATACTGTTCATGCCCTAAGCTGTCGATTAAAAAGAATTGAGTGCAATTATTTTCTGAAACGGAATGAAGGGCATGATAGTTTGGGGGCAGTATTACACAGCAAATCCAGTGCGAACCGACTTTCCCATCGGTGTTTAATATCATGATAATAGGCTTATCTAAAGGCTTTCCTGGCTTAAAAAGGCCACTCGCAGAATGCTTACCATCTGTCATGACATAACCCAGGAGTATCTCGGCATATTTCACGTATCCTTCCATGGGACATTTTTCTGTTTGCCCGCTCCATAGCGTTTGGGCGGTGCTTATATCAGGATAGACTATATGGACGCTGTCTCCAAAAAGGTGTTCTAAAATATGTTGTATATCGAGTCCTTCCAATTGCTTAAGAGGTGCTGCAGAAAGTTCTGCACTTTTGGGTTGAGAAATAAATTGATTTAAGCGTTTAAATAATTTATTCCTTGCTTTTTGTGAGAACGGTGAAGAGATAGGAGAAGATACAATAACTCGTTCTGATTGCTGTTTAAAAGCAATACCCCCTGCTTTTTTAAGAGTAACGACTACATTGAGAAAACCTCTTTTAATAGCAATATCAAGCGCTGAATTTCCTTTGCAATCGATATCATTCAAAGGATTGATCACACGTGGGCAATTAGGAGAAACCGGTTCTTCTTTTGCACGTTTCGCTTCCCAATGAGCCGATTCTTCTTTTTGTTGTTCTAGGAAATAATTTAATTTGTTTAGCAAAAATGTCATGACATTGACATCGCCTGTCTTGGCAACTAGATGCAAAATAGTTTGGGATTGGTGGTCGCGAAGATAAAAATCATTTAACCTAATTTTCTGTTTTAGTAAATCAATATTTCTTGATACTATCGCTGCATGAAACCAAAATCGAGTTCTACGTGTGCGCCGTGTTGACTTGATACTGCCTTCAACTTCAGATTTTTGTTCCGAACTTTCTGTTAAAAACGCACCATTAGATTTAGATTCTATCTGCAATTTTTTAATTATTAGCATCGTTCTTTTCCTCTATGCTGCACGTTTTTTAAAATAAATATAGATAAATAAGTATGAAGTGAAGGGTAAGTTAAGCAGTCTCATTAAACAATCCCCAAAAATGGGGGTATAATTCATGATTTTATTCTTAGGATAGTTGAATAGATTAACTATTGATCACTTTTTCTGGGTCTTTGCACTTAAACTTCCTCCAATCCACATTTCTGCCATAGCAACATATACTCTAAAAGTTGCTTCTGATATGTCCAATGCTGTTGCTTTCATAGGAACCGTCATTTCATGATATAAATATTTTTTTTAACTGCATCCGCAACTAGATAATCGAATTTTACTAATTCAATGATAGACTTCTCAATTTCTTCGGCAGGGAAAGGGGTCAAGTCTGGACAATTGACATATTCATAACTTTTTATTAGTGTCATTTGTTAAATCAACAATCATGGGTATATTAGCTTGAACTGCTTTTCCAGCAAGCATAGCCGGGTAGTAGCCTGGATGAGCGAAGCGAAATCCGGGTCCAATTATAATGCGGACATAAATGTGAAACATATCGGTTACCCCACTTTTTCAATAGTGAACCCCGGATTTGCTTCGCTCATCCAGGCTACTACCCGGACTACGTATGTTAGAAAATGAAGTCTTACGCACTATCTGTTGCTATTCATGTTCTCTGATCTACGCTGACAAGAAGCTGCCAAACTGCGATGGAAACAAGTTGATTATCATGTTAAAACGATTATAATTTCTGACACTAACAATTATGAAATCCACATACTACCCTTCTTAGATTATCTCTACGATCTGCTTCATAACCGAAAGCGTAATACAAAAAGCATATTTGTATTGAAAAACGGAATGCGCAAGAGGCTTGGGGTAAGAGACCAAAGAAAATAATTGCCTCAAATGGAAACAATAAAAATATTGTCTATTTTAAAGACCAAAATAGGTAAAACAAATCGCACTATAGGACATTGCACTACTGGTACTATGTGCTATAGTATAAGGAGATAAATGATGATAGAGGTTAAAGCGACACCCCGATTCATGCGCTTAGCCAAAAAAGCTATGACCCCGGAAGCATTACAAGAGCTAATCGATACCTTAGCCCTTGATCCTGAACAGGGAACAGTTATCAGAGATAGTGGCGGCATCAGAAAGATACGCTGGGCAACCGGTAAAGGGGGTGGCAAACGAAGCGGTTTACGAGTCCTCTATTATTTTGATGGCGAATACATTGTTTTGTTAGTGACATTGTTTAAAAAATCAGACCAAGAAAACATTGATGCCAGCGAAAAAGCAGAAATGCGTAAGTTAATTGACAAATTATTGGGAGGCTAACATGGGCAAGCTTGGTAAAGAACTAATAGGCGCACTTAAAGAAGCCAAAAAAAAAGGTTTAGTGACACTTCAAATCTCGCCTGATGTTGGCAAGCTACGCAAAAAATTAAAGCTGTCACAACGTGAATTTTCCGCTGTCTATCACATCAATATTGAGACGTTACGCAAATGGGAGCAACATCAGCGCGACCCAGATAGCATTAGCCGCGCTTACTTGAAGTGTATTCAGAATAATCCGGAGATGATAAGGGAGCTAGTAAATAAATAAAGCAAAACTTACATAAGAAATTATCAATGGCAAATAAGTAATTTATGATTAAAGGCTTTAATATCCTCTACACCACAAGACGTCCTCACAGAAGGCATCTCGTAATTTTATGATTAATTCATGGGCCGTGTTGGGATCGAACCAACGACCCGCTGATTAAGAGAACTTGATTTATCGTTTCTTAAAATTTCCATATAATGCTATTTAATTGATTATATTGCTATTTATGAACTGGATAACAGCTAGCTATATCCCATAAATTCTACTTTTTGCCCTACTTTTCTTGGCATGATTACACCAAAATTACACAGGAATTTATACTACAAATCCAAAACAATTTCTATTGCCATCTTATAATTCGGAGCGTTAACATCCCTAACATAATAACTTTTTAAGTTTGGCGCAGAATGGAAAGCCACTCTACCATCAGATAAACCAACAAACCAATATACAGGAAAGTTTAAATCATCGTTTATCAGAACTAGAAGCGCTATCTTATATTTTAATATTAACGGATTTTCTGAATCTTCCGAAACACACCATGTTTAATTATTTTTCTGCAATAAACGAGATGCTTGTTCAGTCCAGGGAATTAAGTGAGAAAGCTTTAGATACCTTGTTTCAATTGAAATCCGTCACACTGAAGAGCTTATGCAAGATGTTTTCTTATGAAGACTAATTTAGTTCACTCCTAAAATTTAAATTTTTACCATTTTTAATTAATTCTTCATTACTTATGGTTACGTGCTTCTTTTATGGTATCACCTTGAGCCTTCTCTTTTTCATTAGGGCTTTGCACTGGAAAAGCGCTCTTACTTTTAACAGGAGAATCGGGTTGTTGTTT
>Ga0207084_1015_pt1 | contig 51049 bp, 42 predicted proteins | sample Alteio_BWMinHeat_55_FD_153543 | JGI IMG/M metagenome (GOLD analysis project Ga0207084, IMG submission 153543) | Enriched cells from forest soil in Barre Woods Harvard Forest LTER site, Petersham, Massachusetts, United States -... | ecosystem: Environmental > Terrestrial > Soil > Temperate forest >...
TTGGAAAAGAACCGCGTCGTGATGTGAATCCTGATGAAGCAGTTGCAGTCGGTGCTGCAATTCAAGGTGCTGTGTTATCAGGTTCTGTAACAGATGTTTTATTATTGGATGTCACTCCGCTTTCATTAGGAATTGAAACATTAGGCGGTGTGATGACAAAACTCATCGAAAAAAATACAACGATTCCAACGAAAGCCACACAAACTTTTTCAACTGCCGCAGATCAGCAAACTGCTGTGACTGTTCACGTGTTACAAGGTGAACGTGAAATGGCATCAGCAAATAAATCACTAGGACGTTTTGATTTACAAGATATTCCACCTGCACCACGCGGAATGCCGCAAATTGAAGTGACATTTGATATTGATGCGAATGGAATTTTACATGTGTCTGCAAAAGATAAAGCAACCGGTAAAGCACAATCGATTGTGATTAAAGCATCAAGTGGTTTATCTGAAGAAGAAATTAAAAACATGGTGAAAGATGCAGAAGCGCATGCCGCTGACGATAAAAAATTCCATGAATTAGTTGCTGCGCGAAATACAGCTGACAACATGATTCATGCTGTTTCAAAATCATTGAAAGAAGCCGGTGATAAAGTCAGTGAGGATGAAAAGAAAAATATTGAACAAGCGATTGAGCAATTAAAAGAAGCTGTGAAGAGTGATGATAAAGAAAACATTGAAGCAAAAACAAAAGCACTGACAGATGCGTCTGCAAAAATGGCAGAACGTTTATATGCAGCGCAACAAGAACAACCGGGTGCGCAATCTTCTGCAGAAGCAGGTGAGAAAAAAGAAGGTGATCATGTTGTCGATGCAGAGTTTGAAGAAGTGAAAGATAATAATAAGGAAGATAAATAAAGTCGATATTCCGAGCCGCGCGCGTAAGCAAGCGTGTACAAATTTTCTATTACTGAGAAATTATTTAGAACATACACGCTTGGCTTAGCGCGCGGCTCGGTTTAATTTTTTTTAATTGAGTAAATTTTTATGGCAAAAGCAGATTATTACGAAACGTTAGGTATTCAACGCAATTCTGGCGAAGAAGAAATTAAAAAAGCCTATCGTCGTCTCGCAATGAAATATCATCCGGATCGTAATCCTGATAACAAAGCCGCTGAAGAAAAATTTAAACAAATTAAAGAAGCATACGAAGTTCTTTCAGATAGTCGCAAACGAGCTGCCTATGATCAATTTGGTCATGCGGCATCAGAAGGAATGGGTTCAGGTTTTGGTGGTTTTAGTGGTGGGCATGGAAATTTTTCAGATATTTTCGGCGATATTTTCGGTGATATTTTTGGAGGTGCCCATGGTCATGGTGCACCCGGTCCGCAACGTGGATCTGATTTACGTTATCATCTCGAAATTACATTAGAAAAAGCAGTTGCAGGAACGACTGTTGAATTAGAAATTCCAACGATGGTGGCGTGTTCAGATTGCCATGGCAGTGGTGCACGAAAAGGTGCAGTGCCTGTCACCTGTCAAGATTGCGATGGGTACGGTCAAATTCGCATGCAGCAAGGATTTTTTTCTGTTCAACAAACGTGTCCAACGTGTCGAGGGCAAGGTCGTGTTGTCAATGATCCTTGTGCAACATGCAGAGGAAAAGGCCGTAAAAAACAAACTAAAAAATTATCTGTCAAAATTCCACCGGGTGTTGATACAGGTGATCGTATTCGTTTAGCAGGCGAAGGTGAAGCGGGTGAGCAAGGCTCGCATTCCGGTGATTTATATGTGCAAATCCAAATAAAACAACATGCCATTTTTGAACGAGATGGAATAAACTTGCTTTGCGAAATGCCAATTAGTTTTGTGACCACTGCCATAGGAGGCGAATTAGATATTCCTACATTAAGTGGAAAAGCAAAATTAAAAATTCCTGCAGAAACACAATCAGGAAAAGTATTTCGATTGCGTGGAATGGGTGTGCCTTCTGTGCGTGGAGGCTCAATCGGTGATTTACTTTGCAGAGTGGTTGTTGAAACACCGATTAACCTTTCGCATAAACAAAAAGAGTTATTAAAAGAATTTGAAAAAACAATGTTAACAGAAGGTGATAAACATAATCCTAAATCACGTTCATGGTTTGATCGCGTTAAAAAATTTTTTGAAGAAATCTAATTGCAGAATACCTCTAGAAATTAGATATTTTGCATTAGAACGAGGCGCGCGAAATTTTTAAAAGCGGAGTTTATATTTTAATAAATGAGCATTTTAAAAATGAGCGCAACGAAGTTATAATGCAAAATAGCAATTTCTAGAGGTGTTCTATGCAAAAAACTCCGATGACAGTATTGGGTGCAGAAATGTTACGTGATGAATTGCAACGTTTAAAAACAGTGGATCGTCCTCGTATTACCGCTGCAATTGCAGAAGCGCGTGCGCACGGTGATTTAAAAGAAAATGCGGAATATCATGCTGCACGTGAACAACAAAGTTTTAATGAAGGCCGTATTTTAGATATTGAATCGAAACTTTCTTTTGCACAAATTATTGATGTCACGCAAATTGCAAATACGGGCCGCGTTATTTTTGGTGTCATTGTTGTATTAATTAATCCAGAAACAGGGAAAAAAGTGCGTTATCAAATTGTGGGTGAAGATGAAGCGAATGTTGAAAAAAATAAAATTTCAGTGACTTCTCCGATTGCGCGCGCATTGATTGGAAAATATGTGGATGATGTTGTCGAAGTGCGCACACCGGAAGGAAGTGCATCTTACGAAATCTTAGAAGTGATACACGAATAAATGGTGAAAAAAAGCAGCAGTCAACGTTGGCTACAAGAACATTTTTCTGATCCGTATGTGAAAAAAGCGCAGCAAATGGGTTATCGTTCTCGTGCTGTTTATAAGCTAATTGAATTACAAGAACGTGATCGTCTTTTTAAATCGGGCATGACGATTGTTGAATTAGGTGCAGCGCCCGGTAGTTGGTCGCAAGTCATGAAAAAATGGGTAGGCGATCGCGGAAAAATTATTGCGCTTGATTTATTAGCGATGGATCCGATTGAGGGTGTGGAATTTATTCAAGGTGATTTTTCATCGGATATTATTTTTGAAGCATTATTGTCACGGATTCAAACTATAAAAGTGGATTGGGTGGTATCTGATATGGCACCTAATCTCAGCGGGATCAGTAGTGTGGATCAACCGCGCGCAATGGCTTTAGCTGAATTAGCGTTGGATTTTGCGATACGAATTTTAAAAAAAGAAGGCGGTTTTCTGATTAAATTATTTCAAGGAGAAGGATTTGATTCTTTTCTTAAGACAGTACGCCAACATTTTACAAAGGTCACAATACGCAAACCAAAAGCATCACGCGATCGATCGAGTGAAGTTTATATTGTTGCAAGAAAATAATGCTAGCTCATGAGAGCTCTGCTAAACTGAATTATCATTTTTTAGACATGAAGAGGTCAGCACGGTGAACGATACTATCAAAACGATTTTGTTATGGATGGTTGCAGGTGTTATTCTCGTTTCAGTCTTTAATATTTTTGGGCCCCGAAATGAGCCCGAAGAAAAAATCAGCTATTCCACATTTTTAACTGAAATTAAGCAAGGTAATGTCAGTTCTGTCACGATTACAGAACAAGATGTGCTCGGAACTTTGCAAAATAATAAGGCTTTTTCTACGTATTTACCGATGCGGCAAGATCCGGGACTTTTAAAAGATTTAATTGATAAGAATGTCACAATCAAAGGTAAACCCCCTGAACAACCTGGTTTATTAATGCATCTTTTAAATTTATTACCGTGGATTATTTTATTTGCAATTTGGATTTATGTTTTACGTCAACAAGCCGGTGCAGGTCGCGGGGGTGCATTTTCATTTGGCCGCAGTCGTGCGCGATTGTTAGGTGAAGATCAAGTAAAAATTACATTTGCAGATGTTGCAGGTGTTGAAGAAGCAAAAGAAGAAGTGAAAGAATTAGTCGATTTTCTTCGTGATCCAGGCAAGTTTCAGAAACTCGGTGGAAAAATTCCACAAGGCGTTTTATTAATTGGTCCTCCTGGAACAGGAAAAACATTATTAGCAAAAGCAGTTGCAGGTGAAGCAAAAGTTCCTTTCTTTACTATTTCAGGTTCTGATTTTGTAGAAATGTTTGTGGGTGTCGGTGCATCACGTGTTCGCGATATGTTTGAGCAAGCAAAAAAACAAGCGCCGTGCATTATTTTTATCGATGAAATTGATGCAGTCGGTCGTCATCGTGGAGCAGGATTAGGCGGTGGTCACGATGAACGCGAACAAACATTGAATCAATTATTAGTTGAAATGGATGGTTTCCAAGGAAATGAAGGTGTGATTGTGATTGCTGCAACCAATCGTCCTGATGTATTAGATCCTGCATTATTACGTCCAGGTCGATTCGATAGACAAGTGACAGTGGGATTACCTGATATTAAAGGCCGAGAACAAATTTTAAAAGTACACATGCGTAAAGTTCCTTTATCAGATGATGTGGTTGTGTCTGTTATTGCGCGCAGTACACCTGGATTTTCTGGTGCAGATTTAGCAAACATTGTGAATGAAGCGGCTTTATTTGCTGCACGTGGAAATAAACGGGTTGTTGGAATGGAAGAATTTGAAAAAGCAAAAGATAAAGTGATTATGGGTGCAGAACGTCGATCAATGGTGATGAGTGAATCAGAGAAAAAAATTACTGCATATCATGAATCGGGTCACGCGATTGTTGGACTCAATGTTCCTGAACATGATCCTGTTCATAAAGTTACAATTATTCCGCGTGGAAGAGCATTAGGTGTCACTGTATTTTTACCTGAAGGTGATCGTTATAGTTATACGAAACAATATTTAGAAAGCAGAATTTCAGGATTATTTGGCGGACGTATTGCAGAAGAAATTATTTTTGGACCAGGAAAAGTGACAACGGGTGCATCAAACGATATTCAAAAAGCAACAGAAATTGCGAGAAATATGGTAACAAAATGGGGATTGTCTGAACGGTTAGGTCCTCTGACATTTGGTGAAGATGAAGGTGAAATTTTCTTAGGCCATTCTGTTGCGCGACACAAAGAAATTTCTGAAACGACGTCAGCTGTGATTGATCAAGAAGTTCATCACATCATTGAACAAAATTATCGTCGTGCAGAAAAAATTCTGAAAGAAAGTATTGATAAATTGCATGCAATGGCGCAAGCACTTATTAAATACGAAACGATTAACGCAGAACAAATTGACGATATCATGGCGGGAAAAATTCCGCGTGAACCTGCTGGTTGGCAAGATACTGGCAACAAACCAGCGCCTGCGCCTACATTTCCTCAGGAACCACTCGGTCAAAAAAATGAAACACACTAATCAATCACGAAAATATTTTGGAACGGATGGAATTCGTGGACGTGTGGGGACATGGCCCATTAATGCAGAATTTATTTTGAAATTAGGTTGGGCAGTCGGTGAAGTACTCGCGCGACAAGGTCGTCACGGAAAAGTTTTAATTGGAAAAGATACACGCATTTCTGGCTACATGTTTGAATCTGTACTTGAAGCAGGACTCTCTGCAGCAGGAGTGGATACCCATCTTTTAGGTCCGATGCCAACACCCGCGATTGCTTATCTAACACGAACATTGCGCGCACAAGCAGGCATTGTTATCAGCGCATCCCATAATCCTTATTTTGATAATGGAATTAAATTTTTTTCATCACAAGGAACAAAATTACCGGATGAAGTTGAATTAGCAATTGAAGAACAAATTGAAAAACCAATGACGACAGTCGATTCTGCAGAATTAGGAAAAGCACTTCGTATTGTCGATGCACCAGGACGTTATATTGAATTTTGCAAAAGCACAGTCTCTTCTGATATCAAATTAAATGGCTTAAAAATAGTGGTAGATTGCGCGAATGGCGCAGCGTATCACATTGCGCCGAATGTATTTCGTGAATTAGGTGCAGATGTTATTGAGCTGGGTGTAGAACCGAATGGACTCAATATCAATTTAAATTGTGGTGCAATGCATCCTGATTCTTTACGCCAATCTGTTTTACAACATCAAGCGAATTTAGGAATCGCACTTGATGGTGATGGTGATCGCGTCATCATGATTGATGAAAAAGGAAATATTTTAGATGGCGATGAAATGTTATTTATTATTGCGCGCGAACGTCATGCACGAAAAAAATTACGCGGTGGTGTTGTTGGAACAGTGATGTCTAATTTTGGATTAGAAAAAGCGTTATTAGATTTAGGAATTGAATTCACGCGCGTTTCGGTAGGTGATCGTTATGTCGCAGCTGAATTGCGTGAACGTCAATGGGAATTAGGCGGTGAACCGTCTGGACATATTGTCTGTTACGATTCCAACACAACAGGGGATGGAATTGTCACTGCATTACAAGTAATTTCAGCAATGTGTCATAAAAATTGTTCGTTATCTGCATTGAAAAATGGCTTACAAAAAATGCCGCAAATATTAGTGAATATTAAAACGAATTCACTCGATAAAAAATTTTTTGAAAAACCGCGTATTCAACAAGCAGTGAATGAAGTAGAAAAAAAATTGAATCACACCGGACGTGTTTTATTACGCAGCTCAGGAACAGAACCTTTAATTCGCATTATGGTGGAAGGTGAAGATTCTGCGAATGTAAAATTATTTGCGGATTATTTAGTGAAAGTTGTTAAAGAAGAAATTTCTGAGTCGTGAGTAATCAATTTTAATTATTTTTTAAAGCGTGGGTTCTGTAGTGGGTGGTAATAATTGCTGCATGCAATGCGCTAATATTTCTGGTCTGTTTTTTTTGTTGAAACCAAGATAAATTTTATTTATTTTTTCGAGTTCAATAATAATTTCTTTTTGGTTTTTATGTTTTTCCGCAGGAAGAGTGGCGGTTAGTTTTTCATTTAATCGTTTCTGAGCAACTTCTTTTTTTTCTTTTTCAAAAGGTTCAGTTAAAGCAATTAAAATTAATGATTGTGCGTCATCTTCTCCCACCAATTTGATAACTTGCTTAATTGAAGCAGTGAGCTCTGCTTTTTCCTTTAGATCATCATGAGTTGCAGTAATGGGTTTGAAAGTTAAAATACTTTTAGCTTCCCTATGCAGTTTCATTTCATATTCTAAAAGAGATTGATAAAAGTTTTCTAAATTTTCTTTTGGAACATCCACAGTGGGACGTGCTCTGTTATGCATATTTGTCACATTTAAATATGCTTTATTTTCTTTGCATATGGGTAATAGAATTTGTAATTTTTTTGCATCAAGTGCAAAAGAAATTCCAGGGGGATAAATAATTTCAGTTGCGCCATATTCTTTTAGTTTATTGATGATGGCGTTTTGAAATTTTTCTTCTTTTTCTATTCTTTCTACAGTAGTTATTTTAGGCGCAGATGATTTTCCATGTAATTTCATATTCACGAATAACCATTGGCTTTTAGGAATAGCATATGAAATTTTAGCTGTATCTTGGCGAAAAATAAAATAATCAGAATTCTCTCTTAATGCTGCAAGTATTTTTGGTTTTTTTGTTCCGCGTACATCAAAGATAACAGTTTCTTCTTTTTCATAAGGGTATGAAAAAGCAAATTTTGCGCTTGGGTCATGGAGTTTTTCTTCTTCAGGATGAATAGAATCATATCTGATATTTTCTATCTCAGATTCATTTTGTAATAGCTGGAACAGTTCATTTTTATAATAAAATGGATTGCCTTGTTTACTGCTGCTTTTTGTCATAAAAGTGACTCCTCATCAATTTTTAATAATAGTTATCATGTAGATTATAGCAAATTTCAGCTATTTTTTTGATCGATCGGTAACAGGATGATTTTACTCAGGTAGAAAAATAAAGGCACGGTAAACGTGCCTTTATCGTGTGAAGATGGAGATGATTAATCAACCATTTCTTTTAGTTTTTTCAATGCACGAATTTTAACAACTTTGTAAGCAGGTTTCGCTTTGAACATCATTTCTTGTCCGGTGAAAGGATTGATTCCTTTGCGTGCTGGACGAGCTGGTTTTTTAACAACAACGATTTTTAATAAACCAGGTAAAACGAATTTGCCAGGACCACGTGATTTAACGTGCAATTCAACGAGTTTAGCGAGCGCTTCTAATGTTCCAGTGATATCGCGTTTGGAAACACCAGTCATTTCACCAATTGCTCTCATCATTCCACCTTTGGTGAGCGGATCCTTAATGGTAGGAACCTTTCTCACAACAGGGGCTTTAGAAAGTTTTTTATTGCTCGCTTTTCCATTGGTTTTGGCAGACATTTTCTTTTTAGCAGCCATTAGTTATTCCTCTTAAAAGTCAATAAAAAAACACGGCCTACAATAACATAACTTTATTCTTTTGCGAAAGTTTTTTTTATGAAAAAAGGCTTTGTTCAAAGCTTTTTATTTCTAAGCAAAAAATAAAATTATTTGGCATTCGAATTCATGCAGAATTTGCATCAAGACTTGCGTAGTCATTCGCATTCCTATAGAATCTGCCATCTTTTCAATCCTTAGCTATTTATAACTCACGGGAGTGAGGACAAATGAAAACTTTTCAAGCAAAAAATGGAACAGTCGCGAATAACTGGTTTATTGTTGATGCGGCTGGGCAAACACTAGGTCGTTTAGCAAGCCAAATTGCAGTGCGATTACGCGGAAAACACAAGCCTGAATATACGCCTCATGTTGATACAGGCGATTATATTGTTGTGATTAACGCAGAAAAAATTCGTGTGACGGGTACAAAAACAAAAGATAAAATTTACCGCCGTCATAGTGGTTATCCAGGTGGTATGAAAGAAATCACATTTGAAAAATTACGCGCAACACATCCTATTCGGGTTATTGAAATTGCAGTGAAAGGAATGTTGCCTAAAAATACGTTAGGTCGTGATATGTATCGCAAATTAAAAGTGTATGCTGGATCAGCACATCCCCATGCTGCACAACAACCCCAAGAACTTAATTTATCAGAGGCAGAGTAACGCAATGGCAGAAAAACCTTATCAAAGTACTGGTCGTCGTAAAACGTCTACTGCGCGTGTTTTTTTAAAGCGTGGTAGTGGAAGTATTACTGTAAACGATAATACGTTAGAACAATATTTCGGCCGTAAAACGGCACAAATGATGGTGCGTCAACCACTCGAAATCACCCAAATGGCGTCAGATTTTGATATAATGGTGACTGTTCGTGGAGGCGGTATCACAGGTCAAGCCGGTGCCATTCGTCATGCGATTGCAAGAGCATTATTAAAATATGCAAAAGCAATCGGAAAAGATGAAGAAGATTCAGGTGAAGGCTCTATTCGAAAGATTCTGCGTAAAGCAGGTTGCTTAACACGTGATGCGCGTGAAGTTGAACGTAAAAAAGTGGGACGCCATAAAGCACGTAAAGGAACGCAATACTCCAAACGGTAACACTAATTTTATTTTAATTTTTTTTTCATGGAGCATTCATGGCTGTCATTACCAACAAACGCTCTGTTATGACGTTATATTCAAGTTCGCTTGATATTTTAAGTCATCGCGTTCGCATTGTATTAGCTGAAAAAGGCGTGTCTGTTGACGTCATTTACATGGATGGAAATGAAAAAATAGAAGATTTAATACAGCTAAATCCTTATGGAACGATTCCTACCTTAATTGATCGCGATTTAGTGTTATATGATTCCAATATTATTTTAGAATATTTAGATGAACGTTTTCCTCATCCCCCTTTAATGCCTGTTTATCCTGTTGCACGCGCAAAAACACGTTTAATGATTTATAGAATTGATCGTGAATGGGGTGAATTAGTTCGTAAAATTGAAAAAGGTAAAGCAGCAGAATCACAAGCAGCGTGTAAAGAATTACGCAATTATTTGCTGGAATTAGCGCCTCTTTTTGCAAATTCTCCTTTTTTCTTAAATGAAGAATTTTCGTTAGTGGATTGTTGCATTGCGCCTATTTTATGGCGTTTACCTGCGTGGGGAATTACGTTACCGCCTGAAGGAAAAGCGATTATTAAATATGCTGAACGCATGTTTGCGAGAGATTCTTTCCAAGCGAGTTTAACAGAGAAAGAACAAGATCTTCGTAAAATGAAAACAGAAATGGCATAACGTTTTTATGATTTCAAATAAACCTTATCTTTTACGCGCATTTCATGATTGGATCGTTGATAGTTTATGTACGCCGATTTTAATCGTGAATGCAAATTATCCTGGCTGCAAAGTTCCCGAACAACATATCGATCAAGACGGTGAAATTCTTTTTAATATTTCTTCCATCGCAGTGCGCAGTCTTGTGATGAATAATGAGTTAGTGGAATTTTCTGCTTCTTTTTCAGGTGCTGTCAATTTTGTTTCTGTTCCCGTGCAATCTGTTCGTGCGATTTACGCGCATGAAAATGGAGATGGAATGTATTTTAATGAAGAAGCAGAAGGCGACACCGTAGTTGCAGGACACAATCTCATTCATCACAGTGAACCCACTCAAACAGCCATTTCACCTTCACAAGAAAAAAAGAAATCGCATTTGGTGTTGGTAGAATAAAAAAATTACGAAATAAAAAAATTTATTTATTATCTGCGGAATGTTCGTGTTGCATCATTTGATTTTGCGTCAACATTCTCGTTTGCTGTATTTGCTGCTTTGAAAGTGGTATTCGCTTCATGTGTTCCACCAGAATTACTCACAATCCATTGTTCATCTAAGAATTGAGCAGCTGTTTCATTTGGGAAACGTTTGGCGGGTTGTCCTTTTAGCCATTCTGTTGCGACAAGGCTTTGTAATGCCGGATAAAGCATGTAAGTGCCACTTTTTTTTAAATGATGTGTTTTTTGTGGGTTATTTAAGAAATCAATAGCTTGTAATACACTCATAAAATTGAGTGATCGTGTTAAATCAATTTCTTTTGCAGGAACGGATTCTCCTGTGTCATCAAAGTTAATGGGAAATCCACCTCTCACTAAGCAGACTTGTGCATCCATTTCTGATGTATACACGACATCAGCTAATGGCTTTGTTGTCGGCACTTTCCTATTATTTATTCGTTGTATGAATTCTAACATGGGTAAGAATTCTTTATCTTCTGAAGAAGCACTAATGAGCACTTTATTTTTATTAGACAGTCTTATCATTTCAAATGATGGAAGAGAAATTCTTCCTGAGCAGCCAAAAATATAATCAGCATATCCAATGACAGCATAGTTATCATTGGTTGGAATAGCACCGCCAGTAATTTTTTTAAGCTGATTAGGATCGCAATCATAAACGACGACTCTGTGTCCTAATGATAATAATTTATCAGCAACTGCTTTTCCTACTGCACCGTAACCCAAAACGGCACAGTAAGCTTTGGTAGCACTTATAGAAGGAAGGAGAGGAATCAATTTTGCAACAACAGCATCTGCAATACATGGAGATTCTAAAACTCGTTTGGCTGCGCATAATGCAGGCGCAATGAGAGGGAAAAATAATCCACATGCTTTTTTATCAAGTAATCCCGCGGTTGTTTTTTCAATACCGACTATGTTGTAGTTTTCAATAATTTCTACTGGCGTGAATGCTACAGCATGACCGCCATGATCCATGATAATAATATCTCTAATTTCTTTTTTATCTTTTAATTCACGCGCAACAGACTCCCACAATAAAACAATATCACGCACAAAAGCAGATGAAAATTTACCTAATCCTGATTGGCGAGAACACGGTTGGTAATGGACACCCATTTTTTTTGCTTCTTCGACAACCCCTTTGCATTCTGAATAATGCTTACCTAACACAAATGTATTTTGAGGCGATAAACCGAGTTTGAACATAGAAGACAGAACAGGTAAAGAAGAATATAAAGCGTGATGAATATAAACAATTGCTGTATTAGTGAGAGATTTTTTTGGTAAATGCGCTAAGGCATATTGTGTTACTGTGTTTAATACAGGAAGTTCTGGAATATGTGGTGTTGGTATTGAGGTGAAGGAGCGTGTAGTGTTAATAAAAGAAGATGTACTTTTAGGAATTACAGTTCGAGAAGTTAAATGATGTTGAAATAATGTTGCTGTAGAACGTTTTGTTATTCGTGTAAGCATTTCTCATCTCCAGCGAGTGAATATTTTTTTAGTATCGGTAAAAAATATAGAATGAAAAATTACTTAGTTTCTTGTAGTAACGTTTCTATTTCTTTTTTTGTTTCATTAAATGTGGAGACTAACTTTTTGTACGCTTGTTTTAATTCTTCATAATGTTTTTCTTTACAAAAACATTCGATTTGTTGACAGGCTTTTTCCATTTTTTTTGCGCCACAATAAAGCGCGCCACTTTTTAATCGGTGGGCTGTTTTTTGCATTGTTTCCCAATCTTTTTTTTCATATGCATTTTTTAAAATTGAACCGCCTTCTAAAATAGATTGATTTACTAAAATTCGTAATAATTCTTTCAAAGCAGATTCATTTTCAATATTTTGTAATGCAATTTGTTTGTCTATGAGAGGGTAATCATCCAATTCAAAAGAATCAATTTCATTTTTTGGTAAAACAAAAACAGAAGAATTTTCTTTTGTTTCACCAAGAATAAATTCATTTAAAATATCTTGTGCAACTGCTGCAGTAAAAGGTTTTGCAATAACAGCATTCATGCCCGCATTAAGGCATTCTTGTTCTGTTTCATTTTTTGCATGTGCAGTCACACCAATAATAGGAATAGGTTTTTTCCCTGATATTTTTTCCCAATAACGAATTAAAAGTGTTAATTCATTTCCTGAAATACCCGGTAACCCAATATCTGTTAAAATTAAGTCGATGGGTTCTGTTTTTACTAATTGCAATGCAGATTCACCATTCACCAGGGGTTTAATGACACAGCCTGTTTTGCTCAACGCATTTTTAGCAATGCGCATTGCAATGGCATTATCTTCTATTAGTAAAACAGTCGGGGATTTTTTTGTAGAAACAAGTAAGGGTTTGTTTGCAGGAAGTGATTTAGAAATAGAATTAAAAACTTTTTGCTTTTCTTTATTGGCAGGATTAATTTTTATAGGTAAAACAAATTGGAATGTGGTGCCTTTTCCTATGCGACTTTTCAGTGAAATGGTTCCGCCCAGTAAGATCGCAAATTTTTGTGCGATATAAAGTCCAACACCATAACCTTTAAATTCACCTTTGTAAGAAGGGTTTCCTCTAAAAAATTGATCGAATACTTTGTCTTGTTGATCTTTTGGGATGCCCATGCCCGTGTCGGTGACACTGAATTTTATTTTCATTATTTCTTTTTGTCGTGAAACTAATTTTAATTTAAGTTTGATATGTCCTTTTTGCGTAAATTTAATTGCATTACCTAATAAATTTAAAATAATACGTTCTAATTTCACTTTATCTGTAATAATTTTTGCGGGAAGGGCATCATCAATTTCTGTTTTTAATGAAAGATTTTGGGAGCGTATCATGGGTAATTCGAGACTGCATAATCGACTTATGCTTTCACGTAAATCAAAAGTTTCTTCATAAATATCTTCTTCTCTCAGCTGTTGATCAGTGGAGACAACACTGAGTACGCCATTTAATAAATCTAATAAATTTTTTCCGCATTCCAATATGCTGTGTACTTGATCTTTTTCTTCTGCTGTTTTTACTTCTTCTTCTAGCATTTGTGACATGCCAATAATGCCTGTCAAGGGTGTTCTAATATCGTGACTCATGTTTGCAATAAAAGCAGTTTTAACACGGTTTGCAGTTTCTGCTGCATCTTTTGCTTGAAGTAAATCTAATTCCATTTTTTTTCGTTCAGAAATATCAATTGAAATACCGACAACACCAACGACCGCACCTGCATGATCGAAAACAGGAACACGGCTTGTTAAGAAATAAATAACTCTTCCATCAGAATGAGGAATAGGGGGTTCTTCTATCCCTAATTTTGCTTCTCCTGTTTTCATGACGGCAAGTGTGTCACGTTTGAATGATTGAGTGGCTTCAGGAGTCCATTTTCCTACTTTTCCCATTCCTTCAAAGGTGAGTCCTTTAAATTGATTCATTGATTTTAAACCAAGCATATTTAAAACATTTTTATTGCAACCTGCTGCAGTACAATCATTATTAATCCAATAGACATTTCCTGGCATGAAACCAATAATGTCTTCGTAATAGTTTGCGATGTTTTCAATCATCGTTTCGATAGATTGAGTATCACTTTGTGATTTTCCAAGGATATGGCGATATTTTTTGGATAGTAATTGTGTAAGCTGTTCAAATTTAGCTGAGTCCATACTTTTGTACTATCCGATGTACCATGGTTAATAAAAAGATCGTCTATTTTTTGCTGAGGGAGAGGGGGAAGCAGTCAAAAGACGTTGTAGTTCAACGCTTGCAGCAGCGTTTGTTCTTGAATTATTCGGAAGAGGAACGTCGTCTCGCATTCTAACTAAAGCAGGTAATAATTCAGGGGCGGCGGCTCCTGCATAAAAAACAAGACCTTTGTTAGATTTATTATTTTCTCTTGTGTAAACCAGTGTGCGATCAATTTCATGTAAATTAACAATCGCACCATATGATTTGTGTGATGCTTTATTTGCTTTAGTCAGTGTTGAATAACTGGTTGCGATTTGTTTTTCAGTTAAAGAATTTAATGCGCAAACAGAATAATTAGGTTTGCCATAAGAAGCGACGCCGTGCATCACTGCATTTCCTATTTGCAAAAGATCTTCAATATTTTTAATTGCATCAGAAATTTTTATTTTCTGGGCACCTGTTTTCTCATCTATTTTAATATCTGTTTCAAATGCAGCAAAATCTGTCCATACTTGTCGTTGACGTTTTAGCATCGCTGCTGCTGTGGTTGTTTCTGCGTGAGCTGCTGTTGTCGCTGTACTGCTATTAGGATTTGTTTTGCTATCTGATGTCGCAGCCAGCATCAATGCTTGTAAACAATATTGAGCCACTGCTTTTATGTCACTTTTTTCTACACCCACACCTGGTTCTCGATTTGAATTAAGTTTGGCTAATACTTCAGGAGGACAAACTCGTGAAATAACAGCGCTTGCAATAGAAGGAGATTCTGTATTGCTTCTTTCTGTTTCAATACGATCAGCGATAGACTCAAAAAGAGGCTCAAAAGGAGAGTGAATTACAACATCGATATTATATGATTTACAAATTGTAAGTATTGCGTCAATAAGTTCATCTCTTTTATCTAAGAGCAAACGATAAAATTTATCTAATGCGCTTAGTGTAATTTTATTTTTTAAATAAAGCTCAATGCCAAACATGAAATAATCATAGTAAGGCAAATGATAAAGTAATTTTCTAGGCTGATTCTGCTTAGCATGCTTTTGAATAAAACTAGCGTAGATAGTTAAAGTGGAAAGCGCATGTTCTTCATAAACTGCAGGATCATCACCTGTAACATCTTGAATTTGTTGTGTGGGGAAAAGGTCAAAGTAATGTTTGATTACAGGGAAAAAATTTTCTTTTTGATCTTCTGCGAGTAAGCTTGATCCAAAGATACAGCCGCAAGTTACAAACTGATCGAAGCCTCCTGTAAATTGAAATTGTCCTGCATTTCTTGAAAGCCAAGGATAAACATACGGTCCCTTAGGTGTTAGTGGTAGAAAGATTTCATCTCTGCGAGTAGGGTTAAAAATAATATCTTCAGGATCTGATGTATGCAATGAAAAATATCCCGAATATTCAGTAATAAGCTGAAGAGCTATTGCTGATATTGCTGCTGCTTTTGGGAAAGGTACGTGTGTAGCATTTAGTATATTCAACAATAATTTTCTATGATCAATAATTAATTTTTCAAATTCTTTCTGTTTTCTTTTCGTTTTACTAGGATCTGAATCAGAAAAATCTTTTTGATCTGCGCCGATTACTAATGTTCTTGATCCGAGAGTAAATTTATGTTCACTCAAGTTCTCTGCTGCTACTTTAGGTGCAGCCACTGCCAATATCCCTTTTTCTAATAAAGGTACGTGAACAACCAACCCTGTTGCTTTGATTAAATAGGGAGGTAATGCTGGTTCTGGACTTCTTTCCCCTTTTTTTAACATGGTAGTCATTGCTGCTGTGTTGCCAGCTTTAGGTGAATTGGGATTAGATCTTGCAGATAAATGAGGGCTCACTTTCACGGAAAGACCCGGAGTAGCAGCACTACTTGTGGCTGCTGCGAAAGCAGTAAGAGGAGAGCTACTGCGTTCTGCTGTTTGCAAAAGAGATTGTCTCACTTGAGCTGCATTAGTGTATGTTGGCTGCGAAGCCGAAAAAGCAGGGCTTCGCACAGGCGGAGTATGTCCTTTCTCATCATCCGTTTTTTTACGCGGAGAAGTTTTTTTTCCTTCAGCTTTTTTTGCTTTATCAGATGCTGCGTTAGTTTTGGAAATAGTAGGGGAGACCGCCTTTTTCTTTTGTGTTGCTGCCCCGCCTGAGTATGATGTAGGAGGAAGCGCAAAAACAGGCGCTTCTCCTGAAGTTATAACATCAGAAACGGAAGTCATCTGCCCATCAGCTGATAGAATAGCGGTTTCGGTTATATCAGTCGTATCAGAATCTTTTTTATTAGTACTCAGCATATCCTACTCCTTATCTCTGCTTACATTAAGACTTATGTAAGTGAGGGTTTTACTACCACCCTGTTTTTTAAACGCGAATATTTTATTGTTTTCAGTGGCATTTTTCTGTGAGAAATTTACAGACAGAAAAACGCATGTAGGATTATTTCATATTTTGTAGAAAAAATATATAGCTGAAAGAGTAAAAGATATTCAGCTAATAGTCGCAAGATTGGTAGACAAAACCGCCCGCATCGTCTGCGCCAACACCGGCTTATAAATAACTTCCGACGCGCCCGCTTGTTTACAATCTTGTTTTTCTTGTTCGCCCGTGTAACCCGTCAACGCGATGATAGGAATATTTCTAGAAAAATTACGATTGATGGCTTTGATTTTTTCAATCACTTCAAAGCCGGAAATATCAGGTAATCCAATATCCACAAAAATAATATCATAAGCAAAATCTGTTACTTTTTTTAATGCAGAAAGTCCATCTGCTGCAATCTCTACTTTGCAGCCTAATTTAGTTAGCATCATCGTATGAACGCGTTGCACGATAAGATCATCTTCGATGAGTAATGCGTTTATTAATGTTGTTTCAGCCGTCATAGCTATACTCGCTTTTAGTCGGTTGTTTGTTTCGATTAGCGCTTAACAGAAATTTTCCCGAAAAAGTGAAGGTAGAGCCTACACCTAATGTGCTTGTCACTTCAATCTTTCCACCCAATAATTCAGTGAGTTTTTTTACTAAAGATAAACCTAAGCCTGTTCCACTTCGGCTGTTTTTTCGAATGTAAACGTTTTCTAGCTGTGAAAAACGATCAAAAATAAAATCAATTTTTTCATTAGGAATTCCGGGGCCTGTATCTTTTACGGCGATGCTCATGACAATAGTATTTTTTTTCTGTTCGATAATGCGAACAAAAATACTCACAGAGCCGTGATCAGTAAATTTAATCGCATTGCTGACTAAATTAATCATGATATGTCGTAATGCGCGTGGATCAGTAATCACATAAGGTAATTCATTTTCAAAATACGCTTGAAGTTTTAATCCTTTTTCTTTTGCGCTGGGGCCGAGTAATGCAAAAATTTCTTCAACAAGAATATTTAAATTGACGCGCGTGTGGATTAATTCAAATTTATCAGCTTCGAGTTTTGCAAAATCTAAAATATTATTGAGTGTTGATAAAAGATAATTTCCCGAGTTCACAATAATTTTGCTGAATTCACGTGTTTCTTCAAGAGTGACATTTTCTTCAGCTAACATACTTGCTGTGCTGATAATACCTGTGAGTGGAATACGTAATTCGTGGCTCATGAGTGCCAGAAATTGTGTAATTGCGCGACTGTTGACAGCTGAATTTTTTTGGCGTGTTTTAAAATCAGTAATATCAAAAGAACTTCCAACGACGCCGATGATTTCACCGTGTTCATCTTTTAAAGGCGCTTTTACGCTAAAAAAATAACATTTTTGTCCAGAAGGTAACGTGATTGATTCTTCTGTCTCGATCACTTTATTTTGACTCATGGCTTCCATATCTGTTTTGCGTAATTCATTCGCATGATGGGTGGACCATAAATCATAATCCGATTTACCAATCATTTGCTCGCGTGATTTGAGGCGAAGTGTTTTTAATGTGGCATCATTGCATCCTAAATAAATTCCATTTTTATCTTTCCAATAAATGCAACTTGCGATGGAATTAAAAAAAGCATCTGATTCTAATTGACGAAAGGGAATAGGGACGCCATTGATGATGAGAGAACTCATTAGGAATCATCCCCTGTTTTTTGACGCACCACTAAATATTTAAAAATTTTTACAACACTCGTGACGCCAGAAGTTTGTCGCGCAATATCGACAGCAATTTCTGCTTGATCAGGCGGTAAAATTCCCATCAGATAAACAACGCCATCTTCTGTGACGACTTTTACTTGCCCTGGATAAAAATCATTTGAAGCAATCATTTGAGTTTTAATTTTAGTGGTAATCCAAACATCTTGTGCTTGTGTGAATCCAGAAGTGGATTCTCCGACGCGTGTCATATTATAAATTGTTTTTACATCTGGAATGCTTCTTACAATATTTTCTGCTTCTTTCTGTAACCGTTCAGATGAGACTTGTCCTGTCATTAGCACAACGCGATGAAAAGTAGCGATGGAAAGATGTGAATCACTAAATTGTTTTCTTTTTAAGAAAAGTTCTTCGTCGGCGGTAAAGCTAATGTGATTATCTTCGAGAGAGTCATCAATATGTTTTCTGTCATAAACAACTTGCGCACTGGTGGTAGCAGCACTGACCATGCAGCTTTGTAATAAACTGAACATTGCTAAAGTGAAAATGCAATATATGAATTTTTTCATAGCATCCTTGCAATAAAATTAATTAGTGTATTGGAAAATCCTCACTACTTTTTGTACGCCAGATTCTTGTCGTGCAATTTCAACAGCGATGTCTGCTTGATCACGACTGACGATACCTAATAAATAAACAGTGCCATTTTCAGTCACGACTTTAATGGTGCTCGATTCTAATTCTTTATCAGCTAACATTTTTGTTTTAATTTTTGTTGTAATCCACGCATCACTTGTACGTGTTAATGATGAGCTCGGTGCTTGTAATGTTAATGCATTATAAACATGTTGAACATCGGGTGTACCGCGCGCAATGACTTCCGCTTCTTCGCGCATTTCTTTTGTGATAGCTTCGCCGGTTAATAAAACAGTTTGATTGAAACACGTGACATTAATATGTGCTTTAGTCGAGAGTTCTTCATTCGCTTCAATACGTTCTTTAATTGCACTTGCAATTCTTTGATCGAGAATAATCTTTTCAATTTTTCGATGATCATAAACAACAGCAATCGCAGCAGCGCCTGCAGCTGCACCTGCTGCAAAAACGCAGCCCTGTAAAGAAAGTACGATAGCTAGTAATGTAAATAATTTTTTCACTTATTTCTCCACGACCCATCTTGGGTGCATACCATACCATAATATTAGTTAGCTAAAAATGCATTTTTAATCCATTCTAATTTTTTTTCAGTAATGCCAATCACATCAAAACGACAGTGGACTTTGTTGTAGCATTTTTGTTGTTGTAAATAAAAAGAAGCGATTCGAATGAGTTTGTGTTGTTTTAATTTATTCACAGAAATTAATGCGCCACCATAATCAGAACGATTTTTAGAGCGCACTTCAACAAACACAATAAATTTTTGATCTTGCATGATTAAATCAATTTCGCCTAATTTACAGCGAAAATTTTTTGTGAGAAGTGTTAATCCTTGCGATTCAAGAAAAAAACAGGCGCGATCTTCCGCATCGCGCCCCGTTTTTTGTTTGTCTAAATGTGTCCCTCTTGTATTTGTGTCCATGGTAAACGTCTATAAATTTTATGTTGTGATGTGAGGGTGAGTGCACCGGTTGCGCCATAAACAGGAAAGTTTTGAATAGCAATCAGTCGTGGCATTTCATGACTTAACATATAAGAATCATATCCTACCGCAAATAATCGATTTCCTTTTCCATTTTTTGATTTAATCAGTGAAGGAATGTCACAGAAAATGACGCCATTTAAATCAACATCTCTTTGTGGATTAGAAATACCTGCATACACGGTTGAGGTTGCATAAATAGGAACATTTCCCGCGTAATAATATTTTAATAATGGAACAATTTGTCTTGCTTCTTTCGGTTGTGCTAATAAAAAGATAACATCAAAATCTTGACGACGTTGTTTAGCAAGCATGTTTTTGTCATTTTCTTTTTTCATCATTTCACGATCTGCTTTTGCATTGATGTGTAAAAGATCAGGAATCGCTTGTGAAAAATTAGTGTCTTCAGAAAAATAAAAAACATCTACCACTGCGCCACCATTATTTTGCCATTGTGCGGTAAGTGATTTTGAAATGCGTTGTCCCCAATCATTTCTTGGTGCAATTAAAATCGCGCGACGATGTCCTGCTTGCGATGCTTTATCAGCTAATTGTTTTGTTTCATCAAGCGGAGACAATCCAAATTCATAAAAATTGGTAGGTAAACTTTCTGAATCAGAATAATTTAACGCAAGTGTTTGTGCAGGAAAATTTCCCATACGCTGAATCATTTGCACATCATTTTTTGTTAGTGGACCAATGACAAAATCTGCTCCTTTACTCACAGCTTGCTGATAGAGTGCAGCAATATCTGGATTTTGACTGGTATCAATAAAGGAAAGTGTTTGACGCGGCATTGTTTTTGCACGTGCATAATACGCGCGCATAAATCCATCACGAATAGTTTTACCTTGTCCCGCATAGGGGCCTTGTAGTGGAAGCAACAGAGCAATATGTTTAGGCGGATTGGTTGTAATACTACTCAGTGTTGCATTCGCAGGAAATAATTGATTGCCAGGATGATTTGGATAATTTTGTCGCCATGTTTGCAATTCACGAATTAATTCTGGTGAACGTGTGCTGTATTGTTTGCTAATCAATGCGAGTTTTACCCAGCCACTGGCTTCAGAATTATTTGTGTCACGCGCGAGCATGGATTGTAATTCTTTCGGAGGCATTGTTTGTAATCGGTTCCAAACTAAACCAGAATTACTTTTCCAGAACGCCTCATTATTAGGAGAAACAGAAGCGGTGTGTTGTGTAGCTGATGATTGATTGCTACCAAACATATTGTCTAACGTTGCACAACTTGAAAGGCTGGCAACGGATAATGAAATTAAACCAATTAATATTTTGCGCATAAAATACCATGATGTGATAAATTGAAGGATCCAAAAAGATAGCATAATTACTTATGAATAAAAATAGTTTTGGTGTGTTATATATTGTCGCGACACCGATTGGTAATTTACAGGACATGAGTCCGCGTGCAATTGAAACATTAAAATCAGTGGATTGGATTGCGGCGGAAGATACGCGTCATAGCCGATCACTTTTACAACATTTTTCTATTTCGACACGTTTATTGTCTTTACATGAACATAATGAGCGTGAACGTATCCACAAATTAATTGAGGTCTTGCGCAGCGGACAATCGATTGCATTGATTAGTGATGCTGGCACACCGTTAATTAGTGATCCTGGATTTATTTTTGTACGCGAAGTGCAAAAAAATGGAATACGTGTCGTGCCTATCCCAGGCGCATGTGCAGTCATTACTGCATTAAGTGCAGCAGGATTGCCGACCGATGAATTTTTATTTGCCGGATTTCTTCCTGTTAAATTAAAAGCAAAACAAGATCGTTTAATGGAATTATCTTCTGTAGCGTGCACAATTATTTTTTACGAAGCACCGCATCGAATTCTTGAAACGATAAAAGAAATGGAAAAAATTTTTGGCGCAGAACGTCGTGCAGTGATTGCGCGAGAATTAACAAAATTATATGAAACAATTCATCAAGGCTCACTTCAGGAATTAGTCGAGTGGCTTCAGCAAGATAAAAATCAACAGCGCGGAGAATTTGTTATTTTAGTGGAAGGATTTTCTTCTGCGCGCACACAAGAAAAAAAAGAAATTCCAACAGAAAAAGTTTTAAAAATTTTATTGCAATATCTCCCTTTAAAACAAGCCGTAGAAATCGCAGCAGAAATACTCGAAGAAAGAAAAAATAAAATTTACGAAATAGCGTTGCAATTGAAAAAATAATTCTTTATTGTGGCACCCGAGCCAGCTAGACAATCGCTGTATTTTTTAATATGGAGGAAAGTCCGGGCTCCACGGGTACGGCGCCAGATAACCACTGGGAAGCGTAAGCTTACGGAAAGTGCCACAGAAAATATACCGCTACAAAAATAACATTTTGGAGTAAGGGTGAAAAGGTGCGGTAAGAGCGCACCGCGTTATTGGTAACAATAATGGCATGGAAAACCCCGCCTGGAGCAAGACCAAATAGGAGCTTTCGTAAATTTTTTTTAAAAGTTTACAGGTGTGACCCACATTGAAGCTCGGGTAGGTCGCTTGAGACATTTGGTGACAAATGTCCTAGATAAATGATTGTCCAAGACAGAACCCGGCTTATCGGCCGGCTCACTTTATTTTCACTTAAAAGCACGCTAATCAGCGTGCTTTTTTTTTGTTTTCAAGCACTAAGTGGTTTTTAATGGTAGATAGTGGTAATCAGTGGGAGATTGTGGTAAATTGGCTCTTACGTACATAGAAACCAATACAAAATTAAAAAAGTAAGGAGCCGCAAACGTGTTTAGAGGGGTCAACGAAGTCAACATTGATGCGAAAGGGCGCATTGTGATGCCAACCCGTTATCGCGAGCGATTGCAAAATGAAAGTCGCGGTTGTGTTGTAGCTACGATTGATACCGAAGAACGTTGTTTATTGCTTTATCCTCTCACTGCGTGGGAAGAAATTGAAAATAAACTCGCTGCATTACCTAGTTTTAATTCTGCTGCACGACGCATACAACGCTTGCTGATTGGTCACGCGACTGAAGCTGAAATTGATGGCCAAGGCCGCATTCTTTTACCACCTGTTTTGCGTGAGTACGCCGAATTAAAAAAACACGCTTTATTAATTGGGCAAGGAAAAAAGTTTGAACTATGGGATGAACACTGTTGGGAAAAACGACGAGGTCAGTGGTTACTAGAGGAATCGAAACCAGATTCAGCGTTACCGGATGAAGTGAAATCGTTGTCTTTATAGCAAAGCGTCCTCTTGGAAGAGGGTAAAAAAATGGCGACAACTAGGATGAAAAAAATTATAAAACATTTGCCCGTCTTATTAGACGAGGTCATCGAAAATCTGTCGATTAAAAAAGATGGAATTTATGTTGATGCCACATTCGGTCGTGGCGGACATGCGAATGCAATTTTAGAACGCTTAAATACCAAAGGAAAACTCGTTGCATTTGATAAAGATCCTGAAGCAATTACTTTTGCACAACAACAATTTTCAAACGATCCGCGCGTTATCTTTTGTCATAGTTCCTTTTCGCAATTAAAAAATAATTTAACGTCACTTGAATTCGCTGGAAAAGTGAATGGAATTTTATTTGATTTAGGTGTTTCTTCGCCGCAATTAGAAGATGCTTCACGTGGATTTAGTTTTATGCGTGAAGGCCAATTAGATATGCGCATGAATACCACTGCGGGTATGACAGCAGCAGAATGGCTAGCTGAAGTTGAAGAAAAAAAATTAGCAGATGTGTTGTGGACATTAGGAGAAGAACGTTTTTCTCGTCGCATTGCGCGCGCAGTTGTAGAAAAACGTGCGATGACTCCCATCAAAACAACATTGCAATTAGCAGAAATTATTAAAAATGCTATTCCAAAACGTGATCAAGGAAAACATCCTGCGACACGTAGTTTTCAAGCGATTCGTATTTTTATTAATCAAGAGTTAGACGATTTAGAGCAAGGATTACAAGCCGCGTACGAAGTGCTCGCGCATCATGGACGCATGCTCGTGATTAGTTTTCATTCGCTCGAAGATCGAATAGTAAAACGTTTTATTCAGCAGTATGAACGCGGTGAAAAAATTCCCGCGAAATTACCTGTTAAACATCAACATCACTTACCTAAGTTAAAACATATTGGGCGAGCGATTAAACCCACTGTAGAAGAAATAGCAGTCAATCCACGTGCTAGAAGTGCAGTATTAAGAATTGCGGAGAAATTATCATGAAAACAAAAACAGCTACCACCACCACACGCTTTCCAAATCAAACTGTTGCATCGCGCGATAGCGTCATTGCAATTAATCTTATTAAAACAAATTTAAGTACGTTACTTTTATTTGTCGGTGTCATCATTTCAGCGTTAAGCATTGTGTATGTTACTAACATGACACGCAGCTTAAATGCCAATGTAGAACAAACACTGGCAGAACGTAATAACCTGCATGTACAATGGAGCCAACTTTTATTAGAAAAAAGTACATTAACAATGCAAGCGCGTGTACAACGCATTGCAGAAAGTAAAATGGGCATGGTTATTCCAGATAATAAATCAGTGGTGATTGTGAACGAGTGAGACGAAATATCCTTCCTAAATTTATCGCTTGGCGATTTTATTTTGTCATTGCTTTCATTTTAATGATCGTGATGGGCTTAATCGTTCGCCTGATCGATTTAACATTATTGAAAAAAAATTTTTTACGCGATCAAGGTGATGCGCGCGCAGTACGCGTTGTGGATGTTCCTGCCTTTCGCGGGATGATGACAGATAGACGCGGTGCAGCATTAGCAATTAGTACGTCTGTTTATTCTGTTTGGGTGAATCCAAAAGAATTTTCAGAAAATAAAAAAATAGTACGCACGCTGAGTCGTTTAATGAATGTTCCTGTTGAAACTATTTTATCGTCCATTCAAAAAGCAAAAATAAAAAATCGCGAATTTTTATATCTTAAAAGAGGACTCGCGCCTGAAATTGGAAAAAAAATAAAACAACTTTCTTTGCACGGAATGTATCTTCAACAAGAATACAAACGTTTTTATCCTGAAGCGGATATTGCTGCACATGTGGTTGGTTTTACGAATACCGATGATAGAGGAAGTGAGGGCTTAGAATTAGCGTATGATAATTGGCTTGCAGGCACACCTGGAAAAGAAATGATTGTGAAAGATCGTTTAGGTCGTGTCATTTCAAATTTAAAAACGATTCAAACACAAAAACCAGGACAAAATATTTCACTCAGCATTGATAATCGAATTCAATATGTGGCTTATCGAGAGTTGATGGACGGTGTACAAAAAAATAAAGCGCAATCGGGTTCTGTAGTTGTGTTAGATATTAAAACAGGTGAAATATTAGCGATGGTGAATCAACCTTCATTTAATCCCAATAATCGCGCGGGTGTGAATAAAGAAAATTTTCGAAATCGTGCAGTGACAGATACTTTTGAACCGGGTTCTACGATTAAAACATTTAGCATCACCAGCGCGTTAGACAGTGGTAAATATAAAATGGATACCATTATTGATACACGTCCAGGATGGTTACGCGTAGGACATAATTTAGTAAGAGATGAACACACAACAGGATTATTAACTGTCGCGCGCATTTTACAAATTTCAAGTAACGTCGGTATTACAAAAATTATTTTATCATTACCTGCAAATCAATTATGGAATGTATTACAAAAAATAGGATTTGGTGAAACAACCGAAATTAATTTTCCCGGTGAACGCTCGGGATTATTACCGAAAAGAAATGTGTGGTCTCCTTTTGCGTTAGCAACACTCTCATTTGGTTATGGAATGTCAGCAACCCCATTACAATTAGCACATGCATACGCAATACTTGCAAATGATGGAATCAAAATTCCACTTTCATTATTAAAAATAGAAAAAGCACCTGAGGGTGTTCAAGTGATTAATAAAGATGTTTCACAACAAATGATGCGTATGTTAGAAACAGTGGTTTCAACCAAAGATGCAAGTGGTTTTCCTGCGCGCATACAGGGATATCGTATTGCTGGAAAAACAGGAACAGCAAGAATAGTCGGATTACACGGCTATGAAAAACATCGTCACGTATCTTCTTTTGTAGGCATTGCACCTGCAAGTCATCCGCGTATTGTGATTGCGGTTGTTGTGAATGATCCAGCAGGAAAAGAATATTACGGTGGTTTAGTGTCAGCACCTATTTTCAAAAAAATTATGGAAAGTACATTACGAATTTTAAATATTCCGCCTGATGAAGTGACAACAGCGAGTTAATATGCAGCTAAATACACTTTTAAATTCTTCATCGTATCCTGAAATTGAAATTACAGGATTAACACTAGATAGTCGTCATGTAAAACCCGGTGATTTATTTTTTGCATTTCAAGGAATGGCATTTGATGGGCGAAAATTTATTCCTGAAGCGTTACAAAAAGGGGCTGCAGCTATTTTAACAGACGATACAAAAAAATATTCTTCGCCGATTTTTTCAATTGAAAATCTTTCGCAAAAAATCGGTGAAATTGCATCGCGATTTTTTCATGAACCAAGTCGTGAAATGAAAGTGATCGGCGTAACAGGAACAAATGGAAAAACATCGTGCACACATTTTCTTGCTTCTTCTCTTTCAAAATTAAATCATCCGTGTGGAATTATTGGTACATTAGGAAATGGTTTATACGGAAAATTAGCTGAAACAAATTTAACAACACCCGATGGCATTACCTTGCAAAAATTATTAGCTGATTTTTTAAAACAAAATGCAAAACATGTTGCGATGGAAGTATCTTCTCACAGTTTAGATCAAGGACGTGTGAATGGAATTGAATTTTCCATTGGAATTTTTACGAATTTAACGCGCGATCATTTAGATTATCACGGCAGCATGGAAAATTATGGTAGCGCAAAAAGAAAATTATTTGAGTTTTCTTCTTTGAAATCTGCAGTGATCAATGCAGATGATGCATTTGGAAAAAAATTAATAGAAAATTTTTCAGATAAAAAAAATATCTATGCGTACAGTTTAAAAAAATCAGCTGCATTAAAAAATGTTTCATTGATTTATGCGGATGAAATTCAATCACGCAATGCAGGAACGTATTTTAAAATTTTTTCGCCGTGGGGAAGTGGAGAATGTTTTTTACCGTTGATTGGAAATTTTAATATCAGTAATGCGCTTGCTGTTTTCACTACACTTTGTTTATTAGAAATTCCTTTTGAAAAAAATTTAGAACTCATTTCACAATTAAATTCTGTCCCAGGACGCATGCAAACATGGGGTGGTGATTCGCATCCATTAGTAGTTGTGGATTATGCACACACACCCGATGCCTTAGAAAAAGTATTAATCGCATTAAAAGAACATACCGAAGGAAAAGTGTATTGTGTGTTTGGATGCGGTGGTGATCGTGATAAAGGAAAGCGTCCGATGATGGCATCGATTGCAGAAAAATACGCAGATTTTATTATCGTGACTGATGATAATCCTCGACATGAAAATCCGGAAGCCATTGTGAAAGACCTTCAGCAAGGATTTTCTCGCATAAAACCACTCGTCGAACACAATCGCGAAAAAGCCATTCAAACAGCAATTAAAAATGCTTCGAAAAAAGATTGTATTTTAATTGCAGGGAAGGGTGCGGAGGCGTATCAGATTGTAGGGGATGAAAAACGTGCCTTCAGTGATGCTTCCTTCGTAGAGATTTATCTTTCAAAAATGCGTTATTGACAGCTACAATACCCAAAATAATTTTTGAGAGATAAAACAATGCTACTTTGGCTAAGCGAATGGTTGTCCCGTTATTTTCATTTTTTTCATGTTTTCCAATATCTCACTCTGCGCGTTATTTTAGGTGCAATGACGTCGCTTGCGATTGCATTGCTCGTCGGGCCGAGCATGATTCGGCGATTGAGTTTTTATAAAGTCGGACAAGTGGTGAGAAACGATGGTCCTCAAAGTCATTTATCAAAAGCGGGTACGCCAACGATGGGCGGCACACTTATTTTAATTGCAATTACATTGAGTACACTGTTGTGGACAGATTTATCGAATCGTTATATTTGGCTGACATTATTGGTGATGTTGGGATTTGGAATTATTGGTTGGTGGGACGATTACCGTAAATTAATTTTAAAAGACAGTCGTGGATTACCGGGTAAGAAAAAATATTTTTTCCAATCGCTTTTAGGATTTGCTGCAGCAATTTATTTATATTGTTCTGCAACTCTCCCTGTTGAAACACAATTACTCATTCCTTTTTTTAAATCTGTTTTATTACCACTTGGTCCCCTTTTTATTTTGTTAGCTTACTTTGTGATTGTGGGAACCAGTAATGCAGTCAATTTAACGGATGGATTAGATGGATTAGCGATTATGCCAGCAGTGACTGTTGCAGCAGCGCTCGGTATTTTTGCTTATGCCACAGGAAATTTAAATCACGCAAATTATTTATCGATTCCTTATGTTCCTGGTGCAGGGGAATTAGCTGTATTTTGTGGTGCAATGGTGGGCGCGGGTCTTGGATTTCTTTGGTTTAATACGTATCCTGCGCAAATTTTTATGGGTGATGTCGGCGCACTTTCACTCGGTGCTGCACTCGGTTTAATTGCAGTCATTGTGCGGCAAGAGTTAGTTTTATTTTTAATGGGCGGCATTTTTGTTTTAGAAACGATTTCAGTTATTTTGCAAGTCGCTTCTTTTAAATTGACAGGTAAACGAATTTTTCGCATGGCGCCGATTCATCATCATTTTGAATTAAAAGGATGGCCGGAACCACGCGTTATTGTACGTTTTTGGATTATTACTTTTGTGTTAGTGCTCTGTGGATTAGCAACACTTAAATTGAGATAAAAAAATATGTCTGATTTACATGTCATAGTCGGTTTAGGTGAAACAGGATTATCTTGCGCACATTATTTAAAAAAACGCGGTATTTCATTTGCAATAAATGATACGCGCGCAGCACCGCCGCATCTTCCCGAAATAAAAAAATATTTTCCTGACATAGAATTATCATTAGGAAAATTAGATGAAGATTTATTAGAAAGAGCAGCGGAAATTATTTTAAGCCCAGGCCTTTCTTTAAAAGAACCGGCTATTGCGAAACAAGTTTCAAAAGGAAAATCTGTTATTGGTGATATTGAATTATTTGTGCGAGAAACCACAGCACCCATTATTGCGATCACTGGAACCAATGCAAAAAGTACAGTGACGACTTTAGTCGGATTAATGGCAGAGCGTGCAGGTGTAAAAGTAAAAGTGGGTGGAAATTTAGGAACACCCGCACTCGATTTACTCACAGAAAAAAATACAGAATTATTTGTGTTGGAATTATCGAGTTTTCAGCTCGAAACAACGCATTCTTTAAAAGCAGCCGTTGCCACTGTTTTAAATGTGACACCTGATCACATGGATCGTTATGAAAATGTCGCTGCCTATCAAGCTGCTAAAAAACGCATTTATAAAAATTGTCGCGTAGCTGTGTGTAATCGCGATGATGTTTTAACAGAAGATGAGAATGCACTTCGCAAATTTTATTTTTCACTGAATGAACCGAATAAAAATGAATTTGGTATCAGCAAAAACTTTCTTGCGTTTGAAAATAATTTATTATTAGCAACGCGTGAATTACCTGTGTTAGGAAAACATTATCAAGCAAATGCGTTAGCTTCACTCGCGATGGGTCATGCGTGGGGATTACCGATGGATGCGATGTTACAAACATTGCGCGAATTTAAAGGATTACCACATCGTTGCCAGTTTGTGCGAGAAATCAATGGCGTGTATTGGTATAACGATTCTAAAGGAACGAATGTGGGTGCAACTCTCGCAGCAATCGAAGGATTAGGCAGTGAAATTACGGGAAAAATTATTTTAATTGCAGGCGGTCTTGGAAAAAATGCAGATTTTTCTTTGCTGACTTCAGCAATAAAAAAATATATTAAAACGCTTGTATTAATAGGTGAAGCAGCACCACTGCTTGCTGATGTATTTAAGAATGAAGCTGAAATTGTTTTTGCAAATTCAATGGAAGAGGCTGTTAAAAAATCATTTGATCATGCAAAAAAAGAAGATCTTGTTTTACTTTCTCCTGCCTGCGCAAGTTGGGACATGTTCAAAAATTTTGAGCATAGAGGTGATGTGTTCACGCAAGCTGTTTTAGCTTTAAAGGAATAAACTTCTATGTATTTTTTATTAGATAAAACATTTGCTGTCTTAGTCATTACGATTCTTGGATTAGGTTTATTAATGGTTGCTTCTGCATCCATCGGTGTTTCTGATCAACAAATTCATCAACCATTTTATTATTTTTATCGACAAGGCATTTATTTATTAGCTGGAATTTTTTTAGGCGCGATTGTGATTCAATTTGAAATTGCTGTGTGGGAAAAAATCGGTTGGATTATTTTAGCAGCAACGTTAGTGGGATTAGCGTTAGTACTGATTCCTGGTATTGGTTATTCCGTGAATGGTAGTGCGCGTTGGTTGCATATTAGTTTTATTCGTATTCAAGTATCTGAAGTTGCAAAATTTGCAGTGGTGATTTTTTTAGCGGGTTATCTTGTCAGACAGTATGAAGAAATTAAAACACAATGGAGTGGATTTTTAAAACCACTGGGTATTTTAGCTGTGATGTCATTTCTTTTATTAAAAGAACCTGATTTTGGTGCAACCGTTGTGATTATAGCAACTGCATTAGGCATGATGTTTTTAGGTGGAATGCGATTACGAAATTTTTCTGTGTTGATGTTATTGGTTCTTGCTGTACTTTCTATCATTGCAATTTCTGCGCCGTATCGTATTGCACGCATGACAACATTTTTAAATCCGTGGGACCAAGCTTTTTCAAGTGGATATCAGCTCACACAATCACTGATTGCATTTGGTCGTGGCGGATGGTTGGGTGTTGGATTAGGAAATAGTATTCAAAAATTATTTTATCTTCCTGAGGCGCACACCGATTTTCTTTTTGCTGTCATCGCAGAAGAACTCGGATTATTGGGAATGATTGGTATTATTATTTTATTTGTATTATTAGTGATGAAAATTTTTTTCATGGGACGTGATGCACAAAAATTAGGGAAACATTTCGCAGCGTATTTAGCGTATGGATTTGCATTATGGATCACAATTCAATTTACAGTGAGTGTTGGTGTGAATGCAGGTATTTTACCGACAAAAGGATTAACGTTGCCGCTCATGAGTTATGGCGGCAGCAGTCTTTTAATTAATTGCATTGTGATTGCATTACTTTTCCGAATTGATTATGAAAATCGTTTGATGTCATTGGGATTGCGCGAATGAAGCGAATATTAATTATGGCAGGCGGAACCGGTGGACATGTTTTCCCTGGCATTGCTGTTGGAAAATACATGCGTGAAAAAGGAATTGATGTGCAGTGGTTAGGAACAGAAAATGGATTTGAAGCTAAAATTATCCCTGAAGCGGGATTTCCTTTGCATTTTATTTCAATTGCCGGTGTACGCGGAAAAGGAATCAAACGTTTATTATTCGCACCGTTTCAATTATTTTTTGCAGTGATGCAATCTTTTTTTATTATTCGTCGTTTAAAACCGGATGTTGTTTTAGGCATGGGTGGATTTGCAAGTGGTCCTGGTGGATTAGCCGCTTGGGTTTTACGGTGTCCTTTAATTATTCATGAACAAAATGCAAAAGCAGGATTAACGAATCAATGGTTATCTCATATTGCAACGAAAATATTAGAAGGATTTCCTAATACATTCGCAAAAAAAAATTCTGCGGTAGTGGGTAATCCTGTTCGCAAAGAAATTGTCGCGATTGAAAATCCTGAAATACGTTTTCAAACGCGCACTCATCCATTGCGATTATTAGTGGTAGGTGGAAGTTTAGGGGCACAAGCCATTAATGAATTATTACCTGAAGTATTATCTAAATGGCCAGAAGAAAATCGTCCTGATGTGTATCACCAAACCGGTGAAAAAACTTTTCAAAGTGCAGCTGATTTATATAAAAAATATAATATCACTGCGCGTGTCGTTCCTTTTATTAATAAAATGGATGAAGCATATGCATGGGCAGATGTTGTATTATGTCGTGCAGGTGCATCCACGATTGCAGAATTATGCGCTGTTGGATTAGGCGCAATTTTAGTGCCTTATCCGCATGCGGTTGATGATCACCAAACAGCGAATGCTTCGTTTATGGTAAAAGCAGGTGCTGCTTATTTAATTCAACAAAATGAATTAACAGCTGATAAATTAATGCAGCTATTAAATGAATTTATTTTAATGCGAGAAAAATATTTTAAAATGGCGCAAGCAGCGTATCAATTGCGTCAAGTTGAAGCGACAGAAAAAGTATTTACTTTTTGTAAGGAGGCTTGCCATTGAGTTGGACATTTGAAATGGGACGAATTAAACGCATTCACTTTGTTGGCATCGGCGGTGTTGGCATGGGTGGAATTGCAGAAGTATTATTAAGCCACGGTTATCGTGTATCAGGATCCGATATTGCAGAAAATGCACTCACAAAACGATTACGTTTACTCGGCGCAGAAATTTTTATTGGACATGATGCAGCGAATGTTCAAAACGTCGACGTGGTTGTGCGTTCTTCTGCAGTCGATATGCAAAATGTAGAAATGATTGCAGCACAAGAATCACATATTCCTATTGTGCCGCGCGCAGAAATGTTAGGTGAATTAATGCGTTTTCGTTATGGAATTGCAATCGCAGGAACACATGGCAAAACAACGACAACCAGTTTAGTGACATCTATTCTTGCAGAAGAAGGTGTGGATCCCACCTTTGTGATTGGAGGACGATTAAATAGCGCGGGCAGTAATGCACGATTAGGCGCAGGACGTTATTTAGTAGCAGAAGCCGATGAAAGTGATGCGTCATTTTTATATTTAAAACCGATGATTTCTGTTATCACCAATATTGATGCAGATCACATGGCAACCTATCACAATAATTTTTCTGAATTACGAAATGCATTCATTGAATTTTTACATCGACTTCCTTTTTATGGATTAGCGGTATTGTGTGTCGATGATCCTGTTGTAAAAGAAATTTTAAAAGAAGTTTCGCGTCCCTTTGTGACGTATGGTTTTTCAGAAGAAGCTAATTTTTATGCGTCATCCATTTCACAATCAGGCACAACAACACATTTCTTAGCGAATCGTCCGAATGCAGCTGCGTTAGAAATAACCTTAAATTTGCCTGGAAATCATAATGTTTTAAATGCACTTGCTGCCATTGCTGTTGCAACAGAATTAAAAATTTCTGATCGCGCCATTCAAACCGCATTAGAAAAATTTGCAGGCATTGGAAGACGTTTTCAAATTTATGGAAATTTTCCGTTGAAAAAAGGCGGAGAAATTACATTGATTGATGATTACGGACATCATCCGCGTGAAATTGAAGTGACATTGCAAGCTGCGCGAAAAAGTTGGCCGAATCGTAGAATTGTCATGGTGTATCAACCGCATCGTTATACACGTACGCATGATTTGTTTAATGAATTTTGTGATGTGTTATCGAAACCCGATGTTTTAGTTTTATTAGATGTTTATTCTGCGGGAGAAGAACCTATCGCAGGTGCAGATGGTGAGCATCTTTCAAAAGCAATTCAAAATAAAAAAATAATTAATCCTATTTTTGTGAAACAAAATGAAAATCTTCCTGCAATTTTGCAAGAAACTCTTCAAGACGGTGATGCATTGTTAATGCAAGGTGCTGGAAATATCGGTGCATTTGCATCTAATTTAGCTGCGACTCAATTAACAAGTACGCAATTACAGCAGGTAAAATCCACAGCATGAATTCAATTCGCGGAACGTTATTAAAAAATAAATCCCTCGCAGAATACACATCATGGCGTGTCGGTGGTCCTGCGGATTTAGTTTTTATTCCAAGCGATATTGATGATGTTTCAAATTTTTTAAAAAATTTTCCAGATCAATCTGTTTTATGGTTAGGGTTAGGAAGTAATGTGTTAATTCGTGATGGTGGTGTATCGGGTGCAGTGATTGTGACGCAAGGTGCACTTCATGAAATAAAACAAATCGACACGCATTTAATTTATGCGGATGCAGGTGTTGCATGCGCGCAACTTGCAAGACATTCTGCGCGTTTAAGTTTAACAGGATTAGAATTTATGGCAGGAATTCCTGGCACAGTCGGCGGTGCGCTGGCAATGAATGCAGGGTGTTACGGTGGTGAAACATGGCCAGTTGTTCATTCTGTTGAAGTGATCAATCGATTGGGTGAAAGAAAAAAACGTTTTGCAGCTGAGTATGAGGCGTCTTATCGTCATATTAAAAAACCTGCAGAAGAATGGTTTTTGGGTGCTTATTTCCAATTAAAATCAGGCGATAAGGAACATTCTCTCAACGAAATTCGCACATTGATTGAAAAACGAAATGCATCACAGCCAACGGGTTTACCGAATTGCGGATCGGTTTTTCGAAATCCTCCCAATGATTTTGCAGGACGACTCATCGAAAGTTGCGGATTGAAAGGATTTGCAATGGGTGGCGCACGTGTTTCAGAAAAACATGCCAATTTTATTATTAACGAAACGAATGCCACTGCAAAAGAAATTGAATCGCTTATTTTGCATGTGCAAAAAACGGTAGAGCGCGAAAAAAATATTAAACTTATTCCAGAAGTGTGTGTGATAGGAAAGTATTAAAAGCTGTCATGCCAGCATGCTTTTAGCTGGCATCCAGTGACTTTATAAAAAAGCCACTGGATGCCACCTCTCGCAAAAAGCGCTCGGCTGGCATGACAGATAAAGAGAGCAAACATGATTACAAGCCACGCAAAAAAAATAATAAATCTTTTTATTTTTCTCGTATTTGTTTCGGGTTCTATTTATTACATTCATTATTTAAAAAAATCTGAATATTTTCCTATTCGAAAAGTAAACGTGTATGGCATTCAAGCAATGGATCGCGATGATGTGCAGCAAATTGTAACGCCATTAGTAAACAGCGGTTTTTTTGCTGTGAAAGTTGAAAGTGTTCGAGAAAAATTATTGAAAATGCCGTGGGCATCGCAAGTGACAGTGCGACGTGTGTGGCCCGATCAAGTCGATGTGACTGTTTCTGAAAAAAAACCATTAGCACGTTGGAATGAAACGAGCTTGCTCAGTGAATCGGGTGAATTATTTAAACCGGCGTTATCTAGTTTTCCTGAAAATTTACCTGAATTTGTGGGTCCTGAAGGTGAGCAAATTTCAATGACGAAGTATTATCTTTTAGCGAATCAAATTTTAGCGCCATTGCATTTTCAAATTACGCATTTTGAGTTGGTTCCACAAGCGACTTGGAATATGATATTAAGCAACGGAATAAAATTAGTATTAAGTTACAAAGACATCTTGACTCAGCTTGAAGGTTTTGTGAAAGTGTACCCCAAAATTATAGGTGATCGTGGAAGCCAAGTAGAGTATATTGATCTGAGATATTCGAATGGTTTTGCTGTGCGTTGGAAGGTTTGATTATTAACATTGATTGGAAATATAACTATGGCAAAGAAGCCAAATAAAGATTTAATGGTAGGCATTGATATTGGAACATCAAAAGTCGTAGCAATGGTAGGCGAAGCGACACAAGATAACAAAATCAATATTATCGGTTTGGGTTCTCATCCTTCTCAAGGTTTAAAAAAAGGCGTCGTTGTTAATATCGAATCCACTGTGCAATCGATTCAACGTGCTGTTGAAGAAGCAGAAACCATGGCAGGGTGCCAAATATTTTCTGCATTCACAGGAATTGCAGGCAGTCATATTCGCAGCATTAATTCGCATGGAATTGTTGCTATTCGTGATCGTGAAGTCACACAAATTGATGTTGATCGTGTCATTGATGCAGCAAAAGCAGTGGCTATTCCAGCCGATCAAAAAATTCTTCACATTCTTCCTCAAGAATTCATTATCGATAGTCAAGATTCCATTCGTGAACCGATTGGCATGTCAGGTGTGCGTCTTGAAGCAAAAGTGCATATCGTGACGGGTGCTGTGAGTGCTGCACAAAATATTGTGAAATGTTTAAAACGTTGTGGACTCATCGCAAGTGATGTTGTGTTAGAACAATTTGCATCGAGTCAGTCTGTTTTAACAGACGACGAAAAAGAATTAGGTGTTTGCATGATTGATATTGGCGGTGGAACAACCGATATCGCTATTTTCCTCAATGGTGCTATTCGTTATACCGGTGTGATTCCCATCGCAGGTGATCAAGTCACCAATGATATTGCAATTGCATTACGCATTGCTGCACGCACTGCAGAAGAAATTAAATTAAAATATGCGTGCGCACTCCAAGATTTAACAGATACCAATTCTACGATTGATATTCCAAAAATGGGAGATCGTCCTGGACGTCATGTTTCAAAACGTGCATTAGCAGAAGTGGTTGAAGCGCGATATGAAGAATTATTTTCTCTTGTTGCAGCAGAAATTCGCCGCAGTGGACTCGAAGATTTTATTCCAGCAGGAATTGTATTAACAGGCGGTGCTTCACAAGTAGAAGGCGCAGTCGAATTAGCAGAACGTATTTTTAAAGTGCCTGTTCGCATCGGCACACCTCATAATGTGATTGGGTTACCTGATGTCATTAATAATCCCATGTATGCAACAAGCGTTGGATTATTACTTTATGGAATGCAACAGCGTGATCAACAACGTGATGCACTAACACAATCCAGTATGAAAGGTGTGTGGTCTCGAATGCGAAATTGGTTTCAAGGAAATTTTTAAGGAGCAATTTTCATGTATGAATTAGTGAATACAAATTCTCAAAATGCAGTGATTAAAGTCGTGGGAATTGGTGGCGGTGGCGGCAATGCAATTGAACACATGGTGGCTGCTTCTATTGAAGGTGTCGATTTTATTTGCGCGAATACCGATGCACAAGCATTACGTATTTCTTCTGCAAAAACACTCATTCAACTTGGTGAAGGAATGACGCGTGGATTAGGTGCCGGTGCGAATCCAGAAATTGGTAGAAAATCTGCAGAAGAAGATCGAGAAAAAATTAAAGCCGCACTCAGTGGCGCCGATATGGTTTTTTTAACAGCAGGAATGGGTGGTGGAACAGGAACCGGTGCAGCACCTGTGATCGCACAAATTGCAAAAGAATTGGGAATTTTAACGGTTGCAGTGACAACGAAACCATTTACATTTGAAGGTAAAGTGCGAATGCAAGTTGCTGAAGCGGGCATTGCAAATTTAAGCCAATACGTAGACTCACTGATTACTATTCCAAATAATAAATTACTTTCTGTGTTAGGAAAAAATGTTTCTCTCGTGAATGCATTTAAAGCAGCAAATGATGTATTACGCGGAGCAGTGCAAGGCATTGCTGAATTAATCACGCGTCCTGGATTAATTAACGTAGATTTTGCAGACGTTCGCACAGTCATGTCTGAAATGGGAATGGCAATGATGGGAACAGGTGTTGCATCAGGTGAAAATCGTGCACGCATGGCAGCTGAAGCAGCTATTTCCAGCCCATTATTAGAAGATGTCGACATGAGTGGCGCGCGCGGTGTGCTTGTGAATATTACTGCAGGATTAGATATGTCGATTGGTGAATTCGAAGAGGTTGGTGAGTCCATCAAAAATATTACTTCTGAAGGTGCAACAGTTGTTGTTGGAACAGTGATTGATCCTGAATTGCGTGATGAAGTTCGCGTGACTGTTATCGTAACAGGATTAGGAAGAAAACAAGTCACAACCTATCGACACAGTGAAGTGAATCGTTTAGATAATTCTGTTGATTATCACCAATTAGAAAAACCGACTGTTGCGCGTAAACACGCAACATCGTCATCTTCTGTTTCAACAAATAAAACACCGCTCTCAGAACATGAGATGGATTACCTTGATATTCCAGCCTTTTTACGACGAAAAGAAGAAGTGACTTGATAAATATTTTTATGCTACCATTCGCACAATTTTTTAAAAGTGAATAATGGAATGATAAGACAAAGAACGTTAAAGAATGTTATTAAAGCAACGGGAATTACAGTGCATGGTGGTGAACGCGCAGAATTAATTTTGCGTCCTGCGCCTGTGAATACAGGAATTATTTTTCAACGCATTGATCTTGATCCTGCTGTTGAAATTCTTGCGAACGCAAAAAATGTCGGTGACACGCGACTTTCCACCACATTAATGAAAGATAATGTACGCATTTCGACTGTTGAACATTTGTTATCTGCTTTTGCAGGACTTGGAATTGATAATGCTTATGTCGATGTCACTGCATCTGAAATTCCCATCATGGATGGCAGCGCAGGGCCATTTGTTTTTCTTGTTCAATCTGCTGGAATTCAAGAACAAAATGCACCTAAACGTTTTATTCGCATCAAGAAAAAAATGAAAATTTCTGATGGTGATAAATGGGCGTGCTTTGAACCTTTCGAAGGATTTAAAATTTCATTTTCAATTGAATTTGATCATCCTGTTTTTAATAAACATAGCAAATCAGCGACATTTGATTTTTCAAGTACATCGTATGTGAAAGAAGTCAGTCGTGCGCGTACATTCGGATTCATGTCTGATTTCGAACGTTTACAAGCAATGAATTTAGGACGCGGTGCAAGTTTCGATAACGCAGTGGTTGTTGATGATTTTCGCATTTTAAATGCAGAAGGATTGCGTTACGAAGATGAATTTGTTCGTCATAAAATTTTAGATGCGATTGGTGATCTTTATCTATTAGGTTCTTCTCTTATTGGTGCATTCAGTGCGCATAAATCAGGTCATGCATTGAATAATCAATTGTTGCGCGCGCTTTTAGAGAAATCAGAAGCGTGGGAATATGTGACATTTGATGATGCGAAAGATGCGCCGATTTCTTATGCTCGTCCGGTTTTAGCTTTCGAATAAACTTTTCTTAATAAAACCTTAATATTTCTTCTATAAACTATGTCGTCATGCCAGGGAAAGCTGGCATCCAGGTTAAAAGAGGAAATATGCAATCGCAAAACACAGAAGACATTGTTGAATATCGAACTGAAGCACAAAAAGCCGAAGCACAAATCGATAAATTTTTTGCAAATAATTTTTTGCAAAATGAAATTGCAGAACTCAAAAAACACTTACCTTCAGTGATCGCGTATTTAATTGCTTCTTATTTATTGCGAGATTTAACTAATTTTCTCTGCACAGCAACGCAACGCCCTTTAGAAAATCCTGTTAATATTTTTCAAACCCAATTAGATGAAAGATTTCTTTATGAAGCCACATTAATTGATGCAATGGTCGCGCAAAGATATTTTGAACCATTAGGAATGAAACAATCCAATAGCTATCTTCACATCCAACGCTATCCTGGTATAAAAAATATAATGGATACACTTTATCGTTATGTTTTTGATTTTAAAAATCAGCCCAGCAATAAAGAAGTATGGGAAACGATTAAAGATGTTGATGAGAAATTTTATCCCATTCGTCAGTTAAAAAAATTAATTATGGGTGATGAAAAAAATCCTACACCCGAAAAACTTGAAAAATGTTTAGAAAAAATCACACGTGAAAATGTTTTGCTATGCTTAAATACTAAACCGGAACCACTTGTTTTTAACCAACCCATGAAAATGGCAGCGATGCTTCTCGCTACTTTTTTTGCAGTGGTGCAATGCGGACTTACTTTTTACATGATTGGATTTTCAATTCCAAAACTTTTTTTAATGTTAGGTTATTTTTTAAATCAATCGCAAATAAATGGAGCATGTCTTCATTATTTGCCTCGCAATACTTCTACAATGTTTCGAGGACGACTTGACGATAGCTTGTCTGGAGGGCTTTTTTTTGGAGCATTTATTGGTTTGTTAAATAATTTACTTTTCGAAAAACATCATCCTTATCGAATAGCAAGCAATCTTGAAAAAGCTGTGGAAGGAATTGCGCGTGGTTATCCTTATTTTTTAATGTGGAATAATCATATTCGTAATTCAAATCGTCCATGGGATTTTTCAGCAGTTAAAGCATTAATGGTAATTTCACTCGCGGGTGTTTTTTATTCTTGCGCAAAATATTCTGGATCAATGTTAGAAAGATTCGGTGTTCTTCTTTTAAGTATGATTCCAGTCATGAATATTATTACCGTTAGCTACAACTGGAGCCCGAGTGGAAAAATTTCTCCATTCATAAAAGAAACGAATGATCCTTTTTCACAAAACAGAGCGAAAATAGTAGGTCGTTTAGGTGCTGCGTGTACAGTTATTGTTGATGTTCTCGTTGCTGCACTTGTCACACAAGAAATCATTCCTCTTGCGATTGTATTTTTTACTTCCATTTTATTTGCAACGTTTGCAGAAAGAATGACCGCAGGATTTAAACGGTATGCTTTATTTTCTGTTCCGCCAGAATTTAAATCAGAAGAAATACAAAATGAATTTAATTCAGATTCAAAAAATGAAATTAATTCTGGATTAAGAATGCGAAATACTATTTCAAGTTCGTAGGAGGAAATGATGAAATCACAAAAAAACAATGCAGCCGCTGATCAAAAAACGGAAGAAGAAAAAAAGCTCGAACAAGAAAAACAGCAGCAAGAAAAACAACGATATTTAAATAAATTTTTCGAAGAAAAAGTTTTAAACGAAGAACTCGCTGTCATTATTCAATTTTTTGAACATCGTAATATTGAAATTGAAATAGAAGGCGATGCTAAAAATATTCCACGTATCATTATCCAATATCTACAAGATTTATTTGAATTTACTTGCACTGCATCGCGTGAGCAATTAACGCACCCCGTGAGTTTTGAGCATCCTGCATTAGATCCTCGATATTCTTATAACGAAGAAGTGATTCACAATTTGATGCGGCATGATTATTTTAGAGCGTTTGCTCTCAGTAATAAACATGTTAAACAATATTTTAATGAAGAAAATGCAAATTCTAACGTCGAAAGATTCAAAATAATTCGCGATGAAATTTATCATCGTGTTTTTAATTTTAAATCAAATGGTTCGTTAGCAAATGAGCAATTGGCAGACGTGATTAGGTTGTATCCAATTAATGCGCGACCTGGTTTTCCTCCAACAAAAATTTTGTTAGATAACATTCAAGCTGAAGATAAAACATTTTATACCCGAAAAAATTTATTACATTATTTCGCAAAAAAAGATTTATCTGATTTATCACATTTGAATACATTGGTTTCTATTCGAGGAATTTTTCAGGGTCAGGTGAGTATCTTATATGACCGTAATGCAAATAAGAAAAATTTAGCTAACTTTCTTTCGCAACTTACAATTTGGGCAGTAGCCGCGCAAACAGCAGCGCTCTTCTTTTTTATTCAACATAATTGGAAATGCATGCCTTCCTCAATAGATTGGAAACTCATGCTTTTTCTCATACCAGGTTATTTTTATAATCAATTTTGTTTAAGTAATGCGTGCATGAATTATATTATTCATAATCCATCTGGATTGATTAGAAATATGCTCTCTCCGGTTTTTGGTGGAACGTTATTAAGCGTGGTAACAATGTGTTTTGCCGCCGTTACATTGCCAACTGTAATTAACAGAGAAATAGCTTTAGCATTCGTTCTGAAAGAATGGATGTTAGGATTAACACAAAAATTCGCTTATTTTTCTATGTTTTTTGATAATAGATCGTTAAAGTTGAAAGGCTCTTTTGAACAGAGAGTGTTAATCGGATTTTTAGCGCTCACGCAAATTATTTATCCATTATTTGCTTATGCTACCCCTAGTTTTTGGAGGGTTTCACTTTTTTTAATTTCTGGCACGCTTGATGCGATGAATATTTTATCTGCATCATTTCGGAATTTCAAAAAATATGATGTCGATGAAAAAATATTTACAGAAACAAATCTTCCTTCACGTGCAGAAAAAATAATGAATGGATTTGGAATGGTTTCAAATATTATTGTGCAAGTGTTAGCTGTCTATGTTGTGACACAAGAAATTATTCCTCTCGCAGTCGCATTTTTTTCAGCAATTATTTTTTCAACATTATCGCAACGAATTAACGAAGGATTTAAACGTTACGCATTATTTTCTGTTCCACAAGATTTTAAATTAGCTGAAGTAAAAGTTGAACCCGCTCATCTGAGCGGAGCCAATCCGAGCCGCGCGCGTCAGCAAGCGTGTATGCTCTAAATAACTTCTCGGTAATGAAGAATGTGTACACGCTTGCTGACGCGCGCGGCTCGGAAGCATGCTATAATAATAGAAAATACACCCAAAACGCGGACAAATTATGTGGACTCGAATAAAAGGTTTTTTTTATTCAACAGATAACGCAGCAAAAGAAACTGCGACGAATACTACTGCCGCAGCTGTTCCTGAAATTATTATTCCTAGTTCTTTGCCTCATTATCTTAAAAATTCTCTTCAGGCATTAAGAGAGTTTCCAGAGACAAAAACTTTACTTGAAGATTTTTTTAGTGCTTGCAAACCACCCATCGCAGTTACAGTAAATCCTAATCTCGATCACAAACATTCTAATAAAAAAGATGTGAAAGATGTCAAAACAGATGACAAAGGTGGTGTAGTAAAATTTAAAGAAGTTACTCATAGAAGAAAAGATCCAACGGATCCCGCAGGAAACAGAATTATTGAAGAAAAAATACGAGTTCCTTACATAGAATATCCTGCAGCTGCAGCAACATCTGCAGCTATCACTACCACTACAATGACAGCAGTCTCAACTGAATCTGATTCTCTTAAAGAAATAATAGAAAATTTTCGAGAACAATTATTAGAAATTTTAAAACAATACACTGATCGCCGAAGAGGTCTCACGAATAGTTTTTTAATTAATGCTGTTTATCGCGTGTTATTGGATCTTGCAAAATTTCAACCGAAAAATACAGAAGATCCTACAACCCATCTTGATATTGCGCCAGAAAATTGTGTGACCATTTCATCAGGACATCAATTTGATTTAAAAGCATTACATGCTACTCATCAATCCAATACAGAAGCAAAAAGGGAGCAAGTGACTTTAGCAGCAGATGGTCGTGTTGTCACAGTCCAACATCCTCCAAAAATAAAATCATTAATCAATCCCATTACAAACGAACCGTTTGAAGCAATTGATCTTTTACGCATTCTTGTTGTATCTCGTTTAAAATTTGAAAATTTAAAACTCGAAGTGAATGCATCAAGATATGCTTTATCAGATGCAGCTGCGTATTACGGCCAAATAGAGGCATTCACTTGCTTGAAAGTAAAATATGGAATAACAAAACATGAATATCAACTGGGCCCTTTACATTATGCGGTGCTTTCAGGAAATCCTGCAGTGGTAGAACATGTGCTTTCAACAATGGATTCCATTGATCCTAATCAAATTGCCTATCATTCTTTAGGATTAGAAAGAATAACACCGCTTTATTTAGCAATTAGATTTCAATTAAAAGAAATCATAGCTGTGTTTGAAAAACATATAAAAAAATTTCCTAATTACACTTCCAATGAAAATTCAGGTGCATTTTTTACAAGAATTCTTATTGAGCTTGTGGTAAACAATCAAGATGCTCAAATGATTCTTGAACTTCATAAAATTTATTACAATGCGATTAATTATCTGCGTAATCTGTATCTTGATAATCCAGAATTTATTCATGCCATTCACAAAGTTGTCGGTGATGGATTTAATTGGGAGGATATTTTTAAATTACATGAATCATTAAAAGAGAATAAGAAAGGAATGTTTGCAATTTTTGAAATTATAGCGGGAGAGTCTATTAAAAAATCAAATGAAAAAAGTCTCACTGAAACATTGAAAAAAATGATTTCTTTTGGATTTCCTATTTTAGCATCAGATGATGATGGGATTCCTTTGCTTTACACTGCAATTAAAAAACAAAATAAAAAAGTGATTGATATCCATGCGCAAGAAAAATTAACGCCCAGCACATACGATATCCGCGGTGATGCACTCATTCATGTTGCTGCACGACGCAATGATTCTTCTATGATTAAACCTTTAAATACAGATTATAAAATAAGTCTCGATGAAAAAAATTCAAACGGTGATACTGCACTACATATCGCAGCACAATTAGGACATCTTCAATTCGCAAAAGATTTAATTGAACAAAAAGTAAATCCAACCATTAAAAATAAAAAAGGTGAAACAGCGAGTTATTTAGCGTTGAAACATAAAAAATCATTAATCGTAGAAGCATTACCTCTTGATGAAAAAGATTTTATTGAATTCGTTGATGTGGCTGTAATGAATGACGATGAAGAAATGATTCATCAATTAGCTGATCAAAATTATTTTCAAATTAATTTTGATCAACAAGATGCGCAAGGTCGAACATGTTTGCATCGCGCAGCAATATTAGGAAAATCTAAAGTTGTAAAAGCATTAATAGAATGTGGAGCGGATCCTCGATTCACAGATCGAGAAGGGTATACTCCTTTAGCACGCGCGCTCGCAAATGAAAAACGTGAAGCAGTAAATATCATTTCAAAAAAAATTGGAATCAATACAAAAAATACAGATGGTTTTGCACCAATTCATATTTGTGCGATGCACAATCATGTGAAATCCATTGATCTTTTCAGAGAGCACAAATCAGCAGATTTAGCTGCATTTGATGCAAAAGGATTAGCTGCAATTCATCACGCGGCTATTCATAATCATCCTGAATTTATAAAAAAACTATGCGAAAAAAGAATAGTGCGTCTTGTGGGGCAACCCAATCAAACTGTTCGCGATATGGATTGCAACATGAAAACCAGTGACGGCAAATCCACTGCACTTGATCTTGCACTCGAGAAAAAAAATCTTGATGTTGTTCGTGCGTATAATGAATTAGATCCAGAATGGTATCGAAAAAATGATGATCGATTGCATGCGTATATGTTGCTTGCAATAAAAAATACTGATGTGATGGATGCAAAATTTAATCCGCAATTAAAAGGAACAGATTATTTAAATCGCTTGTTAAATCAATTTGTGAGAATTATTTCAGAAGAGTTTAGAGGTCGTCCGGATCAATACGGACTTCTTTGTGAAACATTGGGAAGGAGAAATATATGGGGAAATAAATTCGGATCAATTTTCCCAGAAGGAATTTTGCATACACTCGCAAAACAAAATTTAGCGGCACCGCTAAGAACCTTGCTTGCGATTAGTGATCATCACGGGCTTCGTGCTTCACCTAACTGGGAAGATGAAAAAGGTGAAACTCTGATGTATCGCGCCATTCAAAATGATGCATCACTCGTTATTCGTGCACTTGCAGATAATAAAATCACTGCAAAAACGCCTAATGAACGGGGCGATGAATTGGCGCATGTCGCTGTGAAAATAAATGATATCAATGTGATTAAAAAATTAAAGGCGGGTGTTGAAACTAATATTGTAGCAGTCGATATTACAAGTCTGGAAAAAGATGATTCGAAAGACAGTGCAATAGAAAAAATTGATTGGAGCAGAAAAAATTCCGATGGCTTCACTGTCTATGATCTTGCGATTATTCACAATCGACAAACGATGTTTAATTTATTTCGAGATGAAAAATATTTTCCCATCACCGCTAAAACATTTGATATTGCATTAGAGCAATGGATAAAAAAAATAGCGACGCAAAAAGGATGGGAAAAATGTTTGCACGTGTTAATGAAAATGGATCCTGCAACTAAATTAAATGCAGCAACAGAAAAATTCTTAATTGAAAATCAAAATAAATTATTAGAAGAATTTTTAAAATCAGTGGATTCATTGGTGGTAGAGCAAAGAAGTTCCATTGCACTTCTTGCGAAGAAAAAATCATTAGTAGATCCTGTGATTAATAAAAAAAATCTATTAGGTGTGATTTTTGGAAAAGAAACACCCGAAATTACAAAGAAGAGATTGGAAATCGAAGAGAAAAAACTGGAAGTTGAAAATAGAAAATTAGAAATTGAAAAGAAGAGATTAAAAAAATCGCCTGGATTATTTTCTGCAGCATCATCAACAGCCGCTTCAGTGTCAGCATCTGCAGCAGCTTCAGCATCAGCCACTTCCGAAGAAGCGCTTCCTCTTACCGCATTAGAAATGATTAAACAAAATTATGCCATATTATATCCTCCACCACCTGCAACAACTGCGACGAGTGCAAACACAGTAACGACATCAACATCCATTCGACGAGATTCTAAACGTTAAAAAGTTTGTCATGCCAGCCGAGCGTTTTTTGCGAGAGGGGTAGCATCCAACTTTTAATGAAGTCACTGGATGTCAGCTAAAAGCACGCTGGCATGACAGCTGAATATTTTTATTTTTAATATACCTGGATGCCAGCTAAAAGCACGCTGGCATGACAGCTGAATATTTTTATTTTTAATATACATGGATGCCAGCTAAAAGCACGCTGGCATGACATTTCGTTTTTATTTTTTTAATTTCTCTAAAATTTCTTTCAAAAAACTCGCGCTTTCTTCACTGATTTCTGTACGCCGATTTTTTTGCAAAATATTTTTCACAACCAACGGTTTTGCTTTGCACTGAATATTTTTTAATTCATGAAATTCTTCATGCGTGCGAAATTTTTTGATTAACTCTGGAATATGAAATCGAAATCGCATCACCCAATGCGGACTGTCTGTCACTGCAAATAATTCCTGATTTTCATAACGAACCAATTGGCAATGTTGCGCCATATTTTTTTCTTCAGGCAAATACGCAGCAAGATACTCATTCCACCGTGCGATATTTTTTAATTGCGAAAGCAGTGGATTTAAACCATCTGTATTAAAATAATCTTTTACCGTGCTGAATTTATCCATAACCATTTGACTTTCCTCGCAATTTGCGCCATCCTTCCCACTATTTTATTCAAAGAAGAATAGTACCTAATCGCCTATGACCATGCAATTTTTAACTCGAATTTTCGGAAGTCGAAATGAACGTGTTTTACGCCGCATGCGTAAAATCGTCGACAAAATTAATGCACTTGAAGCTGCCATTGCGGCACTCAGTGATGCAGCATTACAAGCAAAAACAGCTGAATTTCGTGAGCGTTTCACAAAAGGTGAAACACTCGACCAACTCATGCCCGAAGCATTTGCTGTCGTGCGTGAAGCCTCAAAACGCACTTTAAAAATGCGTCATTTTGATGTGCAGCTGATTGGTGGAATGGTTTTACATAATGGTTCGATCGCAGAAATGCGCACCGGTGAAGGAAAAACGCTGATGTCGACATTAGCGGTTTATCTCAATTCACTTTCAGGAAAAGGTGTACATATTGTTACTGTGAATGATTATCTTGCAAAGCGTGATGCCGAATGGATGGGGCCGCTTTATACATTTTTAGGATTGAGCACAGGCGTGATTCTTCCCAACATGCCTCCACAAGAAAAACAAAAAATATATTTAGCTGATGTAGTGTACGGAACCAATAATGAATTTGGTTTTGATTATTTGCGCGATAATATGGCGTTTACGTTAGCTGATAAAGTTCAACGTGCGTTGAATTTTGCAATCGTTGATGAAGTTGATTCTATTTTAATTGATGAAGCACGCACTCCGTTAATTATTTCAGGTGTTGCAGAAGATAGCACAGAACTTTATATCGCAATTAATAAATTGATTCCTCAGCTCACAAAACAAGCAGCAAAAGAAAGTGAAGGCGATTATTTAATTGATGAAAAATCGAAGCAAGCGTATTTATCTGAAGACGGTCATCAACACGTTGAAGAATTATTATCAAAAGCCGGCTTATTAAACGAAAACGAAAGTCTTTACGATGCGAATAATATTATTTTAATGCATCATTTAAATGCAGGATTACGCGCACACGCACTTTATCATCGTGACATTGATTACATTGTTCAAAATAACGAAGTGATTATTGTAGATGAACATACAGGTCGCACCATGCCGGGTCGCCGTTGGTCAGATGGATTGCATCAAGCGGTTGAAGCAAAAGAAAATGTAAAAATTCGACAAGAAAATCAAACACTCGCATCAATCACATTTCAAAATTATTTTCGTCTCTACAATAAATTATCAGGAATGACAGGAACAGCTGATACAGAAGCCTACGAATTCCAGCAAATTTATGGATTAGAAGTCGTTGTGATTCCAACTAATCAACCGATGATTCGTGTTGATCATTCTGATTTTGTTTATATGTCCGCAGAAGAAAAATTTACTGCGATTCTTGAAGACATAAAAAAAGCGCGCGAACAAGGTCAACCGATTTTAGTCGGAACCACTTCCATTGAAACCTCAGAACATCTTTCACGTTTATTAAAAAAAGAAAATATTGCGCATCAAGTTTTAAATGCAAAATTTCATGAACAAGAAGCACAAATTATTGCAGAAGCAGGACGTCCAGGTGCTGTGACAATTGCAACAAACATGGCAGGCCGTGGAACGGATATTGTATTGGGTGGAAAACAAGATCTTACTTCCACAGAAATTGAACATACTCAAATAGAATGGCAAAAACGTCATGATCGTGTCATTCAATCGGGTGGATTATATGTATTAGGAACAGAACGTCACGAATCACGCCGCATCGATAATCAATTACGCGGTCGTTCAGGTCGTCAAGGTGATCCCGGAAGATCACGTTTTTATTTGTCATTAGATGATAATTTATTACGAATTTTTGGCGGTGATCGATTAACCAATATTATGAAACGCATTGGAATGGAAAAAGGTGTTGCACTCGAATCGCGTTTACTTTCGAACAGCATTGAAAACGCGCAACGAAAAGTAGAAGCGCACAACTTTGATATTCGAAAACAATTATTAGAATACGATGATGTGGCAAATGAACAACGTAAAGTGATTTATCAACAACGTGATGAATTACTTTCTGCGGAAGATATTTCAGAAACGATTCAAGCGGTCAGTCATCATGTGGTAGAGCAATCCATCAGCGTATTTATTCCACCACAAAGTTTAGAAGAACAATGGGATATTCCCGGCTTAGAAAAACAATTACAACATGATTTTGCATTGCCACTACCCATTCATGAATGGTTAGAAAAAGAAAATCAATTACACGAAGAAAATTTACGTGAACGCATTCATCACGCATTCAAAGAAAATTACCAGAAAAAAATTCAACAAGTCGGTGAAACATTAATACATCAATTTGAAAAAGCAGTGATGTTGCAAATGCTTGATACCCATTGGCGCGAACATTTAGCTGCAATGGATTATTTACGTCAAGGCATTCACTTGCGTGGTTATGCACAAAAAAATCCTAAGCAAGAATATAAACGTGAAGCGTTTGAATTATTTGCTGCAATGTTAGATAAAATTAATTTCGAAGTGATTTCTGCCCTCAGTAAATTTGAAGTGCGCGCAGAAGAAGATGTTGCAGAATTACAAGCACAACGAAAAGCATCACTTAATAAAATGCAGTATCAACATCAAACGGTCGATGTACTTACAGGCGAAGCAGACCCTTCTGAAAATGAATCGAATGTTCTGCCTTTGCGTGGCGAAAGAAAAGTAGGGCGCAATGAAATGTGTCCGTGCGGTTCTGGAAAAAAATATAAACATTGTCATGGTAGTTTATCTGAGTGAAGAAAGTTCATGTTGTCACCGGAATTATTTTCAATAAAAAAAATGAAGTGTTAATTTCATTACGTCCTCCGCATAAACCTTTTCCTGATTTGTGGGAATTTCCAGGTGGAAAAGTCGAAGAAAATGAATCGTCTTTTTCTGCATTAAAACGCGAACTTAAAGAAGAAATTAATATTGATATTATTTCTGCTGAACCGTTTATGCAATTTGATCATGTGTATCCTGAGCGTGTGATTTTTTTAGATGTGTGGAAAATAGCTGAATTTTCTGGCATTCCGCATGGTGCGGAAAATCAAATGATTCGATTCGAATCTATTCCTAATTTATCTTCACTTCCATTTCCAGATGGAAATAAATTCATTATCGAAAAATTAAAATTATAACGACATTGCTGTCATGCCAGCGTGCTTTTAGCTGGCATCCAGTGTCTTTATTAAAAGTTGGATGCTACCCCTCTCGCAAAAAGCGCTCGGCTGGCATGACATTTTATCAGTGCAAATATGCTATAATTAACTATCACAAAAAAACGAGCGCAAAACTTATGTCCACCACACGCACGGTGAGAGATTTTAAAGAAGCAGAAGCTGCATTACGTGATCCTACGATTGATCATTTAATTATTGCGTTTCACGGAAATGTTGAGACGCCTGCATTGACAGAAATTCTTCGTACTAATCGCACATTAAAAACATTACAGCTAGATCCTAACAGTCGTTATCCTGAGTTTCTTTTTGTGTGGATGGACAGCATCGCGGAATCCCATATCACAACATTAATTTTAAATAACTGTGAAATTCGTACAGATGATTCATTGATTCCAAAATTTTTACAAGCAACTCGTTTAAGAACTTTGCAGTATAAAACCCTACGATCCGATTTATATCAAAGTAATGTTCCAAGCGTAATGGAATTTCTTAAAAAACTTTTGCTCGCGAGTGATTCACTTACTGTTGAAATCCCCCATTCGTTAGCTAACATTTTATCGCCTCATCCGAGTGGAAATAATGTAAGGCTACAGGTAGTAAGAGAAGTGCAATTATTATCTCATCGCAATGATAAACAAAATAAAGCAATCGAATACGCAAAATTAATTAATATCTTTTTACCAGAACTAGAATTACTGATGTCAGCAAGCAATGTTCTTTTTCCTATTATTCAAGATTATTTAGGTCATGTGATTTTGCTTCCACCATGCGAATGTTTATGGCGATGGATTCCTGAGGAAGCAAAAGATTATCTTTCAGTAAAAGAATTACCCAATGAAGAAATTCAACTGAGTGGAAATCCTGTTTTAGTTGAAGGTCTTTGTGGGGGGATTAGTTCGACAGTAGGAAACTCGCGCAATGAATATGTTGGGTTTGATTTTATGCTTTCAGGTGCAAAAGAAAAAGTTTTTCCTGGTGAACTCGAAAAGAATATTGTTATAAAAAGAGAACCCGCAAAATTATTTCAAGCAGTGATGAATTATTGGATGGATAATAACGACGCGCCTGATTTTGTTGGAATCGCCGCTGATCGGATGAAGACGAATTTAACAAGTTGTGTAAGACTTCCAGTGTGTGATGCAGAAAAATTAGATGCAAAGATAAAAAATATTACTGATTCACTCCCTACAAGAAAAGCCATTCCTCCTTTAGTTGATGTAGAAAGACAAT